>Ga0123353_10003519_pt1 | contig 19815 bp, 20 predicted proteins | sample TergutLab28metaG_3_FD_92763 | JGI IMG/M metagenome (GOLD analysis project Ga0123353, IMG submission 92763) | Labiotermes labralis P3 segment gut microbial communities from Petit-Saut dam, French Guiana - Lab288 P3 | ecosystem: Host-associated > Arthropoda: Insects > Digestive system > Gut ... | reverse complement strand
ATTAGCCAAAAAAGAGAATCGTCAGGCCAATTGCCCTCTTATTGTAGCTTAGGCAACAAGACGATGCAACTCGCGGCTGGCTGCCGTGTGTTGCACCGCACAAATATTATAGCAAAAAGAGAATGGCAGATTGACCATGATATGAGAGATAAGTTCATTGATTTGTTGAGGGAAGACGATAGATTTACCACATTGGCTTGGGTTGTACTAACGACAGATACTGAAAGAGAAGCACTTCTTACCAATCTCTTCACAGTAGTAAAAAGTGAGATGAAAATTTCTTCTTCAGTTTCAATTCAATTTTACACCAACAATAATTCTGATACACGTGCATATTATACACACCAAGGAACAATGGAAGGAATTGCCACGATTCCAGCAAAAACAATAATGATTAATAGAAAGTTTTTCAATGATGATCCACTAGACGATATACCTTGGTATAGTAGGATGATGCGAAATACAATCGTCCATGAATGCAGACACGCATATCAATGGGAGGCAATAGATGGAACCAATAACCATATTGTGAGCGAGCTTACGCTTGGTTACTGGAGAGAGAATAACGAGTATGGAAACTATAAAGGACGCGAATATGGTGCGTTGGCATATGCATCTCAACCAGTTGAATATGATGCATTTATCTTTTCTGATGAATACCCGCTTGTGCTATACAACGCCGAAATTGAGTATGAAGGCAGTTGGAAACGCGGCGCTGACGGCAAATTTGTTCAGCCATAGTATTATCAATATTATTTATTAGCTTTTGAGGAGGTTAATCATGAAAAAATATGCGTTGATTATTGTGGTATTACTGCTTATCCTAGGTGCCTGTCGACATGAGCAGGGCACAACAGTAACTACGACAAACGGTCTAGCTACTACATTGCTGGAATCAGCTGGTGATTTCGAAAGCACTTCTGACACCAAAATGCTTGGCCCACAAGGTATTGAAACAACAACGGGTCCTGCTCAATCCATGACTAAGCAAAACACTATAACGCAAACGCAAACAGAAAAACCTACAAAACGACCTGTTCCAGAAGGCATTACACCCGAGGTTGAGAAGAACAAAAAAATATTTTATAACTACATGCGCGGTGCTAATTTCCCAAATGTAGTTGACGAATTTCTTGCTGAAGAGACAGCAAAGGTGTTATACACTGTGGGAATTCCTGAAATAGCGAAAATCGATTTGCTGGAGGTAGTAATTGAAAGCTCTGTATATCAAATTCAATTAATTGATATTGATGGTCAGATTTATCGTGCATTTATATATGCCGATGGAGCCATTGAGGGTATCATGAAGGGCGAGGGCGAAAACCAAGAAATTATATACCAGCTATATCATTAAGCTTGATGCCCCGAGTTGGCCGAGCTGAATCCGTTCAGGTACAGGGGGTACTACTACGACAACGAGACCGGGTTTTATTTCCTGCAGAGCCGCTATTACAATCCTGAGTGGAGGAGATTCATCAATCCGGATACGTACTTTATAGCGGGCGAGGATGTACTGAACGGCAGCAATATGTATGCCTACTGCAACGGGAATCCGGTCATGTACAAAGACCCGAGTGGAACGGGGATAAAGGAAATATTTGATAAGATCGGTGAATTTTTCCTGAATATTGTTCGTTTCATCATTGCCACTCCCTTCATGTTCACAATATTCATGGGACAAGAATCAACGCAGGATACTCTTGGCGGGTTCATTGATTTGCTGGGTCACTGGGACTGGGTGATCCCGGCAATCGGCTCTCTCTTTGCCGAGGATGGAACGATGGCGAAATTGTTTGCGGGTGCCGGAGAACTGTTTGCCGGTGTTGGGAGTATTGGAGAAATTGGAAGCTTGTTTGGGCGCGCGATTAATGGCCTTTTGGGGCTGTTTGGGTTGGGGCAAACAAAACCTGGCAATGGATTCGAATTCCTTAGTGACGCTGAGTATGGGGTCAAGTTTGGCACAAGCGGGGGGAGCAGCAGCGCCCCGATGTCTGTACTGCAAGCACCGGGCACCAATCCTATCGTTCTGTCCGTAGATCAGGTGAACCTGCTTCGCGACTATAATGTTGATCCAGTATATATTGCGATTGACCACAGTGCAACGCCAGGTAATGCACCAGAGATACCTTTTGATAATATCCGATGGGAAAAAAGGGACCTAGCCACAGGTAATGTTGACGCGAAGCAAGACAAACTCGAATTAATTTCATATGATGAGGGCAATTTCACTAAGCACAACACGACTGTGATCCTTAGCTATGCCACAGTGGAGGCCAAACAGGAATGCAGTTATATGGTGCGGGCGATTGGTACGAAAGATGGAAAGGACGTGTCCGGATATGATGGAGAAGTTCCGGTTATTGTATCAAAATTGCTAGTAGAAAACCCAAACAATCCACGTCAAACTGGCCAATTTTGTGGCGTTCCAACTGTTGCAGACGGAGGAGCATATGAAAGACCTGGAAAAACTTCAGACAAAACCTTGGCAGACCTGGTGTATAAAGGCTCTTCTTTTTACAACACTAAAACCACTTATCTGACTAAAGCGATGGGCGAGATTAAATATAAGGGTACTGATTACTATATGGTGGACACATCACAAGTGGCTAATAAAGTGATGTATGTTAAGCAGGAGGAATTCTCAAGAATTGTTTGGCCGATTACTCTGGACACAACTACTACGGGGACGGACCACATTAATTCGTACTATGGGTTCCGAGATTATAATAGCAAGGCAAAAAGTCACCACGGGATTGACACCCCTTCTGGCAAAAAAGATACAAATCCTGTTGTAGGGGTTCCTGTTTATGCGATTATGGACGGAACTGTATGGCATATACAGACTGACTATTCCGGAGATGGACGAGGAATCTATGTTGTTTTAGAGCATAAGATTGCTGGTGGCTATACATATTATACTGAATACCAACATCTCGCATCGGTTTCCAACTCACTTGCGAAGTATGATCCGATAAAGGACAATGATTCTGGCAAAGTTAAAGCAGGGCAACCAATCGCGACCGCAGGAGACACAGGTAGTTCAGGCAGCCTGCATTTGCATTACCAGGTTCATCGTGGCGCTCCTGGTAGCACTTCAAATCCTAACGCGAATACTATCAATCCGATAGGTATTTATCACAATTGGGATATGCGAGGCAACAAAGGATATACAACCATCAATTATATGTTTGTCTATGAAAGCAACCCTAGCGCTTGGAAATTTAATCCTGGATTTGATTGGACTTTTGGAAAGACTGATATTGCAAGTAAATCCAGCGATCAGAAAAAGTACGAAAAATATTTCACAGGTCTTGATATTGATCTCGCTCATAATTATCGAACAGACTCATCCGGCAACGTTATTGTTAGTTCAGCCACAGCAAAAAAAGAGAATCTATTTTCAAAAGATAATACAACAAAACAGAATTGGGTACAGGATGAGAACAAAGGTGGCTGGTCTGACTATAATCCATACTAAAACTAAAATTTAGAAGGAGGCCAATATGAAAAAATGTTCTGTTTCATTAGTACTTGTGATCATTCTGGTTCTATGTTCCTGCATTCAGCAGAATGCACCAACAACATCAGAGAAAACGACATTTCCAACAACAGAAACTATTCCAGCAACAGAAACTGTTAGCTATGCCCCTCTTCCAAACCCATTGCCGCTGCCAGATTCCATTAAACTGTCAGAATATCCCGACCACGAGTTTGGAAACAACTGGGAATTTCGTTATCGATTTGTTTACTATGATCTTCCTTGGGAAGTTTATGAATTGGCGGAGGATGATGGCTTTAGCCTTAATATGGATGGCGATGACCTTAACCCGTTTGGACCAAAATCGGAAATGGTTATGGTTACGTTTATTAAACACTACGATATAAAAAAAGAGGATTTTGTTTTTGCTGTCCTGCGAATATATAACTGGCGCATATACTATGGATTTGAAGACATATATGCCGAAGGCAATGAGTTGCCCAACGCCGACATTATCTATACCTTTGACAACGAGATAATTAATGCGTATTATAGGCGGGAGAACCCGGTGGTGCCGGATGAATACCGGACGTATGAATCATATGAGGAATACTTGAAGGCGAACCGTTAGGGCGGCGACTGCGGCAATTACCATCTGGTGAAGATCTGGAAGGCCACATGGAGCCCGTTGCCGCCTTTCTATCTTGGCGACAAGGTAATACGGCTTGTGGAGAAAACCAAATCGGGCAAAACTGATCCAGTTGAGAAGCAGAATATTTCAAAGGTGGTGTGGCCGATCACTCTGGATACGACCACAAACACAGATTATACCACAGGGCCACGCCATATTAATTCGGGATTCGGGTTTCGAGAATATGGCGGTCAGGCAAAAAGCCATCAGGGTATTGATGCACCAGCACGCAGTAAGAGCGATCCATTAAAAGGCTGCCCTGTCTATGCGATTATGGACGGAACGGTTTGGTACATAGATAGCGCAGGGCGAACGTGGTGCGCGCTCAACTGCATGGACAGTACGTCCAAGCAGTCCAGTTGTCAAGGAATGCTTGACGGTTGCCCAAGCGTGGATGGCCTGAACAACCACGGGAAATGCATTTCCGCAACATTGAAAATAGTCACAAAGTTCGGCGCATTGGAGGGAACGGTGTGGGACATTCGTGGGACATTTTAGACGAAAACAGACCAAAGCAAGTGCACGTTCACGAAATCAAGTGTGAGAAAAACCTTGATATACAACGGCTTGCGAAGCTCCGCAAATGTAGACAAAAGCAGCCCTTTAATTTTTGTAATCAGCAGGTCGGGGGTTCAAGTCCGTCTGCCGGCTCCATATAAAAGGACACCGTCCGATACAATCGAACGGTGCCCCTTTTATATTCCCTTTTGCGGTGCTTTATCCCTGTATTCCCGCCGCGTCGGCAAAGCCGACCTTGCACACCCCGTTTCCGGACGTGCTTGTCTTGTACAGGATGATTGCAAGCCCATCCTGCTCGTCGATGCACAGGCAGGAGCTGCCTGCGAACAGCTTTCCCACCTTTTGGGATTTCGCGCTGTCGGCATAGACGGGTATTGCGTTGGATGCTGCGTTCTGGTAGATTTTTTTCATGTTTGCTTTTCCTTTCTTTGTTTGTTCTTAAAGCTATTATACAGGTTTTCAGCGCCTTATGTAACACCCTAAAGGGTGAAATTACGCTCAACATTTGGAATTTATTATGGTAAAAAATGTGATTTTGTGTGTTTGCCGGTGCGCGCTCACATCCGTGGGCGCGCAAAATTTTATTCCGCGCCGTGAACGTCCCGGTTGACATCCCGCCAAAAAAATGTTATAATGAAAGTTAGAATCCGAGAGTATTGCGTTGAGGAGCTTTATTTATGGAATGGACCGGCCTGAACGAGCTGCGCGAGAAATTTCTGGCGTTTTTTGAGAGCAAGGGGCACCTGCGCCTGCCGAGCTTTTCGCTCATACCGCAGAAGGACCCCAGCCTGCTGCTCATCGGCTCCGGCATGGCGCCGATGAAGAAGTACTTCACGGGGGAGCTTGCGCCCCCCTGCGTGCGTGTGGCAACCTGCCAGAAGTGCATCCGCACGGTGGACATCGAAAACGTGGGCATCACCGACCGCCACGGCACCTACTTTGAGATGCTGGGCAACTTTTCTTTCGGGGAGTATTTCAAGCGCGAGGCCATCGCCTGGGCCTGGGAATTCTTCACGGATGTGCTGAAGTTCGACCCGGAAAAGCTCTATGCCACGGTGTACACGCAGGACGATGAGGCCTGGGGCATCTGGGCGAAGGAAATCGGCATGCCGGAGAACCACATCGTGCGCCTGGACGACAACTTCTGGGAGCACGGCGAGGGCCCCTGCGGGCCCAACTCCGAGATATTCTTCGACCGGGGCGCTGAGCACGGCTGCGGCTCGCCGGACTGTGCCCCCGGCTGCGAGTGCGACCGCTATATAGAGGTCTGGAACCTGGTGTTCACCCAGCTCAACAGCGACGGCGCGGGCAATTACACGGAGCTGGACAGGAAGAACATCGACACCGGCATGGGCTTGGAGCGCCTGGCCTGCGTGATGCAGGGGGTGGGCAACCTCTTCGAGACCGACACCTGTCAGAACATCATGAAGCACGTGATTGAAATCGCTGGAGTGGAGTACCATGCCGACGCCAGGAATGATATCTCCCTGCGGGTGATCACCGACCATGTCCGCGCCACCACGATGATGATCGGCGATGGCGTGCTGCCCAGCAACGAGGGCCGGGGCTATGTCCTGCGCCGCCTGCTGAGACGCGCCGCGCGGCATGGCAGGCTGTTGGGCATCGAACGGCCATTTTTGAGCGAGGTCGCCGTGACGGTCATCGGGGAGAACGAGAACGCCTACCCGGAGTTGGCCGAAAAGAGGGACTTCATCCTGAAGGTCATCGCCAACGAGGAGGAGAATTTCTCCCGCACGATTGACGCGGGCCTGCAGCTGCTGAACAAGATGATTGCCGACTGCGGCGGCGTCCTCAGCGGGGCGGACGCGTTCAAGCTCAGCGACACCTGCGGCTTCCCGATTGATCTTACGATAGAAATCCTCGCCGAAAACGGCATGACCGTCGACGAGGAGGGCTACAAAGCCCTGATGCTTGAGCAGCGTGAGCGTTCACGCGCGGCACGCAAGGAGGCGGGCGGCTGGGATGTAAGCGGCGACGAGTTCCAGGGCCTGCCCGCGACGGAGTTTGTGGGATATGGGACGGACGAGTGCGAAGCGACGGTTCTCGCCGTCTTTGATGATGTTGTCATCCTGGACAAAACGCCTTTCTATGCCGAAAGCGGCGGCCAGTGCGGGGATGAGGGCTTTATCGGCGACACCTCAGTTGCCACTGTGACGAAAACTACCGACGGCGTGTTCCTGCACCGCTGTGACGCGGCAATCGGCCTGCAGCCCGGAGATGTTGCTAAGGCAAGCGTTATGTACCGCAGTGACATTTGCGCCAACCACACCGCCGCGCACCTGCTGCAGGCCGCCCTGCGCAAGGTGCTGGGCAACCATGTGGAACAGGCGGGGCAGTCCGTCACGCCGGAGCATGTGCGGTTCGACTTCACCCACTTCGCGGCGCTGACCTCGGACGAGCTGGCGGAGATAGAAGCATGTGTCAACGATGCCATTTGGGCGACCCTCCCCGTGGAGACCGAAGTCCTGCCCATCGAGGAGGCCAAGGCCCGGGGCGCCATGGCGCTGTTCGGCGAGAAATACGGCGATACCGTGCGCATGGTGAGCATCGGCGATGTCTCGAAGGAGCTGTGCGGCGGCACGCACGCGGCGAACACGGGCAACCTGGGCACGTTCCTCATCGTGAGCGAGGGCAGCGTGGCCTCCGGCGTGCGGCGCATCGAGGCCGTGACGCGCGACGGCGTGGCGGCGCGCCACCAGGCGCAGAAACAGGAGTTGCAGGGACGTTTGGACGCCCTTTTGAAGCAGATAAAGGAGAAGGACAGGCAGATCGCCGGGCTGGGGCAGCGGCTCTCCGGCTACGCCGTGCAGGAGCTGCTGCAGAACGCGGCGGAGATCGGCGGCGTGAGGTTCGTTTCGGGCGAAATTGCGGGCGACGTGCGCCAAGCCTGCGACGCCGCCAAGCAGAGCGCCGGCGCGGTCGCAGCCCTGCTTGCCGCGAAGACGGACAAGGGCCTGCAGTTCGCGGCGGCGTGCTCCCCCAGCGCCGTAAAGCGTGGCGCGCACGCGGGGAACCTCGTGCGGGCCGCGGCGCAGGCGGCGGGGGGCGCGGGCGGCGGAAAGCCGGACAGCGCCATGGCCGGCGGCAGAGACGCCTCAAGCTTAAGCGAAGCGTTGGCGGCGGGCAAGGCCGCGCTGGAGGGGATGGTGATAAATAGTTAAGAATTCAGAACTATAAATTATAAATTAAGAAGAGGAGGCAACACCCATGAAAATGCGCTATATACCGAATGTTATTTCTCTGTCACGCATTCCCTTTTCCATCGCCATGCCCTTTTTGGTGGGCAGGTACTCCATCGCGTTCCTGGTCTGCTACGGCATCGCCGGGATAGCCGATGTGGCCGACGGCGCAATCGCCCGCCGCTTTCACTGGGAAAGCAAGTTTGGCGCGAAGGCCGACAGCATCGGCGACGGCATATTCATCATCTGTGTGGTGATTGCGGTCGTCCTGTCCCTCGGCCCCACCCTTGCCAGCGGCAACGGCCTTGCGGGTTACGTCTACGCCATATTTGCCGTGTTTTTTGTTTTCAAGTTGGTGAACGTCGCCTTCACGCGGATCAAGTTCAAGCAGTGGGGCTTTATCCACCTGAACTCGGCAAAATGGTCCGTTGTTCCGCTGTATATCCTCTTTCCCGTCTGTATCCACCAGCAAAAGGTGTACAACCCCTTCGTCGCGCTCTGCCTGGTGCTGTCCATCCTGGCCCTGGTGGAGGAGATCTGGATATTGACCCGGATGGAAAAGCACGAATATAATATGAATATCAAAAGCGTCTTTTCATGGAATAAGGAGAGGAAGCTGGCGGCCATGGCGTTGGTGGCCGAGCCGGAAAAGGAAGAGGTTACGGCATAATGGACTGCATCTTCTGCAAGATCGCCGCGGGGGAGATACCCTGCAAAAAGGCCTACGAGGACGATGACATCCTGGCCTTTCACGACATCAACCCCCAGGCGCCCGTGCATATTTTGATCATCCCCAAGGCGCATGCCGCGGCGGGCGCGGCTGAAATCACCGCGGAAAACAGCGCATTGGTGGGCAGGTGTTTCGAGGTGATCGCGCAGCTGGCAGGCGACGCGGGCTTCCGCGTGGTGGCCAACAACGGCCCCGCCGCGGGGCAGACGGTCCCGCACCTGCATTTCCACCTGCTGGCCGGGAAAGACCTCTCTTTGAGGATGGGATGACGCCATGCCCCGACCCTTCGCCGTCATCGGCTTCACGATGCTCTGCACCCTGGCCCTGCTGTTCTTCCTGCCGGAATGGGCGGCGTACCCCGTGCTTGCCGCTGCCGCGCTGGGCCTTGTGCTCAGCCTGGCCTTACGCAAAAAGGGGAGCGATCCCACGCTTCCCGCGGCGTTCGCCTCGGCGGCCCTCGCCTGCGTGCTGCTGCTGATGCAGCTGGCGTATGGCTACTACCCCGCGCTGCGGGAGGCCGGCGAAAACCTGGACATCCATGCCCGCATGGTGAGCAACGCCGAGGCGAAATACGGGCGGTACTACTACCGGCTGCAGGTCATCAGCGTCAATGGCGAGGCGAAGCATTTGAAAGTGCGCCTGTCTTCCCCCTATGCCATCGACTGCGGGCCCTACGACGAGATCGCCTACACCGGCGCGGTCTTCCCCCTGGGCAAGGACGAGCCCGAGATGACCGCCTACTACAAGGCGCAGGGCATCTGGTTGGGCACCTACGCGCAGAGCTACGGCGAGGACCGGTTTGACGTCACGCCGGGCCATGGATTTTATCCCATGAGGCCCATCCTGCGGCTGCAGCGCGCCATCGCGCGCAACCTGGACTTCGCCTATTCCGACGGCGTGGCGGGCCTGCTGCGCGGCATGCTGCTGGGGGACGTGAGCGGCCTGCCCTGGGCCGTGCAGGAGGATTTCCGGCAGTCGGGGACGTCGCACATCTTCTCCGTCTCGGGGCTGCACATGTCCCTGCTGGCGTGGTCGGTGTTCCGGCTGCTGTGCGCCCTCAAGTGCCCGCGCAAGGCCGCGGCCCTCTTCGGCGGCGCGTTCGTGGTGTTCTTCATGGCGCTCACGGGTTTTTCGGCCCCCTGCGTGCGCGCGGGCGTGATGATGCTGGTCCTGCTTGCGGGCGAGCTGTTCTCCCGCCGTGCGGACAGCCTGAACTCCCTGGGGCTCGCAGCCCTGTTATTGTTGATGATTTCGCCGCTTTCGGCCGGGCAGGTGGGGCTGGAGCTCTCCTTCGGGGCCACGCTGGGCATCGTGTTGTTCCAGGGCCGTTTTGCCGCGCCCATGAAGAAGCGATGTGCAACCCTGCCCAAGCTTCCGCGCAGGGCCGCGACCTTCCTGGTCGAGAGCCTGTGTGTGACCCTCGCGGCGCTGGTGTTTGCCGTACCCATCCAGCTGCTGCGCCTGCCCAACGGGGTATCCCTCACGGCGCTGCCCGCCAACCTGGTGCAGGTGCCGCTTTCGAGTTTGCTGATGATCCTGGGCGGGATCTCCGCCCTGCTGCCGGGCCCACTGCGCGGGATACTGGCCTTTGTCACGGAACCACTGGGCCGCCTGCTGCTCAAACTCGCGCAGGGCATGGCGGATTTGCCCGCGCCCGTGCTGCGGGGTAGCCTGACGGCCCTGGCCGTCCCCCTGGCCGTTTGCGTTGTGATCGCGGCGGTGGCCCTGTTGCGGCGGTACGCGGGCAAGCCCGTGCTGTTGCGATACACGGCGGCCGCCTGCGTCGCGGTGATGCTCCTGGGCGGGTGGCTGCCGGGGCTGATCCAAGGCGGGCGCACGGAGATCACGCGGCTGGAGACGGGGTACGGCGGGATGTCCTATCTCGTCGCCCGGGGGAGGAAGGCGGCGCTGCTGGGCTGCGGCGGGGATCAGATGCCCGCGGGCGCCGCCAAGAGCGCGCTTTCGGCCATGGGGGCCAGGGGCGTCGAGCTGCTCCTCCTCCCCGGGAACGACGCGGGCGCGGTGGAGATTTTGCGGGATGTGCCGGTGCGGCAGGTCATGGATGCCGAAGGGGTCACGCAGTTCGCCCTGTGGGACGGCACGGACGGCATATGCTACAGGCAAGGCAGCGACGCCGCGTGTTTGATACGCACAGAAAGTGAAGTTTTTTTGATACAATTTTCCGGGGAAACCCCCGAGGAATGGCGGGAGGTGAGGCGGCTTGGCCCTGATTGACGAGGCGGAATGCCGGCGGCAGATCAAGGGGGGCGTGTTGGCGCGGCTCTACGTTGTGTGCGGCGGCGAGGGCTACCTCAAGCAGCACTATGCCGCGCAGCTGTGCGAGGCCGCCGTGGACGAGGCCTTCCGCGACTTCAACTTCCACCGCTTTGAGGGCAAGGACCTGGACCTCGACACCCTGGCGCAGGCCACGGAGGCCATGCCCTTAATGGGCGAACGTTCCTGCGTGCTCGTGCGCGATTACCCCCTGGAAAGCACAAACGGCGACAAAGATTTTTTGGCTTTCCTGCAGGAATTGCCCGAGCATGTCACACTCGTCTTTTGGATGGACACCGTGGACTTCCACCCGAAGAAGTACAAGGTCCTGGCGGAGGCCGTCAATTCCGTGGGGCACATCGCCCAGTTCGACGCGCCGGACGAGAACCAGACCCTGCGCATCGTGGCTGGCGGCGCGAAAAACCGCGGCTGCGCCATCGACCAGGGTACGGCGCAGTATTTCGTCGAGTGCGTGGGCGGCGACCTGAATCTGCTCCAGAACGAGCTGGACAAGCTGTGCGCCTACGCGGGCGGCGGGAATTTATCGCGCAGCCAGATCGATGACGTGTGCGTGAAATCCGTGGACGCCAAGAGCTTCGACATGGTGAAGGCCGTCTCCGCGGGCAACGGTACCCTCGCGCTGCGCCTGCTGGACGACCTGTTCCGGCAGAAGGTGGCCCCGCAGATGCTGCTGGGCTCCCTGATCGCCAACTATGTGGACATCTACCGCGCGTTTACCGCGCTGCAAGCGGGCAGGAGCGCCGAGGCCCCGGCCAGGCTGTTCGACTACAAGGGCAAGGCCTTCCGCCTGCAGAACGCGGGCACCATGGCCCGGCGGATGCAGCCGCCGCAGGTCAGCCGCTGCCTGGAGATCCTCGCGCAGGCGGACCGCCGCCTGAAGAACACCGGCATGGACGACCGCCTGGTGATGGAGCAGTGCGTGATCGGGCTGCTGGGGGTGCGGTGATGAAAATTCCCCTGCGCCAGGCCATCCTCTGCGAGGGCAAGTACGACGCGATCCGCCTGGCCTCCCTGTTCGATACGCTCATCCTCCCCACGAACGGGTTTGGCATTTACAACGACGATGAGAAGCGCGCCCTGTTCCGGCGCTTGGCCGCGCAGCGCGGGCTTGTCGTCGCCACGGACAGCGACGCCGCCGGGTTCCAGATACGCTCGTACCTGAAGAGATTCCTCCCCGCCGAACAGCTGTGGCACGTGTACATCCCCGACATCCCCGGGAAGGAACGCCGCAAGGATTCCCCCTCGAAGGAGGGCAAGCTGGGCGTGGAGGGCATGGAGACCGCGGTTCTGTTGAAGGCCTTCGATGAGGTGATCAAACAGCAAGGTGCAGAGGGCAGGAGACAGGATGAGCTCACCAAGCTGGACCTGTACCGGGACGGCTTTTCGGGCACGGCGGGCTGCCGTGAGCGATACCGCACGCTGCTGCATATATTGGATCTGCCGGAGCATCTGGCAGCCAACGTGTTTTGCGCCTGCGTGGGCAGGGAAGAATATGACAAGGCGAGGATGAAGGTGGTATGATGCGCATAGGCCACGGGTACGACGTGCACCGGTTTGCGCCGGGGCGGGAACTGGTGCTGGGCGGGGTGCATATCCCCTTTGAGATGGGCTTGGCTGGCCACTCCGACGCCGACGTGCTCGCCCACGCGGTGATGGACGCCCTGCTGGGCGCCTGCGCCCTGGGGGACATCGGGCGGCATTTCCCGGACAGCGACGCGCAGTACGCGGGTGCCGACAGCATGGACCTGCTCAGCCGGGTCTGCTACCTGGTGGACCGGGAGGGCTATTCCATCGCGAATATCGACGCGACCGTCATCGCGCAGGCGCCGAGGCTTGCCCCCCACATCCCGGAGATGCGGCGCAGCATCGCGCGGGCCGCCGGGATCGACCCGGCCCAGGTGAACGTGAAGGCCACCACCGAGGAGGGCCTGGGCTTCACCGGGGCGGGGGAGGGCGTCGCCGCCCACGCGGTGGCCCTGCTGGAGGGAATACTGAGCGAGAGGAGCGGCACATGACGGCATTGAAAAACAGCATCACCCTGTTTTTGGAACGGGCCGGCACGGTGGTCACGCACTTCCACTTTTCGGACGCGCTGGACATCCTCTTTGTGGCGCTGCTCATCTTCGGGCTGATCCGCCTGCTGCGGGAGACGCGGGGCGTGCAGCTGCTCAAGGGGCTGTTCTGGCTGCTGCTGGCCTGGGGCGCGGTGAACCTGCTGAAGATGAACGCCAGCACCTACATCCTCCGGCAGGGCTTCGACAACATCGTGATCCTGCTGGTGGTGATCTTCCAGGCGGAGATACGCGGCGCGCTGGAGCGCGTGGGCCGCAGCCCCGTGACGAATTTCCGCGTCTTCTCGCAGGTGGACCGGTTGGCGCAGGAGCGCGAGGACACCGCCGCCGCGGTGCGCCAGGTGTGCGAGGCATTCCGCCAGTTCAGCGCGGAGCGCGTGGGGGCCCTCGTGGTGTTCGAGCGCGTGACCAAGCTGGGTGAGATCGTGAAGACCGGCACGGTGATCGAAGCACAGGTCAGCCGCGAGCTCATAGGCAACATCTTCTTCCCCAACACCCCCCTGCACGACGGCGCGGCCGTTATCCGCAAGGGGCTGCTCAAGGCGGCGGCGTGCATCCTGCCGCTCTCGCAGAGCAAGGAGATCGACCCCGCCCTGGGCACGCGGCACCACGCCGCGCTGGGCATGAGCGAGCAGAGCGACGCCATGGTGGCCCTGGTCTCGGAGGAGACGGGCATCATCTCGCTGGCCGACAAGGGCGTGCTGCGCCGGAACTTAAGCCCCGAGGAGCTGGAGGCCGCCCTGCTGGTGGGCCTGCTCAGCCAGGAGCCCGCGAAGAAGAAATTCAGCCTGCGCGGCGTATTCGGCCGCAGGGAGGACTGATATGAGAGACGATTCCCAGGAAAAAATCAGAGAGAAGAACGGCCGCTTCCACCAGCTGCTGCGGGATCAGCGCGTGCTGATGGGGATATCCCTCTTCCTCGCCATGGTGGTGTGGCTGGTCCTTTCGGTCATCAACGGCGACGAGCAGGAGATCCCCATATACAAAGTACCCGTGCAGGCAAACTTCTCGGGCACCGTGGCCGAGGAGCTGGGCCTGATTCCCTTCTGGTCCGGCCCGCTGACAGACCCCTCGCAGCTCACCGTCACCGTCACGGTGAAGTGCAAACGCTACGAAAATATCACCGCGGACGCACTGAAGGCCGAGTTGGTCACCGGCAACGCAAACTCCGCGAAAGAGCACACCCTGGCCATCCGCGTCACGCCGAAACGGGAGGCGGACAGGGACCGCTTCACCGTGGTGAGCGTGACGCCCGCCTCCATCCCGCTCTACTTCGACCACCCGAGGACCTTGGAATTTCAGCCGACCCCCTTCCTGTTGGGGGAGCTCAGCGTGCCGGAGGGCTACCACGCGGAGGACGTGCTGCTCTCAAAGAAGAGCGTATCGGTCACCGGTCCGGCCACGCTGGTGGACGCCATCACCACGGTGAGGGCGGAGGTCAAGCTGGACAAAACCTATCGCGAGACCACCGTGTTCCAAAATATTCCTATCGTTCCCGTGAACCGCAACGGCGACACGTCGCCCTACCTCACCGTGGAGGAGGGGCATCCCGAGGTCAACGCCACGCTGCCCGTGTGGAAGCGCACGTCCCTGTTCCCCTCCGTGGACTTCCTGAACGTGCCCGGGATGTATCTCGGCGCCCCCCTGCAGGTGACGGTGACGCCGGCCTCCGTGCAGGCGGCCCTGCCGGAGGGACGCATCGCAGACGACCTGCGCTACAGCGTGGGCCAGATCAAATTCCAGATGCTTTCCCCCGCGAACAACCGCTTCAGCTTCCCCGCGGAGGACCTGAAGGAGATCCGTCTGTTCGATGGGACGGACGCCTTCACCGCCGAGGTGAACCTGGACGGGTTCGACCTCAAGCGGCTCAACTTGCCGGGCGCGCAGGTGGAGTCCCTGTCCAGCCGGTTCGGCGCGCGGTTTGAGGGCGTCAACAACGTGGCGGTGGTCGGCCCGGCGGAGGCCGTAGCCGCCCTGACCGACGCGCAGCTGGTGGGTGAGGTGGAGATCCCCGCGGACGCGAAGCCCGGCCGGGCCAATCTGCCCGTGGCCATCCGCGTGAAGGACCGCGAGGACTGCTGGGTCTACGGCGAGTACACAGTCAGGGCGACATTGATCGAAGAATAGGAGAACAACAATGCCTAACAAAAAAGCAAGGGCATGCGATGAAGAAAAGGTGAAAATCGGCTCCGTGGGCGGCGAGGCCCTGATGGAGGGCATCATGATGCGCGGGCCCGAGGGCGCGGCCATCTCGCTGCGCATGGCGGACGGCTCCATCGAAACCGGTGTGAAAAAGACCACTCTGCCATCCGAGAAGTACAAGATCCTCGGCTGGCCGCTGATCCGCGGGCCGGTGAGCCTGGTGTATTCCATGGCGTTCGGCTACAGATGCATGATGGAATCCGCCGAAAGGGCCACCGCGGGCATGATGGAGAGCGGGGAGGCCGAGGCCGAAAGCAAGCTGGACAAGTGGTTTGAGGCGCACTTCGGCCCGAAGATGATGGCCGTGGTGACCGCTGTGGGCACGTTTCTGGGTATCGCGCTGGCTGTCGGGCTATTCATGGTGCTGCCCACGTATGCCTTCAAGGGGATCAACTATCTGGCGCATTCGCAGCTCGACAGCTGGAAGGCACTCATCGAGGGCGGCATACGCATCGTCATTTTCGTCAGCTACATGTTCGCCATGTCGCAGATACCGGACATCCGCAGGGTGTTCCAATACCATGGCGCGGAGCACAAGTCCATCTTCTGCTATGAGTACGGCCTGCCGCTCACCGTGGAAAACGTGCGCGCCCAGCGCCGCTTCCACCCCCGCTGCGGCACGAGCTTCCTGTTCGTGATGCTGCTGCTGGGCATGGTGCTCTCGGCGGTCCTGCTGCTGCTTTTCCCGCATCTCAAGGACCACAACCTCCTGTGGATCGCGATCAAATTCCTGCAATTCCCCGTCATCATGGCCTTTGGCTACGAGTTCATCCGCTTTGCCGGGCGGCACCTGAAGAACCCCCTCGTGCGTGCGCTGTCCTTCCCCGGGCTGGCCATGCAGCGCATCACCACCAAGGAGCCCGACGACGGCATCATCGAGGTGGGCATCGAGGCCCTGAAGGCCGCGCTGGGCATGCCCTACGAGGCGAAGATCCCGGCGATAAAGGAGGAGCCCGTTGACGATCAGGGAGGCGATGCAGAGAGCGAAGAAGCTCCTCAGGAATGACTTTGACGCGCTGTGCCTGGCGGAGAAGGCCTTTGGCCTGGGCAAGACTGACTTGCGCCTGCGCAGTGAGCAAGACGTCAATCCCACGGAGTATTTCGCCCTGGTCGACCGAAGGGCGGCGGGGGAGCCCCTGCAGTACATCCTCGGCGAGTGGGAATTCTACGGCCTGACCTTCGCCGTGGGCCCCGGCGTGCTCATCCCCAGGCCAGAGACCGAAATGCTGGTGGACGTCGCGCTGGAATTCCTGCGTGGCAAGGAGAACCCAGTCGTTTACGATCTCTGCGCCGGGTCCGGCTGCGTGGGTTTGAGCATAGCGCACCACTGCCCCAATGCAAAAGTCTATCTTGTGGAATTATCAGATGAGGCTCTGCCCTACCTGCGGCAAAACGCGAAACCGTATCCAAACGCGGAAATTATAAAAGCGGATGTCCTCAATTCAGCATTCAGCATTCAGCATTCAGCATTGATCCTCGCCAACCCGCCCTATGTGGAATCCGGCGAAATCGCGGGGTTGAGCCAAGAGGTCCGCCATGAGCCCCGCATGGCCCTGGACGGCGGCGCGGACGGCCTGGCGTTCTACCGGGCCTTGGCTGAGAAGTGGCTGCCCGCCTTGGCTCCAGGCGGCCTGCTGGCCTGCGAGTGTGGCGAGGGTCAGGCGCGGGCGATTTCCGACCTGTTCGCGCCCTGGGAGACCAGCATCGTGAAAGACTTCAGTGGAATTGACAGGGTGGTCACTGCGCGGCGCGCCGCGCGGAAGGAAAACACTTGACATTTGCGCCCGGGTTTTGTATGATATAGATGTGAAATTGATATTTCACATCGGGAGGATATTGCGTATGGTTTGGCAGCTGATACAGGGGTTTCTCTACGGGGATGTGGCGGACATCGACATGGCCAGGCTGTTGGTGCGTTTCGCGGCCACGGCGCTGGTGCTGATCTTCTGCCTGCCCATGCATGAGTTCGCCCACGCCTGGTCGGCGAAAAAGCTCGGCGACGACACCGCCTGGATGCACGGGCGGCTCACGCTGAACCCCTCGAAGCACCTGGACCTGTTCGGCACGCTGATGATCCTGTTCGTCGGCTTCGGCTACGCAAAGCCCGTGCCGGTGAACCCCCGCAATTTCAAAAACTACAGGAAGGGCATGGCGCTCACGGCGGCGGCGGGCCCCCTTTCCAATTTGATCATGGCCGTGCTGTTCTGCCTCATCCACAATGTGCTGTGGCTGTTCCCCGCCAATGGGAGCGACCTGCTGCCCATGCTCCGGGATTTCTTCTGGTATGTGTTTGTGGCCAACGTATCGCTGATGGTCTTCAACCTGATCCCCTTCCCCCCGCTGGACGGCTCGCGCATCCTGGATTTGCTCCTGCCCGCGAAGTGGTCCGATTTCATCGCGCAATATGAGCATGTCCTGCGCTGGGCCGTGTTCGTCCTGCTGCTGTTCAGCGGGCCCATCAGTTGGATCTCCGGATGGGTCGCGATGGGGATCGACGCCTTTGTCGGTTTGCCGTTTGGTTTTTAGGGGGGCCGATGGAAGCAATACAGTACAAGCTGGAGGCCTTCGAGGGCCCCATGGATTTATTATTGCACCTGATCGGGCAGCGCAGGGTGAGCATTCACGATGTGCCGATCTACGCGCTGATCGAGCAGTACCTGGACATCATGGAGAAGCTGCGCACAGCTTCTCTCGAGATAGAGGCGGAGTTCCTGGAGATGGCGGCCCGGCTGGTGTACATCAAGACCGCCGCGCTGCTGCCGAAGGTCAAGGACGAGGGGGATCTCGCCGAGGAGCTGCGCCAGGAGCTGCTGGACTACCGGGACTGCCAGCTGCTGGCGCAGGCCCTGGGGCGGCGCGCCAACGGGTTCGGGTTCCTCGCCCGGCCGCCGGACGAGATCGAAGTGGACTACACATACGCCCTGCAGCACAGGCCCGGCGAGCTGTTCGCGGCCTACCTGGCGGCGGTGGGAAAAGGCAAGCGGCGCCTGCCGCCCCCGGTGGAGGCCTTCTCTGGCATCCTGCGCCACGCGATCGTGTCCGTGTTTTCGCGCTACGAATTCCTGTTCGAGCGCCTGCGCAGGCGCAAGAGGGCGTCGGTGCAGTCCCTGCTGGAGGAATCCGCCTCCCGGTCCGAGATGGTGGCGACTTTTTTGGCCGTGCTCATGCTGATGAAAGCCAAGCGCGTCACGGCCCACGGCAGCGGGCAGGGGGCTGTGCTGGAACTGCAGACCAAAGAGGAGGAATGGCGCGACCTTGAGCTTGACGACGAGTGATCTGTTATCGGCCGCGGAGGCGGTCCTGTTCGCGGCGGGGGAGCCCTTAGAACTGGACAGGCTGGCCGGGGCCCTGGAGATGGAGCCGGAACAGGCCGGGGAGCTCGCCGGCGCACTGGCCGAGCGGTTGGAGCACCGGGGCGGGGGCGTCTGCCTGCTGCGCCTGGGCGACAAGGTGCAGCTGTGTACCCGGCCGGAATACGCCGACGTGGTGCGCGCCGCGCTGGAACGGGGCCGCACGCAACCGCTGACCCCCGCGGCGCTGGAGGTCCTGGCCGTGGTGAGCTATCATCAGCCCGTGACAAAGGCCTACATCGAGCAGGTGCGCGGCGTGGACTGCGGGCACGTGATCGCCGGCCTGTGCCAGAAGCGCCTGCTGGAGGAGAAGGGCCGGCTGGACCTCCCGGGCCGCCCGCTGCTCTACGGCACCACGGAGGAGTTCCTCAAGTGCTTCTGCATGGAGTCCCTGGAGGAGCTGCCGCAGCTACCTGAAGAGGAGGGATCGGCATGATCGCCTTGTACATCATTCTGGGGTTTATTGCGCTGCTCACGGCGCTGCTGAGCGTGCCCGTCGTATTGCGGGTGGAGTACGCGGGCAGCCTCGCGCTGCGGCTGCGGTGGCTGTTCCTGACGATTTTGCGCGTCCCCGCGCCGGAGGACAAGAAGCCCAAGAAGAAGAAAAAGAAGAAAGAAAAGCCTAAGAAGGAGAAGGATAAAAAAGAGGAGAAGCCCAAGAAGGAGAAGGAGAAAAAGCCCAACATACTCCAGCGGTTTTATGAATACCAGGGCGTCTCCGGCTTTATAGATCTGCTGCAGCGCACCGTGGAGGCGCTGAAGAAATTCCGGCATGGGCTGTGGCGCTGCTTCCGCGTCCGCGAGCTGCGGCTGCACATGGTCGTCATGGGCGGCGATCCCGAGGAGTTGATCAAGAAATACGGCAGGACGTGCGCGGCGGTGTACCCGTCCCTGGGCTGGCTGAGCTCCCACCTGCGCTCCAGGCCCGGCGATGTGCGTGCCACCATCGTGCCCGATTTTACGGGCCTGGCCGAAAAGGAGATCGCCTGCACGGCGGAGATCTCGCTCATCCCCTCGCTGCTGATTGGGGCGGTGGTCATGCTGTTGGTCAGGCTGGGGGTCAAGGTGGCGCTGAAGTTCCTCAAGGGGGCCAAGGCGCCCAAGGAGATAAAGCTAAAAGAGGCAAATATTTGATTTATATAAAGAGGAGAGTCTTATGAAAGAAAAATCCGCATCCGGCATCCTGGGCACCTCCATCGAAAAGCTGCGGGAGGTCGTGGACGTCAGCACCATCATCGGCACCCCCATCGAGCTGGGCGACGTGAAGGTCATCCCGGT
>Ga0123353_10003518_pt1 | contig 19818 bp, 14 predicted proteins | sample TergutLab28metaG_3_FD_92763 | JGI IMG/M metagenome (GOLD analysis project Ga0123353, IMG submission 92763) | Labiotermes labralis P3 segment gut microbial communities from Petit-Saut dam, French Guiana - Lab288 P3 | ecosystem: Host-associated > Arthropoda: Insects > Digestive system > Gut ... | reverse complement strand
ATCGAAGTGCCTGTGACCAAGCGGGCGATGGTCATCGGCGGCGGAGTGGCAGGCATTCAAGCCGCTCTCGACATCGCCTCTGCCGGGCACGAAGTCGTACTCGTCGAAAAGGAATCCTCCATCGGCGGCAAAATGGCAGGACTTTCCGAAACCTTTCCGACGCTCGACTGCTCGCAGTGCATTCTCACGCCTCGAATGGTCGATGTCGGACAACATCCGAAAATCAAACTGCTGACGTATTCCGAAGTCGAATCGGTCGAAGGCTACATCGGCAATTTCCAAGTTCATGTGCGGAAGAAAGCCAAGTATGTAGATCACACGAAATGTACCGGGTGCAGTGCCTGCTGGATGATTTGTCCGCAGAAAAAGATACCGAACACATTCGACTTCGGACTCGGCAATCGCACCGCTGTCTATATTCCATTTCCGCAAGCCGTGCCCGCCAAACCGGTGATCGATGTTGAAAACTGCACAAAGTTTAAGACCGGCAAGTGCGGAATCTGTGCCAAAAAGTGTCCGACCAATGCAATCAACTACGAAGACAAGGACGAAATTGTAACCGAAGATGTCGGGGCTATCGTCGTGGCAACGGGTTATCAACTGTATTCCATCGGCAAAAAAAGTTTAGCCGCTCCGCCCGCAGAGCGTTTCACCGGTTACGGCGAGTACGGTTACGGCAAATATCCCGACGTGATTGATGCGTTGCAGTTCGAGCGTTTAATTTCGGCATCGGGACCGACGAATGGTGAACCGTTGCGTCCGTCGGACGGCAAGATACCGGAGAAAATCGTATTTATCAAGTGCGTCGGCTCCAGGGACAATGCGAAGGGGATCAATTACTGCTCCAAGATTTGCTGTATGTACACCGCAAAGCACACGATGTTGTACAAGCACAAGGTTCATCACGGCGAAGCGCATGTCTTTTACATGGACATTCGAAGCGGCGGAAAAAAGTACGACGAGTTTGTACGCCGAGCGATTGAGCAAGATGGGGCAATTTACCATCGAGGTCGGGTTTCTAAAATTACGCAAGAGGACGATAAATTGATTGTCCGAGGCGTGGACACATTAGCCGGTACTCCGGTTACAGTGGAGGCGGACATGGTGGTACTAGCAACGGCGATGTGTTCGGCACCGGGTTCGGCGAAGTTGGCACAGAAATTGGGAGTCGGTTACGACGAGTATGGTTTCTTGACGGAATCGCATGCCAAGTTGCGTCCGGTGGAGACGAATTCGGCGGGCGTTTTCGTTTGCGGAGCGTGTCAGGCACCGAAGGACATACCGGAGGCGGTGGCGCAAGCCTCGGCAGCAGCGGCGAAGGTATTGATCATGTTGAGTCAACCGATGCTGACTCGTGATCCTGAAATTGCAAAGGTGGATGAGCAGCGTTGTGCGGCGTGCTTTGCGTGCGGCAAGACGTGTCCCTACAATGCGATTGAGCGAGTCGATATCAAGGATCGCAAGGGCAATCTCGTCAAATGGACGGCTCGTGTCAATCCCGGCTTGTGCATGGGCTGCGGTACCTGCGTGGCGGTTTGTCCCTCGAAGTGCGTCGACCTCGAAGGTTTCACCGAACAACAGATTTATGCACAGATTGAGAGTTTTGGGTGAGGAAAAATGAGTATCAATCAACTACGTACAAAATGGCAAGAGAATACCGAGGCTTACAAAATCGTCGAAATCGGCGGTGGCGTTCATAATTTTGTCAATGATGTTTTATCGCATCCTGAACTTTTTGCGCTAAAATTAACGCCGAAAAAGACGGTAACACAACAGACTTATGTTCACGATACCGAAGCCGAAATGCACGGAAGACCGGATTTCGTGCTGTACGTGAACAAGGACATTACGATCCCCTGCGAGGTCAAGTGTTACACGCGAATCGAAGAAGGGCTAAAACAATTACAACGCTATCGCTCCGACTACACCAAAGAGTACGGCATCCTTACAGACGGCTTTACTTGGCGGTTTTACCGATCCAATGCTTATGAAATATGGACTCTCGACCAAATATTGGAGACTCCGAAACTGTTCCGAACGTTTTGGGAAAATTACCTGAAGCCGGAAAGTTATTATACCGAACTTTTCCAACCTAGCGGACAAGGTGTTTTGTTTGACGATCCGCTCGATCTCAATGACCCTGAAAGCCGCGAAATCTTTTTCAAAGAAACATCACAGTTAATCGCCCGATTCCGCACAAAAATCAAGACCCAAGACGACAAAGCCGCCTTTGAAACGGCTTATGCTTACTTGATTCAATTCATTCTGTACAAAGTTCTTGTTGACAACCGATTCAAACGATTCGAAGAGGAATACAAATTATTCAAGAGACAAATTGCCGAGGCGATTCGCAACAAAGATTTGTATAACCTTGTTGTTTCGAGAATCCGGGGTATTTCGGAGTACATTTCGCAAAAGATATATCAACCCTTTGCGGCGGAACAGTCGGAAATCAACGAGAAACTGATTGCCGACTTGAATCGGGAATTGACGATCCAAGACATTGCGCCGTGGCTTGACATTATTTCGTTTATCGACAGATTCCATTTTGCGAATTTGCAAAACGAAATCTTCGGTTTTGTCTATGAAAATTATCTGAAAGATTTGTATGACAAAAACTGGGGACAATTTTTTACCGATCCGGCAGTCGTTAATTTCATGTTGGACGAACTGGGATACACCCCGAAAGAATTGGCAAAAGATGGCTCGAAGATTTCGATCATTGATCCGGCATGCGGGGCAGGAACGTTCTTGTACAGTGCTGTTGACCGAATCATCGAAGCATTTGGACCCAAAGAAACGCAAACCGAATCTCTTCGTGTCAAGGAACTAGTTGATAAAAACGTTTTCGGATTGGACGTTGCAGAATTTCCGCTGTACCTTGCGGAAATGTGTATCTTGCTTCGGCAACTGCCTCTGATAGTAACTGACCTTTACGACAGTCCTGTTGAAAAGAAGTTGAAGCTTTTCAAGACAAGGGACAGTATCGCCGAATTTCTTGATGCTAATATCGGATCACAAAGTGAAAACACGGACTGGGACAAACTTTTTTCGGACACCGATTTGGGTTATCCGTCTTTCATGCGGGACAACAAGGACTTGCAGGAAATGATCGAGTCGATGCAAGGACATAACGGGAAACGGTTTAGGTTCGATTTTGTTATCGGCAATCCGCCTTATGTGGGATACAATGACTGTTGTAAAAAGGGAATGAGTTTTGTGAAAAAAATTCAAGACCCGCAACACAAATTCAACATGGGAAATGTGTTCGGTGTGAATTTGCATACTGTTCCGGGCATGCCCAAAACATATGCGCCGAAACCGAATCTGTATGCGTTCTTTATGGCATTAGGACTGGCATTGTTAAGAGAAAATGGCAAACTGTGTTTTATTGTTCCGCAAACACTTTTAACTGCGGGCGATTTGGATGTGTTGCGACATCACTTGGCAAAGAACACAACAATTGATAAAATCATTACGTTCGGTGGTAATCTATTCATCGAACGCGGGGTGAAAGCAAAAAGACAAATTAGCACATCCTCCTTAATTATTGTTGTTACAAAAAAGCAACCGAAACCGGGGCATCATGTCAAGATCGTTAATTTTCTGGAACATACCGGCAAACAAGCAATAAGGTTACAAGCATATCTGAACAACCGGAATAAAAATAAGAAAGTTGCTCTCATTCCGCAATCGGAACTGGCAAACGCGGTGGAAAATTGGAATTATATCAAGCATGACAAAATTGCTTCACAGTTGCTTGAACAATACAATGGCTTAAATTATTCCATCGAAGAGTATCGGCGAAAATGTCTTGGTGACTACAACGAAGTCCAGTTTGATAAAGGATTGGTTTTTGACAAGGTGAAGATCAGCACAGGTTCCGAAGATTGGTTATTGCCAAACAAGATTAACGGATGTTTCCGTGTCGGCACGAATAGTGGTTTTATCGCAACGGAACATATTCGTATTCCGCAGGGGTCGCAAGGGTTGAAAATCTTTGAAAATAAATACAAAATCATATGGCGATATATGAATCCCGACCGATTCTACTATTCCGACAAAAAGATCATGATTGGTTTTAATTGGGTGATCATTTCCTCGAAAAACAGGAAAGAAATTTTGTTTTTGCTGTCTCTGTTAAATTCCGGACTGTCAAAATACATTTTGAATTTGTATCTAAAAAATGCAAACGAGAAGGCATTGCAAGTCGGTATAAAGACGATCAAAAATTTTATCCGCATCCCGCGCATCACCTCCAAAAACCAAAAAATCAAAGACAAAATCATCGTTCTCACCGAATCAATGCTTGCTATCGAACATGTCGTACTGCGAGACATTGTCGATTTTGGAAGATTGAACGTACAAAAATTCGATACTATCGCCATTGAAAAAAACGAACTTATTTTGTCCAGCAGCAGAGAGTTCCGATTGAAAATTGCGGACGATAACACTGCGTTGGTGAAAAAAGTTGTCCAAGAAAAATACAAAGACGGCGGACTATTCTCGGCGCAACTCATTACTTTGACGGAATTGAAATCGTTGCCTGCCATAGATTTTGACAAACAGGCGGAAATCAAGAAACAAATCGACAACCTTGTGTTTGCATTGTATTTCAGCGTTTCCGTCAAAGATGTTGCACAACACGAGTTTTACGGTTATGTCAATTCGTAAGCAGTTGAATGTCGCTCCAATCCGTGTTAGAATGGCTTTAGTACTCTAGAGTTAAGGAGCAAAATCATGGAACTTACATACGCAGATATTACATTATCGAATTCGGTTGATGACAGTATGGCACGACGCGGTGCGATAGCAAATACGGACGTTCGCCAAATATCCGTTTCGGCGCTGGTCGCTTCTGGGGCGTATATGTTAACGGTTGATGAGTCCATCAAAACTCAACTCGGCTTAGATGTTTTCGAAACGCTGGAAGTAGAACTTGCGGATGGCACTCGCCAAGAATGTGAAATCGCGGGACCGGTGATTCTCCGTTTTAAGAATCGGCGAACCTCCTGCGATGCTCTTGTGCTTCCCGGTGCTACCGGAAGTTCTGCTCGGTGCCATTCCGCTCGAAGGTCTCGACGTGCTGCTCGATTCCAAGACGCAACAACTGATCGTTCATCCATTGAGACCGTACATTGCCGGAACAAAAGTTAAATAATCTAGCCATTTCTGAACCAAAGTGTATAATATCGGCGATGGAACGTTATCTTCCGATCTTTTTGTGTCTCTGTTTGACTCTACCTGTTGCTGCCCAAGACGGACAACAGCAACGTGAGGAATTTCACGTAGCCGCCGAACATTTTGATAAACTCGCCGAACTGTTTCGACAAAGCACCGAATTGGCGACTCCTGCCGTCGTCAATATCAAAGTTACGCAGAATCGATCCGTCAGAGGAAACCGATCTCCAAAAATGCCCAGCGAAGAATCGGGAAGCGGAATCATCGCCACGATTGCCCAAAAACAGGTCATTCTTACCAATCGGCACGTGATTGAGGAAGCCGAACCAAACGCTATCCAAATACTCACGCATGACCGAAGGATTCTCACACCGACTAAAATCGCTGCCAATGCCGATTTCGATCTTGCCGTCATCGAAGTTGCCGAAGCATTACCACCGTCAGTACGGTTCGGCGATTCCGATCAAGTGCATGTCGGCGATATTGTGTTAGCCGTTGGCAATCCCTTCGGTCTTGACCGGAGCGTTTCGATGGGCATTATCAGTGCAGTGGGACGGCGGCACGTGCCTGGTGCCGACGTTTCGACCCCACGCGTCGGCTTTTTTCAGACCGATGCGTCGGTCAATCCCGGAAGCAGCGGAGGCATGCTGCTCAATTTGCGAGGAGAAGTCATCGGCATTTTGACGGCAATCGCCACCCAAAGCGGCAGAAATGAAGGGGTTGCCTTTGTGATGCCTATCAATGCCGTGTTGCGGATTGTCGAACAACTTGTGCAAACGGGAACGGTGTTAAAACCTCATATCGGGTGCAATTTTGAGCCGGCGATTTCAATCGAAGAGCGGCGCAGATTGGACATCGACCGTCTCATTGGTGCGAAAATCAGAGGGATTGCCGCGGAGACTCCAGCAGATAAGGCAGGTTTGAAAGCAGGCGATGTGGTTTTGATGTTCGGCAATATCGAAGTGGAAGATGATCTTCACATCATTCACCTTGTTGCTCAATCGGACATCGACAAGCCGGTGGTTCTGCAAGTCAACCGAAACAAAGAAATCCACCATGTTACGGTAACACCAGCGGCACAGTTAAGCCGATAAACGAAATGCCGACTTTGTCGGCGCTCTCGAAACGGCGAAACTTAAACGTCAAGTTCGAGACACGGGTTGCCTAAAACAAATCATCCAAAAATTTGTTATCATGGTTTCGTAGCAACCATGAAACCAGACGCAATCCTCCTACCCGGTGTTAGTCCGGCACGTCCTATTGTCATTGCCGGTCCTTGCAGTGCGGAAACGGAAGAACAAGTGCTTTCTGTTGCTCACGAAATTGCCGCACAAGGAATCAAAATCTTTCGTGCTGGCATTTGGAAACCCCGAACAAAACCGGGAGGATTTGAAGGCATCGGAACGCCCGGACTCGCTTGGCTCCAACGTGTCAAACAGGAAACCGGCATGTACGTGATCACCGAAGTTGCCAACAAGGAACACGTTGTCGCAGCCCTCAACGCAGGCATTGATATTCTTTGGATCGGAGCCCGCACGTCCGTGAATCCCTTTGCCGTCCAGGAAATTGCCGATACACTGCGAGGCGTGGATGTTCCGGTCTTGGTCAAGAATCCGATCAATCCCGACTTGGAACTTTGGATCGGAGCGATTGAGCGTCTGTACAGTGCTGGTATTCGGCAAATCGGAACGATCCATCGCGGTTTCAGTTCCTACGACAAGAAAACGTACCGAAATCCACCGATGTGGCACATTCCGATAGAGTTGCGCCGCCGGATTCCCAGTTTGCAGATTTTTTGCGATCCGAGTCACATCGCAGGCAAGCGGCACAGGATTGCCGCTCTTGCTCAACAAGCGATGGATCTGCAATTCGATGGACTCATCATTGAAACTCATTCGCATCCTGAATCGGCGTGGAGCGATGCAGCCCAGCAAATCACGCCGGCAATGCTTGGGCAACTCTTGAGTCAACTTGTGATTCGGAATGCTGATCGACCTTCACAACGTCTGTATGAATTACGGTATCGAATCGATCAGGTTGATGAGGCTCTCTTGGAACTTCTCGCGCGCCGGATGCAGTTGTCCGATGAACTCGGTGAATATAAAAAGGCAAACGATATGCCGGTGTTGCAAACGACGAGGTACAGCGAAATTATCGAACGCCGCGCCGAATTCGGAGAGACGCTCGACTTGAATCCTGACTTTGTTCAGGAAATTATAAAGGAAATTCACGAAGAATCGGTCCGAAGGCAAATGAACGTCATGAGTCAATGTGAAGAAAATGACAGCACCTAAACCGCTCGGCGTGGATGGAGTTTGAGCAATTCCGACCGAATGGAGCGGTCTGTTTGATCGGCAACATAGTCCGCTACAGCCCGGTGCACGCCCTCTTGATGAATAATCGTATCGTAACGCTCTGGCAAATGGTCTTGGTGGGTTACATAATAATCAAAAATCGTTTCGATCCACTCCGCCACACGACGGCGGCACATCATCACATTGGGATGGCGATAAACATGTTCCAATAAAAACTGCTGCATTTCCTTTTTCTGTTCGGCAACTTCTGTACTCGGTGCAATCATCGGCTTGACAAGTGCCTCGGATCGGGATGGAATCCCTTCGAGCCGTTGCGATGTTGCCTGCAAGACATCGCTTACTTGGGTCTCGATCAAATCGTGGATCACTGCCCGGCGAAATTCGGCATCGGTCAAATTCGCCCACTGTTGCCGAACCTTGTGTGCCGACCGCTTCCAAAGAGAAGTGCGTATCAGTTGTTCCGACATCAGCAGACCGATTTCCATGGCATCATCAACATCGTGAGTATCGTAAGCAATACTGTCGGCAATGTCCACCACCTGAATTTCGAGCAGCGGTACAGTTGTTTTGGTAATTTTGTAGGCTTGTCCTTCCAGAATCTCCTTGGACAGATTTAAGCCGGGAAAGGCGGTGTACCGCCGCTCCAATTTTTCGACGATCCGAAGTGCCTGCACATTGTGTTCGAATCCTCCGCTGTCGTGGAGCAACTGATTCAACGCGGCTTCGCCGGCATGAGCGAATGGAGAATGACCAATATCGTGGAGCAGTGCGGCGGCTTCGATGAGGTCTTCGTTGAGTCGAAGTGCTCTGCCGAGGGTTCGGGCAACGCTGGCGACTTCCATTGTGTGGGTGAGTCGGGTACGGTGATAACTTCCGAACTCGGCGGTAAAGACTTGCATTTTTTCGCTGAGCCGGCGAAAAGCGGCACAGTGGATAACTCGATCTCTGTCCCGCTGAAACGCTCCACGATAGGGGTGCGGCAACTCCGGGTAGCGTCGCCCTGCCGTCTCCGCAGTCGGAAACGCATACAAAGCCAACGGAAAAGGATCGGAATAAGTCAACGGAGTGGAACGCAACGAAAAACGAAGTGCAATTATACCACTTTGCGACAGAGCCGCAATCGTAAAATGGTAACAATACGATCTTACGATTGCGGCTCCGCCATTTTCCGGTTACAATGGTATCCCTAACATTATTCCAGTGGTTGTCATGACACACGAATCGCCGAAGACATTACCTCTTGTTCAAGCGGATGCGGTGATGGTACCGCATGCGGGCTGGAAGTATTCCGGCAAACTGGCGGCTCGAACGTTCCAGCGGGTCAACATTCCCCGCTGGGTCATCATTTTCGCACCGCAACATCGCGGCGGCGGAGCCGATTGGGCAGTGGCACCGCACCAAACGTGGCAGTTGCCGGGGATCAATGTCGAAGCAAACATGCCCATGACCGAAAAGATGATTCAAGCGGTCGATTATTTTACCTTCGATGCTGCTCCACACGCCCAAGAACATTCGATAGAAGTTCTCCTACCGATTCTTGCCCGACTCTCACCGAAAACAACCATTTCGGCTGTGGCAATGTTTACGTCCACCTGGGACATGATTCGGCGAGGAGCGGCACAGTTCGCAAAATTGTTGGACTCACTGTCCGAAAAGCCGATGCTCGTTATATCGTCGGATATGAATCACTTTGCGAACGACGCAATGACTCGCCGATTGGATCACATTGCACTTGATGCCATTTATAGGGCAGTAGCGGAACAGAATCCTGAACGTGCGTTGCAAACGATTTACGAAATGCAAATTTCGATGTGCGGAATTGTACCGGCAGTCTTTGTCATGGAAACGCTCCGAGTCATGGGTCGGCTTGACCGAGTCGAAGAGGTCGGCTACATGACGAGTGCCGACGTAACCGGCGACTCAAGCCGAGTCGTCGGTTACGCCGGGTTGATCTTTCATTCGGAAACGTGAATCGATGTGCATGCGTTCCAGCAGTTTTTTGAAATATTCCGCGGCATGTCCCAAGGAACCATCGGGACGAATCAGCCAAAACCCGCGAATATCATCGGCGGTATAGATTCCATTCGTCGGCACAGGTTTTTGCTTCGCCTCTTCCGTGATCTCATTGCAATACAGTTCCCAATGGACGATCCAAGGAATATCCTGAGCGAGAAAAACACCCATCCGTTCATCCCACCATTTGGTCAGATTGATGTCTTTGCGCTCGTTTTCAGGATTGCCGATCTCACCGATATAGACAATCGGCTTTCCAAAAAACGCCGTCGGCTTCATGTAATGCCGAATCGTTTCAATGCCCCGCCAAAGATCGACGACGCTGCCCATGCCATCGTAGGCAGACCATGAAACCAAATCGACTTCCATATTCAGCAAAACATGCGAGGTCAACGTCGGAATGCCGCGATGAAGATCCAACACTCTATTCACTTCCACTGCAAAGAGAACACGGCATTTTTTCCCCTGCCCGACACGCTGTCTTGCTTTGAGAACGCCATTTTGTCTTGCGGCAAACCACTTTCGGAAAATCTCCGCCCGGTCTTTCGCTTCTTGAGGTTCAAGCGTCCAACCTTCGGCGTAACTCTGACGAAAGAGCCAATCTCCTTCCCATTGTTGCAAAAGAAATGTGACGTTCCGGTCTGCGTAAGTTTCGTACAGATAGGCAGTTAGTTCCTCGAATTGGTTTTCTTCCTCCTCGAAAGAATTGTTAGGGTCAAACAGATTCTTGTTCGGACCCCGCAGTTCTGTAATTTCCAATACGAATGTACTGAACGGAAACTCGAACGCCTCACGAAAATAGGGATGCCGGGCAATGTCGATCAATCGTCCTTTCGGATCAAGCGTACTCCAATCGGAATGAAAACCGTAACCGGGCAGCGAATTTTCGAACCAAAGTTTGCAGGTTCCCAAGCCGAAATCGTGAAGTGCCTGACACCCTTCCAGGAGAAACGGTTTTTCTGTCAGACAGTACTTACCGGCATAGTGCGTGGCACCGAGTCGGTTACGAAAATCCGGCGGCAATGAGCCTCCCAAAAGCGGCTGGGCTTTCTGAACAGATGCTTCGATAGCGTCGGTTTGGGAAAGATAGTCCGGCGTAGTTGCTGACCAAGTCTGTTTCGGCAATCCGGCAAAAAGGGTACAACCCAGTCCAGTCGCCAACAATTTTTTGAGAGATTCCCTACGAGTGTACATGATTCAATGAGTTAGATAATGCTACAATTTCAACATTTTCCCTTATCTCCGAGCGGCGGGGGCATCACTCGAACGCCAGCCATTCGACTCCGGTTGCCGTTACGCGAAATTTTTTCGCCCGAATACTGGAGCCGGCACCTTCCTCGTAATAAACAATCAATATCGAACCATCCTTGAGTTCGACCATCGACGGATAGGCACCAATCACGTCATCGACCAAAATGGCTTCGCTCCACGTCAGACACTCATCACGGCTGATTCGCAGATTCGTTTTCGGCAACCGCGTCGCCAAGAGAATCACGTCCCCGTGAGTACGCAGCAGATACGGACAGTGTCCCGGAAAACCGGCATCTTCGGAGACCGACCATGTTTTGCCTTTATCCTTCGAATAGGACACACCCATGTTGCCTTGACTGGGGCGCTGAATGGCGTAGAGCGAACCGTCTTTCAGTTCAATGACATCGGTTTCCGCATCGAGTGCCCGATCGGCATTGGGAATCACAATCACGTCGCTCCACGTCTTGCCGTTATCGTGACTCAAACTGACGGCACCCGACGAAAGTTCTCCCTCTTTGAACGTATAAAGCGGCAACAACAGCGTACCGTCGGAAAGCACACGAATCGGCTGACTTACAGGAACATTATCAAAAAGGAATCGCGGCTCCGACCACGTCTTGCCATTGTCGGCAGATTCCACGATCCCTGTTTTCGTCTCGACACCTTTTTGGCTGACGTATGGGTCGCCCGGTTGATGATACGTGAAAAACGTGACCAGAATTCGACCGTCGGCAAGTTGAACGACCGACGGATCTCGGTCGTCCAGCGGCGTATCCACAACGATATCGACATCGCTCCATGTTTTTCCTTCATCGGAAGAATAACAGGCGACGATTCGACCGCCTTTGGGAAGTTGTTCGTTCGGCAGAGCGACGTGACCATATCCGGCGTAAAAAACGCAGAGTAATCGACCGTCCTGCAACCGGCAGACATCGGGAAACGCCTCGTAAGCACCGGCACCGGCATCGGTACAGACGTGAATCCAGAGCGGAGCAGGAATGTTCAATTCCACCGTCGCCGGCTTTTGGGAAACGCCCTCAACTCGAATATCCTTAATATGGGCAATGCCTTGACTGGCGTAAAATCCAATGCGACCGGCATCTTTCAATGTCGCATCTTTGGTTTCGTACAATTTCTTGCCGTCGAAGGAAACGGTCAGTGTGTCCCCTTTGATTTCCAGAGAGGCATCGTACCATTTTCCTGCCTCGCGGTTCGGAACGGCAACGCGAGTGATTTCCGTCCATGAATCGCTCCATCCAAAATTTCGTGCGTCGGCACGGACAAGGATTGCCGAGCGACGGTCGAAATGAACGTAATAATAATGATGACCATCGGCGGCGCGAATGATGAAACCGCAGGCGAGAACATGGTTGTCGGGACCGGGTTCGACCATGTACTTTGCGGAGAGTTTTGCGTCGGTCCATTCGAGTGGCAAATAAAATCCTTTTGAGATGCCTTTGGTGCCGTCGAAAACGAGTGTGCCGTTCTTGAGCGAACCAGTAGGTGTCGTGAATTGCCATTGTTTAACGGCATCCGGGGCATCGAGGTTGACGACCGTTTCGGCTGCGACAAGGTGCGACACAGAAAACAGAATGACGGTGGAGGTGAGCGTCCGTAACATTGTCCGTAACATCAGTATTTCTCCTGGAGGGTAAAAGTTGGAAAGGATCAAAGCGACCGCCCATTATAACACCCTATTGGAATTAGTGGGCAAGGGGCAAACGGACTGCGGTTGACTATTCTCCCGTTCATCGTTAACGTATAGTTTTCATGAACGAGTTATCCTTTCCGCGACGAATTGCCGTACTTGGTTCCAGTGGGAGCATTGGGCAAAGTGCGCTCGAAGTCATTGCCCAATCGGATGGTCGGCTCCTACCGGCTTTGCTCGCCGTCCATCGGCAAACGGACGTGCTTGTACGGCAAATTCAGCAGATTCGGCAACGTCATATTGACATTCCACAATGGGTCGTCGTTACCGATGAAACGGCGGACCGCTCTCCGCTCGAACAACTCCCCGACAGCATCGAAATTTGTTTCGGACACGAAACACTTTGCGAACTCGTTTGCCGTCCCGAAGTCGATATTGTGCTTTCGGCAATCGTGGGAAGTGCAGGGCTTACCAGTACACTAGCGGCACTCGAAGCAGGAAAGACCGTCGCTCTTGCCAACAAAGAGTCGCTGGTCATGGGAGGAGAACTCCTGACCGATTTGGTCCAAACAAAGGACGGACGTTTGCTCCCGGTGGACAGTGAACACAGTGCCGTCATGCAGGCTCTCCGGTCGTGGAAAATGTCAACAGTGCCGCAATCTTTAGATTGCGGAGTGGTGAATGAATCCGTCGAAAAGATCATACTCACGGCGAGCGGCGGACCTTTTCGCACAAAAGCGATTGCCGAATTGGCAAACGTTACGGTCGAAGAGGCTCTTGCCCATCCGACGTGGAAGATGGGGAAAAAAATTACCATCGACTCGGCGACCCTGATGAATAAGGCATTAGAAATCATCGAAGCACGCTGGTTCTTTGGCATTCCTGCTCCGAAAATCGGCGTGACGATTCATCCGCAGTCGTTGGTTCACTCGATGGTCGAGTTTATTGACGGTTCGGTCATCGCCCAAATGAGTATGCCGGACATGCGATTGCCGATTCAGTTGGCGTTGTACTATCCGCATCGTTTTCCGGGTCCTGCACTGAAAGTAAATTGGCAACAGATGCAAGTGCTTGAATTTTATCCGCCGGACTATGACCGATTTCCGGCACTCCTGCTCGGATTGGAGGCGGCAGCGTCCGGCGGAACGGCAGGGGCAGTCATCAACGCCGCCAACGAATCGGCAGTCGCTTTATTTCTTTCCGGCAAGTTACCCTTTCAGGAGATCGTGCCGGTGTGCCGAGCCGTTTTGGAGCATCACGATTTCGAGTTACACCCGACACTCACGCAACTGCTGGCAATCGACCATTGGGCAAGAAAGGAAACCAAAAAGTTTTCTCGGTAAAGTTTCTGCCAAGCAAACTCGCACGATACCAAGACGAATGCACCATTAATACAATTTCAACACCCCGTAGCGTTTGCTCTTGCGTCGTCGGAGAATGGACTTGTTCGTCGGCTTGCGACGCTTTCTCGTCGAAGTACCCTTCGTCGGTTTTCCCGTCGGCGTAACCGGATGGCGACCGCCTTTCGTGCGTCCTTCGCCGCCGCCGTGCGGGTGGTCAATCGGATTCATCGCTGCTCCGCGAACATGCGGACGACGACCCATCCATCGGGAGCGACCCGCCTTGCCGATAAAGATGTTCATATGTTCCACGTTGCCGACTACACCGATCACCGCTCGACAACTCACAGGTACACGGCGAATTTCACCACTCGGCATGTTCAACTGTGCCCAGCCGCCTTCGATGTCCCTCGCCACCAAAGCGGCTTTGGAACCAGCAGACCGACACATCGCTCCGCCTCTTTTCGGCTGAAGTTCAATGTTGTGAATGTCCGAGCCGAGAGGAATTTCCGACAGAGGCAAACAATTACCAATGTTCGGCGGAGAGCCGGAACCGCTCTTCACTTTGTCTCCTGCTTTGAGACCTTCCGGGGCGAGAATGTACCGTTTTTCGCCGTCGGCATAGTACAGTAGGGCAATCCGCGCCGACCGATTGGGATCGTATTGAATCGAATTGACCACCGCCTCGATACCGTCTTTGTTGCGGCGGAAGTCAACTTTACGTAACTGTCTTTTGTGTCCGCCGCCGCGATGCCGCGCCGTAATGACTCCCTGGTTGTTACGTCCGCTGCCACGCCGCTTCGGCAACAACAGACTTTTTTCGGGAACGGCACCTTCTGTCAGTTCGGCAAAATCGCTGACGCTCATATTTCGCCGTCCAGCATTGTTCGATTTATATTTTTTTACGCCCATGTGTATTCTTCCTCTCCATTAACAGTCGGATAATTTTAGGGTATTTTCCCCTTTTTGCAAGAGGGAGTACCCTTGTTAACCAGTCCGCAAGTCCGCGAAAGCCTAATCAGAACGCAACAGGGGGGGAGACAAACCGCCGTCAAAGGGCTATAATGAGAAAGTCTTTCACCAAAACAAGGTATTCTCATGAAAACGTTCAGTTCATTGATGTTGGTATTGTTGGCATTAGTGTTGGGGATGGAAACGATGATACTGGCTCAAGAGCCGCCGCGTTTACGCCGTAACCAGAGTTTTTTCGGAGTCCATTTCGACTTCCATGCCGGAGCAGACTGCACGGAAGTTGGGAAAAATATCACCCCAGAGATGGTCAATACCATCATCGACATGGTGCGTCCCGATTATTTGCAGACCGATTGCAAAGGACACGCAGGATATACAAGTTATCCGACGCTTGTAGGCAATCCTGCACCGGGCTTCATCGGCGATCCGCTGCGCATCTGGCGTGATGTAACCGCACAACGCGGTGTCGCACTTTATATGCACTATTCCGGCGTGTGGGATAACCGAGCCATTGAACTGCGCCCCGACTGGGCTGTGACCAAAGCGGACGGCACACCGGACAAAGAAAAAACTTCCGTTTTCGGAACTTACGTGGATCAATTACTGATTCCGCAATTAAAAGAGTTGGCAGGCAAATACGGAGTGGACGGCGTATGGGTCGATGGCGAATGTTGGGCAACTGTCCCGGATTACGGGGAGCGTGCCGTCCGCATGTTCAAAGAAACAACAGGAATAAGCGATGTTCCGAAATCGCGTACCGACCCGCACTGGTACGAATGGATGCAGTTCCATCGCGAAGGTTTTCGGCAATATGTGCGTCATTATGCGGCGGCGGTGCGTTCGGAATATCCTGATTTTCAGATATGTAGCAACTGGGCATTCACCCATCACATGCCGGAGCCGGTTTCCGTAGCACTTGATTTCCTATCGGGAGACTATTCGCCGAACGACAGTGTGAATTCCGCACGGTTTGCCGGACGATACTTGGCGCATCAAGGGATTCCGTGGGATTTGATGGCTTGGAGTTTTTCCTATCAGCCGCATCCGCGAGAACAGAAGCCTGCTGCACAGTTGAAGCGTGAGGCGGCAATCGTACTGGCATTAGGCGGAGGTTTTCAGGCGTATTTTACGCAAAACCGAGACGGGTCGGTGCGATTGGACGAATTGAAAGTCATGGCGGAAGTTGCCGAATTTGCCCGCGCAAGACAGCAGTACTGCCACCATTCGACGCAGATTCCACAGGTTGCTCTTCTGCTTTCAACGAGCGATTATCAACGCAATGCCGGGAATTTGTTTCCGCAATATAAAGGGCAGTCGCAGGGAGTGTTGCAATGTCTGCTCGAATGTCAATACAGTGTCGATTTGGTAAGCGAAGGAACGCTCATGCCTGACATGAGCCGGTTCCCGCTCATTGTGATTCCCGAATGGAGAAGCATTTCGCCTGCATTTCGTGTCGATTTGATCGACTATGTAAAGAGCGGCGGCAGTCTGTTAGTCATTGGACGGGAAACATCAAGACAGTTTGCGGAACTGGCGGGTGTCAGCCTTTCCGGCAATGAATGGGAAATGTGTCCGGTCGGAAGCGGCAAATTGGGCTTTTTACCTAGCGCAATAGGAGCGGAATACGAAAAAAGCGGCGGAGAATCGCTACGAAAACAATTCGCCACGATGGTTCGTATGATGTTTTTCAATCCGCTCGTAGAGGTCAGCGGTTCGCCGTGGGTGGACGTGTCTGTCAGTCAACTGAAGGGCAAGCGGTTGGTGCATTTGGTCAATACTTCCGGCGACCACAAGAACGCTGGCATCATGGAGAAGATCGACCCGGTCGGACCCTTGCAGGTAACGATTCGTTGCGACGCAAAGCCTTCGAAAATCACGCTCCAGCCTGCTGGCAAGACGTGCGATTTTACCTACGCAGACGGCAAGGCTATCGTAACTGTCGACTCGGTAGAGATATACGATATTTTGGTGATAGAATAGCCAGGATTCATTTAGCCGGTTGCCACAAAAAAAATTGACGCACTCCGTCTTGGATATCGTCCCTTACCTAATTCAACCATGTCTCAAAACCCTCTTGCGGCGCGGATGTCACTGAAATCGCGCAGGTGGTACGAAATGCCGACAAAGTCCAGCGTCCGGCACAATGCCCGAAGAGCAACGCCCATCCCGTCGGGACCACTGAATCCGCCGAACTGTCCGCCTCCTTTTACGTGCGGCTCCAAATCAAGAAACACGCCCGGTATGCCACGACTCTTCAACTTCTCTTCCAATGATGGTATGACTGATGCAAAATCGCGCAAAATGCGCTCGTGTCCCGTGTCCCCTTGGTCTGCCGGTACAAAATTTTTCATCTTGTCCTCCTCGACGTGTCCCCCTTTGTCCGTCTGCCGCGGCAACACATAATCTTTGATGTGCAGCCAACCGAGACCGGGTTTCATTGCTTCGTACTGCTCGAACACTTCCTGCGTGGAGTATCCTTGCATCACGATGTTACCGCCGTCGAAGATCAACAGCATCGCCGGATGATTCACTTGCCGATAGATTTCGCTCAAGATGTGTCCTTCGTGTCCGACGAGATTTGCCTCGACTTCCAATCCGAACGTCAAGTCGCTCCGATGGCAGACTTCGGCAATTTTTCCAAGCCATTCGACCGATTGATCGAGATACTCCTTCGGGTCCGAACCTTTGGGCGGATAGAACGAAAAGCCGCGAATCAACTTCGTTTCGAGGGCATGTGCCAAATCGCAAGCCTGCCGAACGTCGTCGAGATATTTGTTGATCGGCGTATAAACATTGGTCGTACCGTCGTCCACGTCTTTGAGTTTCGTCTTTCCCAGCGGCGAACCAAGTGAAGAGACATTAAGCCCGTAGTCATCTTGAAATTGCCGAACGCGTTGAATGTCGCTTTTCGTCAGTTTCATGACGTTCTTGACTCCATCACCGAGGTTGACGAATCGGATACTGTAATACTGGAGTCCCAGTGCAGCAAACGCCGCAAACTGTTCAACAATCGTTTTATTGCTGGTCGATTCATCGGCAAAACCGGAAAGACATACTCGTGGGGTCGTTTTCATAATGGGCAAAAGGGGAAACAGTAAAATCAAAATGTGGGGTCATTGTATTCTATTTTCTAGAAAAAGATAGTGTCATTACCGCTCTTTGCACGAGGATCGGGTTTGCTCCACCTCCGTTATTCAGCAATACTGTTAAGCGTCCATAAAACAAGCGTGAAACGCATTTTTGTGGCAAAAATTGCAAGCCGGCAACATTTTGACGTATCCCAATGCGGCAAACGAGATTCAAGGTATTGCAGATCACGACCAAAATGGTAACATGACCGTCATGCCTGTAATGAAAGCAAAGTACGATGCGTGGAATCGCTTGGTCGAAGTGAAAGATTCTTCGGACGCTCTCCTTGCAAACTATGAGTACAACGGCTTGAACCACCGAGTCAAGAAAACGGTGGGCGATGTTGTGACCATGTCGTTTTTCAACAAGCAGTGGCAGGAACTCGACACGGCAATAGTACAGCCGTCGGGAGAGGGCGAAATAATGACCTACATCTGGGGGACACGCTACATCGACGATCTGGTTCTGCGTGAAAGAGACGGTGAGCCTTTATACTCGCTTGCCGATCCGAACTGGAATGTCGTTGCCGTAACTGATGATTCTGGAACCGTGCAGGAACGAATGAAATACGATGCCTTTGGGAAAGTGACGTGGATGGGTGCGGGTTTTGCAACGAAAGCGAATTCGGACTTGGCGTGGAACCGTACCTTTACCGGACAAGTGCTTGATGCCGAAACGGGACTGATGTTGTATCGGAACCGGTTTTATCATACGGGGTTGGGGAGGTTTGTACAGAGGGATCAAGTGGGATACGATGCCAAAGACATGAATCTTTATCGGTACATAAGCAATAACACAATGAGGTACTTAGACCCCTCTGGAAATGGTGTTATAAAAGACAGGCAGGAACAGCTACAAAATGACCTTGATGCCAAAAAAGACAACTTGCTCGGAAAGGATGGTGGAGTTTTATGCGATAAGAGCAAATGCCTTGCAGATGCCGAGCTCGAAAAAGGTAAATGTAGAGGACGTGCTATCCGTTATAATCTGGCGGCGGGGCCGTTGATTGCTGCGACCTGTGCGGCAGCCTGCCTAAAATGGGTACTTCCCAAAGCTATTGGTATCTGTTCAGCAGCATGTATTGCCGCAGGAGCTGCTGTCGGAGTAGCGGATTTATTTCGCGCATTTGCTGCCTGTGATAAACAATATCAATATGCAATAGCACAATGTTGATACACCTAAGTTGGTGGAGCGGATCCTCGTCCTTGGTATTTTTTTCCAAGGCGGGGGCCGTGTTGTAACAAAAATTACGTTTTTCCAATTCCGATACTGGTATGAATGACTTATTTATAACAATCTCAGTTTTCATGTGGGGAGTTCTTTCGCTATACCTCATTTGTTCGAAACGTAACATTGCCTATTCGTCGCCTTTTTTCCGAACAATCGCTCTGTTTACAACCCCTTTTCCCCTTTTTTTCTGTTTTGTGCCCATCCTTGGATCACTTTTACAATTTTTGATTGTCGATCATTTCAAATATCTCGATGCCTACTTCGTATCGCATTTAGAAAGATATGGTTTATTATATGCCTACTTCATAGTGTCATTGTACGCTATTTTGGCAAATACGTGTGTCGCAATAGCAATACTATTGAAGATTAAGTCGATTTCGGAACCAGATTCCAAAAAATCGTCAGATACGCAAAGGGAAAATACGGGATCACAGTAACTGCTCCAGCAACCGCATTCTTGCGTCCAAAATTTTGCGCGTAGAATCCGGTAGTGTCCCAGAATCATTGGATTAGCCGACGGGTTGTGTTTTCTCGGTTGGCGTGTACAATTATTTTGTGCTGAGAGAAGGACATTGCCGTTTTTACTTTTTTGTGAAATGGGAGTTACACATGAGCAATCACTAGTGTCCCAACGTTAGTCCCACAAAAACGGGAGCGTGGCGGCTTCGGGAGTGTTTTTTTGCACTTGAATTTGCTCAAGTATTGAAATTATAGGGGTTTTCTCGAATGGCGTTACACT
>Ga0123353_10003517_pt1 | contig 19818 bp, 15 predicted proteins | sample TergutLab28metaG_3_FD_92763 | JGI IMG/M metagenome (GOLD analysis project Ga0123353, IMG submission 92763) | Labiotermes labralis P3 segment gut microbial communities from Petit-Saut dam, French Guiana - Lab288 P3 | ecosystem: Host-associated > Arthropoda: Insects > Digestive system > Gut ... | reverse complement strand
GTCAAGGCCCCCGGCGCGGGGTTGAGCACGCTGTAGAACAGCAGCTCCGGCCAGGGCGCGGCCTGGAGCCTGTCCCCCTCCCCGGTGCAGATTTCCACATCCAGTCCGCCCGGTGCCCGCCGCAGGGTGATGCCCTCCAGAGGCGCGTTCCACAGGGCGGCGGGCTGCCCGTCCTCGCGCAATACCAGCTCGCCCAGAGCGGCGCCGTAGGTCAGCAGCTGCTCGAAGTACCCGCCGATGAAAGCCGGCAGGCCCATCTGCGTGCCGCCTACGGGGATCATCTCGAGGAGCTGCGCCAAACGGCATTCCACCTCCTCGCTTGCGGCTACACATTTAAAACCGCCCAGGAGGCGCACAAGGCGCATGACCGCCGCGTCGATAATGGGCACGTTCTCCCGCAGCTGGCGGTAGAGCGCGGCCTCGCTTGCCGGGCAGCGGGTTTCGCCGGCGGCGCAGGGCTGGGATTCCGGGCCGCCACGGGGCAGGTTGCCCATCACAGCGGGATATCCCGCCCCGGGGAAGGCTGTGCGCTGTCCCCGCGATGCCGGGAAGGCCAGTTCGCCGGGCAGCGGTGGGGCATGATTGCGTTTTTTTGGCATGGGATCGATCCTTTTCTATTTGTTTGTTTTTTCCGGGGGCGGCTGGCACGCCGCCCCTACAGCATGTACCTCATATGCATGGGCCTTTCGGTTGCGGCCTGTCTTTAGGGGCGGCGTGCCAGCCGCCCGTAACAAAGACACCCCTATCTTCTCCCTACGCTTCCCGCAAAGAAGCCGTCTTCGCCGCAGCCCTGGAATGCCGTGGCGACGAAGTAGCGGATGTCGTCCATGGCGTGGTCGTGCTCCTTGCGGGGGATGTCGCGCCCGGCGGGGCTGTCCTCCCAGCAATAGAGGCCGAACTCCCGGATGCAGTCCGCGCAGCTGGCGTGGAATTTGAGGCGCCCGGCGCGCAGGACGTCGGCGACCTGGCGCAGCCCCGTGAGGACGTCGTTGCGCGCGGGGATGACGGCGAAGCGCCCGTGCCTGCGTACGCACTCCATGAAGCTGGCGGCCGAGGGGTCGCAGGTGACGAAATCCAGGGGGAGGCCACCCGCGAGGCTTTCAAGGGCGCGATAATGCTCCTCGTCGGTGCGCTGCTGGCCGCGCGCGCGGGAATCCCAGTAGTATTCGCGCAGGCGGGTCCAGGTCTCGCCGGTTTGGCCCCAAAGGCCGAAGGAGCTGGGGTTCACCGTGCCGTAGTCGCAGGAGACGGCGTAGCGCTCGAACCATTCCGGCAGATCAGCCACGACGTGCTTTACGGGCGAGAACATGGGGTAGACCAGGCCCTGGGCCGCGCACCATTTCCCTTCGATATAGCGCTGGTAGAAAGCCCCGGAGTACATGGACCGGTAGCGCGCCTTGACGGCCCCGCTTAAGCTGGGATTGTCCTCCATGGTGAAGTGCAGGTAGAGGGCGTTTTTGCTTTCGGCTTTCTTGATCCACTCCCGGTGGAACCAGTGCTGGGGATACTCCGGGTTGCAGTTGAACCACAGCCTGGCGTTCTCCGGCGAGCAGCGCGCGATGGCCTGCTCCACGAATCCCCGGGGCATGAGGGCCACCTCGTCGAACAGCGCGCCGCCCAGGGTCATGCCCTGGATGCGCCCGGCGGATTCCACGTTGTTGCCGCCGAAGAGGTACACCCGGTTGGTCCTTGCGCCATAGGTGACCTCGATCATGTTCGCGCCGCCGTGCTCCCGGAAGAGGAAGCCCATGGTCCGCATCAGCGGCGCGAAGGGCGTAACGATGTTGCGGCGCACGGCTTCGATGGATCTGCCGCACAGCGCGAAGGAGGTGCCGCGGAAATCGTAGCACAGCCACGAGGCGAAGGACAGGAACATGACCAGGGTCTTGCCCGAGCGCACCGCGCCGTCGCAGATGATGGCGTAATGATGGGCGTCCTTGCTTGGCGGCAGCCACCAGCTGAGTACACGCAGCTGCTGCCTGGAAAAGCGATCGACTGGACCTAGGATTGCAATGTGTTTCAGCTCCTTTTCTGAATGTAGGGGAGGCTAGCAAGCCGCCCGCGTATAATACTATCCTTCGATAAGAAGCGTTACGTAAAACGCTGCGCAAAAACCCATATATCAAAGCTTTTCGCTTGCGTTTTTACTACGCTTTTAATCTCAGGATAGTATAACAACCAAAATTGTGTTGCTTCGGGCGGCTTGCTAGCCGCCCCTACAGGCGGTGGTAACGGCGGGCGGCTTGCTAGCCGCCCCTACAATCAATCTTCCTGCGGCTTCTCATACTACTGCGCAACAAGAAACATCACGCACAATGCTGCGCAAAAATCATATATCGAAATTTTTGCTTGCATTCTGCTATGTTTCTAGCCGCGGAGCAGTATCAATACTTCTCGCGATGGCGTCGTAGAAGGCCTTGACGCCCTCCATGCTGTCTGTCGCCGCGCATAGGGCCTCCAGGTGCTCCAGGGCGTCGCAGCGGTCGTAGAACTTGATTTCCAGCGCGCCGTTTTTGTCCCGCTTGATGGAGCTGACGTTGTAGATGTCCATGCGGGACAGCACCTCCGGGCCCGGCGGTTCGTCGCGGAACATCAGCTTGAGGGTGTCCCTGTTCGAGCCGAAGGCCAGGCGGCGGTAGCCGTCGATGACGTCCTCGCGCAGGCGCGCCCCGTTTTCCCTGTGTGTTTTATTGCCCGAACCCGCCATTGCGCATCCCCCCTTCACCTTTCCCGGGAAAACAGGGATTTTCGCGCGGTTTTGTGCGCAGGCTTACCCCCCTCTGTCGCGCCTAATACTACTGCGCAACAAGAAACATCACGCACAATGCTGCGCAAAAATCATATATCGAAATTTTTGCTTGCATTCTGCTATGTTTCTAGCCGCGGAGCAGTATAAGCCCCTTTGGGGGCGCGACATCTCCCCCAAGGGGCGATTCTGACGGGCGCCGCAGACCTTTACGTTATTTCACGCGAAAAGTTTGAGGTTGAGCCACCTGAAATCGAGCTTGCCTTTTCGCCAAAACCGTGTTATAATAGAGGCATGGATATCCTGTTTCTCTGTACGGGCAATACCTGCCGCAGCCCCATGGCGGCGGCGCTGTTTGCCATGCTATGCGCCGGGCGCGGCTTGGATTGCTCTATCAGCAGCGCGGGTATCGCTGCCTGGCCTTCCCCCGCCGAACCCAATGCCGTTGTGGCGGCGGCGGAGCTTGGCGCGGATATCGCCTGCCATCGTTCGCGGCAGGTGACGCCTGCATTGCCCGGACAGGCCGATTTCGTTATCTGCATGGGCGCGGGCCATGCCCGGCGGATCGCCGGCCTGGTTCCCCGGGAAAAAATCCGCGTGCTCGCCGGCGGCGTCGCCGACCCCTACGGCGGAGACCTGGAGACTTACCGCGAATGCGCCCGGCAAATTGACCGGGCCCTTCCGGCGCTGCTCCCGGACATCTTCTGCCAGGCCGTCGTTATTCCCACGCAAGAGGCGCATCTGCCCGACCTTGTGCGGCTCGAGCGGCTATGCTTCTCCCCCCCGGCCAGCGAGGCCAGGCTGAAAGAAAAACTCGCGCTGGATCATAATTATATGTATACGGCTTTTGCAGACAATGAGGCCGCCGGGTTCGTCGGCGTGGACGAAATCGCGGGAGAGGCCTTCGTGGACGACCTGGCCGTGTTCCCGGGGTACCGGCGCAAGGGCATCGCAAGCGCCCTGCTGGCCCGGGCCGAAACCGGGGCGATGTTGCGGGGGTGCGAAAAAATCCACCTGGAGTGCCGCGAAAGCAACGCGGCGGCGCTGGCCCTGTATGAGGCAAGGGGGTATCGGCGCGTGGGCCGGCGCAAGGGCTATTACGAGAACCCGAAGGAAGACGCGATCCTGATGACGATGGAGGTGAACTAACAATTGACAATGGACAATTGACAATGGACAATGAAGACAGCCGCAAGGCCGCAGAATTGTCAACTGTCAACTGTCAACTGTCAACTGTCAATTGCCATGACCATCCTCGCCTTGGAATCCTCCTGCGACGAGACCGCCGCCGCCGTTGTGGCTGACGGGCGCGCCATGCTGTCCAGCGTTGTCGCCAGCCAGGTGGAAGCCCACAAAATCTACGGCGGCGTGGTGCCGGAGATCGCCTCGCGCATGCACGTGGAGGCCATCTCGGGCGTGACAGCCGAAGCGCTGCGACAGGCGAATCTCACCATGGAGGACATCGACGCCGTGGCCGTGACCCACGCGCCGGGTTTGGTGGGCGCGCTGCTGGTGGGGGTCAACTTCGCCAAAGGGCTGGCCTACGCGGCGGACAGGCCCCTCATCGCCGTGCACCATTTACGGGCGCATGTGGCGGCAAACTATCTGACACACCCGGATTTGGCCCCGCCCTTCCTGGCGCTGATTATCTCGGGTGGGCACACGCACATCGTGGAAGTCAAAGATTACACCTCCTTCCATGTGTTGGGCCGCACCCGCGACGACGCCGCCGGCGAGGCCCTGGACAAGACCGCACGCGTGCTGGGCCTGCCCTATCCCGGTGGCATGCACCTGGACAGGCTGGGCCGGGGCGGCGACCCGAAGGCCTTCAAATTCCCAAGACCAAAAGTGGCAAACAGTCCCTATGACTTCAGCTTTTCCGGGCTGAAAACAGCGGCGCTGAATCAGATCAATCAACTGTCAATTGCCAACTGTCAACTGTCAACTGTCAACTGTCAACCGTCAATTGATTTCGCCGCGTCCTTCCAGTACGCCGTGGCGGATTATCTCTGCGCGAACACCCTGCGCGCAGGCCATGCGCTGCGCGAGGCGCACGGCGGGCATACTAAGATTGTTCTGGCCGGCGGGGTGTGCGCTAACAGCGTGCTGCGCGCCGAGATGTCCCGGCGCTGCCAAGAGCAAAATCTGGAATTGTATCTCCCGGCGCTGCGCTACTGCGGCGACAACGCCGCCATGGTGGCCGCCCAGGGATACTATGAATATCTCGCGGGCAATAAGGCGGGGCTGGACCTCAACGCCACGCCCGGCCTGGGGATGGAATCCGGGTAGAGGACGGCCTCCGGGCGTCCCGGCAGAAAAACAAAAAACAATCATAGTTCCTGGGGCGTCGAGGACGCCGTCCCCTACAGAAACGGAGCAAGTGATTGCTGCGAAAGGAATAATCTTATGAAACACATCAAAATCGCGATTTCCCTGCTGGCCGTGATCGCGCTACTGGCCGGCGTATTCGCCCTGCCCGCCGTTGCCGCCGCGCCGGACACCACCGGCTATTCCGCCGAGGTGCTGCGCCTGGTGAACGCCGAGCGCAAAAAGGCGGGCCTGGCCGCGCTGGGCGCGGGTTCCTCCTCCCTGAACGCGGCCGCGAGGAAGCGCGCGGAGGAGATTTCCGTCAAGTTTGACCACAGACGCCCGGGCGGCGGCAGCTGCTTCACCGTGCTGGGCGAATACGGCGTGGCCTACAGCGCCGGCGGGGAGAACATCGCCGCCGGCTACGACAGCCCGGCGAAGGTTGTGGAGGGCTGGATGAATTCCCCGGGCCACAAGGCGAACATCCTGGGCGACTACGAGCAGCTGGGCGTGGGCGTCTTTGTAAAGAACAATACGGTCTACTGGGCGCAGATGTTCATCCGCAGCGGCGGCGCGTCCAGCAGAGCGCCCCGGTGGAAAACCTGGCCCGCCTGGGTGCAGTGGCTCATGCGCGTGCTGTTCTTCGGGTGGATTTGGATGAGATAGGATATGGAGGATTGCGGGCGGCTTGCTAGCCGCCCCTACAGCGGCCTCTCGAACCATAAATATGGAGGTTCCCATGCCCGCATTTATTGATACCGCGCGCGTCAATCTTTCCGCAGGGGCGGGAGGGGACGGCTGCGTGGCCTTCCACCGGGAAAAATACGTGGCCAGCGGCGGCCCCAGCGGGGGCGACGGCGGCCACGGCGGCAGTGTGTACCTCCTGGCCGACGACAAGCTATCCACCCTGGCGGATTTCCGCTACCGGCGCAAGTACGCCGCCGGGCGGGGCGCCGACGGGGAGACCGGGCGGCGCAGCGGCAAAAAGGGCGAGGACCTCACGGTCCGCGTGCCGCGCGGTACCCTGGTGAAGGACACCGAGACCGGCCGTTTATTGGCGGATGTCTCCGGTGAAGAGCCCGTGCGCATTGCCAGGGGCGGGCGCGGCGGATGGGGGAATATACACTTCGCCACGCCCACGCGCCAGGCCCCGCGCTTTGCCAGGCCGGGTACGCCCGGCGAGGTCCTGGACGTCACGCTGGAGCTCAAACTTTTGGCCGACGTGGGCCTGCTGGGCTTCCCCAACGTGGGCAAGAGCTCGCTGATCGCGGCCGTGAGCCAGGCGAAGCCGATTGTTGCGGACTACCATTTTACAACGATTACGCCGGTGCTGGGCGTGGTATCCCTGGGGCCGGGAAGCAGCTTCGTCATGGCGGATATCCCGGGGCTTATAGAGGGGGCAAGCGAGGGCGTAGGCCTGGGCCACGCCTTTTTGCGCCACGTGGAGCGCTGCCGCATGCTCGTGCACGTGCTGGACGCCGCCGGCAGCGAGGGCCGCGACCCCATCGAGGATTTTACATGTCTCAATCAAGAGCTGGGCGCGTATCTGCCGGGGCTGAGTGACAGCCCGCAGATCGTGGCGGCCAATAAAATCGACCTGGCGACGCCGGAGCAGCTGCATCGATTGCGCGATTATTTTACAGGCGGGGGCTATGAATACTTTGAGATATGCGCGCCGATCCATGAGAACACCGACGCGCTGATCAAAGCTGTTTACTACAAATTGCAGAGCCTGCCGCCCATCCGCCGCTACGAGCCCGAGGCCCTGCCGGAGGACTTCTACGAGCCCAAAGAGGGCGAGAATTTCCAGGTGCGGGTAGAGGGGGCCGTGCGCGGAGAACGGCCAATTTTCTTTGTGGAGGCCCCATGGCTGCTGCGTGTGCTGCGCGGCTGCAATATGGATGACTACGAGAGCCTGCAATACTTCCAGCGGGCCCTGCAAAAAAGCGGCGTGATCGACGCCCTGGAGGCTGAAGGCATACAGGAGGGCGACACGGTGAGTATTTATGATTTTGAGTTTGAGTACGTGAGGTAATACTATCCTTCGATAAGAAGCGTTACGTAAAACGCTGCGCAAAAAACCATATACCAAAGCTTTTCGCTTGCGTTTTTCTACGCAATCTTAGTATAGTATAAGCTGTAGGGGCGGCATTCTTGCCGCCCGAAATAAAAGGTAGAAACCCCGGGGCAAGCCCTGGCCCCCGTGCGTCGCAAGACGGCGGGGAATCACACCCGGTCCGAATTAAAAACACATTTTTTCACACATGGGTGGATTGTATTTTTTGCGCGGGCGGCAAGAATGCCGCCCCTACAGCCTGTATGAACCGAGAATCACCATGACAAATCCCACCTCCCTTTCGCCCCTCGCCCTTGCCTTCATTGGCGACACGGTGTTTGATCTGCTTGTGCGCGAATCGCTGTTGGAGGGGCCGGCCCGGCCCCAGCGCCAGCTGCACCGCGAGAGCGCGGGGCGGGTCAACGCACGGGCGCAGGCTGAACTGGCGCAAAAAATCCTCCCCCTGCTGAGCGGGGAGGAGGCCGGGATTTTTCGCCGGGGGCAAAACGCCAAGCCGGGCCACGTGCCGCGGGGAGTTACACGCGGGGAGTATTCTATGGCTACGGCGCTGGAGGCGTTGTTCGGGTGGCTGTGGCTAATGGGGCGGTTTGAGAGGGCGAGGGAGTTGTTTGCTTTGTCGCTCCGCGAAAACTGATTGTCGTTCTGCGAAACCACCCCGGCCTGCGGCCACCCCTCCACAGAGGGGAATTATCCCCTACGCCACATACTCCGATATGCAATCATACCAGTGTACATAGGTCTCCCCGTTGACGAGCAGCCGTTCGTTGCCGGGGAGTTTTTGCGTCCATTGCATGCCGTAGCGCTCGCTGTGCCAGTCGTTGTGGTTGAAGCGCCGCCAGAGCACCGTGCGGCCGGCCTGGTCAATGAATTGCTCGGCGCATATGCCGGAGTTGTAGGCCTCCAGGTCGATGAGGCATATTGTGTCGTAGCGCTTGCCACTGATGGTGACGGCGTAGCGGCCCACGACGTCCATGGCGGGGAACTGCGTGGAGTGGAGGGTGTTGCCCTCTCGATTGATAACGCCCTTGGGAGACAGGAAAATCTCCTTGCCGCGGTTGTCCTCGCCGAAGCCCCAGTTATCCAGGAAGGCGTCGCCGTCCAAAAAGGTGTAGCAGCGGCGCACGCCGTTTTCCATATGGCTTTCGGCAAGATAGCGCACGTGGGTGTCGGTCAGCTGGGCGATGAAGGTGCGGGTGATATCGTCGTTTCGATGCGCGGCCTCGTGCTGCCCGCCGTTGCTTTCCCGGGCGGTGAGTTCCACGCCCTCAATGCCATGCACGATTGCTTTCCCAATCACCTCCATCTCGTAGATCTCCGTAAGCGTGCGCTCGGGGAGGTCATAGGCGCCCCACTTGAGTTTTTCACCCAGGCGGGGGATCAGGAACCAGCCGATGAGCTCCTCGCAGCGCACTTCAAAGGGCGGCAGGGGGATGGGCTCGATTGTGTATGCCGGCAAAGTGAGTGGCAGTTCTTTCATGACTTTTTCTCCTTCGTAATCATAAGCTTCGCGGAACCGGGCCTTGGCCGTGTGCAGGCGGCTCTTCACCGTGCCGGGCGGGATGCCAAGCCGCGCGGCGATTTCCGCCTGCGGGCGGTCCTCCAGATAGTACAGCGCGAGGATTTGTTGATCGGCCGGGTTGAGGGTTGACAGGCAGTCGCGGACATCGAGGCCTATACGGGTCTGGGTGTAGACGGGCTCAGCGATGATTTCGGTGAGAGGGAGTTCCTTGCGTGTCTTTCTGAAGTAATCGGCACACTTGTGGCGGGCCAGCCCCAACAGCCACGCCTTTTGTTTTTCCTCACCCTCAGGGATGCCACCCGATGACAGCACGGCAAGGGCGATCTCCTGCAGCACGTCGTCGGCGTCGGCCCGGGAGGGCAGGCGGTAGTAGACGAAGCGCTGCAGTACGCGCAGATGGACGGCGTAGAGCTCGGCGGGGGTCATGGCGGGGTCCTTTCGAAATGAGAAAATTAGAAATGAGAAATGAGAATGCAGAAATAAAATGGTTTCATTTGTATAGTCGGGGCAGGGAGGGGGAAAGGTTCATTTTCATAGCGACTCCGCAACCGGAAACAGAATGCTTCCGATTGCGGAGCGGTATGAAGAGATGGATATCTTATCCTAGTTTCGCATGTAAAAGCATGGGCATTTACTTCATTAACACTGCGGCTATATGTAGGGGTGGCTAGCAAGCCACCCGCGCGCAAAAACATAGATAATACGCGCTTTTTTCCCCGGGCGGCTTGCTAGCCGCCCCTACAGGCTGCATCTTGTAGACATGGATGCGCAATGCTTCCTGTTGCGGAGCAATCCTACCCCAGCACGACAATTTCGTCCACGGCCAAATGATAATACGTGCGGCCCGATTCCACGTAGCTCTCGAATACGCCGGTCAATTCGATCGGGGTTTCGTTGCGCGGGTAGTCGCCGGGGTACGTCTGCGCGCCGGACCAGAAGAATTCCAGCCCCTGCGCGCAGCAGGCCGCCGCGTCCTTCACCAGGATGCAATGGTAATATTTCTGGTTCGTAGTATGGAGCCCCCATAGTTTAGCATAAAACGGCCCGCTTTGCAATAGCGAAATTTAATCCGCACCGGATGTAATTCCCCGCCGTCTCGCGGCGGATTAGTAGGATGCCGCAATTCATAGTCCGTTCAAAATTTCTTAAAAGTTTCACCGAAAAGGCTTGCATTTGGTGAAGTATTGCTATATAATTTATCTTGTTAGATTGTCATCAAACAGAGAGGGGACATACATATATGACAATGCATGCAAAAAAGCCAAGCGGGAACAAATCGCCGGCATTGGGCAGGGCGCTGGCGCTGGTCATGGCGCTGGTCATGGCGCTGAGCGCGTTCAACGCGGGGCAAATAACGGTCCGGGCCCTGGACCCGCCGCCGCCCGGCATCATCACCAACTACCCCTTCAACCCGGACGCGCCCACCGGCCCGGCGGACGGGCCCTGGACCCAGAAAGTGGACCACCCGGGCTACGACACCGCGTATACGCAGGACCGGTCGCAGACCTACAACGGCGCCGCGACGCCGGACCATGTGGTGCTCAACAACCGCGACGTTTCGTTCTATGGCTACTACAGCCAGCCGTACATGGACTATGTATTCACCGACGAGTACAGCGACGTTTACGGGGCCGCGTTCATCATGCGGCCATTGATCATGAACTTCCACTCCTTTTCGGAGTCCGCCTTTGTGTTCAACGGGGAGCTGAACGATATCGGCGGCCAGAAGTATTACACAGGCTACGCCGTGAGCCTGCAATGCGGCAACGTGGCGGGCATGCAGGAGAGCAACCCGAGCGCGCCGAACACCGCCTCGCTGCGCCTGTATTACATCACCAACGAGCTGTGGAACACGAGCGCCTTCCGGCCGGGCCAGATCGGCGTGACGCGCACGCACATCGCCACGCTCAAGAGCGGCATCGGCAACCAGGACCCCACGCCCTACCGCTTTTCCGTGGAGATCGACCCGGCCACGCGGGCGTTCAAGCTGTACCTGGACGGCGCGCTGTGCTACACCGAGACGGCCCCCGTGGGTGGCGGGGGCGGCCCCACGGGCGTAGGCTTCTATACGGGGTTTTATTCGCACAGCTGCTCCATCCTTTCGATCATCCGCTACGAGGACGTGGTGATAGAGGTGGTTGTGCCTCCCCCGACGCAGACCACCGCGGAGGTCCAGCTCCTGGACTACGGCACGGGCGCCCCGCTGTGCGACCCGGCCATCGAGATCGGCTATGCCCCCTACCAAAAATACAAGATTACGGCGCCCGGCACACTGATGGTGGGCGGCAAGGTATACAAGCTGGTGGACAGCAGCCTTGGCATTGACCTGAAAATTCTGCGCACCGGCTATGATATGCGCTATCGGCCGGCCCCCGCCGACAATGTCACGAGGCTGTACTACTACACCAAAACCGCCGGTTCCGTCGATCTGAAGGAGCCCGAGAAGACCGCGCGGGTGAACGGACAGGCTTGGAACCCCGGCACGCCGCAGGCCCCCGTGGCGGTGAATGTGGGCGACGAGATCGAGTACAGCGTGATGGCGTACGGAAAGACGCCGACGCCGGCAAAGGTGCCGATGCTGCGCCAGGGAAACTTCAACGGGAACGCCGATACCACCTGGTGGAACCAGCCCGGGACCGCGCCCAACGTCCAAAAGCAGCAGATCCTGTCGTCGACATTCGTCAACGTTAAGAATGTCGATTTGGCGGCGATTCTCTCGGGGGCCACGGCCACCTGGGAGGGCAAGCCGATCCTGAAGAAGTGGGACGCGACGGAAGCCAATACGACAATCAATCCCGGCTGGGCTGACTACCGGGTGATCGTGTGGGTCACGGCAAGCGGCGGGAACTATGACCTCTACGTCGGCGGCGAGGGCGGCGTCTGGCTCAGCGCGTCGAGCGGGGACTCGGCCCAGTTCTTCAGTTTTACCGCGATGACAAGAGTGTTCAATATGGCAAACATGCACGCGGAGCTGGCGACCAACCTGTGCGCCCTGTTCTCCGGCTGTTCCGTCCTCCGGGAACAGGTGTATCTGCTCGATACGTCGAGCGCGACGATTATGGCCGAAATGTTCCATAACTGCTTCGCCCTGACCATCGCGGACCTGACCGGCTTCAATACTTCGAGCGCCACCAGCATGAGATCGATGTTCATGGGCTGCTCTTCGCTGACCCTGGTTGACGTATTCGACTTCAACACGAGCAATGTGACGGACATGAGCTATATGTTCAGCGGCTGCCGGGCGCTCGACGACCTGGATCTTTCCACGTGGAGCTTCGCGGGCATTGCCGCCGGCGGCAGCGGCGCGCTGCAAAGCATGTTTTTGAACTGCGACAGACTGGCCTTGATTCACATGGAAAACGTGGAGCTGGCGCATGTCAGCCACCTCGGCAACGCCTCCAATATGTTTGGCATGAACGCGCCCACCGTCACCACCGTGTCCGCGGGCTCCGCGGCCATGCAGAGCTGGTTCAATTCCCAACAGCCCTTCAGGCCCCGCAACACGATCATCGGTGTGCCGCCAACCCTACCGCCGCAGTTCGCCACGGTGGTGGATACCATTCCGGCCGGGCTGACCATCACCAGCATCACGGGCACTTCGAGCGCCACGCCCATCCCAGGCCAGATTACATGGGTGCGCAGCGGGCAGACGATCACGTGGACGATACCGGACAGCCTGCTGCCGGCCGACCTGCGGGTGAAGGCCACGGTGGACGCGTCCGCGACCAGCAAGTCCTTCGACAACCAGGCCACGGCGCAGCTGCCGGGCAGCGATCCAATGTACACGGACTGGACGTACCACGAGCTGACGGTGGGATGGAACGTGCAGGAGGAGTATTATCTGCTGGACGCCGGGGTGACGACGGCGCTGGCGGCGCCGGTGGTGACCAACGTGGCGGACGGCGGGAGCTACGACGTGGTGGGGAACACGGGAAGCATGAGCGGATACCGGTACTTTGGGTACCGGCGCGTGGGGATCGAGGGGAGCGCCATCGGGGACATCGTGCAGGCGCAGCCGCCCTCGCCGGCCTACGACAGCGCGACGCACAGCGCGGATTTCGCCACAACAGGGCGCGAAACGATCCAGCTGTACTACGTGCCCAACGTGGTGGTGAACAAGCGCGTGACCATTCACTATGTGGACCAGACCGGGACGGCGCTGAAAGCCCCGCAGACGCAGCAGATCGCCATGGGCCAGGATTTCTACATGCCGGCCAGGCATTTCGATACCTTCACGGTTGGGACTTCCGACTGGACGTACTACGACTACGCGAAGAACGCGGACAACAGCGTGCGGGACGTGATGCCCGCGGGCGCGTCTCCGCATCCGATCCCCGGCGGCATGCCGGTGTTCCCGAACCGGGCGGCGCCGGACTTCCAGAACGTGATTGACGACATGAACATCGTGCTGTATTTCACCACGGACGGGGCCGTGACGGTGAATTTCGTGCAGAAGGGCCGCGACGACCGCATTCTGCACAACCCGGTGACATTCTTCGCGGGCTACTGGCCCTTCGACGTGGGGGCGCAGAACCGCAGCGCGGGGGTGCCCCTGACGGACGATATCCCGGTGACGAGCGTCGGCAAGCTGTTCGGGTACACGGGCGAATACAAGGTGGACACCGGCGCGGTGGTCACGGCCGCCCTGCCGGACGTGACCGAATCGTGCGAGGTGACGCTGTACTTCGATACCCCGTACATCGTCACGGAGCGGTTCCTGCTGGACAACGGGAGCCATCTGGACACCACCTTGTATCCGGACCGGGTGCACGGCGGCCTGCCGGGCGGCTACGCGTTCCACGCCAACAATACCCCCGCGCCGGCGTGGCAGCCGCCGGCGGCCGTCGGGCCGTACGAATACCTGGGGTACGTGGTGGACGCGGGCCCGCTGGTGGCGGGGACCCCGGCCGCGCTGCCCGCGCCGGTGGTGTCCCCGGTGTACGACGACCGCATCGTGGACTATGTGTACGAGGACACGGGGACGACCTACACGGTGACATACGCGCCCGGCGCGCAGGGCACGTTCCCGTCGCAGGTGACCACCGACCTGCCGTACGGTGATCCGACGCCGGCCGCGCCGGCCTCCACGCCGGGGAATCCCGGGTGGCGGTTCACGGGCTGGTCGCCCACGCCCGCGGCCACGGTGACCGACGACGCCACCTACGTGGCGCAGTGGGAGCGGATCCTGTACACGGTGCGCTACGAGCCGGGGGCGCAGGGGACGTTCACGGCGCAGGTGACAACGGGGCTGTTCTACAACGACGCGACGCCCGCCGCGCCGGCCACGCCGGGCAATCCCGGGTGGCGCTTCACGGGCTGGCTGCCCGCGCCCGCCGCGACGGTGACGGCCGACGCCACCTACGTGGCGCAGTGGGAGCGGATCCAATACACGGTGCGCTACGAGCCGGGGGCGCAGGGGACGTTCACGGCGCAGGTGACCACCGGGCTGTTCTACAACGACGCGACGCCCGCCGCGCCGGCTACGCCGGGCAATCCCGGGTGGCGCTTCACAGGCTGGCTGCCCGCGCCCGCCGCCACGGTGACGGCCGACGCCACCTACGTGGCGCAGTGGGAGCAGATTCTGTACACGGTGACCTATGACCCCGGCGCGCATGGGACCTTCCCGGCGCAGGTGACAGGCGGCCTGACCTACGGCGTGGCGACGCCCTCCGCGCCGGCCTCCACGCCGGGCGACGCCGGCTGGCGGTTCATCGGCTGGGCGCCGATCCCGGCCGCGACGGTGACCGACGACGCCACCTACGTGGCGCAGTGGGCGGAGGATCTGCCCACCTTCACGGTGATCTACGCCCCGGGCACGCAGGGGACCTTCCCGGCGGTGACGCACGCGAACCAGGATTCCGGCGACCCGACGCCCGCCGCGCCGGCCGCCACGCCGGGGAATCCCGGGTGGCGCTTCACCGGCTGGTCGCCCGTGCCCACCCCCACCGTCACCGGCGACGCGGTGTACGTGGCGCAGTGGGAGCGCCTGACCTACACGGTGATCTACCAGCCGGGCGCGCACGGGACCTTCGCGGCGGTGACGCACAGCGGGCTGTTCTACGGCACGGCCACGCCCGCCGCGCCGGCCACGCCGGGGGAGACCGGCTGGCAGTTCGACGGCTGGCTGCCGGCGCGCGCCGCGACGGTGACCGGCGACGCCACCTACGTAGCGCAGTGGAAACAGGAGAAGCAGGAGAAATCCGGCGGCACTACGATCATCCCGATCCCGCTGGTGCTGCCGATCTCGGGTGTGGCGCCCATCCTCCTGCCCCTGAAGGGCTTGGTGGAATTGATCCCCGGCCTGTGCAAAACCGCGCCGAAGCAGTCCGAATGCTGCAAGGACTGCGCTGCCCCGCCAAAAACCGGCGAGGACAATAACGCGGCGGCAGCGTGGGCGATGCTCTTCGGCCTGGCGGCCATGGCCGGGTTGGCGGGTCTGTTTGTGACAAGGAAAAGAAGAAGGTATGGGCACGGCGCGTAATACTATCCTTCGATTAAGAAGCGTTACGTAAAACGCTGCGAGCAAACAGGATATCACCCCCGCAGAGCTGGCTGCTCCGCGGGGGTGATACTACTGCGCAACAAGAAATATCACGCACAATGCTGCGCAAAAATCATATATCGAAATTTTTGCTTGCATTCTGCTATGTTTCTAGCCGCGGAGCAGTATGACGTATTCGGTTGACATGCGCGATGTTGTGTGCTATACTTTCGATGCGGTTCCGGTACTGCTGGAGGAAGACTTCGCCGCGGCGGTAAACTTCACGGAGCAAATATGAAAATATGATAATATGAAAATGAAGACAGAAATCATCAGGCCCTACAAAAAAGAGCACGAAACCTCCTATACCTGCGGCGCTTTCGCGACCATCGAGCTGCTGCGCGCCAGGCCGGAACTGCTGCAAAAGGTGTTCATCCACTCCGCATTCGCGGACAGCGGCTCCCTCGCGCAGGAGTGCGCGCGCCATGGTATCCCCGTGGCGCGGGGCGACGAGGCCTTCCGCAGGATCATGCAGAAGGAGAACGTATACGCCGCCGGGGTGTTCGGGAAATTCGCGGACCCGCCCCGGCCCGGCAGGGCGCATATTGTGCTGGACAGCCCCGCGGACATGGGGAACCTGGGAACCATTCTGCGCACCGCGGCCGGCATGAACATCACGGACGTGGCCGTCATCGGCGATACTTCGGCGGACATCTTCCACCCCAAGACCGTGCGGGCCTCCATGGGCGCGCTGTTCCGCCTGCGCTTCGCGGTGTACGAGAGCTTCGAAGCGTACCGGCGGGCTTTTCCCCGCCATGAATGCTATCCCTTCATGCTCGGCGGTCAGGCGCTGCTTACAGTGCTGGAAAGCGCAAAAAACCCCCTGTTCGCGTTGATTTTCGGCAACGAGGCCAGGGGGCTTGGCCCCGAATACGCCGCCGCGGGCCGGGCGGTTCGCATCCTGCAGTCAGCCCTGGTGGACTCCCTGAACCTTCCGGTGGCGGTGGGCATAGGGGCATACGCGTTTGCAACAAAATTTGGACTGGTGTCATAAATGGAGAAGAGCAACATCACCCTCATCGGCATGCCGGGCTGCGGCAAGAGCACCGTGGGCGTCCTGCTGGCCAAGGCGCTGAACATGCGCTTTACGGATACGGACCTCCTGATCCAGCAAAAATATAAAAAATTCCTGTGGCAGATCATAGAGGAAGAGGGCCTCGGGGCCTTCAAGGCCAAAGAGGCCGGGGTGATTTGCGCGCTGCGCCGCGAAAACACCTGCATCGCCACGGGAGGCAGCGCCGTGTATTCCGAAAGGGCCATGCGGCACTTGAAGCAAATCTCGAAGGTTGTGTTCATCGACCTGCCCTGCGAAGAAATCGAGCGGCGCGTCGCGGATATCCGGGGGCGGGGGGTGGTGATAGACAAAGGCAAAACTCTGTGCGAGCTGTTCGGCGAGCGAAGGCCGCTGTACCTGCGGTACGCCGACGTCATTATGGACGCGCGGGGCAGGGGGGTGGAGGAACTGTTGATGGAGATTATAAAGAATGCGGGCGGCTAGGTGGGCCGCCCGCGTGGTATTAAATACTACTGCGCAACAAGAATCATTGCGCATCATGCTGCGCAAAAAACCATACACCAAAGCTTTTTGCTTGCATTCTGCTATGCTTCTAATTGCGCAGTAGTATAAAACATTGATGCGGCGGCTGACACGCCGCCCCTACAGAAGAGCATCTACCACCCATTTCTCATTTCTGCAGTATCATTTATCATTTCTTTTATCGCCTCCCCGGCCATCATCAGCCCGGCCACGGAGGGCACGAAGGCCACGCTGCCGGGCGGGCGGCTGTGGGTGATGGGTTCCTCTTTTGAATATGCGACCTTCAGCGCGGGGATGCCGCGCACCCGCAGCTCGCGGCGCATCACGCGCGCCAGGGGGCATACGCTGGTGGCGTAGATATCAGCAATCTCGAAACGGGATGGATCGAGCTTGTTGCCAGCGCCCATGCAGCTGATGATGCGCGTCCCTGCGGCGTGGCACAGCTCGATGAGCAGCAGCTTGGACGATACCGTGTCGATGCAGTCGAGGACGTAATCATATTGGGTGAAGTCGAACTGAGCGGCCGTGGAGGCGTCAAAAAACACGGCATGGGCATGGGCATCGCAGGCCGGGTTTATGTCGCGCGCGCGTAAATCCATAACCTCGGCCTTGGGTTGCCCCAAGGTGCTGTGCAGTGCGACGACCTGCCGGTTGAGGTTGCTTTCGCTCACCGTGTCGCCGTCGACGAGATCGAGGGCGCCCACGCCGCTGCGGGCCAGGGCCTCGGCGGCATGGCCCCCCACGCCCCCAAGACCGAACACGGCCACGCGGGCGCGCGCGAGGGTTTCGAGAGCGGCGGGGCCGAGGAGGAGGGCGGTGCGGGCGTGTTGGTCGGTCATGAGGTACCTCTTTCGGGATGATGGGGCCATCGCTGTCCAGGGCGGCGATGTCGGTTAGAGCCACCGTGACAGTTACAGGCTGCGCCCTGTAGGGGTGGCTAGCAAGCCACCCGGGATAGTTCTTTGAATTGAGGGCGGCTTGCTAGCCGCTTTGAATTGAGGGCGGCTTGCTAGTCGCTTTGAATTGCGGGCGGCTGGCACGCCGCCCCTACAGGCGTTGCTCTGTGTCAAACCATTCCCTTATCGCCCGTGCCGCCGCCGCGTTCATCCCCGGGGCCTTGGCAAGTTCTGCCTCGTCGGCCTCTTTGATGGCCTTCATGGTTTTGAAATGCGCCAGCAGCGCGTTCGCCCGGGCCGAGCCGATACCCGGGATCTTCGTCAGCTCGGAGCCGAAGGCGCTCTTCTCGCGCTTTTTGTGGTGATAAGCAACGGCGAAGCGGTGGGTCTCCTCCTGGATGGCGGTCACCAGGGCGAAGGCGGCCTTTGTGGCATTGAAGGCGATCTCCCCGCCGCCGGAGGCGATGGCCCGGGTCTTGTGCTTGCTGTCCTTCACCATGCCGAACAGGGGAATCTCAAGATTATGCTTACGCAGGACGGGCTCCACGGCATGGACCTGGCCAATGCCGCCGTCCAATAGAATTAAATCGGGCAGAACGCCGAAGCCTTCATTTCTGCATTCTGCATTCTCATTTCTCATTTCCGCGTAGCGGGCAAATCGCCGGTCGAGGACCTCGGCCATGGAGGCGTAGTCGTCCTGGCCGGTGAATCCCTTGATGGCAAAGCGTTTGTAGGCCGCTTTGAGGGGCGCGCCGTTTTGGAACACTACCATGCCGGCCACGTTGTCGCTGCCGGCCGTGTGGGAGATATCGTAGGCCTCGATGTATTGCGGCGGGGCGGGCAGACCCAGCAGGCGGGCCAGCTCTTCCAGCGCGGCGATGCCCTTGCCCGGCCGGCCGATGCGGTGCGCCAGCTTTTCCACGGCATTTTGGCGGCATAGGGCAATCAATTGGGCCGGCTCGCCCTTCTGTGCGACTTGTATGGCGACTTTATGCCCCGCCATACCGGAGAGCCACTCCTCCAGGAGGGCGGGGTTTTCCGTTTCGGCGTCGAGCAGCACGCGGCGGGGCAGTTTTTTCCCCTCCCCCTCGCCGCGCATGGAGTAATAGCGTTCCAGCAGCTCCTGGCGCGCCTGTTCGGCGTGCTCCGGGCGGGCGATGAAGAACTGCTCGCTGTCGTAAAGCTTGCCGCCCTCGAAGCGCAGCACGGCCCAGCAGGCTAGGGTTTGCTCCGCCGCCAGGGCGAAGACGTCCTGGTCCTCCACGCTCACGCTCACCACGTGCTGCTTCTCCTTGAGTTTTTCGATGGCGCGCAGGGTATCGCGCAGCCTTGCCGCCCGCTCGAACTCCAGGTTCTCGGCGGCCCGCTCCATCTCTTTACGCAATTCTTTTTCGCTCTGTACGCTGCCGCGTTTTAGAAAATCTATGGCCCCGCGCATGCTTTGCAGGTAGGTTTCCTGGGTGATTTTCTTCGCGCAGGGGGCGTCGCAGTTGCCGATGAAGTGCTGCAGGCATGGCCTGCTCTTGCCGATATCCCGGGGGAAGCGCAGCGAACAGGAGGGCAGTTTAAAAACCTGGCGGGCCTCGTCCACGGCCAGGCGCACGGCGTAGGCGCTGGTGTAGGGTCCGAAATAGTCCGCGCCGTCGTCGTGCTTTTGCTTGGCGATGGTCATGCGCGGCCACTCCTCCCTCGTAACACGCACCCAACGATGCCCCTTGTCGTCCTTGAGGTTGATGTTGTATTTCGGTGTGTGCTGCTTGATGAGGGAGTTCTCCAGCACCAGGGCCTCGTGCTCGGAGCTGACTATGATATAATCAAAATCGCGGACATGCTCGATGCCGATGGAGATGTAGCCGTGGCCGTGCTGCTGCTCCGCGCCGAAATATTGACCGAGGCGCGCTTTGAGGCTTTTCGCCTTGCCGATGTAAAGCACACCGCCCTTGGCGTCCTTCATGAGGTAGACGCCGGGCAGGGGAGGCAGGATGAGGGCTTTCTGGTGGAGGTCCATAGGGTCGGGCATGGGGGCTCCTTTAAGGGGGAGACGCACAGCCGTGCGTCTCTGCATTATATAGCAATGTCAACAACTTAATGTTTGCAGTGAAATTTGTAGGGGTGGCGTTCTCGCCACCCGCGCACAAAAGCATAAAATCAACCGAAAGATTGCTGCGTTTTTTATGGAGCGGGTGGCGAGAACG
>Ga0123353_10003516_pt1 | contig 19821 bp, 12 predicted proteins | sample TergutLab28metaG_3_FD_92763 | JGI IMG/M metagenome (GOLD analysis project Ga0123353, IMG submission 92763) | Labiotermes labralis P3 segment gut microbial communities from Petit-Saut dam, French Guiana - Lab288 P3 | ecosystem: Host-associated > Arthropoda: Insects > Digestive system > Gut ... | reverse complement strand
TACAAACTTTTCATGCGGTCCCGACTCTTTTCTGCTCAGTTACTTCCGTAACCTGATGAAGGCAAAACCCTCATTAACGCTGGAACTTGACCAGCATACAGCCGACGCCGGAATTGACACACGAATAGAAGCGGCTGTTGACATTATGCAAAGCTACCGCAGAATCTATAAAACGCTTCCGCCTGAGGATAACTCATTTGTACCCGCTATTGTTGCGGATGAGGAGATGCGGGTAAAGGCGTCTGACGGCAACTTCTATAATCTTAACGATCCGCGCGTTGAGCTTGTTCTTCCGTCAATGGGGCGTTATGGAACTGAGGCTGTTGCCGCAATTTTTAGAAGTATGGGCGTAGACGCAAAAGCGTTGCCTGTAGCGGATAAGGAGATTTTGAACCTTGGAAAGAAAAACTCAACCTGTAAAGAGTGTGTGCCTTATATTGTTACAACAGGTTCTTATCTGCATTATCTCAATAACCGTAAAGACCCTAACCGCATAACGCTCTTTTTTATGGCGACAGGCTGCGGCCCGTGCCGCCTTGGGCAGTATTGCAGGGCGGTTACACAGCATATTGTGAATAACAAAATTCCTAATGCCGCCGTATTTACCATGACAGACGAAAACGGATACGGCGGACTTGGCACCGCGCGGCTTTTAAGAGCGTGGCAGAGTATTTTAGTATCCGACATATTCAGCGATATGCGCAGTATGCTCTCTGTGGCGGCAGTTGACAAAAAACAGGCGCTTGACCTGTTAGAAAAGTGCTGGCAGGAGATTCTAAAATTTCTTGAAAACAGTACGCCGGAGCGCGTTACAAATATTCTTGAAAAAATATCAAAGCGGCTCTCGCAGATTCCTCTTAAAATGAATCCGAGTGATGTACCGGTTATCTCTCTTATAGGAGAAATTTTTGTAAGAAGAGATGAGTTCTGCCGTCAGACAATAGTGAACTATTTGGAAGACCGCGGATTTGCGGTTAAGGTCGCGCCTATCAGTGAATTTCTGTGTTACAGTAATTTTGTTATAAATAACAAACTTGACGAAAGACAGCGCACCCCCAAAGAGATGCTTCGTGTCCGTATCACCTCTCAGCTTCAGGAGTGGTGGGAGCGTAAGATAAAAACAATTATGGCGCAAAGCGGTCTTTACCGCTTTGAGATGGTTGAAGTGGAGAAGACTATTGAGTGCGGCGATCATCTGATTGACGTCGCTTTCCGCGGTGAGGCTATTCTTACTGTGGGGCTTGCTTTAAGAGAAATTCTGAACGACTCCTGCGGCGTTATCTCCATTGGGCCTTTTGGCTGTATGCCGTCAAGGGTTGCGGAGGCGATTCTCAAAAAGGAGATGAATGTAACCGGTAAGGCAAGACTCCCCGGCTGGGAACAGCGGGCGCATGAGTATGAAGAGATAGGGGATTTTCCGTTCCTTGCTGTTGAGACAGACGGATCGCCTTTCCCGCAGCTTATAGAAGCGAACATGGAAGCGTTTGTGCTGCAGGCTAAACGCCTCCACGATTTTCACAGCGCGCGCATGGAAAAACATAAGCCTATGCCTGTACCGTTTACAACGAAACTTCAAAATCTGATAAGCACAGGAACTTTTGGTATTATACCGAAGAAGAATAAGAAGAAGTATAAGCCGAACAGGTAAATAACAATTTTGTAAGGGCGAGGTTTACCCCCGCCCGCTTCTTTTATATACTACTAACCCTCTCTACCGACCACTCAAGACCATCAGGCGCATCTGAACCAAATGGTATCGTACAGGCAAAAATCAAAGCGGCAGCCGCGAATGCCGTCACGACTTTTCTGACGCGGATACTGCCGTTCATTACCGTACCGTCAAGTGTACTTGCCATTATCTCAGGACGTGTTTTATAAACAAAGCACAGCGCCGCCGCGGTTGCCGCACCTTCAACAAGTCCGATTATAAGATGTACAGGCTGCATCGTAAGCGTAAACTGCGCAAACGGCAGCGCGGTTATGCCTGACGCCTGTGTAACTAATACAACGCCGAACGCGCCAAGCTGAAAAGACGCAATCGCCGCAATAAATGACGCAAGCGCGGTTTTGCCTGTTGATACGCTCTTTTTGATGAGCGGCTTAAATATCAGCGGATAAACAATGAGGCACGGAATCACACCCACGTTAAAAATATTGGCGCCCAATGCTAACACTCCGCCGTCTCCAAACGCGAAACATTGAATCATCAATACCGACGCCAAAACAAGCATAGCCGGAGCCGCGCCGACCATTGCCGCGAGAATTACAGCGCCGAGCAGGTGGCCGCTTGAACCGGTTCCGGGGATTGCGTAGTTGACAGCTTGCGCGGCAAGAATAAACGCGCCGGTAGCACCGGCGACCGCCGCTTTCTTCATGTCAATACCATCCTTTTTCACTTTGACGGCAGAGTAAACAACCGCAGCCGCGCTTGCGGTATACATTACCGCGCCGACAGCTGGAGAGATCAGACAATCTGTCATGTGCATAATAAATCACTCCTCATACCCTTACAGGGCGCATCAGTTTTTGATATATCGAAATAACGGCACGCGTCTGCACTGTGCCGCTAAGCAACAGAGCCGGCCCTGCGCGCAGTTGCGTGCGGTGCAGACGCGTGCCGTATACCAGTATAACATAATAATATAATTATACAAAATAAATTATTCAAATTCAATCTCGTTTAATATTTCCAGTATCGATTTTCCGGTTTCGCTTGCGATTTTTGCTATGTCTTCATATTCAGGTTTGGATTTAACAACGCCGAATCCGCGGGATGTTTTTATTTTTACCGGGCCGAATTTGGTTTGGATTTCAGACTTCTCTTTTCGCAATGTATAACGCCGGCTTACGTACTCTCTTATTCCAATTGTAGATGTGTGTTTGAAGATGAGAGCGAGTATTTTTTCTTTTTGATCATTGCGGCACATACAGGTTAAAGATAAACCCTGCCGTCCCTTTTTCATTCCGATCGGCGTTGTATATACGTCAAGAGCGCCGTTGTCAAGCAGGAGCTGCTGGGCAAAAGAGAGAGCTTCCGGCGTCATATCATCCAAACTGCATACAAGCTCGGTAACGTATTCGTTTACGCCTTGAGTATTACCGATAAAAGCGCGGACGCAGTTTGCGCTGTAAAAATCTTTTTTCCCCATGCCGTATCCGCACTTGTCGATAGATATCACAGGTATCTTGCAGAATTGATTGACAAAATGTTTTAACAGCGCAGCGCCTGTGGGGGTACAAAGTTCACTTTGTATTTCGTTATTATAGACAGGAACATTATGCAAAATAAAAGCTGTTGCGGGGGCGGGGACAGGTAAGACGCCGTGCTGACAGTGTACATGTCCGCTTCCGACATTAATCGGTGAAGAGAGAATCGCGTCAGGCGCAAGTTCCTCAATCAGCATACAAACACCTGTAATGTCCGCAACCGCGTCCATCTCGCCGACTTCATGGAAATGGATTTTGTCAACAGGGATTCCGTGCGCGCGGCTTTCCGCTTCCGCGATCAACTTGTAAACGCCAAGCGCGTTTTTTTTGACGAAGTCTGATATTTTTAGACCAGCTATTAAATGTTCAATGTCATGATAACTGTGATGGTGATGGGTATTGTGATGAGTGTGTGAATGATGTTTTTCGTGATGATGTTCGTCATTATGATTGCGGTGATCATGGTGATGATCATCAGGGCCGTGATGCTTGTGATTATCGTTATAGATGTGATGATGGTGATGATCGTGATCACCCTCCTCTTGTCCGTTTATCTCAACGTTGATACGCGTTCCGGTAATTCCGCATTTTACTGACGGTACCGCATTCACCGTCACGCCCGGTATCCCGGCATTATTAAGATCGTCTAAAAATTTTTGCCGATTGTCATGCAGTTCAAGGAGTGCCGCCATAAGCATATCGCCGGCCGCTCCCATGTTACATTCAAGATAGAGTGTTTTCACTATTGACTGCCTCCGGGATTTGTTGATGATTTATCATACTTGCAAGGTATCCCGCGCCAAATCCGTTATCGATATTTACTACGCTCACTCCGCTTGCGCATGAGTTAAGCATTGTTAAAAGCGCCGATACTCCGTTAAACGAAGCGCCGTAGCCCACGCTTGTGGGAACTCCTATCACAGGGCAGTCAACAAGCCCGCCGATAACGCTTGTGAGCGCTCCCTCCATTCCGGCTATTGATATTATAACACGCGCTTCCATAATATCATCAAGACGCGAAAGAAGCCGGTGCAGACCCGCAACTCCAACATCGTATAAACGCGTAACCTCATTGCCAAGGATTTGCGCTGTCAGCGCGGCTTCTTCCGCGACAGGCATATCGCTCGTGCCGCCGGTGGCTACGACGATTTTCCCAATGCCATCGGGTTTTGGCATCTCGCCTATGAGCCCGATGCGCGCGGTTTCAAAATATTGTAACGGCAGACTTTTTGTAACGATCGAGGCGGTCTCTTCTGATAATCTTGTGATGAAAATAACGCTCTGCTTCCTCTCAAGCATCATTGACGCGATACCTGTGATCTGCTGCGCTGTTTTTCCCGCTCCGTAAATCACCTCCGGTATACCCTGCCTCAGTTCGCGGTGATTATCAGGCTTTGCATAGCCCAAGTCATCAAAAGGCTGCGTGCATAACTTTGTCAAAGCGTCCTGCGGGGAGATATCTCCGCTTTGTATCTTTTTCAAAAGTTCTAAAGTTTTCTGTTTGTTCATAAAGTTAATTTACCGTCCTTCAAGATCTAATAATACCGTATTGAAACAGGGCTTCACAGCGTTAACGATTTCGCGTCTTTTGCTGATTGCCGTATCTATCTGTTCGATAGAAAATTGCAATTTCGCGGCTTCATCAATCACACGCACCCGTAAATCTCTAAATCCAAGGTTAAACAGAGCTTCTTCCGATCGCTCTATCCGTTCCAACAACTCTTTTTCAATAATACGCCCATGAGGTACGCGCGTAGCGAGACAGGCATACGCCGGTTTATCCCATGTAAACAGCCCCGCCTCTTTTGAAAGACGGCGCACGTCACTTTTTGTCAACCCGCACTCTCTAAGCGGTGAACGCACGCCAAGTTCCGTGAGCGCTTTCATACCGGGACGATCCGCCGCGTCATCAGAAAAATTTGTCCCGTCAATAACAAGCGTAAAACCGTCAGCAGCCGCCTGTTTTTGTATTGCCCGAAAGATCACTTTTTTGCAATGATAACATCTATCCCGCGGATTTGAGATAATCTGTTCATCACTAAAAATATCTTGTTCTATTACTGTTATCTGCGCCTTAAGCTGTTTGATAATTTTGTAAGCATCATCAATCTCAAAATTCGGTTGAAATGCGCTCTTTACAAAATAGGCTTTAACATCCGCTCCATAGCGAAGCGCGGCATAAAGCAGATAAGACGAATCCGCACCGCCTGAAAAACCAAGCGCGGCAGAAGGGTTTTCTCTAAAAAATTGTTCTAAAGCGTTGATCATATCATATATAAAGATACAAAATGGCGGCAAGGATTTACAGGATTTTAGGATTTTCTTGATTAACGTCAAAACATTAAAAATCCCTGTCAGATCTGAGTAACAATCAAGCCGACAATTATCCCAAAGAGTGTTACTATGGTAGCGGTGCGGTTTTTAGTCATGACAATTGACTGCGGTATTATCTCTCCAAAAACTACATACAGCATCGCGCCGCCCGCCGCGCTAAGCGACATGGCTACCGCGAAGTCTGAGATATTTCCGATAAGTATCCCCAAAAGACCGCCCAAAATTGTTGTAGATCCGGACAGGGTGGTCAGAAGAATTACTTTCCATTTTGTTACTCCGCCCGCGAGAAGCGGCGCCGCTATGGCCATCCCTTCGGGTATGTTGTGCAAAGCTATAACAATTGTGAGAAGCGCCCCAAGCTCAAAATCGTGGATTCCGCCGGCGCCGATCGCTATGCCTTCAGGGATATTGTGCAGAGCGAGAGCGATGAGTATGAGAACTCCAGCGCGGAGCATTTTTGAGGGATTTCGTATCGCCTGCTTTTCGTGATAACGCTCCGCAAACGTGTGGTGTATTTTAGGGTCGTCCTCTTTTGTATGGGTGATTTTATCTATAATCCGGTTTAATAACATTATAATAATCACGCCGAGGATAAGGCCGTATACAGTAATTGTTACGCTTGCAATTTCAATAGATTCTAAAACAAGGCCGAAGCATACAACACTTGTCATAACCCCCGCGGCAAATGAGAGCAGCCAGCAGCTCATATTTTCTGACGGACGTTTTAATAAAATCGCGCTGATAAGCGAGCCGAGACCCGTTGCGAAAATTCCTGCGATAGCGCTTAGTAAAATTATCTGAATCAATGTTTTATTTTTTCCATGAGGGCGGCGTGATAATGTGACATATTATGAAGATATAAATTAGTATAAACGGAGCGGTGATGTCAATGTTTTATTTGAACGGGGATAGCGGTTTTACCGGTGTTTGGAGCCTGATGTTGTCAAAACGGCAGGAATATAGTATAATATTGAAGCGGCAGTTAAATGTCGCAACTGCACGCAGGGCCGTGAGGTTGCTTAGCGGCACAGTGTAAACTCGTGCCGTACGTCGGTATAGAGGTAATCATTGAAAATCTACTGAAAGGATGATCATGATTTTTACAAAATTTAGAATTCAGCAATTTGTGTCTGTCGGCATTTTCACGTTTTGCGCGGTGCTGTTTTTTGCATCCGGCGCGCAAGCTCAAACGGCTCCGGTTATTAGGGAGGCGAAGATCGTAACTAATACTTTTATTGAATTGGATTGGGAGGGGACGCAATACGTCAACAACGCGGGGCGGTCAAAAGAGAATCTTTCATATAACACGAATAATTTCGAGATCAGGCTCAACGGTGCAGTACGCGCTCAACAGGCAGCGAATAGTAATAACTCCGCCCCGTGGTACTGGAACATCACAAACTTATCTCTTCATGGCGTTAGAGTTAATCAAAATAAAACAACGCTTAGATTGGCTGCTGCTCTGTCAGACGCTGAAATGACGGCTTTGCGAAACGGCACAAGTACAATGACGGTGCGTATAACCGGCAATATCACGGGCAGTTCTAATTCTTCTCCAAGTACCGCAGGCACTGCGGCCAGCACGGTCACCGCTTATCCTGTTGTTTACAAACCATATTATGATAAAACCGTTACATCCCAAGCGGGTATACCTGTGAGGGGCAGTGAGTTTGTCCTTCAGCGTACAGTGCAGCAAGCGGCCGATATGGTGGACGTGATACTGTCCGCTATGCCGGAAAATATTCTTGCCAGTATGCGCCGCACTCACTCTTTCGTGATTTTCGGCCCGGGGGAACACTCCTATAACATTCCGGAACACAGGAGTATATTTCTCACCGATGCTTGGAACCGGGCGGAAGGGTACGGCGGCAATACATCAGCTACTTCAGCGGCAAACGTAGAGCGGCATCACATGATTCCCGCGTCTCAGAGACCCTACGAGTCAACATACGCCAGCGGTTACAGAGATGAATCCATTTTAGCGCACGAGTTCGGCCACGGGGTGCATTCAGGTATGAGATCAGCTAATTCTACGATGAACAACGAACTCACCGCCATATACAACTCCGCAAGAGCAACCCCGGAAAACCCTGCTAATCCCACAGGCAGAAGAAAATGGGACAACAGCTACGCGGGATCAAACGCGAGCGAATATATCGCTACGGCTACCGCGACATGGTTTGACGCGATGAGGGAGACCGCCTCATGGGGCGGCACATACGGTCCGCTTAATTATCGTGAGGAATTGAGAAGATACGACACCCCATTTTATAACTTTTTGACAAGGATCTATCCTGAGACAAGAACACTGTCGGCGGCTTGGGGCAGCGGCGTCCCAAACACTTCAGCGCCGGTCTATACTCCCGAAAATACCCCCAACACGCCCTATACCCCAAGAGCTCCCGAACCTGAGGGCAGATACGGCCCGTCTGTCAAGATAAAAGCAGTATCGGCAGCAAATCCGGCCGGCTCCGGTCTTAATGCGTATATACCGTTCAATGCCGCCGCTAACACCATCCCCAATGTTGAATTATGGTGGGATGTAAATACCGATCTAATGCGCTGGTATTTGGATCCGGACGGCGATGAGTCCTATTTTCGTATCCGAAAAAAAATAGGAGCGGGCACTCACAGCAATACCCAAAACGGCAGCTTGGTATTGATGCCTATGGGTTCAGCGGCAGCAGTGAATAGACGCATAATATTAAGCGCGGTCAGCAGCAGTGATGAATCTCAGTGGTGGGGTTTTAGCCGTCAGTCCAACGGAACATTTACCATCACAAACAAGGCGGATTCGCAGATGTTCCTTGCTCTTGAAGATAACGCAACTGCCAGCGGTACGCGCGTTGTGCTGGGAAATTCGTCGGCCGCCTCGCGTTTTTGGAATGTTGACGGCAGCGTACCGCTTACATCGGGCCCTACAAACGTAATCGCTTCAAACACCGCCTCTAGTACAAACGACGTAAGAGCGTTCCGGTTTGACAACCGCGGAAATCTCAAATACAATCTTGGCGATGCGCAGTTTGCGACCATGAAGATTTTTGACAGCAAAGGCAGAACGCTTAGAACGATACGTTTAAACGGTAATGAAAATACTGTCAGCACAAATTTAAACACTGCCGCGCAGATGTTGTTATGGAAAGTTGAAATTAACGGCAAGGTTGTTGATCAGGGCCGCATGGGGATGTCGGTAAGAATGTGATTGGGACACAAATACTTCCGCAGCTTAACAAACATATCGTCAATATCAAGCGGCTTCCCAAGATGATCATCCATGCCTGATTTCAAGCAGGCTTCGATGTCTTCTTTGAAGACGTTTGCGGTCATTGCGATAATTGGTATTTTCCTGTTCTGCAATGAGGGCAGATTTCGTATCAGTTTTGTCGCTTCGTATCCGTCCATTTGCGGCATCTGTACATCCATGAATATAACATCGTATTTATCGGGATCGGACTCTATCATTTCTAATGCCATTTTGCCGTTTTCGGCGCAGTCTATTATCAAACCTGAGTCTTCCAAAAGCGCTATTATTATCTCGCGGTTGATCTCTAAATCTTCCACAATAAGAAGCCTCTTGTTTGCGAACTCGTTTGCGCGCGGTACTGTTTCATCATTCTGATCGTGCTTCTCTTCGCTTAACTTTTCGTCGCCTTTCTGCGCTTTTACGGTAAAGATAAACCGTGAGCCTTTTCCAACTTCCGATTCGATCCAAATCTCTCCGTTCATCAACTCTACAATGCGTTTTGAGATGGTGAGGCCAAGACCGGTGCCGCCGAATTTGCGGCTTGTTCCGCTCTCAGCCTGCTTAAACGCGTCAAACAGTTTTGTCTGCTGATCGGGAGATATACCGATTCCGTTATCGGCTACCTCTACGCGCAATTCGCAATTTTTATTATCGGCTTCTAACAGTGATATGTCAAGTCTGATTTCGCCGTTCTCCGGGGTGAATTTCACTGCGTTTGACAAGAGATTAGTTATAACCTGCGCTAAACGCTGGTCATCGCCAAAGAGAAAACGCGGGACGCTGCGGTCGATATTAATAAACAGTTTTTGCTGTTTTTCGGTTACACGGAAATTTATGATGGCGCCTATTTTATCTAACATCTTTTCGATATTATACTGGATGGGCGAGAGTTCTAATTGATTCGCTTCTATTTTTGATATGTCAAGCACATCGTTTATTACGCCGAGCAGGTGCGCGGATGCTTCTTCGATCTTGCCGAGAGCGTAATCTTTGCGTTCGATATTTTTTGCGTCTTTACAGATTGCCGTCATACCGATAATCGCGTTGATCGGCGTGCGTATCTCGTGGCTCATGTTGGCTAAGAATGTTGACTTGGCGCGGTTTGCCGCATGTGCTTCGGCGGTGCGTTTTTCCACTAAAGCCTCAAGCCGCTGCTCGGCGTAGTGTTTTAAGAGCAGCAGTATGATTACAAGGGTGAGTATACACAAAAGAAGCACCGATGTGCCAATGAGCCACGGACGCTGCGCCTGCGCGATCTTTCCCTTGTAGTCGTAGGTTTTGAGCACCCACTGCTGGGATATGTCTTTGATGTCAATAACAAGAAACGCTTTGCTGAAGATGCCGCTCAAAACGGTTTGATCTTTATTGAATCCAATGAAAGACTCCGCGGTTCGGTCGAAGACCAAGTTTGCTTTGTATCCGGGGAACTCGTGATAGTTTGTAATGGCAAGCAGACGGCGCTGGCTTGACATCACCATGTCTACTTCGCCGCGCTCTAAAGCGCCGAAAGCCGCGTTTGAGCTCTCGTAATCTACAGTATTCGGGTGGTTTGGAAACCAGTGGCTGAACATCTCCGCGTACGCGGTGCCGCGGGGCAGACCCACCCTCACGTTAACAACATCTCTCAAATTTACATTAGGAAACTCCGACTTGGAGAGCAGCGCGTAATTGTCGGCCAGGGTTGGAGTTGAGGGCCACGAAAATCCCATCTCTTTGCGCTTTGCCGTGGGTATGAGTTCAGATACAAAGAACGCCTCGCCGCTCTCTAAGAGCCTGAACAGCTCCGGCCATTCGGTTTTGCTGTCGTTGACGCGTTTGAATTCGAGTCCGGTCAACTCCGTAATTTGCTCCAATACGTCGTATAATATGCCCTGCCACTCTTTTTCGTACTTATTGTAAAAACTGATCGGGTAGTTGTAGTGCTCAGACGCGAACGGGATGATAGGATTATCGCGTATGTAAGCGCGCTCTTCGTCTGTGAGCATCATGCACATTTTATGATATCTGTAATCATGCTCTCCAAGCCTGTACTTCTGTAAAAGAAAGCGCACCACCTCTTTGCACTGCAGCGCCTTTTGTACAACGGAGATAAAAGGTTCAAGCTCAGGATTGAAAGCGGTGAGGGAGACCGGGCAGTATATAAGCGGAAAGAAGTCTATGGAGATCACGTCTCCGTAAATATCAAAGGAGCCCTCGGCATTGTTCTCCTCCACAAGGGCGTCCGCTTTACCTGTTTTGAGCAATTCGTACATCTCCGCTACAGTGTTTCCATAGAATGCTTCCAAAGTATCATAAGTGCGTGAGGCAATAATGTTGCCGTGCGAAGTTGCGCCGTCAAAAAAGATAAATCTCGGCGGCCGCTGATCTGCGATTGTCTGCGGATGCGGCGTGTCGGCAAGTTTGATATATTTAAGTATACGCTGGGCAATGGGGTCGGTCATAAAATATTTTTGGCGGCGCTCTTCGGTGGCAGTCAGATCACCCGCAAAGTGGATCTCACCGCTGTAAAGTCCCTCCTGCAGATCGCCCCATTCATAAACCGCCGGATTAAAGGGAATGCCGAACAGTTCGGTCAGCCATCCGCTGAAGAGAGCGCCGAAACCTTTAAATTCCCCGCTGCCGCAATCCTTAAACATCTCGGTGGATGATACCATACCGTAAACAAAAGAGCCGTGCTGCTCTTTTATGCGTTCGATTGCTGCGATTTCATCGGCTGTTATGCCGGGAATCTCTTTATAGGATGCAAACGGCGAGGGATTGCCGGGCGTCTCTTTCGGTGACTGTCCGCAGTTGACGGTTATCATTATCAAAACAAACAGAGCTGATAACACCGTTGTCAAAGAGAAAAGGGTGATGTTTTTTGATTTGCTGGTATTGCGGTATTTATGTGACGCTGACAAAATCATTGCATATAAAATACAATATGATAACAGTCAACATCAACATTTTTGGTATTTAGTAATGCTTAGCACGTCCGCAATATGCTATTTTTACATTACAGTATTGATATCACAGAAACAATAGAATATATCTCAAAGCAAATGAAAATCTGCCTGATACGCCCCCCCATATTCTGCCGCAGTCTCACTTACCCGTCGGGCCCGCGCTTTGGACTGCCGCTGAGTCTGCTTTATCTCGGCGCTTCTATTGAACAGGCGGGGCACGAGGCTGCGGTTTATGACGCGCTGACTGATTTTTGCGGCGGCGTTCATAATATTCTGCCGGATGATTCAGGGATTTATCACATAGGAGCTTCTTATGAGTCAATCGGACAAAAAGTCAGCGAAATTAATCCCGATATCGTTGGCATAACCAATCCGTTTTCAGATTTTTTAAGCTGTACGATTCAAACAGCGTCATCAATAAAGGCGATAATGCCAAATGTTCCGGTTATCGTTGGCGGACCGCATGCCACGAGTGATCCGGCGGCGTTTTTGTATGATGGAGGTCCTGTTGATTATGTTATGCGGGCTGAGTGCGAGTTGTCAATACTTAAGTTTTTGAAAGTGCTTGGGGATGGCGGCGGGATTCCGCGCAGTTCGGATTCTGCGGCAATTTCCGATTTGTCATCACGCCCTGATTTTTCATCTATTCCTAATCTCGCGTATCTGCATGAAGGAAAAATCAAAACGACGGCTCCTGGCTCTTTTATTGCTGATCTCGATTCACTGCCGCTGCCGGCCTATCATTTAGTTGACGTAGAAAAATCATTCTCTCTCGTTAAAGACGGCTTTCCGTCGCGCTACTCTTTTGAATATTCTGGATCACACAGAGAGATATCAATAATCACCTCAAGAGGCTGTCCTTACGACTGTGTGTTCTGCGGGAATCATCTGCACATGGGGCGCAAGTGGAGGTATCACTCCGTTGATTACATAATGAAGCATATTGAGTTTTTGGTGACAAGGTACGATGTTCGCCATTTACATATTGAAGATGACAATTTGGGGATGGATCCTGCGCGCTTTCAAAACTTTTTAGACGCTCTCATCGCCAAAAACTGGGGCATAACGTGGGATACTCCTAACGGTATCCGCGCCGACCGTATGAACGCCGAGATCATAGCCAAGGCTAAAAAATCAGGCTGTACCTATCTCATATTCGGCGTTGAATCGGGTAATCAGCGCGTACTTGATAAAATTGTGAAAAAGAATCTTGATCTTGACGCAGTAGAAAAAATTGCACACAGCGCCTATCGGCACAAACTTGACATACACGCATTCTGCGTCGTCGGATTTCCCGGCGAGACGAAAGATGAGATCAACGATACATTCAGATATGCTTTGAAACTTTTATCACGCTATGACGTCATCCCGCACCTCTGTCTCGCCCGTCCATTACCCGGAACGCGGCTTTACAAAATATGCGAGGAGAGCGGATATCTCACAGAACCCATCCTGCCAGAGATCGGCAAAGGTCTGCGCGGTGAGATGTTTAATAGACAGATGATAAAGACGGATGAGTTCAGTCCTGAGCTGTTGGAAAAATTAGTAAGCGGGTTTAACCGCAAAATAATGATAAGTATCATCGTAAAATCAATTTTGTTTTTATTGATTCATCCAAAAGCGGCGTATAAAGTCATCAAAAATTTTACGAAGACGCAGGGCAGACTACGTGAAAAAGTGGTGAAAATGTTTTTTGGCGGATTGTTTTTCAAGTTTAATTATTTGGTATCACCCACCTGCCGAGAGGCTCCATAAAGGGGTGCTCCCCCGACTCCCACGGAATTTTTTTGCCGTTTACAAATGCGTCTACAGTTAATCCAAGTGTGAGGGGGATTTTCATATCTGAGGGCACCCCAATCTCTTCAACGCTTTTCACGGGGATGGAGCCGAAGCTTGCGCTCAGAAAATCAATCAGCGCGAGATTGTTAACGCCTCCGCCCGATACCCAAAGAGCCTGCGGCGCTTCGGCTTCTTTATACTCTCTTCTGTAAAAATCATAAATACTCTTTGCGGTGAGCGCGGTTATTGTGGCTAACTTGTCGATACTGCTCAAAGGTTTCAGGCATGGGTGGTTAAGAAGATGCGTAAAAATTTCAGGCGACGCCTGTTTCGGCGCGGATTTATTGAGCCACGGGTCTTGCGATAATATTTGAAGACACTCGGCATTTGCCGCCCCCTGAGAGGTGAGTTTGCCGTCGCGGTCAAACCCCTCCGGGCAGTTGGCGTCTTTGGCGCTTTTGTCAATTATAACCGTTCCCGGGCCGGTGTCGGATTCAACAATAAGTTCAGATGTGTTTTTATTGATGATTGTCATACGCGACACAAGACCAATGTTGACAAAGATATTTACGCCGGTTGTTTTTTTAGCGATAGAGAGGCTTCCGGGAAACGCAGGGAGTATGCCTGAACCGCCCGCGAGGATGTTGTGGCGCAGAAAATCGGTTATCACGGGAAGTTTTAGAGACTGCGCAACGTAAAGCTCATCGCCTATTGTCAAGTTCCAGCTGCTTTGCTGGAGATTCTCGCCGGTCGCTCCTTTCCAGAGCGTGGGTTTGTTAAGTACGATGTAGTGCGGATTTGCGATTGATTTTGGTACCTGTGCAAGCGCGGCTTTTGCGCTCTCAAGAAAGAGCATCGTGATTTTATAGTCAAGCCATCCAAGATCGCAAAGTTTAATGGGGTCTTGCGTTTCGTTGAGCTGTTCTATGAGATTTGCGACTTTTTGAGGGTAGGGGAAGAACGCTTTTGAGAAGACCTCCCACTCATCGTCCTTAATACCTGTATAAAGCGCCTGAATACCGCTCTGTATTCCGCCTGCGGAAATTACGAGTACGCGCCGTTTTTTAAGCTGTTTGAGTTTGGATACTGCTGAGCTCATATACTCTCCTCCCTCAAGGATTATGCCGCTTAGCCACTGACGGATGTATGGTTACACCTTTTGGATTCTCACCGTAGTTGTTTTTTCCCGGCTGACTGTTTTGGCATAGCCAAACGATTGTTATAACGGTTGCGGCCGCCGACGCTAAAATTGATAATGTAATTGCGTATCCTAACACTGCTGGATATTCATATTGTCCCCATGCGGGTGTTGCCATGTTCCACCAAATTACTTCTAAAGTCATTGAGACTTTATAGGGAATCAGCACATACAAAAGATAGCGCCCATTTTTTCCTGTGTCTTGTATTCTTCTGAAAGAGACTGCCGAGAGCGGCATAAATAACGCAAGCCAGCACAAGAGAGCGGGTATAAATGTCAGCTTCCAGCTGATTTCTGCAGCAAGCCACACCGCGGCGGAAATAAAAAATGTGAGAATACAAAAAATGAAACTAAACAGGCTGAATCCCAAAAACTCTCTGCGCCGCGCCCTGCCTTCAAATGTCTTGTAGTTTTTCAGACACTTGACAAAGTATCCCCAAAGAGAGAGCTCTTTGGGATTTGTACCGGCCAGAGGCGCCGCAGCCGTCTGTTCGGCAAAATCGCTTGTGTTCGTTTCATAGGAGGTAAATTTGTTCATACGATAAATATACGTTGTGGATAGCCGCGGATGAAATTGTTCTCTCAAAGGGGATGGTATAAAGTTTTTTTAGCGCGAAACCGCCGTGCATAAATTATTTTAAATTTTTATTGCGCGGTTATCCTGTAGTGATATATAATAATAGTGTAACGTGATACTGTCTCCAAAATCTCAAATCCGAACAATCATAGTTGTACATATAAACATTTTCACAAACAACATCACCAGCAAGGGAGATGTAATGAGTATCACAAAATCTAAACGGCAGTTACTGAAAGCAATGCCTGTTATAGCGTTTAAGACGCTGCTTCTTGTATCGGCTTACGCTGCAAACTCATTCGCGCAGGAAGAGTCGGACGCGCAAATTCCGGTTGTCGTAAACGTGGCCGCTACGGTTAAGATAGACCCGCCGGCGGCTGGAATGGGTACCGGGGCGGAAGGAGCCGTAACGGCCAACACCGCAAGATCATTCGACATCAAATTAATCGGATTCAGAGCGGCGGCTCCCACGTCGGCGTCACACAGGCAAAACGCGCGGACAATAGCTCCAGCGTCGCTCACTCAAAAACGGGGAAACGCGGCATTGTCCCTTCATCCGCAGCAGTACCAAAACGCGGCGATAACACTGCACTCGCTAAGCGGCAGACAAATACTGAGCGGTAAAGCGTCCGCTTCAAAGGGCGGGCTTTCCATATCACGCTCAAACGTACCGGCGGGCGTCTACCTGCTTTCGGTTAAAGGGACAAATGGCGGCGCGTTTACAACGAGACTGACCCACAGCGGCGGCAGATTTAACATTAATGTTGTATTTAACGGCGAAGCGGCATACGCGCCGCATAGGAGCGCGGAGGCGCTTGTCAACTACGGTCAGTGGACGATAACCGTTACCGCGCCGGGGCATATAACCCAGTCGGAAAAGTTCTCGCCCTCAGAGGGGACTAACCCGCAGCAGTCGTTTACACTAACCCCAATCACGCAGACGACACCCGCTGATTTTACTGAAACAATAACTGTGAGCGGCACCGATCATTCTTTTAACATGGTATACATCCCGGGCGGCGCGTTCAGACTTGGCTGTGAGGGCAGCGGCTGCCCGGCTAATACAGCTGCCGTGGACGCCGCGGTCAGCCCCTATTTTATTGGAGCGGCCACGGTAACGACAGCTCTGTGGCGCGCCGTGATGGGGACGGGTGACGGTATCCCCGCAAGCCCCGGCGGCGCGACATGGTACGAAGCCCTGGAATTCGCCTGCAAGTTAAGCCAGCTGACAGGCAGAAATTATCGTATGATGACCGAGGCGGAGTTTGAGTTCGCGGCGAAAAATCACCGCGCCAGCTTGACAATAGGCACCACCGAAGAGTGGGCGTATAACACATGGAGCGCAACGCACATGGCCGGAACAGATCCCGTAGGACCGGGCAGCGGTACGCACAATCAGAAAACGCGGCGCAACGCGCAGGGGACGAGCGATAACATAACTGGACGCCTCATCCGTTCAATAGAAGGAATAGGCCCGGCGCTGCGTCTCACCCTCTCGGCAAACGGCGGGATACCGCCGAGTTACGTTCATCCGTGCGAACTTCACGCCCCGACTATGGGCGGCGAACCGGAGAACTCTTACCGCGATATGCGCTGGGTCACAGGCAGCGACGCAAGGTGGAGAATGGGCAGTACCGACCTGAGGATTTGGGCAGACGGTACCGCGAGACTGGGTACCACAAATGGTCAGTGGTTTACTTCAAACAATATCAACCTTGTGTTTGTTCCAAGCCCCGGTCAGGGCGGCGGTTTTGGTCCAGCACCAACTCTCACAAGATACTCATATATCTTCCTTAATGAATCGGACGGATCGTTTCTTAGCACCGGCATGGGCGGGTCTGGGAGAATGACAAGAGGTGCGGCAGATCACTTAGCCAAACCAACCGTAACCGGCCTGATGAGCGGTGAAGAGTTAGCGAGATCACAGCCCGATTTTGAGACACTTTATAAGATGGTTGACATGGTCAACATGCCGCAGTCTATAAGAGGTCAAGACAGCCGGCTTTTAGACGGGCCGGACTCGGGATGGATGCAAATCAACACCGGCAGTACGCACCATTACAGAAAAGACGTAGACCCCGATGAATTCCGGTTCATCGTCAGCGGAGCGCTTCTCGCCAACGGCAGCTGGTTTACAGTCAACAACACGTTCCTGCGCATAACGTACACCGGGTTCTATCAGAATTGTACGTGGGGCTGTCCCGGCGGCGGTTTTGGATGCGGTGTTGGCAATATGGTTCAAACATGTGTAGACACCGACAGACCTCTTGTTTATGAGGTTGACTATCTGTACAATATTACGTCGAGCGGGCAGTTTTTCCACAACTCGTTTATGGGGTATGAGCGCGGAGATATGAGAGTGTTCACAAAAATGGCCAACAGCGACTCTCGAATCGCGGCCATCGCTTCTCAATGCCAGCGCTGTGTAGGCGAGATTCCAAAGGGTCAAGGGGTTTCGATGTACGGCCCCGGCGGCTTTATGGAAGATGTCGGCGCATCGACATTCGTGCCGGCGCCCTGCCCTGCGGGCGGCTGTTAGTGACAGCGTTTATGTGAAACTGCGTATAAGGGGGCTGTCTCAAAATGAGGCAGCCTTTTTTTGAAAGCGCCCCTTCTTTTGACACACCATACCGCATTACACTATATTTATATATCTACAAACTGATTTTAACAGAGGGAGTCTCTTTTTATGCAGAACTGGAAAAAAAGTTTAGGCGGTTTACTGCTTATCATGGCAGTTTCATTTGCGTCAACATTAGCCCTGATATCCTGTGAGGATAAAAAAGAGGCTGCAAGCGAACCGGACAGCGCCGAATCAACAGTCTACGATCTTTATGTTATGAGCTTGTGTCCATTCGGTTTTACAGGGGTTGCCGAAATGATGGAGGTACTGCGCGCGTTTCCGCAGCGAAAGTTGAATGTATGGTTCATTGGCCGGGTTGAGGGCGACAGGCTCTCGTCTATGCGCGGAGAGCCGGAGATTTACGATCAAACCCTTTGGCTTGGCGTTAACGCGCTTTATCCGGCACGCTATCGTGAATTCCTTTCGCTTAGAGGGTCGCCTAAAGAATCAACAGAGGCTATTATTAAAAAGATGGGCCTTGACTTTGGAAAGATCAAACATTGGGCGGATAATGTGGGCAGAACTGAATTGCGTGAACACTTCATTCGCGGGAATAACCTCGGGATTAACGCTTCGCCTACGCTGTTAATAAATGATCAGCGGCACGCCGGACGCGTCGGCGGAGGGCACTTCGTTAGAATCAATTGCGCCGCGGCTGACCCAATGCCGCAGTTTTGCAAAGAGTATCCTGAGTGTTCGGATGACAATGATTGTTTTATGGCAGGTAAACTTGGAATATGCGTTAATCCCGGAAAAATGGGTAAAGAGCGCGCAACCTGTGAGTATCGGGATGATGCAGCTTTTACATTAACGGTATTAGTAGCCGACTCACCGATAGACAGATCCGAGGGTCAGGTTATTGACTGGTACAAAAGAATGCTGCCGGGCGCTAAAATTAATATGGTAAAATTTTCATCTGAAGAGGGACAGCAGCTGTTTAAGCAGCACAATCCGCCCGCGCTTCCGTTCTTCCACTTGGAACAGGCGGTCGAGGGAGCGCACCGGTTTTCAACGGCTGCGGAGAGACTTGAAAAGGCCGTAGACGGCGGTTATCAGGTCAGAAGAGGCATGGGCGTTAGAGATAATTACTTTCCGCAGCGAATAGAAAAACCGGATTTGATTGAGGTGTACGCAGATCCGTTAGCGCAAAACATAGGCGCGATAATTAACGTCATCCTGTCCAATCCCGATCTCGCGAAACGGGTCGTTTTGCGCCCGCTGCTCACCGGCGCTCAGCGTGATCAAAGTAATCCGGTTTTTTTGAACAGGATGCGCTCAGAAGAGGCGCAGCGGTGGATTACTCTCGCAAACGACTTCACCGGGAGCTATCAGCGGTACTTGAAAAGCTACGCCGAGAATCCCGGATCAACTTACTGGTTTAACTGGCTGAGCGGCGCCAATATCAGCAAAGAGAGGTTTTTACGCAGAGTTGAGGCTAACGAGGCGGCAATGGCTCAATATCGGGCAGATGTCGCGGCGATCTCTTCGGGGGATCCGGTTATGATCATGCTTAACAACAGGACGCGGGTTTCCGTACCGAACGAACGGGAACTTTTGCGGCTGCTGATACAATTTGCAGGATTGTGATAACCGAATCATGGCACGCGTTTAAACTGTGCCGCTAAGCAGTCTCACGGCCTTACGTGCAGCTGCGTGCGGTGCAGTGTAAGCGCGTGTCGTTTACCAGTATATATAACAAAGCATTAAATATTCAGTAAAGGAGGTCTTATGGCTGAAGCGGCACAAACACTAATCACGGATCTTGCGGGAAAGTATCTTACCTTTAAATTATTAAATGAAGAGTACGGTATTGAGATTCTCAAGGTAAGAGAGATTATCGGAGTGATGGCTATTACAAGTCTCCCGCGCACTCCGCCCTTTGTGCGCGGAGTTATAAATTTGCGCGGCAAAGTT
>Ga0123353_10003515_pt1 | contig 19822 bp, 6 predicted proteins | sample TergutLab28metaG_3_FD_92763 | JGI IMG/M metagenome (GOLD analysis project Ga0123353, IMG submission 92763) | Labiotermes labralis P3 segment gut microbial communities from Petit-Saut dam, French Guiana - Lab288 P3 | ecosystem: Host-associated > Arthropoda: Insects > Digestive system > Gut ... | reverse complement strand
GTGGGGAAACCGGAGGGAAAGAGACCACTGGGGAGACCTAGGCGTAGATGGGAGGATAATATTAGGATGGATCTCCAGGAGGTGGGATGTGGGTATATGGACTGGATTGGGCTGGCCCAGGATAGGGACCGGTGGCGGACCCTTGTGAGTGCGGTAATGAACCTTCGGGTTCCGTGAAATGCGGGAAATTTCTTGACTAGCTGCAAACCAGTTAACTTCTCAAGAAGGACTCTGCACCATGGAGTAAGTAAGTAAGTAAGTAGGTTGTATGTATTTGTAAAAATTGTTTTAGGTACAGCCTAAATGAAATATTTTCAAAAAATAAAAACTGCTACATGAATAATCATGCTTGGAATTTTTTTTAAAAAAAGTCACATACTTTGTGATCCGGATAAAATATTTCTTAAGAATGGTATAAATATTTTTAATAAGAACAATAAGTAATTATGTTTATTATATCCATACAGATAAAAATATAATTGATAAATTGTAGCATATTCTTCTATGTTTTTTTCTGAAATTGTTTTAAATGCTAATACACTTTAATCCCAAATACTTTGCATAATTGTTATGTTGACAATAGATAAAACTGTGGTAAAACTATTATTATTAATCACTCTAATTATACCTGTTCACAACAGTGGCTGGCTATAGGAATCAGGGACCTACTCACGAGTAACATTCAATGACATTAATTATGGAATCAACAATAGTAACTCCCGTCTCATCTTAATAGAGTGATGGCCCATTTCGGGTCGTGTGTTCTTGTTGTTGTCACCAGAGTTCACTTCAATAGCAGGCCACAGCTTTCACCGACTCTAAGTGTTCTCGAGCCACAATGGAGGCCCTAGAGGGTTAAGGACCTGATACGTTTGTCTGTCGCAGCCTCATTAGGCAGTACATGCATTTACAGGTACTGAAAAGCGGCTAACTCACACAGAACAAAACCTCTCCCCGTGAGCTCATTTACCCAGCCAGTGTACATTGTCAATTCGTATGTGTTGGAAAAGGAAAGAGGGAGCAGAGCCTAGGCCTAGCGAGACTTGTCCCTCGGGAAGAGTAACTGAAATGGTCCCCTGTAGAAAGTATGAAATTAAATAATTAGAATTATTTGTTTAATATTACTTAATTTGATTAAGATAATTTAATTTTTGGGGGGGAGGAAGCATTTTATTTATTTAAAATGTTCGTTTTACAGATGGAGGGACCGCAAAACTCGCCCTCTCTCGGCCACGCTCCTGCTCAGAAGTGAAATAATTAAAGGTTTATAAATAAACCGAAAAAGCTTACTAATTTCAAAAGAATGCAGACTGTAGCCAGCCACTCTCACTGTAAGGGAAAGGGCTTAGAGTTTGCACAATTTGATTTTCCTTCTTGATAATCTTCAACAAATAATTATTAAAACAGGCAATGTACCTATAATGTTACACTATGGCGCGTTCGTGCAAACATTGTTGCAGTTAAAAAGCAATAAGTATTACACAAACTGAGTGTGTGTACTTGTATCCAACATGCGGTGCACATGCGCCATGTTGTCATCTGTGGCGTGTTCCTCTTCTTTATATTTTCCCACATTATCTCATAAACTGTACGATTTTCGACGAAAAGTTACTGAACACAAAATGTGTGTTTTTGATGCTCTTTACAAATTTTGTCTGAAACATTTATCATTCTAAGTAGAGATGAGCGAGATATGATAAAAAGTGTGTATTGGTCTACATGCAAAGTACCTTTATTCTTGTCCAGTTTTAATAAACCTATACCTTTCTCGAGAGATTTTCGAAAAATCCTGAAATATAAAATTTCATGAAAATCAGTCTAGTTGGAACCGAGTTGTTCCATGCGGACAGATGGACAGACGGAGAGACATGACGAAGCTATTAGTCGCGTTTCACAATTTTGCAAACGCGCCTAAACACCGATCACAAGCAAGAGAACTAGGAACAGGGGGCTTAGTCTTTATAGCAACTAGATTAAGGGCTAGACAGACCGGGGAAAATTCCTGATCGGAGGAGATTTTATCACCTCAAAACTTTCAGACCCTCACTACGTCCCAACTAGCCAATTCCAACATAAGTCGGAGATTTTATTCAGGTTAGAAGCGCCAAATCTAGACGTTGACCACTCAGAACCATCTAAGGCCTAGTTAGGGAAAGAATAGAGCTATCCCGCTACTCCCCTCTGTGCCATTTAAGCATGTACGTAACAACTTTACCTTTGCAAGGAGAATAAAATAAAGGTTTTACACGGAAAGTCGGACGAAAGATAAACGCATAAAAATTTTGTTGTGATACCTGAATTAATGAGGATACTTGTAAGATATAAACACATGTGCGAGGTTAGTACTAAAACGAATCTTGAAGAATTATTTTAGGAAAGTCTGGATTGGATTTACGTATTTCAAAGTAGGGACAGTCAGCAAGATTTTGTTAAGACAAATGGGTCTCTGATTGTACAACCTGAAGTGGCTATCTTGGTATCCTAAGCAAATATTAGCTTCTCAGGAGGGACTCCGTTGATGGAATTGTTTAGTTCCTTAATCTGTTGCTCCCAAAGAATCATCAATTACGACGGGCTCTTCCTTCAAGTAATTAGCCGCGTTCGCAAAGTTTCGAAAGCCGAATATTAGCTTTGTCACATCTCTGACTGTATCTATGTCTTCCTGTTTGTTTGTCTGTGTACCTGTCTGTCTGCGTGTCCGTTTGTCCGAATGGAACAACTCGGCTCCCACTGGATGGATTTTCATGAAATTTGATATTTGAGGGTTATTCGAAAACTTGTTGGGTTAATTTAAGTTGTAATAAAATCTGACAAGAGAAACGGGTTATTTACATAAACAGCTTTACATATTTACGATAATATCTCGCTCAGATATTCTTAGAATGAGAAAAGTATGAGAAAAAATTTGTGTAAACCATCAAAACATAAATTTTATGTTCAATAACTTTCTCCGAAAATCGTGCACTTTATGAGATAAGGTCGAAAAATATTTTAGAACCGAGCAGACCACAGATGACAATATGGCGGATGCTCATTGCATGCTGGATACCTAAGGCTACAGACACATCCTCGTAATATGTAATGCTTATTGCTTTTCCACTGCAAAATTGGTAATGCGAATGCGCCTCAATGTCACGTTATAAGTAAGTATAATCTCGTTATATGAGTAAAAGTACTGAGAAAACTCATAAATACGTCCTCAGGTATTGAAAATGGTGTTCGATCGGCTTGTTGCAAAACGCATCACGCGAATACGCTGCATTTTTAGTGTTCTGCACTGTGCTACAGCCAGTCCTTCAGGTAGGGGGGTTACTACGGCTAATGTTGTCTCTAGAGAAATTCTTATTTTCGCTTACCACAGTATCTCGCTACAGAACGTAATGAAATCTGACACTTTTGATTCCAATTCGCTATATACCTACCATTTATCCCATTATTCATAATATCAATCCTTGTCCATTTCTCATGTTTCTTATTCCTTCTATTATCCTCCTGATTTTATATTTTGTACTTTATCTCTTTTTTATTTGTCTTTTGTAATGCCTTGCTACTGCTTTGTATTATATGTTTGTCTTCGTTATCGCTAATTTCCTGTTTCATTTTTTGAGGTCTTATTATTTTCTGATTCATCTGTTACTTGTGTATATTTATGTAGTTCGTGCTGTTCCTGTAATTGGTCCTCTGGCTGTTCAGTCAGCACGTCATAAAATGAATCGAATTATTGTATTACACTAATTATTTTTCCGTTTTCCCTTGTCAAGGCCTTTCTTTGTGACTCTTCTTTCCTTGCATCAAGATCCGATCCTATCAGGTATCAGGTTTCACACTGCAGTACTTTCCGTATTATGCGTGATTTTCCAAGTGCAGCTGTCTTTTGTAGTGAGTCTATCGAATGTTTTCCTGATGCAGCTTACAAAGTTTTCTTTAAAACTTTGGTTATTATGTTTTGAGCTCAAATTCCTACTGGTATAATCTTACATTTCATGAGATCTGCACCTTTTTTGGGAATTTACGGAGCGTAGAATTGTAGTTTCTTGCCGGCGTTTCGGGACAAGTGTCAAGCAGTCCAGGAACTGTACTCCTGGACTATTGAAAATGGGAAGGACAGGTTGTACCGAATTGTCGTTAAGATACTACCATTCTAAACGGCGTAAAAACCCAAAAGTGTGCAGATATAATTCTTATTGCGGCTAAAGCCTGAAATAAGGCATACATTTCATGTTCAACATTCATTTATGTCTCCACATAAATATTATTTTTATTATCATCGTCATTATTAGTCATGTTTCTGTCATACGACAAAATTACAGTATTCACGCGCTGCTCCACAACACCTTTCATCTGACCACTCACCTCTACCCATTGCTGAAGTTAAGGAGTACCAACGAAACTTCTCTACCCCTACATGCCTTCGTAAATTACATAGACACAAGTTTACCATCGCACACACACACACACACACACACACACACACACACACACATACATACACACATTATGAAGATTCTGAATCCTAAAATACTCCGTACCGCTGCCGAAAGTTTCTAATACTAGTCCTAAGCAGGCAAAGTAAATTGTCGTACAGATTCGTTGAGCCTATGCCTCAGATTCTACTCCCAATTTAAGAACGTAGTTCGTCATAGACCTATCTCGCCACCCCAATCCCTCTACGAACAGTGGATTTAGCTGACAGAATAAAATTATATCCTTATACACGACACAAAATTTAATGTGCGGGGGGGCGTATGTGTAAGGAGCTATCAGAAGAAAGAGAACAATAGTAAAATTTATTGGAATGTTAGCTAAAAGGGACGTGGCAGGGTAAGATGGTTTTAATTAAAATGAAATAATAATGGAAGGGAATACGAGATGATGGGTTGAGAATAACGAACACTAAGACAATAAGACACGGGGGACAAGAAGAAAAAGGACTGTACAAATTACGAATGGGAAGAGATAGTTTAAAATGGAAGTAAGACTAATAGGCAGGAACTTGTGGGATGAGGTGAAAGAATACGAACAGAAACGACGTTTGGGCATTGAGAAGATTAATCGGAACTGCAGGTCAAAGAAAAAGAATATATATATACGGGCGATAAAAGGAAAGGACATATTGGTAGAAATGAAAGGAAGGACAAAAGGGGAGATTAATATAAATTACAATCCAAGTCAAATGCAGAGAAAGAGATATTAATCAAAGACGGAGAAACACTGATAGAAATTGAGTGGGGGCTGGAAGAAGAGTGAGGATGACAAAGGGATAGGAGGGGAAGAGCAATTGAGAGAATAGACAGAAACGTAGATACTGAGGTTAAATAGGGATATTATCTGAAAATAGATATTAAACCTTATCCTTCTAACGTGGAGAATACGGCGAGCTCCTAATAATACCAGTAAATGGCAGATGGGATTGAACCCGGCATTTAAAGGGTTAAACCTAGGCTAAGATTTTATGAGGGACAGATGGTTACCGTCGTTGTACGTACAGACATGCTGCACGCCTCCATATTTGGTGACCCTGACAACCATTTATGTTACAAGCGTAAAAATTGTCAGTTATATCTGCTGCCAACTTGCCATTTTTACACTAGAAAGGGGTGAGTGGTCAGCAGCACGCCCCGGCCCCACTTCACCCCCGGGAAAGACCCGGTACCCATTGTACATGAGGCTGGGTGGGCCCCAGGTCCGGTCTGGACGGGCGGAAAATTTCGTCCACACCGGGATTCGATCCCGGACCGTGCAGCCCGTAGTCAGTCGCTATACCGAATTAGCTACCCGGTCCACGATATTACAAATGTATTACAGCTAAATTCTTATTTCCCAGACATTACACCGCACCCCCAACGCAAAATCAGAGAGTTGGTACAGCTGCTACAGCGACTGGGCTATGGTTAGATGACAGAAGAACTATAGCTCCATTCACGGCAAGGAAAAGTGGTCTACTTGTCCTCGAAAATGTCCAAAACGCCACTGGGACCCATCTAGGCTCCTTTACTAGGTTTTCATGTAACAGTTGACTTCAAGTATAAAGGGGCCGGCAAGTTTAAGCTCTTTTCTCATTTCCGTAGAGTACTGATGTTAAGACTGAGCCGAGTTACAGCACTTCCCCACAAGACCTCGTGACGTACAATTAAAAATATATTTCGCTGGATTATCACTATATGTATACAGAAACAATTGCTGTTCTTGTTGACGGATAGTTGAAGAATAGAAAACCAACTACATGTCACTTGTTATATTTACTTTACTTCTTAGATACCCAACATGTTTCGGGCATTAATATGTCCATCTTCAGGAGTTTGCGACTATGTTGTTGAACTACCATATTGGCTGTATTGTTCTTGGATTGCTGTGTGTTGGAGTTAGGGTGCGGCTCGGCTGGGGTGGTGTCCGGGCTGTCGGCTGAAGCAGCCGGCAGCATCACATTGATGCACGGTACAATAAACATCATATGTTGTTCTTGTGTAAACCAAATGCAGTACACATACAAATTGTAAAAGCGAAATGTTTGTAATTAAAGAGTAAGTGGAGCAATAGGCCTAGTTACGACTGCTGTGCCAAGACTTGCAACAGAAAATATGTCTCTTCTATGAAGATTAGTGCAAACTGGCAAGAAACAACAATAAGGAAAGTACGATTACGTTTTGAGAGAAATCTAAGATTCTAGGTTCTAAATTCTGTTGCTCTTTGGAAGTATGAAGCCACGTGTACACTTAAATCAGTTAGCGAAGTTTCTGGGCAGCTGGGTGCTTCTTTCTTTAGAATAATGCAGGAAGAATGAACTGTACTAAACCTAAAAACAGCAAAAATCTTCTGAAACTTCAGCAGGACTAACTAATTGATGTCATACAAAAACAGACTTCACACTTGCAGATAAATCTCTCTGCCAAGCAATAAAATCAATATTGAACGTAACCGTATAAAGAGTTTTGACTCTACCGAGCAACTGAACAAGCTAAATGTTAGTTGTATTACTGAAAAACTGAACAATACCGCCTTTGAAATATTTATTTTGTTCCTGACTAAATTAGCGACCAAGTATTTAAGCATCAACTACCTAGGCCAGTAGAATACGTTACTAACGGACGAAGTAAGTAAAGTGTTCACAGTCTGACCAAGTCGATATTCTCCACTCGACACCAAGCAGCCTGCTATTACATGCATCAGATCGGTCTAGGATTTAAATCGGGCATAAATCAAGATTTTTACATAATCCGCTGTCTTTCAAATTATGTAAAGTGATATTTTGTACAGATATTAAGGTGAAAGTTTCGCGATAAGTCGACCATTTTTTGTACGCCGTTAATTTTACGTTTCATTTAATCTTCACTGAATTAAATATTCAAATGTAATAACTGCATTAAACGTCACTTTAATAAAAAAACATTCCGAAAATTCCCAATTTCTGTAGCAACGTTGTGTTCAATATTAAATTTAAAATTCATAAAGAAATAAAGAAGAGCCTTCAAGCTTTCGCGGCAACAGAATTCAATTAAATTTTCGCGGACAGTCAGCTGCCTCAGGAAGTAAAGGTTTACCGACGTTTCGAAGCATCAAAACCAGTCAGTTTCTATGCTTCGAAACTAATCAATTTTGGTGCTACGAAATTACTTTTGGTGCTACCAAGCCACCAGCACACCCTGAAGATGGGGACGGAGATAGATCCCGAAACGTCGGAAAACCTCATCCTGACGCGGCTCTGTACCTGAAAATACTTCATTGAAATACGGAACAATAAAAAGTTTTGTTTCCATAAACATTATTTGGTGAATTTGCAACTAATAATATTATAAACAATTTTTGTGGTAACAATGATAATGCTAAGATTTAAGCATGAATTTCAATTCGTTTTACCTGCATTTGATATGCGTTACATTATTGCAGCTAAGTTAACAGAGCAGATTTCTCATGACAAGTAACAATCATTCAGTAAGACTTGCCATGCTTATGTCAGTCGCCAACCTCTTGCTGCGGACTCCTGGCTGCAAATTAACCCATTAATGCCAACTTCGCCGGTGCTCTATGATCATTAATTCATTACCGATGCTATCAATCTCAGAAAATGACAGCATTTTTATATGATGGAATAAAAAATTTCGAGAGAAATCACTAAAGGTAGCCGAAAAATTCAATGAACATTGAGGGAAACCCGAACCCCCATTGCTTTCTAAAAATTCAGCCATTATTTAAGATGGTGATCGAAATTTGGTTTACAATGTCTCATCAAATGCCTTTCAAATATATTTTAAAAAATCCTAAGATATAATTTTTTTTTCCTGTGGCGCTGCGTCCCAACGCGGGCCATGGCCTCCTCATTCTTGAGGCTTATAGATCACACACAACGACGCACCACAGTCGGTAGGACTCCTCTGGACGAGTGATCAGCGCGTCTCAGAGAACCCTACCTGACAACACACAGCACTCTCAATAAACAGACATCCACGCCACAGGTGGGATTCGAACCCACTATCTCAGTAGGCGAGCGGCCATAGACTTACGCCTTAGAACGCGCGGCCATTGGGACGGGCTGATATAATCATACGGCTTCAAATTTTACAACTAAAATTTAATATTTTTCTTCCGTCTCTCCCAGTTGCTGCTCAGTAACTCACTCAGCAAATCCTATGCAGGTTATTTTAAAAATGCTTTATGAATAGTAATACTTATGAATCTGTCCACATGCAGCTTCATTCAACTTACGATGCTTCCTTTCACTACAACACCTAAGCCCAGTTACTGCAAAATTCCTTCTCAAAATGCTGACTGAAGTTTTCTGGCTTGTGTGATGTGACCTCGTGTAGTTTGGTAGAAACATGGAAAAGTCAGAATTGTGCTACATTAAACAGAGAGGCAGTAGATGTATGAGAAGCGCTGGTAAGTTTAACAAATTACAGGGCGTCATTGAAGAGACATTAACATACTTCAGACATAATAATTTTCTCAACTGAAAGAAAAGTAAATCAGTCCGATAACAGGCTCGAGGTGCCCGGAGAATTCCAGGAAGTTAAGGTTCCCAGACTGCGTGACAATGGCCCAGGATGGTGATAAGGTTGTCAACCTTAGGCACCGGCCGCTTTTTACCCCCAGGAAATACTCCTGGTTCTCATTTCTGTTGGAGGCTGATTCGAACTCAGGGCCATAGTGCGATCGGAAGGATTATGTCAATGAAAAATTCCAATGACACCATCTGGAATCGAACCAGCAACCTTCCGATTTGTAGCACAGCACCTTAACTACTGTGCTACCGCGGTCCCCCACAGCTGAAAGAAGTAGCTAGAATTCAAGTAAATTTTATGCTGCTCCATTATTTGACAGTAACACACGCAAAAAATAATTCCACAACTCAGAGTTTCTTTTGAGAAGCTAACAGTCCCTCAGCTCCTCACAAATTTTCCCTCAAATAATTGTAACCAGATGTTCATTGCTCCGCTCAGAAGAGCTGGTCACTTGTCCCTGTTCTGAGCCAAAGAAGTACTGATCATGCACTCCCATTAACCTCCATTATAATGTAATTATTCCATTCACATTTACGTCTTTCAAGTATCATCTTACTATCGAAACTTGCCACCAAAATCAGTACGCAATTTGGTTATTCAACAAAGTTAAACACACAACAAGAAAAGAAGTAACAATACAGTTAGTACTTCCTTTATTACAATATTTCTTACTTATTTTCATTCCATTCCACTTCCCTAAGTTTTATTTACTAAACTAACAACATTGCCTTGTTTTATAACAGCTGTATATAGAAAGTGCCTGAGGTTTTTTTTCAGTAAGATATACTCTTTGGAAAACTGTATGTAGTCAAACACAACTGTGTCACATGAGGTGTATTTAATGACTATATAATGAACAACTACATGTTTCGGTCTGTACTAGCCATCTTCAGGTTGTCTTAGGGGAACGTAAGATCTTACGTTCCCCTAAGACAACCTGAAGATGGCTAGTACAGACCGAAACATGTAGTTGTTCATTATATAGTCATTAAATACACCTCATGTGACACAGTTGTGTTTGACTACATACAGTTTTCCAAAGAGTATATCTTACTGAAAAAAAACCTCAGGCACTTTCTATATACAGCTGTTATAAAACAAGGCAATGTTGTTAGTTTAGTAAATAAAACTTAGGGAAGTGGAATGGAATGAAAATAAGTAAGAAATATTGTAATAAAGGAAGTACTAACTGTATTGTTACTTCTTTTCTTGTTGTGTGTTTAACTTTGTTGAATAACCAAATTGCGTACTGATTTTGGTGGCAAGTTTCGATAGTAAGATGATACTTGAAAGACGTAAATGTGAATGGAATAATTACATTATAATGGAGGTTAATGGGAGTGCATGATCAGTACTTCTTTGGCTCAGAACAGGGACAAGTGACCAGCTCTTCTGAGCGGAGCAATGAACATCTGGTTACAATTATTTGAGGGAAAATTTGTGAGGAGCTGAGGGACTGTTAGCTTCTCAAAAGAAACTCTGAGTTGTGGAATTATTTTTTGCGTGTGTTACTGTCAAATAATGGAGCAGCATAAAATTTACTTGAATTCTAGCTACTTCTTTCAGCTGTGGGGGACCGCGGTAGCACAGTAGTTAAGGTGCTGTGCTACAAATCGGAAGGTTGCTGGTTCGATTCCAGATGGTGTCATTGGAATTTTTCATTGACATAATCCTTCCGATCGCACTATGGCCCTGAGTTCGAATCAGCCTCCAACAGAAATGAGAACCAGGAGTATTTCCTGGGGGTAAAAAGCGGCCGGTGCCTAAGGTTGACAACCTTATCACCATCCTGGGCCATTGTCACGCAGTCTGGGAACCTTAACTTCCTGGAATTCTCCGGGCACCTCGAGCCTGTTATCGGACTGATTTACTTTTCTTTCAGTTGAGAAAATTATTATGTCTGAAGTATGTTAATGTCTCTTCAATGACGCCCTGTAATTTGTTAAACTTACCAGCGCTTCTCATACATCTACTGCCTCTCTGTTTAATGTAGCACAATTCTGACTTTTCCATGTTTCTACCAAACTACACGAGGTCACATCACACAAGCCAGAAAACTTCAGTCAGCATTTTGAGAAGGAATTTTGCAGTAACTGGGCTTAGGTGTTGTAGTGAAAGGAAGCATCGTAAGTTGAATGAAGCTGCATGTGGACAGATTCATAAGTATTACTATTCATAAAGCATTTTTAAAATAACCTGCATAGGATTTGCTGAGTGAGTTACTGAGCAGCAACTGGGAGAGACGGAAGAAAAATATTAAATTTTAGTTGTAAAATTTGAAGCCGTATGATTATATCAGCCCGTCCCAATGGCCGCGCGTTCTAAGGCGTAAGTCTATGGCCGCTCGCCTACTGAGATAGTGGGTTCGAATCCCACCTGTGGCGTGGATGTCTGTTTATTGAGAGTGCTGTGTGTTGTCAGGTAGGGTTCTCTGAGACGCGCTGATCACTCGTCCAGAGGAGTCCTACCGACTGTGGTGCGTCGTTGTGTGTGATCTATAAGCCTCAAGAATGAGGAGGCCATGGCCCGCGTTGGGACGCAGCGCCACAGGAAAAAAAAATTATATCTTAGGATTTTTTAAAATATATTTGAAAGGCATTTGATGAGACATTGTAAACCAAATTTCGATCACCATCTTAAATAATGGCTGAATTTTTAGAAAGCAATGGGGGTTCGGGTTTCCCTCAATGTTCATTGAATTTTTCGGCTACCTTTAGTGATTTCTCTCGAAATTTTTTATTCCATCATATAAAAATGCTGTCATTTTCTGAGATTGATAGCATCGGTAATGAATTAATGATCATAGAGCACCGGCGAAGTTGGCATTAATGGGTTAATTTGCAGCCAGGAGTCCGCAGCAAGAGGTTGGCGACTGACATAAGCATGGCAAGTCTTACTGAATGATTGTTACTTGTCATGAGAAATCTGCTCTGTTAACTTAGCTGCAATAATGTAACGCATATCAAATGCAGGTAAAACGAATTGAAATTCATGCTTAAATCTTAGCATTATCATTGTTACCACAAAAATTGTTTATAATATTATTAGTTGCAAATTCACCAAATAATGTTTATGGAAACAAAACTTTTTATTGTTCCGTATTTCAATGAAGTATTTTCAGGTACAGAGCCGCGTCAGGATGAGGTTTTCCGACGTTTCGGGATCTATCTCCGTCCCCATCTTCAGGGTGTGCTGGTGGCTTGGTAGCACCAAAAGTAATTTCGTAGCACCAAAATTGATTAGTTTCGAAGCATAGAAACTGACTGGTTTTGATGCTTCGAAACGTCGGTAAACCTTTACTTCCTGAGGCAGCTGACTGTCCGCGAAAATTTAATTGAATTCTGTTGCCGCGAAAGCTTGAAGGCTCTTCTTTATTTCTTTATGAATTTTAAATTTAATATTGAACACAACGTTGCTACAGAAATTGGGAATTTTCGGAATGTTTTTTTATTAAAGTGACGTTTAATGCAGTTATTACATTTGAATATTTAATTCAGTGAAGATTAAATGAAACGTAAAATTAACGGCGTACAAAAAATGGTCGACTTATCGCGAAACTTTCACCTTAATATCTGTACAAAATATCACTTTACATAATTTGAAAGACAGCGGATTATGTAAAAATCTTGATTTATGCCCGATTTAAATCCTAGACCGATCTGATGCATGTAATAGCAGGCTGCTTGGTGTCGAGTGGAGAATATCGACTTGGTCAGACTGTGAACACTTTACTTACTTCGTCCGTTAGTAACGTATTCTACTGGCCTAGGTAGTTGATGCTTAAATACTTGGTCGCTAATTTAGTCAGGAACAAAATAAATATTTCAAAGGCGGTATTGTTCAGTTTTTCAGTAATACAACTAACATTTAGCTTGTTCAGTTGCTCGGTAGAGTCAAAACTCTTTATACGGTTACGTTCAATATTGATTTTATTGCTTGGCAGAGAGATTTATCTGCAAGTGTGAAGTCTGTTTTTGTATGACATCAATTAGTTAGTCCTGCTGAAGTTTCAGAAGATTTTTGCTGTTTTTAGGTTTAGTACAGTTCATTCTTCCTGCATTATTCTAAAGAAAGAAGCACCCAGCTGCCCAGAAACTTCGCTAACTGATTTAAGTGTACACGTGGCTTCATACTTCCAAAGAGCAACAGAATTTAGAACCTAGAATCTTAGATTTCTCTCAAAACGTAATCGTACTTTCCTTATTGTTGTTTCTTGCCAGTTTGCACTAATCTTCATAGAAGAGACATATTTTCTGTTGCAAGTCTTGGCACAGCAGTCGTAACTAGGCCTATTGCTCCACTTACTCTTTAATTACAAACATTTCGCTTTTACAATTTGTATGTGTACTGCATTTGGTTTACACAAGAACAACATATGATGTTTATTGTACCGTGCATCAATGTGATGCTGCCGGCTGCTTCAGCCGACAGCCCGGACACCACCCCAGCCGAGCCGCACCCTAACTCCAACACACAGCAATCCAAGAACAATACAGCCAATATGGTAGTTCAACAACATAGTCGCAAACTCCTGAAGATGGACATATTAATGCCCGAAACATGTTGGGTATCTAAGAAGTAAAGTAAATATAACAAGTGACATGTAGTTGGTTTTCTATTCTTCAACTATCCGTCAACAAGAACAGCAATTGTTTCTGTATACATATAGTGATAATCCAGCGAAATATATTTTTAATTGTACGTCACGAGGTCTTGTGGGGAAGTGCTGTAACTCGGCTCAGTCTTAACATCAGTACTCTACGGAAATGAGAAAAGAGCTTAAACTTGCCGGCCCCTTTATACTTGAAGTCAACTGTTACATGAAAACCTAGTAAAGGAGCCTAGATGGGTCCCAGTGGCGTTTTGGACATTTTCGAGGACAAGTAGACCACTTTTCCTTGCCGTGAATGGAGCTATAGTTCTTCTGTCATCTAACCATAGCCCAGTCGCTGTAGCAGCTGTACCAACTCTCTGATTTTGCGTTGGGGGTGCGGTGTAATGTCTGGGAAATAAGAATTTAGCTGTAATACATTTGTAATATCGTGGACCGGGTAGCTAATTCGGTATAGCGACTGACTACGGGCTGCACGGTCCGGGATCGAATCCCGGTGTGGACGAAATTTTCCGCCCGTCCAGACCGGACCTGGGGCCCACCCAGCCTCATGTACAATGGGTACCGGGTCTTTCCCGGGGGTGAAGTGGGGCCGGGGCGTGCTGCTGACCACTCACCCCTTTCTAGTGTAAAAATGGCAAGTTGGCAGCAGATATAACTGACAATTTTTACGCTTGTAACATAAATGGTTGTCAGGGTCACCAAATATGGAGGCGTGCAGCATGTCTGTACGTACAACGACGGTAACCATCTGTCCCTCATAAAATCTTAGCCTAGGTTTAACCCTTTAAATGCCGGGTTCAATCCCATCTGCCATTTACTGGTATTATTAGGAGCTCGCCGTATTCTCCACGTTAGAAGGATAAGGTTTAATATCTATTTTCAGATAATATCCCTATTTAACCTCAGTATCTACGTTTCTGTCTATTCTCTCAATTGCTCTTCCCCTCCTATCCCTTTGTCATCCTCACTCTTCTTCCAGCCCCCACTCAATTTCTATCAGTGTTTCTCCGTCTTTGATTAATATCTCTTTCTCTGCATTTGACTTGGATTGTAATTTATATTAATCTCCCCTTTTGTCCTTCCTTTCATTTCTACCAATATGTCCTTTCCTTTTATCGCCCGTATATATATATTCTTTTTCTTTGACCTGCAGTTCCGATTAATCTTCTCAATGCCCAAACGTCGTTTCTGTTCGTATTCTTTCACCTCATCCCACAAGTTCCTGCCTATTAGTCTTACTTCCATTTTAAACTATCTCTTCCCATTCGTAATTTGTACAGTCCTTTTTCTTCTTGTCCCCCGTGTCTTATTGTCTTAGTGTTCGTTATTCTCAACCCATCATCTCGTATTCCCTTCCATTATTATTTCATTTTAATTAAAACCATCTTACCCTGCCACGTCCCTTTTAGCTAACATTCCAATAAATTTTACTATTGTTCTCTTTCTTCTGATAGCTCCTTACACATACGCCCCCCCGCACATTAAATTTTGTGTCGTGTATAAGGATATAATTTTATTCTGTCAGCTAAATCCACTGTTCGTAGAGGGATTGGGGTGGCGAGATAGGTCTATGACGAACTACGTTCTTAAATTGGGAGTAGAATCTGAGGCATAGGCTCAACGAATCTGTACGACAATTTACTTTGCCTGCTTAGGACTAGTATTAGAAACTTTCGGCAGCGGTACGGAGTATTTTAGGATTCAGAATCTTCATAATGTGTGTATGTATGTGTGTGTGTGTGTGTGTGTGTGTGTGTGTGTGTGTGTGCGATGGTAAACTTGTGTCTATGTAATTTACGAAGGCATGTAGGGGTAGAGAAGTTTCGTTGGTACTCCTTAACTTCAGCAATGGGTAGAGGTGAGTGGTCAGATGAAAGGTGTTGTGGAGCAGCGCGTGAATACTGTAATTTTGTCGTATGACAGAAACATGACTAATAATGACGATGATAATAAAAATAATATTTATGTGGAGACATAAATGAATGTTGAACATGAAATGTATGCCTTATTTCAGGCTTTAGCCGCAATAAGAATTATATCTGCACACTTTTGGGTTTTTACGCCGTTTAGAATGGTAGTATCTTAACGACAATTCGGTACAACCTGTCCTTCCCATTTTCAATAGTCCAGGAGTACAGTTCCTGGACTGCTTGACACTTGTCCCGAAACGCCGGCAAGAAACTACAATTCTACGCTCCGTAAATTCCCAAAAAAGGTGCAGATCTCATGAAATGTAAGATTATACCAGTAGGAATTTGAGCTCAAAACATAATAACCAAAGTTTTAAAGAAAACTTTGTAAGCTGCATCAGGAAAACATTCGATAGACTCACTACAAAAGACAGCTGCACTTGGAAAATCACGCATAATACGGAAAGTACTGCAGTGTGAAACCTGATACCTGATAGGATCGGATCTTGATGCAAGGAAAGAAGAGTCACAAAGAAAGGCCTTGACAAGGGAAAACGGAAAAATAATTAGTGTAATACAATAATTCGATTCATTTTATGACGTGCTGACTGAACAGCCAGAGGACCAATTACAGGAACAGCACGAACTACATAAATATACACAAGTAACAGATGAATCAGAAAATAATAAGACCTCAAAAAATGAAACAGGAAATTAGCGATAACGAAGACAAACATATAATACAAAGCAGTAGCAAGGCATTACAAAAGACAAATAAAAAAGAGATAAAGTACAAAATATAAAATCAGGAGGATAATAGAAGGAATAAGAAACATGAGAAATGGACAAGGATTGATATTATGAATAATGGGATAAATGGTAGGTATATAGCGAATTGGAATCAAAAGTGTCAGATTTCATTACGTTCTGTAGCGAGATACTGTGGTAAGCGAAAATAAGAATTTCTCTAGAGACAACATTAGCCGTAGTAACCCCCCTACCTGAAGGACTGGCTGTAGCACAGTGCAGAACACTAAAAATGCAGCGTATTCGCGTGATGCGTTTTGCAACAAGCCGATCGAACACCATTTTCAATACCTGAGGACGTATTTATGAGTTTTCTCAGTACTTTTACTCATATAACGAGATTATACTTACTTATAACGTGACATTGAGGCGCATTCGCATTACCAATTTTGCAGTGGAAAAGCAATAAGCATTACATATTACGAGGATGTGTCTGTAGCCTTAGGTATCCAGCATGCAATGAGCATCCGCCATATTGTCATCTGTGGTCTGCTCGGTTCTAAAATATTTTTCGACCTTATCTCATAAAGTGCACGATTTTCGGAGAAAGTTATTGAACATAAAATTTATGTTTTGATGGTTTACACAAATTTTTTCTCATACTTTTCTCATTCTAAGAATATCTGAGCGAGATATTATCGTAAATATGTAAAGCTGTTTATGTAAATAACCCGTTTCTCTTGTCAGATTTTATTACAACTTAAATTAACCCAACAAGTTTTCGAATAACCCTCAAATATCAAATTTCATGAAAATCCATCCAGTGGGAGCCGAGTTGTTCCATTCGGACAAACGGACACGCAGACAGACAGGTACACAGACAAACAAACAGGAAGACATAGATACAGTCAGAGATGTGACAAAGCTAATATTCGGCTTTCGAAACTTTGCGAACGCGGCTAATTACTTGAAGGAAGAGCCCGTCGTAATTGATGATTCTTTGGGAGCAACAGATTAAGGAACTAAACAATTCCATCAACGGAGTCCCTCCTGAGAAGCTAATATTTGCTTAGGATACCAAGATAGCCACTTCAGGTTGTACAATCAGAGACCCATTTGTCTTAACAAAATCTTGCTGACTGTCCCTACTTTGAAATACGTAAATCCAATCCAGACTTTCCTAAAATAATTCTTCAAGATTCGTTTTAGTACTAACCTCGCACATGTGTTTATATCTTACAAGTATCCTCATTAATTCAGGTATCACAACAAAATTTTTATGCGTTTATCTTTCGTCCGACTTTCCGTGTAAAACCTTTATTTTATTCTCCTTGCAAAGGTAAAGTTGTTACGTACATGCTTAAATGGCACAGAGGGGAGTAGCGGGATAGCTCTATTCTTTCCCTAACTAGGCCTTAGATGGTTCTGAGTGGTCAACGTCTAGATTTGGCGCTTCTAACCTGAATAAAATCTCCGACTTATGTTGGAATTGGCTAGTTGGGACGTAGTGAGGGTCTGAAAGTTTTGAGGTGATAAAATCTCCTCCGATCAGGAATTTTCCCCGGTCTGTCTAGCCCTTAATCTAGTTGCTATAAAGACTAAGCCCCCTGTTCCTAGTTCTCTTGCTTGTGATCGGTGTTTAGGCGCGTTTGCAAAATTGTGAAACGCGACTAATAGCTTCGTCATGTCTCTCCGTCTGTCCATCTGTCCGCATGGAACAACTCGGTTCCAACTAGACTGATTTTCATGAAATTTTATATTTCAGGATTTTTCGAAAATCTCTCGAGAAAGGTATAGGTTTATTAAAACTGGACAAGAATAAAGGTACTTTGCATGTAGACCAATACACACTTTTTATCATATCTCGCTCATCTCTACTTAGAATGATAAATGTTTCAGACAAAATTTGTAAAGAGCATCAAAAACACACATTTTGTGTTCAGTAACTTTTCGTCGAAAATCGTACAGTTTATGAGATAATGTGGGAAAATATAAAGAAGAGGAACACGCCACAGATGACAACATGGCGCATGTGCACCGCATGTTGGATACAAGTACACACACTCAGTTTGTGTAATACTTATTGCTTTTTAACTGCAACAATGTTTGCACGAACGCGCCATAGTGTAACATTATAGGTACATTGCCTGTTTTAATAATTATTTGTTGAAGATTATCAAGAAGGAAAATCAAATTGTGCAAACTCTAAGCCCTTTCCCTTACAGTGAGAGTGGCTGGCTACAGTCTGCATTCTTTTGAAATTAGTAAGCTTTTTCGGTTTATTTATAAACCTTTAATTATTTCACTTCTGAGCAGGAGCGTGGCCGAGAGAGGGCGAGTTTTGCGGTCCCTCCATCTGTAAAACGAACATTTTAAATAAATAAAATGCTTCCTCCCCCCCAAAAATTAAATTATCTTAATCAAATTAAGTAATATTAAACAAATAATTCTAATTATTTAATTTCATACTTTCTACAGGGGACCATTTCAGTTACTCTTCCCGAGGGACAAGTCTCGCTAGGCCTAGGCTCTGCTCCCTCTTTCCTTTTCCAACACATACGAATTGACAATGTACACTGGCTGGGTAAATGAGCTCACGGGGAGAGGTTTTGTTCTGTGTGAGTTAGCCGCTTTTCAGTACCTGTAAATGCATGTACTGCCTAATGAGGCTGCGACAGACAAACGTATCAGGTCCTTAACCCTCTAGGGCCTCCATTGTGGCTCGAGAACACTTAGAGTCGGTGAAAGCTGTGGCCTGCTATTGAAGTGAACTCTGGTGACAACAACAAGAACACACGACCCGAAATGGGCCATCACTCTATTAAGATGAGACGGGAGTTACTATTGTTGATTCCATAATTAATGTCATTGAATGTTACTCGTGAGTAGGTCCCTGATTCCTATAGCCAGCCACTGTTGTGAACAGGTATAATTAGAGTGATTAATAATAATAGTTTTACCACAGTTTTATCTATTGTCAACATAACAATTATGCAAAGTATTTGGGATTAAAGTGTATTAGCATTTAAAACAATTTCAGAAAAAAACATAGAAGAATATGCTACAATTTATCAATTATATTTTTATCTGTATGGATATAATAAACATAATTACTTATTGTTCTTATTAAAAATATTTATACCATTCTTAAGAAATATTTTATCCGGATCACAAAGTATGTGACTTTTTTTAAAAAAAATTCCAAGCATGATTATTCATGTAGCAGTTTTTATTTTTTGAAAATATTTCATTTAGGCTGTACCTAAAACAATTTTTACAAATACATACAACCTACTTACTTACTTACTTACTCCATGGTGCAGAGTCCTTCTTGAGAAGTTAACTGGTTTGCAGCTAGTCAAGAAATTTCCCGCATTTCACGGAACCCGAAGGTTCATTACCGCACTCACAAGGGTCCGCCACCGGTCCCTATCCTGGGCCAGCCCAATCCAGTCCATATACCCACATCCCACCTCCTGGAGATCCATCCTAATATTATCCTCCCATCTACGCCTAGGTCTCCCCAGTGGTCTCTTTCCCTCCGGTTTCCCCAC
>Ga0123353_10003513_pt1 | contig 19827 bp, 7 predicted proteins | sample TergutLab28metaG_3_FD_92763 | JGI IMG/M metagenome (GOLD analysis project Ga0123353, IMG submission 92763) | Labiotermes labralis P3 segment gut microbial communities from Petit-Saut dam, French Guiana - Lab288 P3 | ecosystem: Host-associated > Arthropoda: Insects > Digestive system > Gut ... | reverse complement strand
TTTATTATGTTTACCACATGAAAAAAGTTTTTTTTTTTTTTTTATTTTTCTTCGTAGGAAAGGGGGGGGGGGGGGGTGTAGGAGGCCGGTAGTCTCTCCTTTGGGTGAGCGCCTGTTACCATAATTTAGGGAGAAGTTGCCGAGTTTCAAACACTGCACTTACCGAACGCTTGAAACGGTACCTACCGCCATTTCTGAGCTCGCCGTATGTAGTCCTAAGAAGACTACAGTACAATAAAGGAGACAACAATTATTGACAGGTCAGTCAGTGTTTTCGTTACAGGGAAGTACATTTAGTCCAGAAACTATTTCATATTTTAATATGCGATACCTTTACGAGTTGCACAACACAAAGCGGTGTAGAGTATCGCTGTTGCCCAGAAAGAGACGTCGTCTGCTGATTCGTGACGGGAATGCAAAATAAATGTGCTGAACCCTCTAAAGCCCAGCGCTTACTCCATGTACCACCAATTTAAAATTACAAATTCTGCGCTCAGAACAACAACTGTTCCCTACTAGAACAATGTCCGTTGTGTTCCAAGGCGTAATTTTGGCGCTTACGAAGCTGTTCACATCTACCTTATTTATACAAATATCTATTCGGTGGAAAATTTATAGAACAGCTGAAGAATTTTTAAAGTCACGTTGAGCAGGAAGTTTTTCCTTATAAATTCATAAACGTGTTTTGTAAAGAAGTGCGTGTATTGCACTGTTAAATTTATTACCTATGTCAAGGTATGTACATGTATTACACCCGGTTCCATGAACCAGTTGTCGGGTAGTTACAACGACTACACTATTCAAACTATCATTGTGGCTGAGCTTCAGGGTTTACTTTAGTCCCACTCTGACTGAAATCTGAGTGGGACTAAAGTAGAAACTGATACAAATAAGTTGCGACTTTGTGCAGCAAGAGCTAAACGAAGCTCATAACAGGTCAACCTGGCCGTTCATAAAGAAAAAAAATTACACCACTTTCTGATCAGCCTGCAGTCGAACCAAATTCAAGTAAAAAATCGCCGTGAAACTTTGTGGACCTTCAGGTTTGACCTGCTGTTCGACACAGCGTCCCCAAAATATAAAAACATACTAATAACATCGTCGATGACACACACACACACACACTGTACTTTTACATGCAAGAAAGACACCTCTACAGGTTTTTATAACCAAGGCGCAAAGCGTTTACTGGGCGGTACGAACTGAACGTTTATATTAATTCAGGTTAAACTTAAGGCTACAAATGACAAGGAGGATAAGAGTCAGTACTACCTTTCCTTGCTGCTTGTAGAAACAATACCGATGTCCAATCATGCTGCCACACGATGCAGTCCAACCAGCCTTCGGCTGTTCACTACAAGCAAGCAACTCAAGCGGCACACTTAAATACCAGACTTCCGTCTCTGTCTGATACTGTCACTGCTATCTTTCTCTCACCCATAACTCAACAGTTTTCACAAATATTGCGTGCAGCACTAGCAGTCTCACTGTCAGCATGCTCCACAGTACTCCACATCGACGTTCTTCCGGGGAATAAGCTGAATTTGGCATAACAGAATTACGAGTTATGGCAGTTTTATGGGATCCCTACTGTACAACAGGCGGTCCACTGACACAAAAGACCAGTCAGTGTAAGGCAGGTAGTCCAATGACACAAGACGTGAAAGGCAGACACCGTTGCTTCGAGCGGTTTCACTCAACTTTTATATTCCACACAAGGCATGTACAAATGGTAAAGTTGTTCCTGTGCATACCATAAGAGCGCAAGGGGGAGTGGAAGTATAGCTCCACTCATTCTTAACCTCGGCACTAGTAGGAGATCAGAACCTGGCCAATCAGACCCTGGCCACTGTACCGAACCTTCCTACCTCCCTCAACAAGTAGCCAACAGAATCCATTCCACAGCAGCATTGAAGGACCCCACAGCCGGTCTGGATGTGTTACAGAACAGGCAAATCTCTTGCTCTTGCAAAGGATCGAAAGAGTGCTCATTTGTCCAGCCCGCAGCCGAGTCACTATACAGACTGAGCTATCCCGGCTCAGATACGCATGTATGGATAACACATATGAGTTAAACTTCGCTATATCAGCTACAGAATGTATGTACACAAATGCCGAACGGGTCAACTGTTTTAGTATTTACCTACAGCAACTGTGGAAAACCGCGACAATGGAGGCTGCCCACCCCTAATTCCACACCGAAACGTTTATCAAGGGTTTCCACAGTGCGCTGGGATAGGTCAGCCAGTATAGTGACTATGCTTCGGGCTTTCAGTCTGACAAACGGGGGTTCGATCGCCATAAGGGGCAAGAGATTTAGCTCTTCTACAGCAGTCCACATCGACTCTGGGGACAACACAATGGACACCTGGGGGTGAAGAGGCCAGGGCGTGAAGCTGACAATTCACCTGCATCTAGTGCCGCGGTTAAGAATGAGTGGTCCTACACCTCCACTCCCCACATGCCTTCCACGTGTGCACACGGAAATTTCCTTCGTCACTCTCACAAAGATCTCCTGCTACGCAGTCGCGGAAGCTCAGGAAATGAAAGTGCGTTTGCTGCTGTTTTTTAAGCAAAACGAACCTACGTCAGCCATTACAAGCACTTTCTCATATATGCGGGCATGCCTATACGGTCAGGCGGCAATCGTAATGCCAGAAGATTCCGACAGGAATTCGAGTTTATGGGTATCTTGCAGATCCGAAAAGATGCGCAATTGAGTTTGTGTGAATATTAGGATGATAAGCAATCCGCATAGAAGGCAAATCACTCTAATAACTATTAACTCCAAGCCGCTAAGTCATTCTTGCGAATCTTTAAGTTCCCTATCTAGTCAAGACATTCCCCAAAGGGCCAAATTAGTACAGTCCACGCCCCAGCCTATTTTTAAGATCCATTTTAATAATATCCTCCTACCTACGCCTAGTACTTACAAGTGGTTTCTTTGCTTCAGATTTCCCCACCAAAACCCTCTATGCAGCCGTACTCGCACCCAATACGTGTCACATGTCCCGCCATCTCATTACCGACATGGCCATCCAAGCAATATTCGGCAAGACGTACAAATCACTAAGCTCTTCATTACACACTTCTCTCCAGTACCCTGTCATCACCCCATTCGTAGACCCAAACACATTTCTCAGCGCCCTACTGCCAAACTCCTAATATCTTAGGCGAAGTTTTACACCCACACACAATAGCAGGCAGGATGACAGTCAGCCTAGATTTTAATCCCCACACCTTCAGATAACAAAAAGTGTAATAAACATGGGGACTAAAGTATATAACAAACTTCCTAATTACATAAAACAAATAGTTATAGGGCCTTTAAGAAAGAGCTGAAAAATCATTTCTTCTTCTGTATTCCTTTTATTCAGTGGAAGGATTTATATCTTTGTAACAACGTGACTTTTAATATTTTCACTATCTTACATTTTAAGTTTATAATATATTACAAATATACAGTTCTCTGAATTCATTTTGTAGAATATTATTTAAGTTACTATTAGAAAGTTAATTTACATTTACTTAAAGTACACTGTTAGAAACTAACGAGTCTACTGTCATATGTATGATATTTGGACTAAATAAACTAAACTAAACTGGGAGAAAAAAGATTCCCCATATTTTATCTATCTGGCCTTCGTTTCTTCACTGTAGTCATTACGCTGTCCAGGTCCATGGCAACGCCTGTAGCACTACCAATACAACAATAACACTAATGTTGTTCGAAGTGACGGGAAAGAACAGCCTGGCGGCTCTGCATACTATATGTAACCTTCACCGCCGACCGCAATCACATGTGGCTACTTTTACACTCATTAACTCTATAAAGCCCAGTGGTTACTATTTGTACCCACGTTTACTAACTTACTTACCCCATGGAGCAGAGTCCTTCTTGAGAAGCTAATCGGTTCTCGGCTAGTCAAGAAATTCCTCGCATTTTATGAAACCCTAAAGTCAGTACCGGATTCACAAGGGCCCGCCACCTGTCCCGATCCTGAGCCACATCGATCCACGCCCTCACATCCCACTTCAGTCCAGGTCCGAGTCAAGTGTTCATGTTTCGCAACAAAGCCAATTTTTATGGTGAGGAGTTGTCAGCACCTCGCCCAACCCCCAAGCTAGAGGACCACCCCTTGTCGGCTGTCGCAGCTACCCTCCATATTGGAGGCCGTTCCTCTATCCGCAACCTGACGACGCGCCATGTCGTGGTGACAGGGACCCACCAACTTATCACGGATTCACCCACGTTTAACATTCAACAATTCTACGTTCTGCCCACACAGTGTATTTGTTTTGTGTGGCTCTGAGAACAAACAGCGATTATTTCCCTACACAGCATTAACTGACTGGTTTGTATAACAGACGGAGTGTGTATACTGCGCGGTACGAGCTGACCGTTACACAATTCAGATAAGCCCTGTCTTGAAAGAATTTGTGTTCCTAGTACCAGCTGTCTGTAAGCCGAAACGGCACAGTTTTGCCGTAATTATTTCAGAAAAGCATGATATAAGCAACTGATATCGGTTCATCGGCAAGGCAAGTTAACTTGCAGGCCGTCCGCAACACAAAACTCAGCCAGCGTGCAGTAACAAACAGCATATTCATTCCGTCTGCACGACGTTTACACTGTATCTGATACATCCCGGTTCAGAGTTTTTGTTAAAATTGTAACATTCACATACAGGGTATATGAACAGTGTGTGACCTTCACAGCCCCTTACATGCCCTTTTTATTCTGCTTACATAACAACGCTACGATTAGCTTAACTTGGCAGAACAATCATATCTTACAAGGACACTAAACAAGTTTTCAAAAAACTGTGGCAGTTAAAGCTGCCATATCTTACAAGGGCACTAAACAAGTTTTAAAAAAAACTGTGGCAGTTAAAGTAGGATATGGCCTAACTGTATGGTAACCACGAGTCCATCGCCACAAAACAAAATTCGTGCAATTTAATACAATCATACACATGGCTATCTGAATCAACAGCATGCGCGAAGCTGCCACTGGGAAAGCTGGACACTGTTTGTATTTATCTCTGAGAGACTCAGAGTCCGTACAGCGGTGTTGCTGTAGATTCAAGTCTTCTGGGATATTACGCTATGTCTTATGGCAAACGGTTCTCGACGTTTCGAATTATCGTAACGCCGTCATATTCAATGGCAAGGAATGCTTCACCCTGAAGGTAAAAGCATTACGATCATTCAATACGGCACAGCAGACGCACTGCTCTATCTGTACAGGCCATGCCGTCGCCATTTTCTTCAGAACAAGCCAAACTGTGCAATATACTGCACATCACGGGATTCACTAAAACACAGAGCTTGCTGCAGCGTCCTTCTGAGAAGCTAACAGTTCCCCAGCTAGTCCAAAAATTCCCAGCGTGTAATGGAACCTGAAGGTTCATTAGCGTGTTCACAACAGCCCGCCACTATCTCCTATCCTGAGTCAGATTAATTCAGTCTACCCCATCTGTTCCTAATTTTTAAGATTCCGTTTAATGACTCGCCATCTATAGTAGGTCTTCCATGTGGTCTCTTACATTCCGGTTTCCCGACCAAAACTCCGTATGCATTTCTATTCTCTCCCAAACGTACCGAATGCCCCGCCCATTTCATCCTGCTCTGCTTACCCTAACACTATCTGGTGAAAGTTACAAACATGAAACTCCTCATTTTGTATTTATCTCCAATCTCCTGTCATTTATTCCCTTTCAAGCCCAAATATCTTCCACATCACTCTACTGTCGCACACCTTTAAGCCTATGTCGTCCCTCAACTGGACAACCCAAATTTCACAGCCATACAAAACATGCAAAATTATAGTTCCGTGTATTTTAATCACTACGTTCCTGGACAGTAAAGGGGAGGACAAAGGATGTAAATAACATCACGCGACTGCACACAAACCTACGTGCCACAATCTACAAGCAAGTCGTGTCGAACTCAAAAATGCTGCATCGAGTGAAGGTTGCTGTTTTTGTTGACAAAAGATCAATCAAAATAATACACAATGTTCCCTTCGGCTATTCCGACGACGTGACAGTGTTTCGATGTATTTTCCAAACAACCTTCAAAACATTTGCTCTACCACAAAACAGCGCACACACGTTCCCCCGTCCCGGTAAATTAATTCCCAAGCGCTAAATGCCCCAATTTTTTATGGACTCTCTTTGTTCGTTCAGGGACATGGAAAGTGAGGCGAAGGAGAGCGCAGAACCCTGGCCTCCTCCCCCACCCCGCAGAATTTGTAACGTTTCCTGTTGCTGCGCATTTTAAAATGTTACAGAAAATCCAGGTCAGAAAAACCAACCTACTATTGCTCAACTGACCGTCGTCTTTTGGGTTTGTACTCCGACGATTCGGAGGAAGGGCAGGTCTCCAGCTTCAAGGTGGGTGAATTTGGTACCGGTGAATGCTGAAGTGACAAGTAAGACGACTGTGCCCACAGAACCGACATATATTGCTGCTCAGACCCTACGACACACGTCCACCCCACCGATGGACACATTGCCATTTGCAGCAGAAATTCTCAGAATGACTACACAAACAGAAAATTCGTTAGCGTAGGCACAATCCCAGTTACAGCTACACGGTGTGTCGCGGCCCTGCTGTGCGTTCGGTGCGCAGGAAGGGCTAAACGGACCAAGTGACCTCGATTGGGTCTTCCGCCTTTTGGCTTCCTCGCACGCACCCAGTATCCATTCAACTAATTCAGTCACCCTGAAAACGGAGAATCGTCTGAACCAGAGGGAATACACAGTGTAAAATCAAAACACACCAGTCCCTATGATGACAACTTCAAAGCTTTATAAACTGATTGTTTTTCCTGACTGAAGGAATTCACAAATATGGACCACACAGAATTACTGTTGTGCTTGTTCACATCTATACCGATAGCAATACACAATGGGGCGGTGTCACCTGAGATAAAATTCATCTGTCCAGTTTTTTGTACAAATGTTTCATGCAGCACAACAATAGAGTAATTGTGGTGATCATGTGCATTCAGTCACGGACTGAATGTGACTGGAAGGGCATATGCCTTCGACAATGACTGCTCCACCCAACCAACTTCTTTAAGAACTAACAGTTCCTCGGCTTTTGAAAAATCCCACATCTGACAGAACCCGACAGTTTGTTACCACTCACCATGTTCACAATGGCTCTCAACCTGTCCCTAAGCTCCTCATTATGAAATTTTCTCCAGTGTTCCCTTATTTCCTTAATGCAACAGATGCACCAGTCCTTACATTTGCAGGTGATGCATGGATAATGAAAACACAAACTGAACAGCAGCTCTTAATTCTTGAAAGAAAAATTCTGCAGAAAAATGTGTTCTGAATAAGCATGGTGATGGCTCTTGGAGAATAAAACTAGTGAAGAACTTGACAAATTAACTACATGAAAAATACAGCAACAGAGATTAAATCAAGAAGGATCACATGGAAAGGGCTTTCAGAGAGAACGGGGAAACATTGGCTATAACTGAGGAAATTAGGGAACAGAAAATCACTGCATGTAGATTGAGGGGAAGACCCAAATAAGGTGGGATTATGAAGTAAAGCATGATTTAAAAGTTATGAAAATTTATCACTGGAAAAATCAAGATGAAATTAGGAAATAATGGAAACAGATCATTGAGAAGGCCAAAAATCACTTAGATGTAGCACCAAAGAAGAAGAAGAAGAAGAAGAAAAGAAGAAAAAGAACAAGAAGAAAGAAAGAAAGAAAGAAAGAAGAAACCTTACTTCTTTCCTCTTATCCTCAAATGTCTGCATCAGCCTTCTACACTCAAATACCCCCAGGATGTGCTCTTCCTCTAATGTGAAAGACCAAGTTTCACACCAATATAACAACAGGCAAAATTACGGTTCTCCACAGTTCACTCCCTTTATGGAACAAAGTGCAACAAGTAGAAAAGTGTAATGGGTCAAAGTATGTGGTTATAATCACTGGAACTGAAAATGTAGTGGCAGAAACAGGACAACTGTAACTGTAGTGGCAGAAACAGGACAACTGTAACTGTAGTAGCAGAAACAGGACAACTGTAACTGTAGTGGTAGAAACAGGACAACTGTAACTGTAGTGGCAGAAACAGGACAACTGTAACTGTAGTGGCAGAAACAGGACAACACAATCAGCATGGGTGAGTGAAATAAACAACTTAATTTTTTTTTACCACATAAGTCTGTGCAGATAAGTTTAGTAAAGCTTCATCATTCTCCAACATTTTGCCATCTACCATACACACACACTACATGCTTCTAATCCACACTGATGGCTGTCTGTGTCTACAGCTGCACACAGTAGGGTGCCAATTTATTTCATACTTCTAGGGTTTTAATTTCATTTACCCTCATACAAGCACCATGCACTGAAGAACACTGCAGATCACTGTATGTCCTCATGCCCTCTGAACTGTATTCATGATATTAAAAAAAAAAAAAACTAACCACACTGGAAGACTGTAATATAAGCATAATGCAATCTACACAAAGACATGCACACTGACACACTTGAATTTTGCAGGTCCTAAATAGTGACGCAATGCTCCAGGATCTCTCAGTTTTTTATTTACTGGACTGAATATTACAGGACCAGATGTGTACACTCAACTGTGGTGACACTGTGCCGTCATTCACGAGCTGAAGTTGATTAATGGGAAATCCAAGTATGCCTAATGAGCCAAAGAAAACCACACAGAACCTCAGCTGAGGCAGATGCTATGTGGAAATAAACTTATTACATCCCACACAAAAATAAGATAATCTACTATAGCTCAGTCAATACAGTGACCAGGCTATCAGCTGGATGATCCAGGGTGCGATTCCTGGCACAGGCAAGACATTTTTCGCTTCTTACCAATGCCCAGGACTGGCACTGGGGTCCAAACACCCTCCCATACAACGGTTACTTCACGTTCTCTCCCTGGGTGTAAAACAGTTGGCGCATAAATCTGACTACTCACTTGCATGTAGTACCAAGTTTTAAAATGAGCAATGGCACACCCACTCCTCTACATACCCTCTTCGCATGCACATGGGCTCTTTTTGTACCTTCATACAAAAGAGGAATAACAAGCAGAATATTACATTTGGTACATTCATTTCAGGAAAAGCAACTTGGCAACTGTGTCCCACACCTTACAACTGCAGCCCATATCTTACACCCATAATTCATTAAAACCAAAAACTATTCAGGTTTGTCATTTCATTTCTACAGGATGAAACTGCTTGTGGTGGCTGACAAGTGTACTAAATAATTTCCAGCTTAAGGTCTGTCTAAAACCTTCCAATTCAGCATTTATTACTAAACGTAACAATTAAGACATTTCACAAGATACAGGTTTATAGCAGATTTAAACAAATTTCTGTGTGATAAATCCCTTGACACAAATGACGAATATTGTAACTGATGTGCATAAAGTGGAGTTTGAAGATGTTATATAAGAATCTTAAAGATTTTATTGTCTATTTGTTATCTATGTTATTAACTATTATATTGCTCTATTTCATCTGTACATAATTGTAATTGTTAATTGATGAAGTATTGACAAATTGACTGTATACTTGATCATGAAACTAGGACAGATGATTTGTTCTATACCGTAACATCTCATTATCTATTTTATCACATATTTAATCTATTATCTATTTTATTAACTATTATAATGTTATTTAATATGTACACAATTGTAATTTTCAATCGATATAATTGACTATTGACCATACATTGGTCATGTTTATTTTTTTGTGACAGATGACTTGTTTCATATCGAACAGCCATTTTTTAGGCTGAGTGATGGACTGACAAAATGTGCGTAAGTGTGTGTGCATAGCTGTATGTCACCAAGGGTCCCATGTATAATGTTCAGACATTTTTCTGTTCTGTATTCAGATATAAAGAAAACAAGCACCTTACTGAATTGAATTTCTAAGACAAGTTTGAGGGTTGTAAATGATCACACTTCCTTGAATTTCATCAGGAATGTAACTGCTGTTTATACTTGAATCTTATATCATTTCTAAATGCAAATTATGATACTTCTATTTGCACTAAATTAAATATCAATATAAATGGTTTTGGCAATTCCAATTACAGGCTTCTCCAATTTATTGGACTTTCAGCTGTAAGATATGTATGCCTCCACTTCCCCATGACAATTTAGATATAGGCTATGTGCTTGTTGAACACTCTTCCCTCACAATGAACTGGCAGCTCTCGTATTATTGTTCGCATTTCTCCATAGAAAACAAAAACATACAGTAAATGTTAATATTCACACACACACAAATCCAATTCATAGCTATAAATTCCTGCCATGAATCTTCCCTTGGTACTTATTACTTTCGAAATACATAATCTGTATATTTATTTTATTGTTTACTGAAAGACACTGTCGGTACAGCGTCGAATGACTGAATGCGCTCACGTTCAAAACGCTTCTCGACTAGTTCCCATTAGACTGGAAAAATGCTAGTGGTCCTGCCCAAACCTAAGGCACATAACCTGGGTACCTGAAGAAAATCACGCAATGCGTGCAATGTTAGACAACGTCCACGACAAGTTTCGAACTACTTCCATAGAAACTCATGACCGCCATAGCTCGAGCCAACTTTGTGAAAAAACGTACATTCATACCTACAACGTAGGACCTCGAATTTAATGTCGACATAACCCTTACACATTAAAAAACTGCCACATCACAAGTAAGATTAAAACGAATACGGTGATAAAACTGTCTAGTATTTAACACAAACACTACCATCTCATAAAAGACATCCTGAACTCATGAGCTCCTGTCGTACTTTAATATTTTGTACATACCGTTTTCTGCTTTTTAATAATTTCTTGATCGCCAGGCATTACACCACCTCAATTCACCGGCCTCCACAGGTTACAGAATGACTGCGATATGCAGCTCAATTGCTCAGTACCGTCATGTGCACTACCATGCCATCTATGAATCAAACCAAGCAACTGCAACTTCTGGTTCCCACAGTTAGGTAACAAAATTGTAGTTTCAGAAGAACCAGCTGCGTATTTCTTCATGATGGTGCAGACATCAAGTTCATCTAAAACTTGAAAATGTTTCCAGCACATAACACTGCTTCACATCCCACAAAACTTCCGGTATTTATTTTTCAACCTCCCTCTTATCCTTGCATCAAACACACCAATATGTTGAAGATATAACAGAGGAATATATTCCATCTTTACAGTAAACCTGAATGTTCATCACGTGGCTTATGGTATTTTTTAATTTGTATCCATCAGAAATTCCCCACTAAGAGTCACATCTTTTTAAAAATTAACATAAATACAAAATTTTCTTACACGTCAACCCAAAATTACACACGACGGGCTGTGCCATAGCTCAGGTGGTTAGTTGCTCACCTCTCACTACAGAGGCTTGGTTCAATTCCAGGCCAGTCTATGTGAAATGTGTGGTATACAAAGTGACACTGTGACAAGTTTTCCACCAAGTACTTCAGTATTATTCCACTGGTGCTCTATGCTCATTAATTCATTGATCACCAGTGATATACAACATTAGCAACTAACAGCATAATTTACTAACACACTTAACAACACGTAGATAATAAATCCTTTTACTGAACCTCCTACGTTACATTCACAACTTATACTTGGATCTAAAACACTGTTTTTTATCATATCACTGTTTGCAAGATATGTAACATGAAAAAATTCTGAGAATGTATCTGGAATTAGATACAAGGCAAATATTTACAGTCACTTGTGACCATCTGCACTTATGTATAGAATATTAACACAAGGTAACCTGCATGTTGTTACATTACAAATAAACACTACCTCAATTTGATATTAAAAATACAAGAACTGTATGACCAACATCTGTACAATAGTAAAATAGGCTTTGTAAGTTCTATCCACAACTACCAACTGTCAATAAAAAGACAATGATACTAACAAAACAAGAAGAGTCACGTGATATCTGAGGTTCTCAAGATCATGTCACAGAATATTTGGGGGGACCAGCAGTTCCAACAGTGTCTCACATGCAGTGCTACCATATGTAAGTGAATCCTTCAGAAAAATGATCCTCACCAAGCATCAGGCAGGCCTACCACAGCTGTCACAATACTGTGTTTGTTAGTGCAAGACTTGACAGTCTCACAGATTTTCCAGGATATTGGTAGTTACCTATGTTCTGAAGGACTGTACTGTCCCCTCTTCTGGGTGAAGCAGTCCAAGCAGAGTAGGTGTGTGGCAAGATACATGTACACATGACAGGGAGCTAGCTAAGAGGGGTGGTGGTGATGTCCATGACACAGACCAGTAGGTTAGTGTGAGGGTTAAGCTACCAACTACAAGGTCAGGAGACAGGTGTGTGTTCAGTAGGGTTAAACTATTAACACTCTAAAATTCTGAGATTGCATAGGAGCAATCGGGATAGAACAGAATACAGAAGGGTGGGCACAAAGTGACCCAAGCACTAGAACCATGATTGATCATTCGTGCAGCCATTACCTCATTCATACAGCAGTCTCACACCTTCAACAAAGTGCAGTATCTTGCTGGCAGAGAGGTCTTCAAAGTCACTTGGTTTCATAAAATGATGATCCCAAGTGCCTGAATATTGATGTGGCCAAACCTTACAGCCACAAAATATCAGTGAGATACAATGAGATTGTGCAGTCTGGCAGAGAGGAATAAGAAAGATCACAATACAAACATAAAATTAAAATCATAATAAAACAGAATAAGATAATATACAGAGATTCAGGCTTCACAGGCATTGTTAGGTATGCACCATGGCACATTTTGGGTGGCATGGAGGGGTAGAGGGTGCAGTCAGATGGAGTTATACAATTGAGTCAGTAATGCGGGAAGGCAAGATCATGGCACATGAAAAATTAACCATCCTAAAGAAACCTTCTCTGCTCTCTCATGGAGTGAATGAGAGGTTTGCATGACCTGCTATGGACCAGACAATGCCCCCCTGTTCACACTGTCGGAATCAAGCTAAACAACCTCAGTCACCTCACTGATGACATGGTCCACATAACAGGGTTTTGCTACTCTGTATGTCTTACACACTGCACTGTGTCATGTCCCACATGCCTTAATGTATGGTTACTGGCTCTACTGATGGTAAGTTTCTTGCATGCTGTCAATTTCTTAGTGGAGTTTTACAGACATCTCAGATTATTATCTTCATCCAGGCTTCCCCAACTATTAAGTTTCCGTGTGCCAAGAAGCGTGTAAACTTTCTCACATATTAATGTCCAAGCCTATTTCACAGTTCCCCCTATTTCACCGTACTATATTAAAAGTCAATGTTACAAACATCAGAAAATACTCCATATAATTGTAGTATACTATTATATATATAGACACACACACATATGTAAGAAAGACAAGATGCGATATCACAGTCTGTTCACATATTTTGCATTTTACTTTGGATTCCTCTGTATTACACCACATGAAGGTCAGCAAGCAGTAAATGTAGGTGATGACACACTTCCTGCACTACCACAAAGTCTGAGACATTAAATTATTGAAACAATCAAAACTTAGAAATGATACCAAACTCCATGTACTTTGCATACAGAATACCCACCTCTACTGTAAAATCACTATGTAATAAGAACCAATAAAATGCACACTCTTTGCATTAGTGTTTTAATTTAATTATAGTGTCTTCAAAATGTTTGAACATCCAAGTGTTCATCCTCAAGAAGACTTGTACATGCAGCTTTATGGTCAAGCACATCCTGCCATCGACCAGACTGCTTATATGGATGCATGAAAGAAATACCATAAAACTGCATGCACATGTGCATGTGCATGTACAAGTCTTCCTGAGGATGAACACTTGGATGCTCGAAACATGTCAAAGTCGCTATAATTAAATTAAAACATTAATGTAAAGAGTGTGCATTTTGTTGGTTCTTACTACATAGGTGTATCACAACGCACGGTTCAAAAAACACAAATTTGTAAAATCACTACTAATGACCAACAGCTTTCAGCCATAGGGGGAAGCTCCACATTTTCAGGTAAGAATCATGACTTCACTTTTGTTCCACTTCAAATGATACAGTCACAGTACCGCTGACCTGATATTTAACACTGCTGGCACACATGCAAGACGGGAAACAGTAAAAGGGTTTAGATTATTTGAATCTCTGTTAACTAAGATATACTGTGTTTGTGCAGTGTGCTCCGGCTTACAGAAGAGGGCAAAGAACTAATGAAACATATTCTTAGTTTTGATACTGCACACTACTCTAAGCCTTCAAACCCTCTGCTCAGCCCAGGTGACAAATATAGCTGTATTAGCACTATTACAGCAGTCCAGAGCTCTTTGAAGACACATACAGTAAGCACAACAATGGCATAATGTAAAAGATACTATAGACAGAAGCAAAACTACATCAGTCTTTACTTTCCTTTAGCAGAGGGCAGGTAACTCCACAAGGAAGAACAAAACAAACTTCAACTCGCTGAAGCCTCCATAATGAGGATACACAAACTGTCTGCAACAATAAGGGTGGAGAAAAACATAATTTTGCACTTCATCAATCTCAATCCCAGATACATCACTCAGAATATAGTGTTAGGGAAGATATTTGAGCCTAAGAAAGACAAAGTAACAGGGTACTGTAGGAGACTGCATAATGATGAGCTTCATGACTTGTACTGCTCACTGAACATTAATTGAGTGAACAAGGAGATGGGAGGGGCATGATGCATGTATAGGGAGAGTACAAGCATATAGGGTGTTGGTGGGGAAACCTGAGGGAAAGAGACAACTTAGAACTTTTTAGATAACAGAGTGATATTAAAAAGGATATATAAATATAAATATAAAAACCATTAGCTTCTCAAGAAAGACTCTGTGCCATGGAGTTAGTTAGGAAGTGACAAAAGGTGATGATGTAGGACATTCAGTATGAAATATTTTGCAAACTGTTGTACATTTTATTTTTCTATACATTCATGATCTTTCATAAGTACAGAGCAGTTAACATTTTGATGTCCTAGCAGTAACTTCAATACCATAAAGTACATATTTCAGGGGCATTCCTCCCTCTGCAGGGTCACAGATCCAATCTGCAAGCTCATACTACCTCCACAACCAGCTGAGTAATTGCCAAGATCGTGTTCTCGTCATGTAAATTCTCCAACTTGCATAACGGAATATGCCAGAAACAGACATGTGATATCTATATGCAGTGTGGAGAAATGTGCAAACCCAAACTATGGGTTACAATCATTTCCTCTGTCCATTATAATTGGGTGTACCGTACACCCACTAAAATCCTGAACGGTTGTTACTTAAGGACAACAAACAATATTTATGACTGAACACATTAACATAACTGCTAACAAATACATACTGCTGTAAAATTGGTACCCAAATTAATTGTTGCATATCACGTAGTCGTGTATGTTTACTGTACGATAACATGGCTGCCACCATTGCAATCCACTGTAACAAGCATCGCAATGGCAAAAACACAGAAAAACAAAATTTATACATTATCTAATCATTGGTTCTAGGCAGCAATCGTACATGTTTTAACTGCAGACATGACAGCACTACCTGCACTGATCCTGACAGATTAAGAAGCTGATATGAAAAGCAATTCGTATGACAACTGGGGGATTCTTTGGACGAAGTTTGGCGCACATCCTGGCAAGAATGTTCTTGCGCTTACAAAACGAAGGCTCAAACGCCACAAAAGTTTCCAAAATAGCAAATAACCGAAGCTACCGTAAAACTCTTATAATATAGAAATTAAAACTATAACCTCCGTGGATTATATTTTGTACCCAGCGCAACTGTTACCAGATAAATGTAACACATATTCTACTCCAGTTTTAGGGTAACTAGATTAATAACTCATATACAAATTTGGTCATTAGCACCTGCAGACACGACGGCAATCACAGCTTACTTTCCATTTACAGTTACAATTTAACACATTCTTATAAAGCTTGACATAACCACAATCACAAATCATTGGATATACCTTCACAAGCACAGATTACGCACATTGTTTCATGCATCTTGGATCCATGGTGGGTAGCATGGATTATGGAACTATCCTGTGATTGGTTGACCGCACCATTATCATCTATAATAAATAACTCCATGCACTATGCTGACCGCTGTCCGTACAGAAATGTCCCTGCGTGGTGCCACATTTCCCGGTGTCCCCCATCCCCGCGATCCTTTGCAATCAAGAAGACCGTGACGTGCCCAATAATAGTGTAACGTTGGCAGCGCTCAGTGAGCACAATTGTGTCTTTGCGGGAACGTTTGAAGACCACAGGTAGAATCTCATAAACTAAACTAGATTATCATTGCTCATAAGTCTTTCATTCAAAATTTAGTATTTTGGACACGAGTGCGGATCCAGTTAATCCCGGTTTTATGGGTTTTAAAGATCTCTGCTTCGGTGTTCCGCAAAATTCGGTTCGGTACACTTAACGTCCCGAGTCGTGGGTATTTCAACGTCATAAAAGTTCGGCATTTCTGACATGCTTAAAAAATTTTGACTTCCCCACAGAAGGAAAAGGATCTGTAGGAGTAGGACAGCCATCAACCGGCCACTAACGCTAAGGAGTATGAGGGGAAGAGCAAGATGTGTAGATTAGTAAGTACAGAGTATGAGCTGCAACTGTAAAGGACGAGGAAGTTTGAGTCTGAATCGTGTTCTTCGTATTACTACTTCATTTTTGTACCAGTATGTCTTAATTTTTATCAGCATTATTTCAGTGTAGTATTAATAAACCACCCTAGTTTTTCATTGCTGAACGAGCTAAAATTTTTCTGTTCTATTCGTGCCCCGAGACATGTTATTAAGTGTCATAATTTTTTTCTAATTGGATCTATAGAAATTATGTATTCCGTAATGTTACTAAAAAAATTAAAATTTTAGGCCCTAAATACGTGTGTAGTAAATACATGTAATGACCACTGCACTCTAAAGACCATGTCTGTTGCATGGTTTTGACTGGAGTGCTTTCAATTATTTCCTTCTTATGTGAGCTTTGGACATGAGTGTGCGTTCTCTTTGAACTTGCTCCGTATGTGTCTCCTAGTCCTGGTTCCTCTCCAAGTGACCACTTGGAACTTCTAAAGTGGCCATCGAGTAACAAATATCCTGGCAATGTTCACAGGTTAACTCAAGCGCAGTAAGATGAACAGACTATTTGAAACTTCTAGTTTCAGTGAAATATGCACGATGCACATGTTCCCGCAAGTCTACGTGGTTCAGAGAGCTCTGTTTCGTTTGTGTAATAGTAGTAGTAGTTTTATTTTAGGAATGACGACTTGGATTGTAAGGTTATCAATTTTCGGGATGTTGTGCCCGTTTGTATTCAGTTCCGAGTAAGAACTAAGGCTCACAGCCGAACACAGCAACAGGCCTCTCCACATCTTCCCAATAGGATTATTGTTTTTTTGTCTGTTCGCCTTCTGGAGGCTAACAGAAGTCAGCAGGCTGTACAGGTATGCACTGAAATATACACACAAATTGTGCGAGTAGATCTGCATATGTTGCTGTGAACGCCATGAAGGCCTGTATGGGGCGTGCAGGCACAGTTCCAATTATTCATAACCTCAGCGCTACATGAAGATCAGTCGACGCCCCGGCCGCTTTAACTTCAGGGAAAGAGCCCCCACTCCCCAGTGAATAGACAGCGAGGGTCCCGGAGCCAGTATAGGCATTTTGGAAAAGACAACAAGTCTTTGGTCCCTGCCGGTAATTGAACGATGACTTCTCGGCCGTCCGACCATTAACATAGTCACTATACTGACTGAGCTATTTCGGTTCCATTTGAGAAGAGGTGTAAGGACAGTATGTGAACCTAAGAGACAGAGAAAGAAAATAATAGGAGAATGGAGGAAAAATAATTACATGACGAGGGTCTTTTTAATCATAGGCGTAATGTTCACTGGATGGAAGGGAAAGCACTGGGCACGAAGAGACATGCAGTATTATAGGCGAAACGTTGGAAAGCCAGTAACTACTTACAGTATCAAGATATGGGCCAGGCGATATTAGCACTGGGCATGATGACGCCGGCTGGACACACGTGCCTCACAAGAGGGAATAGTGGCCCACTGTTGGCATTCAGATCCCGTAGGCGCCGCTGATTCTTGGCTAGCTCAGCAAATGTCAGCTTCTTGACGAGTTGTGATTTAGCTCCGCTAGCGCAGTCAGGAATGCTACCACGCCGCGGTGTGTGATGGCCTATACAGAGGACATCCCGTTGTGTGAAACACTGTATGTGAGCGTCTGTTTTGCTTGCGGTGAAAATTTTGAAAGTTTTACTGTTTTATCAATCTACACGGATAACTTGCTTCCAAGTAACATCCCCCAAAATGCATTAAATTCAATGCATGTTACGTTAGTTTTAACATACAAACATGTTCTATTGTTGCTACACTTTTGATAAACCGTATAAAGTGTAGAGAGAGGGGGAAAGGAGGAGTCGTGAAAAGAAAAGTTCGATTGTATAGAATAGTATAGATTAGTATATGACTGTTCACGCATTCAAAAAACAGCGCAAGGCATACGCTAGAGATGTTTCAGTAAGTGTAGTGACTGTGACATGACGATAGGCTGGTGTTGCAGTGACATCCAAGGAAGGTACTTGGCACTGAACAGTAAGTGTGTGATGGCTGATTTGGTTGTAACATTCATTCACCGCTGTATGCAGTGTGCCTAACATCCTACAGACGATTTAATATGAAATTAGGGCAAACATGTAGCCAGCCGTCTCGACTGACATGGGCAGTGTCCTGTAACGGCAAGGTATCAGCTGACTGGTTCAGTCCACACAGTAGAAGCCCTCATTCGAGTGTGGAGCGGAATACAAGCATCCACCATAGTTAGATTAGCAACTAATTACAGGTCGTGCTTGGCAGGGAATGACTGGGTAGAATCATGCGGCGGTTGCAACGCCAACAGATAGTAGCATTGAACCACTATACTGACCACTGCACTGTAACACCCACCCAAATTCTTTATCCACTTGTAGTTATGGCGCAGTGCACGTGCAGCTGTCTCGCGCCATAAATACGTACGGGAGAGTAATGTACAGTTTCACGCATTCATTGCTTGGGCAGTAGAGTAAACTGAGTGGTCAGCCTCACGCTTCGACTGGCTTTCTTCTGGGTATTGGAAATACTACAGAAAATGATGTGAAGGTAGACAATATCCCTGTCGCTAACAGCGATACAACTCAGCCTGTCTACTGACTGAGCTATCTGGACGTTACATATGTGACAGTTGTCGGGTTATTATCGAGTGTAGGGGGTTTCTATAGTAGTGTAAGGAGATCGACGCCGCTGGCAGGCGGCGGCGGCGGGCGTCTGTGAGTGACGTCATGCCGGCCACGCTCGTCTGGTCCATATTGTCTGGTAGTGCTCCAGACGCCTGTCGGTGGGGGAGATGGTCTAGTTATATTTAGCTTTCATTCCTTATATGCAGAGTGCGGCGTCCCTGAAGGGCAAATTATTGTCAATGGAAATCAGGCAGACGGCCTGAAAGTCAAAATGCTGTCATGTTAACACATAGAGACTGAAACGACACAACCCCATTTTGGTGTCTTAATCACGCCCTTTAAAGCCAAGTGGTAACTATACATACCACTGAGTTTAAGAATCAAATATTTTACGTTCTGTCCACACAGTGTATTTATGTGTTTTGTGTGGATCTGAGAACAAACAGCGATTATTTCCCTATACAGCATTAACTGACTGGTTTGTGTAACCGAGACGGAGTGTGTTTACTGCGCGGTACGGACTGG
>Ga0123353_10003511_pt1 | contig 19830 bp, 14 predicted proteins | sample TergutLab28metaG_3_FD_92763 | JGI IMG/M metagenome (GOLD analysis project Ga0123353, IMG submission 92763) | Labiotermes labralis P3 segment gut microbial communities from Petit-Saut dam, French Guiana - Lab288 P3 | ecosystem: Host-associated > Arthropoda: Insects > Digestive system > Gut ... | reverse complement strand
ACCGCATGCGACTTCTGACTCCTGACTCCTGACTTCTGACTACTTCCTTGCTCCAGAATGGGAAAGGGAAAAGTTGACCAATTATTTTCTGGCGAAAGCCTAAAACTTTCCAGCGAAACCTTATGGACAACTTCAACGATTTCATGCAGTTAGCTCTGCAAGAGGCTCAGGCGGCGGAGGAGGAGAATGAAGTGCCAGTCGGGGCGGTCATTGTTCATGGTGAACGACATGTGATTGCCTCAGACCACAATCGGCGGGAACAGCTCCGCGATCCGACAGCGCATGCTGAGATGCTGGCAATCACCCAGGCAGCCGAAGCGTTGGGGTCGTGGCGGCTGGATGATTGTACGCTCTATGTCACGCTGGAACCTTGCCCGATGTGTGCCGGTGCCATTTTACAGGCTCGCATTCCGCGAGTGGTTTACGGGGCGGACGACCCCAAATCGGGCGCGGTGCAATCGCTCTTCCAACTGCTGGGGGATGCTCGTTTGAATCACCAGTGTTCCGTGGTGTCGGGCGTGCTGTCCGAACCATGCGGCAACATACTGAGCCGGTTCTTTCAACGGCAGCGGGCGTTGGGGAAGAAATGAGGTCTCCACGACTCGTGACGATGCCTACTGCATCGTTTCTCAAATGGTATTGCTTTTGTTTCACACGGAGACACGGAGAAGATCGCCGCTCCATCCACTCCGTGCCCTCTGTGCCTCCGTGAGGGGAAAATTAGGGAATTATACCCGGAGCGGGTCATTTTTCGGCTACGCCCTCGTTCAGCAGCCCTCTCGTTGTCGGGCTTAAACATTCGGCTTACGGAATTTTCAACCGGCTTCGGTATACATCGTTAATTCCCGATAATATGCTCGTTCATGGGATATAGCGGTCAAGTGTATTTTTGGTATAATCTCGACTTGACGGTGGGAAATCCGCCATCAGATCATGACATGAAACGAATGAATCTCTACGCCTATTCAACGCCAGATATGCCCAAACACAGGGGGTATCTTAAAATCGGTGAAGCCAGCGGAAGTATTGAAAAACGCATCAAACAGCAAGGACGAGAACTCGATGTCCGTAAAGTAATCGAATGGGATGACCACGTCATCACAGAACGTCAGAAAGGTATCGACAAAGAGTTCCATCGCTATTTGGTTCGCAAAAAATTCGACATCAAAAAATTTGAAGAATCCGGTCTTGATACCGAATGGGTCAAATGCACCAAAGACGATCTAAAAAACGTGTTTCCCGACTTCGTCAAGCAACTGGCAGCGGGCGAAAAAAAACGGCAGGCACTTGGCGATAAGTTCTTTCTCGAAATCCGAAACTGGTACTACTGGGTGGTCGGTACAAACAGCAAAATCGATCCAGAATATGCACTCCGGCTTATCGTTCGATTATTGTTCTGCTTCTTCCTCAAAGACAAAGAGTTAATTCCCAACGAATTGTTCGATGAACTTTTTGTGCAAATGCATCTGAAAGAGAACGAAGAATATCGCTACTACAATGCAATACTGCGCAACTTGTTCTTCCGATGTCTCAATGCCCCCCTTAACGAACGTAGCGACATCGAACATAAAAAACTCATGAAGCATGCTCCTTCCGTTAAGGAGCAATTCAACAAAGTTCCCTTTCTCAACGGAGGAATCTTCAATGAACATAACGGCGACGACGTTCCACTGCGCAACGACTATTTCTTCGCAGAACTGCAAACACAGACTCTCCAAGGACTTGACGGAGAAGACCACAAAGTTGCCGGTATCATTCGGATTTTATCACAATATCACTTCAAACTGACTTTGGACGAGTCGATTGTGCCGGAACACTACGACAAGACCGTCGATCCTGAATTCATTGGCAAAGTGTTTGAATCGCTTCTCGCATGTATTGATGCGGAGAGCAAAGAGTCACGCCGCAAAGTTACCGGTAGTTATTACACACCACGTGAAATCGTTGCTTCGATGGTCAATGACTCACTCGATGCCTATTTAGACGGCACTCTGCCTCGTCCTGAGTCGTTCACTGAGGAAAACTGGACGACAATGCAACTGTTACAATGCAAAATCCTCGACCCCGCCTGCGGCAGCGGTGCGTTTCCATGCGAGATTATGAACGAAATAATGCAACGCATTGATCCGCACGGCGAACTGTCCCAATCGGAACGATACCGGAAAAAATTAGAAATCATACAAAAGGTGATCTATGGTGTGGACATTCAACCGATAGCGGTACAGATTTCGCTGTTTCGGCTCTTTTTGTCACTCATTCAAGAAATCGTTCCTAATAAGCGAAAAGACAATTACGGGATCGAACCGCTGCCAAATCTCGAAACAAAACTCGTTTGTGCTGACGCATTGATTGGATTAAAAAAGGATCGCCAAGGTTACTTGGAATCTCAGTTCATACGGAATCAATTCAAGGAATTGCGAGAAACACGAAACAAATACTTTAAGGAGAGCGACAGTCGTGAAAAAGACCGACTGCGGAAACATGACGAAAGTTTGCGTAAATTGTTGGTAACAGCAATGTCAGCAGAGGGTGTCTTATCAGACGAAACCACCGAACAACTCGCGACTTGGAATCCGTATGACCAATCCAAAACTTCACCGTTCTTCGACTCTTCATGGATGTTCGGGGTCGCACAGTACAACATCGTGATTGGCAATCCGCCGTATATTCAGTTACGCAAGGGAAAAGGAACAGGCGCAAAGCGTTATAAAAATTGCGGTTATGACACGTTCACACGAACTGCCGACATTTACATGTTGTTTTATGAACGTGGCTGGCAATTACTCGAAGATGGTGGGTATCTTTGTTTTCTCACCTCCAACAAGTGGATGCGGACAGGGTATGGCAAACCCCTTCGCAAGTTCTTGTGCGAAAAAACGAATCCAATAATACTGATCGACCTTGCGAGCATGAAAGTGTTCAGATCGGCAATGGTCGATGTAAACATTTTGTTGTTTGCAAAAGAAGAAAACAAGCACCAGACTTTGACGCATGTTGTACGTGGTATTGCGGACCTAAAAGTGGTGTCGAATCGAGAAATGATGGCGTTTTCATCTTCACCTTGGGTTATTTTGTCGTCGATCGAACAGAGTATCAAACGAAAAATCGAAGCCAACGGTGTACCGCTAAAAGACTGGAATATCCGAATCAACTACGGTATCAAAACAGGACGAATTGGTGCTTTCATCATTAACGGTGCAAAGAAAGACGAACTGATCACTACCGATCCAAAATCCGCAGAACTCTTGAAATCAATTTTGCGCGGCAAAGATATTAGACGGTATGGATATAAGTTTGCCAATTTGTGGTTAATCAATACCCATAACGGAATAAAGGGAAAGGGGATAAGTCCTGTGAACATCAAGGATTATCCTTCGATAAAGAAACATTTGGATTCCTTTTATCCGCAACTGGAGAAGCGTGCCGACCAAGGAAACACTCCCTACAATTTGCGAAACTGTGCGTACTTGGGAGATTTTTCTAAACCGAAATTACTATGGGCAGAAACGATGCGAATCCGAAAGGATCGCTCTGAAAGATTTCCGCGATTTGCTTATACCGAAGAGCATTTTTTCACAGATTCGACATGTTATATTGCGACAGGAGAAGACTTAATCTATGTGATGGCAATTTTGAATTCGGCGATGGGTCGTTACCAGTTAAACCAAACGGTTTCCATGCTTGATACGGGTGGTTTTTTGATGAAAAAGATGTACGTAGAGCAGATATTCATATGCAACGCCTCACCATTAAAAAAAGAGACCATTATCGCAATGGTAAAAAGCATTTCTGGCGAGGACGATGAAGTTGCTCTTGATAATCTCATTTTTGACTTGTACGGCCTCTCGGAAACAGAACGACGGCATGTTTTGAAGTCCTTCACAAAACCGTTGCTGCGCAACGATGGGGCAAATCGAAAAATATGTTCTTAGGCTTTCGCTGGAAATGAACTCTCCCCTTTTCTGTGGGAGTCGCCATTCCGTTGGCGAGGAGTAAGGAATACGCAAGCGATAAGCGAGTCACCTCGGCACTTCTTACTCCTTCCTCCTCGCCTACGGAATGCAACCCCGATAAAAAATGGTTTGTTAATTTCTGGCGAGAGCCTTACTCGCCGACCCGAAAACTTTCACGTCGGCTCTGGATTTCCTGTGCGCTGCGTTCGATCATCTGGCGGCAGACGGTTTGTAGTTGCGTGGAAACGGAGGCATCGTACACCGTATCCCCCACTCGCACGACCAATCCGCCGAGTACTTCGGGATTGACAACCGAACGAATCATCGGTTCGCCGCCAAGAACCTGTTGCAACTTTGCCGACAACGCTGAAAAGAGTTGCGGATCAATTTCCGTTGCCGTGGTAATGGTCACAGGGATTCGCTTTTGTCGCTCGTTCAACAGGAGTTGGGCTTGCGAAAAAATCGCCACTAAAAGGTCGAGGCGATTCCGCTGGGCGATGGTCTGCAAAAAGTTCCAGAAGAGAGTGCTGGCTTCGTTGGCGATGGCTTTATGGAGCAGAGCAATTTTTTCTTCGGTCGTAATCATGGCAGACGCAAGAACGGCGTCAAATTTTGGCTGCGATTTCAGCACATTCACGAACGCTGCGAATTCGGCAACGGCATCCTCCACGGAGCCACCCTGACTGGTGACAGCATTGAGATACGCCTCGGCATAAACTTCGGCAATCTTTTCGGCGTTCACATCGGCGTGGAATTCCGCCGCAAACTGGGCATCTTGTTCTACGTTGTTCTGCATGAAAATTTGTCTCGCAAAAGAACCAGGAAGCGAGTATTGTACCGCACCCAAGGGAAAAAGGGAAGGGGAAAGGAGGAGTCAGGAGTCAACATACAGGAGTCAGAAGCCGCATGCGGTGCGGTAATGCCGTTTGCCGACGGTGCGGTAGCACCATTCTTTCTCCTTACTCCTTACTCCTTGATTCTTCCGACAATGATAAGGCTCTGATCGTCTGTTTGCGGAGTCCGTCCGGCGAAACTATGCACCGCACTGATGAGGTGGTCTCCACAAACTTCGACCGAGTCTGCCCCCGAACCCGCAATATGTTTCAAGACTCCAGTCATCGAAAAGTATTCTCCCTTCATATCCATCGCGTCCGTGATCCCATCACTCAGCACGACCAACTTCTGTCCCGGTTGGATGGTGAACCGGCTCTCTGGATACTCGGTATCCTCCATCACCCCCAAGGGCAAACCGATAATGTTTTCCCCCAGCATTTCGGCTTGACCATTCGGAGAAACGAGAATGGGGGGAATGTGCCCGGCATTGTGAAAACAGATTTCATGCGTCCCTGGGTTCAGGATGCCAAAGAAAAATGTGACAAACCGATTGTCCCAACGTGATTCGCAAAAGACCCGATTCAATCGCTGCATCATGTCGGCAAACGTCGATTCGATAATCAAGCCGCCACGAACCTCTGCCGACAGTTTCGCCATGAGCAATGATGCCGCCACCCCCTTACCGGAAACATCTCCCAGCGCGAAGACCAAGCGACCATCCGCCAGCTCAATGTAGTCGTAGTAATCGCCGCCGAGATATTTTGCCGGTCGATAAAAATCGAAAAAGCGATAGTTCTCAATGACGGGCGAAGATTGCGGGAGTAGCCCTCGCTGAACCGTGTTAGCAATGTTCATTTCCCGTTCCATCACTTTTTCCGAGATCGCCACTTCCTGAAGTTTCGCATTTTGATACGCCGTGGCGATTTGATAGGAAACCGCCACCAGCAGATCAAGGTCATCGTGGGTGAACTTTTGTCCGCGCGATCGGGCATCCACCTGGAGAACGCCAAACACGTCGGAACCGTCGTAATCCATAATCGGCACTGCCATGACGGAACATATATTGTAACTGATGATACTGTCCGTCGGGGCAAAGGCGGAATCATTGGCGACATCATCGGAAAGAACCGCACGCTTCGACTGAGACACTTTCTCCAAAATCGAACGACTGATACGAATCGATTCTCGATTATTGGGATCACGATGCAAAAACGCTTTGAGTTCCAGACGCTGCGTCTGTTCGTCATGCAACAGAATGTACGCGCAGTCGGCTTGCAAGAAAATTTTGAGCAGGTTTTCGAGGAGTTGCGACAACACCTGATCCACGGAGGCACCGAGATTTCGCATGATGTCCATCACCGCCTGCAACTTGACAGAGGCTTTTGCCGAAGTGAGTGCGGGACGTTTTTCGTCCAAGGTGATTCTCGACTTGATGGTATATCCGTCATGCGGTTCCATATCCGCCACGATCACACGGCTGATTTGTTCCTCAAGGTGTCGCTTCCTGATCTCGCTGTCCGGCAGGTCAATAACGTCATCGAAAGGATGTTCATATTCAAAAAAGACAAGTTCAAGATCGCAGAGACGGATCAGGTCTCCTTCGGCAAGTTCGGTTTTTTCCTTGATGGCGCGTCCGTTGACAAATGTCCCGTTGCGACTGTCGAGGTCGGTGATGTAGTATTTTCCGTGAAGTTGAGTGATCTCGGCATGTTCCCGGCTAATTCCGTGATGATCGAGATGAATCGCATTGCTGGAGGTACGACCAATTCGGACAACCGCATCCCGCAGTGGAAACGTTGAACGGGCAATGATGCTGGAATCACGAGTTCGTAAAAAAGCCATGAGAATCGCAGTCGATAGAATAATGAACCCTTTCATTTTCCGCCATGACGCGGTTTTTGTCAATGCAGACGACGCACGGTATGAAAATGGTCTTTTATCTCGACAGAAAGGACAAGAAGGACAGAAAGGAAAACAAAAACTTTATGTCCTTTATGTCCCTTATGTCCTTAACGTCCTTTAAGTCCTCCGTGAGAGGTTATTTCGATAGTTCCTCAAGGAGTTTCACCGCCTCGCGCCGTTTGGCGAAGGGGGTACCACTCTGAAGAGCGGCGGTTAACAGCTGTCGTGCTTCCGCAGTTTTCCCCGTCTGCACTGCAAGCCGCGCGAAATAGTACGCCGAAGCCGCATTGATCTGCCCCGAAGCAGCAGACTGACGCAACACTTCCGCCGCTTGTTCGGTGTTCCCCGCTTTGTAGAGTACCCAGCCGAGCGTGCCGAGATATTCGCTGTTGTCCTGATTTTTCTGAACATTTTCCGCCGCATACGCGAGCGCACGACGCAGTTTGTCCGGCGAGTTTTGTTCGCACAGAGCGAGTGCCAGCCCGTTCGTGTTTTGCGTTTCCAACGGGTCCGCAAGCATCAGTTCCTCGAACAATTTTTCTGCCGTCGCGTAATCGTCGAGATAAAGAGCGATGGTCGCTCGCAGCCTCTTGAACGGATGCGAAGTCGGTTCTTCTGCAAGCAGTTTATCGGCGAGTGTTTTTGCTTCTTCGAGTTTGTTGTCGCCGACGTTCATCTGGATCGACAGGGCAAGGACCTCTTTGGAGTTCGGATGCGCCGCCAGTGCCGCCGCCAGCGATTTGCGGGCATTGTCCCGATCTCCTCGCAACGTGTAGAGTTGCGACATCACTGCATCGGCGGGAAGCCCGGGGGTGTTCGAGGCAGCATCCAAACGATCCGCTTCCTGCAAGAACGGTTTCGCTTCATTGTCCCTTTCCTGCTGAAAAATGGCAATCCCCTTTTTCCGAAGCAGTGCCGAAGTGCGCCCCTCGGCAGCGATTTGGCGGTCGAGATTTTCCTCCATTGGCTTCCAGCGTTGACGTGCTTCGTAGAGATCGGTCATCACACGGCGGACGGAACGGGCAAGATTGTCTTTTCGCGTTGGATTGGCAGTATAGGCATTGACTCGTGTTGCCGCCTGACTCAAGAGTACTTCGGCGGCAGTGAACGACCCTTGCCGGAGTGCAATCTCGGCAAGCAAGAGAAACGCTTCAGGATCGGATGGGACTTCTTCGGTGCCCATTTCAAGGTTGGCGCGAACGGCGTTGCCGAGATTGGCTTGAGCGAACCACTGCGCCAACACGATGCGTGGCGGAACGAGTTCGGGATGTTTTGCATAGAGTGACTTGAGGATTTCGAGAGCATCGGCAAATTGCGACGCATTGAAGGCGGCGACCGCTTTTTCGAGGTCTGCCTGAATTTCGGGATTGGTCGTTCCTGCTGCGGGGTCGGTCACGGGAGCAGGTTGGGCAGGCTGTGCCTGCTGTGCGGCGGGGGCACTCTGCGCCGCAGCGTTCGCCCTCGGCGATGCCTGTTGCGCAAAGGAATAGGGAACATTCGCACAAAAAACCAGGAACATTCCAAGGGGGATCCATGCAAAAAGGTGGGAAAGAGTTTGGGTTGTGTGTTTCATGAATAAAGGTTATTGAGTGGTGACTTTCACCGTTGACGGTGAATTCTACGGATTTTTGGGCAAAACGCAAGAAAGCTATCCATTCTCCAGACAAACTCGCCATCGACTTGGGTGCATTGCCGAAACTGTTTGCATCGGATATATTTTTTGTCGTGACGTTGGTCAGAAATTATTCGTGGTGTTCAATTTTTCTCGCAATTTTTTTCAAAGTGTTTTGGCTGTCCTTTGCCTCCTTGGTCATGCGGCTATCGCTCAGCAGGTCGGACCGATGGGGATGTCTCGTCCCTTGCAGATGCCCGCCGCCGAGTACGCGGATCCGGCATCCTGTGCCGAATGTCATGCGGACATTTGCAAACAGTGGGCAACAAGCGATCATTCTCGGTCAATGGATCACGCCACGACAACGTCCGTATTGGGAGACTTCCGAAACGCCACCTTTTTGCACATCGGCTTCGACGATATCGTGCTTCTCAAGGATGACGAAATCAAAACTTTTCTCAAGCGGCTCGAAGACTCTGCCTTGGAATTCGATCCACGTCGCGAATACGTCCATAACCCCGAGGGAAACTTGCGGTACAACGTCAAAGGGAGAAAAGCCCAATTTTCTCCAGTGCCCTGTTTCGACGATTTGGCTCTGGCGACCGCAGACGCAAAAGCCGGTGTGATGGAAAAACTTCGCAAAAACATGACCGCGACGCAGGCTGCCGCATTTGACGAAGAAATCGCCTTTCTGAACAATTTGCGAATGTCCCGCCCCGGCGATATTGCCGCTGCACAGGATCGGATCAACGAACTGCTCCGAACGCTCGTGAGCGAAAAGGTCATTACCACACCACTCGGAACAACATTTCGCATGTATCAAGACGGCACGGGTGAGAACGCACGTTTTATGATGGAGACCGATCTCGGCATTTTTGAAATTCTCTTCACGCTGGGAGTTCGTCCGTTGCAACAGTATCTGGTTGCCATCGAAGGGGGGCGATTACAAGCGTTGCCGGTCGCGTGGGACACCGTTGCAAATCGCTGGTTTCACCTTTATCCCAAGGAGCAGATTTTGCCCGACGATCCGCTTCACTGGACGGCATCGCTGCAAAACTGGAACCGAATGTGTGCCGACTGCCACACCACCAACCTCCAAAAAAATTTTCAACGCAAGGCAAACACACCACGCGGTGGCATTTACCGAACCACTTACACCGAGATCAATGTCGGCTGCCAAGCCTGCCACGGTCCTTGCGCCAAGCATGTGGAGGTGGGAAAGCGGAACAATTTTCAGACATCATGGAGGAGAAATGTTCCACTCGAAGTTCACAAACTTACCGGTCAAGACGATACGGCGATTACCGAGAGTTGTGTGTTTTGCCACGCTCGTCGTCGGCTGCTGAAACCGGGTCCCAAGCCGCCAGAGGTTCCCGCCGTCGATTGGTTCATGACGGAATTGCAAGACGCGAACATTTACTTTGCCGACGGGCAACTTCTCGAAGAGGCGTTTGAGCATGGTTCGTTTCTCCAATCGAAAATGTCGAGCAAAGGGGTTGGCTGCTCGCACTGCCACGATCCACACACGTTGGAACTTCGTTATCAGGGGAATCGGCTCTGTGCGCAGTGCCACGCACCGTCGATCTATGACACGCCCAAACATCATTTTCACCCCGATTCCAGCAAGCCGGGAACGCAGTGCATCGAGTGCCATTTTCCCAAGTCGAGCTATATGGTGGTCGATCCGCGTCGAGACCACAGTATCCGCATCCCGAACCCGGCACTCTCTTTGGCTTTCCCGGAATCCGCCGCACCGCCGAACGCATGTTCGCTCTGTCATCAAGACCGAACGAAAGGGGAAACACTGCAATGGGCAGCCGACTGGGTTAGTCGTTGGTACGATGAAAAACGCAAAGCACGAGTCGGTTACTTCGAACTGGATGCCATCGACAATCATTATTCGTTGGCACTCGAAGCGGGTAAGCGGAGCGATCCTGCCGCTGCCCAAAAATTATTTGACATTGTGCGGAACCGAAGCGACAAAGATTTTCGCTTCCCGATTCGGGCGAGTGCGTTAACGATTCTCGGTCGGCTTCCGTTGGATGCTCAAACAAACGAGACGATCATTGCCGCAAGTTTGTTTGCTCTTGATGATCCTCTTCCGCAGATGCGTTTTGCGGCTGTTGGTGCGTTGGCATCGTTGCCGGAGGACGTTCGACTAAAACATCTTCCGCCGTTGCTCAACGACCCGAATCTTGCGGTGCGCACCGAGACGGCGAGGGTACTTGCACGATGGAATGCACAGTTGCCGAGGGGGGAAATTGCGGAAGCATTTGAACGTGTGAAAGAGGAGTACAAGGTAACGCTCCAGGTGGACAACGACCAATCGGCGATTTACCTCAACTTGGCGGTGTTGGAGCATGATTTGGCAGGTCCGAAATTGGACGAAGTCAATCGCTGGTTCTATGCTTCCGTTCAGCATCAGCAGCCGCAGAGTGTCGCCTTTCGGGAAGCCCAAACGACAGCGACGGGGCTGATTCGTCGTCTCACGGCAAAGTCGCTCGACCTCTACCGGCAGTCGCTCGAACTTGATCCGGCGTTTATTCCGTCGCGGATCAACCTGGCAATGCTGCATCACGAACGGGGCGAAGTGGCAGAAGCGGAAAAGGAATTTCGAGAAGCACTCACCCTCGCCCCCGACAACGGGGACATTGCGTATTCGCTCGGACTGCTCCTTGCAGAGTCAGGGCGTACAGACGACGCAGTGGAAATGCTCCGGCGGGCGGCAAATCATCTGCATCAGGAAGGCGGCAGAGAGGCGACTCGCAATCGTGTGCGGTACAATTTGGGGCTTTTGCTGTTACAACTCGGACGGGGGGAAGACGCAGAAAAAGAGCTGTCGGCATTACTGCAAGCGGAGCCGCGTCATGTCGATTTTCTCTACGCGCTCATGTCGCTTTACTATCAACAAGGCAACGTTGCCAAAGCGATACCGCTGCTTGACCGGCTCATCGAGATTCAACCCGATAACCCGCAATGGCGACAGATGAAAGCAGGGCTGCGCTGATCGGGCTTTGCATTGCCGCTACGGTTATTCGCACCGCAACGTTCATGGCTGCTCAGCACAAAACACATTCGAGATGCCCCTCTTGACAGATTCTCTCAGAGCGTGTACACTTGCAATGAGTTGTATGTACAAGTGTAGCCCATTCAAGTCAGAGAGTTTCGTTGTGGAAGAAGGGCACTTGTTCATCGCGCACGATGCAATTTTTAGAAATCATTCCAACCCGCCCACACCGCCATGATTGACCTTTCGACGTTGAATCGCACGAACATCGGCAAACTCTTCGATTATTCCCTGTTGCCGAAACAGACGACAGAGGAAGAAATACGCAAGGGTTGTCGTGAAGCCGTTCGGTACAACTGTGCCGCCTTTTATACCTCGTCTCCCTATTGGACACCCGTTGTACTCGAAGAACTCAAGGGAACCGACATCCACATCGCAACAGGGATCGATTTTCCCTTCGGCGTTTCCGCGTCGTTCCTCAAGGCTCTCGAAACGGAGAAAGCCGTCGAGGCAGGTTGTACCGCCGTGGACTTTGTCATGAACATCGGAGCCTTGAAGAGCGGGCATGTCAATGTTGTGCGGCAGGAACTTGCTGACTTCATGAAAGCCGCCGGAAATGCGTTGACCAAGGTGATCCTCGAAGTGTGCTATCTTGCCGATGCCGAAATTGAAACGGCGTGTAAACTCGTTGCCGATTCCGGTGCCAAGTACGCCAAGACTTCCACCGGACAGTTCGAGGGTCCCACCATGCAGCAGTTTCTTCTGATGAAGGAAACGCTCAAAAATACAGACATCCTCTTGAAAGTTTCCGGTGTCAAATTTCCGCGTCCTCAAAACGCTTACGTGTTTCTGTTGGCAGGAGCCGATTTGATCGGAACACGTGCTGCCCCGGAAATCATTGACGCTCTCGACCAAATGCGAGCCATTGGTCTCGTTCCCCCATTTCGTCATCCGTAACTCGTACCCCTGTTCCCATGACCGACACCCTGTTGGCAATCGACGCTGGAACCACCGGTGTCAACGCGATGCTCTTCGATACCGAAGGGAGGTCTTGCGGTGCGTCCTATCGTGAATATCCTTCGCTCTATCCAGCGGAACATCAGGTTCTTCAAGATGCGGAAGAGATTGTTGCCAAGTCATTCGAGGTCTGTCGGGAAACAGTCGAAAAATCAGGAGTCGAACCGAAAAACATTCGAGCCGTCGCGATTTCGTCGCAACGAGCAACATTCGGGCTTTTGGGACAAAACGGTCGTTTGTTGGAAAACCGATTCATCGGCTGGCAGGACAATCGTGCTCATGACGTGATGGCAGAAATGGGCAGTATCCTTTCGGCGGACGAGTTGTATCAAACAACCGGTATGCCCTTGGCACCGACGTACACCTTGGGCAAACTTGTCTGGATCGGCAAGAATCGTCCAGACATGTTGCACGCGGCGGAGAAGGTTGTTTTTCCGGCGGACTATGTTCTGTGGCGGTTCGGAGCCGACTCGTTGCAAACCGAAGTGACCAACGCCTGTTGCAGCGGAATGATCGACATCCGAACGCTCGACTGGTCAGACCGCGTGCTGGATGCTTTCGGCATCAGCAGAAAGTTGTTTGCTCCTTTGGTATATCCGGGAACGGTTTTGGGGAGAGTCTCTGCGGCAACGTCGGCGTTGACAGGGTTGGCGGAAGGCACTCTGTTGGTAAGCGCGACGGGAGACCAACAGTGTGCCGCCATCGGAGCAGGCGTTATTGACGAAGGGCTTGCTTCGCTCACTTTGGGAACAGCGGGATTGTTGGTGGTCGGAACCAAGCAACTGGAGTTGGCAAAGTGCCCCGGTTTGATGGTTCCCTCCTCTGGTCGGGTGGGTCTGTACGAATTGGAAGGCATTCAATTGGGCGCGGCGGCGTGCTATCGCTGGGTGCGGGATCAGTTGGCGATTCCAGAAAAGGAACAAGCCGCACGAGACAACGGGAATCCTTTCGGATTGATGGAGCGTCTTCTGGAGCAGAGTCTTCCCGGTGCAAATGGAATTGTTTTTTTGCCCTTCCTGTCGGGAGCCGGTTTTCCGCTTTGGGATCCGATGGCGCAGGGTGTTTTCGCTGGTCTTCGTTTTTCGCACAACCGGGAAGATATGATGCGAAGTGTCGTCGAAGGCGTTACGCTGGAGAGTTTCGACATGTACCAGCGAATGAAGCAGGCGGGTGTCGAGATGAAGTCGCTCACGATCACCGGCGGGGCAACGGCATCGCCGATATGGTGCCAGACGATTGCCGATATTTTCGACATGGAAATTCGTCCTCTGGAAGTTCCGAACGCGACGTTGGTGGCTTCGGCGATTTTCGCCGGAATAGGAGCGGGCATTTTTCGGGATGTCGAAGAGGGAGTGGCAAAGACCGTCCGATATGCAAAGCCGCTTCGACCGAATCCCGACAATGTTAGGCTCTACAGAAAAACATACGCCGTGTACAAAGGAATCACCGAAGCCTTGCAAGAACGCGATCTGTTTCGCGGATTAGTTCAATTGCGGGAAACGTAATATTACCTCGTCCATTCAAATTGTAAAATTGTACAATTGTGAATGTCCTTTGTGTCCTTCTAGTCCTTTGCTATCCAATTGACCACAAAGATCACAAAGAAGACAAAATGGGACCGGACGAGGTACAGTATAAAAAACATCAGGAGAACATCGACAATGACAAATGTATTATGGTTGCCGGGAAAATATTGTCAGGGGAAGGGACTGCTTGCCGATGCAGGACGTTTCATTGCGCCGTATGGCAAAAAGCCGTTTATTCTCTGGGAACAATTTCTCCAAGATGCTTACGGTCAGGATTTTCGGGCTTCGTTGGAAGCGGCAGGTTTGTCCTACGACGACGCGATCTTCGAGGGCGAAACAACCAAAGCCGCTGCAAGGCGCATCGCTGACCGGGTGCGTGAGACCTCGTGCGACATCGTCGTGGGGATCGGCGGTGGCAAGGCGATTGACACTGCCAAAGGAGCGGCGGCGTTTGCTTCGGTTAACTGCGTCATCGTTCCGAGCATTGCCTCGAACGATGCTCCCAGCAGTGCTTGCACGGTGTGGTACACCGAGGCGGGGGAGTACGACGGTTTCGACATGTGGCAACGCAACCCCGACATGATCCTCGTCGATACGGAAATTATCGCGAAAGCACCTGTTCGGTTTTTCGTTGCTGGAATGGGGGATGCACTGGCGACGTGGCCCGAAGCCTCTGCGAGTTATGCCAAGCGTGCGATCGCTTGTACCGGCGGCACGCAAACGCTGACCGCTATGGCAATGGCGCGGCTTTGTTTCGACACGATTCTCCAGTACGGCATTGAAGCCAAGGCGGCGGTCGAGCGGCAGGTGGTCACGCCGGCGGTGGAGAAGGTGATTGAGGCAAACATCCTGCTGTCGGGGGTCGGTTGGGAAAGCGGCGGGTTGGCAACCGCTCATGCCATCGCCAATTCGCTGCCAATGATTCACGAAACTCATGGAAAATTGCATGGAGAAAAGGTATCCTTTGGGCTGATCACGCAGTTGTGTCTTGATGAAAATGCGAAGGTCGAGGATATTTATCGAATTGTCGATTTTCAAGTTGCGGTGGGGATGCCAGTCACGTTGACCGAGATGAATATGCAAGAGGTGTCGCGTGAGCGGTTGCGGGAGTTTGCGAGAGCCGTTTCCGGCGAAGGCTCTTTCGTTCACAATCATCCGTTTGTCGTGACACCAGAAATGATCGCCGACGCAATGCTCGCCGCCGATTCGCTCGGAACCCGGCGGAAAGCATTGGCGAGTTAGGGGGGCGTGGCAAATAGTGTAGTCAATTTTTATGGTGATAGTTGCAGTATGAACATCCCTGCCCCAGAGCAATAGTATCAACACATTTTTTCATCAAAACCCATCTATGTAGGGGCAGACCTACGTGTCTGCCCCGTGTTGGGTAAACAGACCGTTTGGCGAGAACGCCGCGTATCGGGCGAACACGTAGGTTCGCCCCTACGGATGTTGTATCCCGCCCAATGCAATTTTTAACAAGAAGCACAGTAAAACCATGAAATCAAAAAAAACCGGGCAGCATGTGCCGTTGCAACGTTCATCGTCCACGCCATTGTATCGACAACTTGATTCCATTATGCGGAATAAGGTCACGTCGGGGGAGTGGAAGCCGCATGAAATCATTCCGTCTGAAAACGAATTAGCCCGACTCTATGGTCTGAGTCGCATGACCGCCCGATTGGTCGTTTCCCAACTGGCACGTGAAGGGTTGTTGTACCGTGTCCACGGAAAGGGGACGTTCGTGGCGGAGAAAAAGATCACGGCACATTCGTTGTCCTATGTTGGCATCCGCGAGCAGATGGAAGAGATGGGTTATCAAACGATGACTCGCATTCTCCAAATCAAACGGGGACCCGCCACAGAAAAAATCGCCGAACGATTCAATCTGGATCAGGCGGACGATTTTTGCATGATCGAACGATTGCGATTACTGGAAGGGGACCCGTTCAGTTTACATTACACGTACATCCCCTCGTCGCTCTGTCCGGGATTGGAAAAGCATGACATGACGGGTCGGCAACTTTGCGACATTCTCCGGGAAGACTATGGTTTGGTCCGGCGGCACGTCGTCGAAACACTGGAATCGATCGCGGCAACAAAGTACGAGTCGGACTTGCTCGAAGTCAAGAAAGATTTCCATCTCCTGATGCTCAAAAATTTCATTTCCGACGAAAACGGCAGACCCTTTGAATTTTCAAAAATCCTTTTCCGTGGAGATAAAATTAAACTGAGATTCGTTTACGATAAATAGCAGAAAGAGACAACATGAAAGCATCGCTAGGCAAAATGTTACGGCAAGCACGAGAGGGTGGATATGCCGTCGCCGCCATCAATATTCTCAACCATTTAACCTTCTCTGCCGTCTTGGAAGCGGCGACCCGAAAGAGAAGCCCGGTGATCGTCCAGACTTCGGTGGCGACGGTGAAGGCTCTCAAACCCAATGCCTTGGCGGCTCTTGGGCGAACGATGATTGATGCCGCGTCGATCCCCGCCGTGCTCCACTTGGACCATTGCCAAAGCATCGACATGTGCAATATGTGCTGTGATCTCGGATGGGATTCCATCATGTTCGACGGGTCGCATCTCTCTTTGGAAGAGAACACGAAGACGACGCGACAGATACGTTTGTATGCCCAAAGCAAAGGGGTCGATGTCGAAGGGGAAGTCGGAATCATCGCGGGGGTGGAAGATGACATTTCCCACGACGCGGGGAGTTTGGCTGGTTTCGACGACACGATGCTCTATATCAAAAAAACCGGTGTTGATGCAATCGCACCCGCCATCGGAACGGCACACGGTCTCTATCACGGAACGCCGAAGATCAATGTTGACCTGATTCGACAATTAGCCAACGCCACGGATTGCCCTGTCGTCGTCCACGGCGGGACGGGGCTGAGCGACGACACCTTCCGCGAACTGATCCACTTGGGGGCAAGCAAGATCAACATTTCCACCGCGCTGAAACTTGTCTATACCGGAGCGATGCGGGAATACCTTGATCACAATACCGGTACGGTGAATCCGCTTAAACTGGACGCTTTTGTGTTCGACCGAGTGGTGGAAATGGCGGAGTCTCTCTTCGTCCTGTTCGGCTCGGAGAATCAAGCAGACAAAAAACGCCACCCACGAATCGCCTGACATGCAAGCAAAACCACGTTATCCCATCGATTTACACTGCCACACCACCCGCTCGGACGGCAACGAGAGTCCGGCGGAACTCCTGCGTCATGCGGCGGAGATTGGCATGAAAATTGTTGCCATCACCGACCATGACATTCTGCCACCGGAAACTGTTGAGGTCGAACAGCGGACGCTATCGATCAACGCTTATGCCGAAGAACTGGGCATTGGCGTTCTTCGCGGTATGGAGGTCTCCTGCGATACTCATGTGGACGACGTGCATATCGTCGGATTTGGCTGCGATTGGCAAGCGGAGGCGATCCAGTGGTTGCCCCGGTTGGCGGTCGAAAGCAAGATCAACGGATACCGCCAACTGGTGGATCGCTTGTGCCGAAACGGATTCGATGTGCGATGGGAGGAGTTGACTGATGGAGGGCGTTTGGACGACGCGGCAGTCCAGAAAAAGCACCTCTTTGAACTTCTGGCGAAAAAGGGTTACGCGAAAACTTGGCAAGAGGGGAAAATCATGGTTCGGGACAATCCGAATTACGATGTGAAGCGAGAAAAGCCCTGTCCGCTCGAAACGATTCGTTCTCTTCAAGCGGCGGGTGGCGTGGCGATTTTAGCCCATCCCTATTTGATCGACGACGAGGTGGCGGTGGAGGGGCGAAAGTTTTCGAGAGACGTTTACATTCGCCGCTTGATTGAAGCGGGCTTGAACGGAATCGAGACGGTGTATCCTTACGACAAGACGAGTTACAAGGGCACACAACCGCCGGAGGCAATTGTGGTGGAAGTGACGGAGCGTTATGGCAACTTGGTGGACTTTCTGTCTGGCGGCTCGGACTACCATGCGGACTGGAAAAAGGGGGTCGCAAACGGACGCATGATTGGCGATGCCGGTGTGAACACGGACTATTTTGAACAACACCCGATTCTGGCGAAGTATTGCGAAGGCTACGTGGCGGGATAGGTACGAGTGACTATTTTTGGGAAATTCACAAAAAAAGGGAAAATACTTGGCATGCACTATTGACATGTCCGACATACTTGTCTATACTTGTGTGTCTGTTAGTGAAATCATTTTCTAACCAGAAAAGGAAAAAACATGAAGAAGACTAGAAAATGTCAAAATGTGGGGAGGGGGGATTCGAGAGCCTTCACTCTCGTCGAACTTCTCGTCGTCATTGCGATCATCGGAATGTTGATTGCTCTTCTCCTGCCCGCTGTCCAGGCGGCGCGCGAAGCCGCACGTCGGATGCAGTGTTCCAACCATCTCAAACAATTCGGACTTGGAATTCACAACTTTATCTCTGCAAAGAATGAGGCTCTCCCCCCCATCGTGATTCACCGTGGTAATCCGAGTTTTTTCGTTCTGTTGATGCCATATTACGAACAACAAGCCCTCTATGACAAGTTGCTCACACGCGGTTATGAATTATCCATGCAGGATTCATCAACCTGGGACTTTGTCGCCGAAAGATGGACGGGGGTTGCTGCATCCGAGCATATCCGCCACCGACAATGGTGGAACGATTTGACCACTGCACAGAAGAATGAATACTCGTCCATTCCGATGTGGAAATGTCCGTCGCGGCGTGCGGGGATTCAGATGACCACCGGTTTTACCGATGGCGTGCCCGGAGTCATTACCTACACGATGGCGATTGGTCCCATTTCTGATTATGCTTGCGTGATTGTACACTCAGATATGACAACAAGTCCGCAAGTCGGATGGGTTTCTTTTCATGATTGTAATGCTGCGGAACTGCCGGACCAACGAGGTCCATTACGGGTCGCTCGGCTGCAGCGGGGAGCCGTTAACGCGAATGGTAACGTACCACGAGACAAACTCAGTTATTGGGAAGACGGTGCGAGTAATCAGATCGTCCTTGGCGAAAAGCATGTTCCGTCCGCAACAATGGGATACTGTACCGAACTGTGGTTCCAACAGCCGGACTGTACAGCACTGACGGCAACCATGTGGGGCAGTACTGGCTTGGCGCGTCGCATACATCCGCAAATTCGTTTGGCAAGTGGTCCGAATGATTTTGCGCCGCCGGATCCGAATGCCACCACTAATCAGGCTGGCTATGATCCAAATCAGGGTTATCACTTTGGTTCATATCATCCGGGTGTTTGTCATTTCCTCATCGGCGATGGTGCGGTCAAGTCATTTTCCAACACCACCTCACCAGCAGATGTCCTTCTTCCATTGGCACATGTCTATGACGGTAAAGTCGTAACGATACCGTAGAGAAGGATCAGTGCTTTTTTTCAGAATGTTCTCATTTCATTTCACCCCATACATTTTATGCGAAATCCTCTGTTTTTGTTTATACTCCTCGTTTTCTGTGTCGGCTGTGGTGATGGTTATGTCGTCAGCGGAAAGGTTACTTTTCCCGATGGCACGCCGCTTCCCAGAGGGCAGGTGACGTTTTTCTCCAGCACTTTCACTGGTGGCGGAAACGTTGGATCGGATGGTAGTTACAAGGTCACCGTGGGCGTTCCCGCCGGAACCTACAAAGTCACCGTGATCGCACTCGGGGAATCTTCCCCCGATCCGAACGTGCCCATTCACGAAACGAAGCCTGTCCCTTCTCTGGTGGATACGAAGTTCAATAGCCCTGACACGAGTGGATTAGTTTGCGAAGTCAAAGGGAAAACTGCCTACAACATTCCTGTAGAAGCACCGAAATAGCACTAGCGTCCATTCACGGAATCAAAAATTTGTTTTAACTTGTTGACAGTAAATGAATTACAGCAAAAAACGACCTGCATCGATTTCATTTTTGAAACCGAAAATATCCAAACTTTTTGTTTTGAAAAAATGTCAAACGCTTGAAAACAAGCACTTTT
>Ga0123353_10003510_pt1 | contig 19830 bp, 16 predicted proteins | sample TergutLab28metaG_3_FD_92763 | JGI IMG/M metagenome (GOLD analysis project Ga0123353, IMG submission 92763) | Labiotermes labralis P3 segment gut microbial communities from Petit-Saut dam, French Guiana - Lab288 P3 | ecosystem: Host-associated > Arthropoda: Insects > Digestive system > Gut ... | reverse complement strand
GTTACGGCGTATTTGTTGGTTAAACCCGGCTCGACCGCGCTGGGCGTATCCGGAAAGTTAGAGCGGTTAAAATTCAGTGCGTCGTAAATCGGCGCGCAGCCGCAAACCGAAAACGCTATTATCATCGTTAAAAGTAAGCTTGTAAATTTCTTTTTCATACAAAAATTCCTCCTCTATTTGCCCCTTATGGCATCCATGGGTTTGAGGCCCGCCGCCCTGCGTACAGGCAGTATGCTGGCTATCGCTATAGTCCCAAAACAAACCAGCATCATATACAATAGCGGCAAAAAGCCGAAAAACAACAGTGTAAACGGTAGCCCCATAAGCTGACCGATAAGGTTGTTGAAAATAAGCACGGCGGCAAATACAAGCGGCACCGAAAACGCTAATATCCACAGCCCGATAAATATGCCCTCCCACAGGAATATCGACACCACATCCGCCTTCCTCGCGCCTATCGCGCGCAAGATGCCTATTTCCTTGCGTTTATATACCACCGACACAGAGATGAAATTCAGTAATAGCAACGCGGAGAACACGCACAGCGCCACAGCCATCCACAAGAATACCGTTCCCATAATGCCGAACATCTGCGAAACACCGCTTACCAGCATGGACATGGGCATCATGTGTATATATACGTCCGACACGCCCTTAAAGTCGGGGTTTTTAAACTCGCCTATATACGCGTTACAAAACCTTTGTATCGCGGCGTTGTCCTTTAGATACACAAAAATATATTCGCTTTTGTCCTTAAAGACTATTTCCTCCTCAAATTCCTTGTCGTTAAAAGCGCATATACCGTCGTCATAAGAAAAATCACCCGAAACGCCTATTATCTTAAAAGCGCCCTTGTAATACTCATAATACGTATCGTAGTATATTTTCATTTCGGAATTAAATGCCGCCATGCTTAGCTTAAATCCCGGCTCAAACAATCCAAGCTCTGCCGCGCGCGCCTGTATTTGTGCTTTTGTAAGGGATAGGTTTGAGATGTCGCCGCTATAATACCCGTCGTTTTTGCCGCTTAGAACATCCTTGTAATAATAATATCGCGCCAAATTTATGATGACCTCGCCTTTCTGCGGCTCGTGTATTTGGCTGCCGTCCGGGCTGTAATACGCGGACCCGACGCCGTATTGGTTCAGCCTTGAATAAGGTATTAAAGAGCGGGGGTAATTACTGCCCTTAAACGAATCGTAATCCATGCCCGGGAGGTTAAACGCGGCGGTAATGTTGTAGTGATAATAGTACATATTTGCGTTAGGGTCTTGTATAAGCTCCTTTAACCCGCTTGACCCATAAATGTACGCGATGTCCGTAGTTCTGCGCTGACCAAATTCATCGGATAAATCTTTTGACACAAAAAAGGCTTTCGACGGATCCCTTATGTCGTCGTACCTGCCTATCTTAAAATTGATTATTCCTACAATTTTGAGTACGTTGTCGGCTTGGTATCCGCCGTAATAGCTACTTAAATTTATGGTGAAGTTTAAAACGTCGTTTATTTTAACGGGCTTATAGTCGTGATAGGATCCGCCCTCGTAATATTTTATGCCGTAAGCTAAAAAATGCTCCGCGACATAATTGCTTATCAGTATTTCGTTATCGGCGGCGGGATACCTGCCATAGGCGGCGGAAATATCAAAGCCCATTTTTTCCAAGTTGTCGCTTGCCACCGCGCCGCAAAAATTATTGGTAAAATAGTCGGGGGAATATTTTGTCGCATCGAGTGTGTTGTCGCCCCGCGGAATCGAGTAGTTTATTTGTATAAGCTCTCCCCACCCCTCCGCAATCGCGGCAATGGCGTTACGGTCGCGCGCGTCAAACGTCACTGCGCTGCCCCCGCCGCCCGAAAATGTCCCTGCTTTAGCCGCCTTTACGGCTTTACTTATAGCGATGTAATGATAGGAATTGTCGCGCATTACGCTGCCCACCACATCGCTTTCACTGAACGCGCCCACAACGGACGAAAACCCGAAAAAAGTAACGGCCAAAACCATGATTATTATTGAAAACACCAACCTTCCGACCTTGTGCTTCATGCTTGAGCGCGCCATGCGCATCGCGTCGCGGGCAGGGAGGCGGGATTTGATAAGCGCAAAGGGCTTTTCGTTGTCATGGAGGTTAAGCATTTCTTCTTTTGTATCGACAAACTTACCTCTGCGCTTTTTGTCCGGCTTAAAGCTGTCGGCAAAGTATTTGTTAAGCCCTTGGTCTTTTGAAATTATTATATCCCCGCCGCCGCCTGCGGCAAGGCTTTCAAAAAGTTCGAAGTGCTTTTGTGTAAGAACGGTACCCGCGGGAATCCTTATTACATCGGTTGACGCAAGGGCTCCGTCCACGTTTTTAATTTGTTCCGAAAAGTCCCCTTCAACGCTTTTTATCATGTCCGATACAAGGCGGCCGTCTTTGAATTCAATTATGCGGTCGCCGTAAAGCTCAGCAAATTCGCGGTCATGCGAAACGACGACAACGAGTTTGTCTTGTGACAACTTTTGCAGTGTTTCGAATATCTGCGCGCCCGTGGCGCTGTCCAACGCGCCCGTGGGCTCGTCGGCAAAAATGATTTCCGGCTCCTTAATAAACGCGCGGGCTATGGCGACGCGTTGGCGCTGCCCGCCCGAAATCTGCGTCGGCTTGCGGTCGCCGTAACCACCGAGGTCGACCATTTGTAAAATCCTGTCCACGTCCTCGCGCGTAGCCTTGCGGTTTTGAAGCTCAAGTGCAAGCGCGATATTGCGCTCGATGGTGAACTCCTCGATGATATTATATTCCTGGAATATAAAGCCGAGGTAGGTATTGCGGTAAGAATCGAAATCCGAACCATTAAAGGTGCCGCTGCTTTTGCCTTTAATTATGATTTCGCCGGCGTCGTATTTGTCAAGACCGCCGACGACGTTTAAAAACGTAGATTTTCCGCTACCAGACTTGCCGAGGACAAAAACCATTCCGGTGCTTTCAAACTTGACCGAAACGTCCACGAGGGCTTGGACCTCCGGCGCGCCCTTAGAGCGGTATGTTTTGTGTAAATGTCTTACTTCAAGCATATTATTTTCCTTTGGATAAGTAGGAATGATTTATCCTTTTTCTTGTCTTTTTTGCGGTTTTTGGGATTGTTTTGATTCCGACCTTATGGGTACATACCCCGCGGCAAAGCCGCGGGGGGCGTCCGCGAAAGCGGACGCCGGTCCAGGGCCCCGCCCCGGAATAGATACCGGTCATTGTTTTTTTGGTGTTTTTTCAAGTTTTTATCTTGATCATACTCCGCTATTGATTTCGCCACAGAATACGAAAAACCCTTCGAAAATGTGTCTGCTAAATTAGGGTGTGTTCGTATATAAAGCGCCGACTTTACCTGAATGCACCCCAACGTTTTATTCTGTCATACCATTAGGCGCGGCTCACCTGATTGAAATTATTAGCGCTTTTCTTTCTAGTCCTGCTGTACACTGCCATAAGTACAATAGGCACAGCGGCGGCGCAGGCTGCCAAAATGAAACTTGCGGTCATGCCCCCTGTCGCCTCGACAAGGGCGATTGACGCGTAATTAAATCCGACGGACGAAAAACCTAATGCAAACAATGCCATTCCGTAATTTGTCCCCGCGTATTTTGGCCCGCCGACGTCCAGCGTCATGGTCGGGAAGGTCGCCGCCACCCCGCCGTAGCTAAATGCCGCCAATACCACCGCCGCAAGGTACACAAAAACGCCCGCCCAAATAAGCGCGACGGCGCAGATAAGGGTTATTACGGTATTAAGCACAATGGTGGGCGCGCGACCGATTTTGTCCGCAAGGCTGCCCATGCCAAAGCGCCCCAACACGTTGGCTACGCCAGTGAAGGTGACCGCTAGCGCCGCCCAGGTCACGTCCAAGCCGCGGTTGATTCCCAGCGGCTTGATAAGCGGAATCATGATATTCCAAAGCCCGTTTATACAAAAACAGGAGAAGAAAATGCACCAAAACGCGGACTTCTTAAGGATTTGCAGTGGGCTGAGCCCGGGTAAATTCTTTTTGTATTCGCTTTTGCTCTTTGCGCTTGCTTCTGCGCCGCCCTTTGCGCTCCTCGCTTTTGGCAGAAAAATAAAAATACAGGAAACCAAACTTACAAGCGCAAAGGTCAAGCCCAATATCAAAAAGACTTTAGGGACGTCGGATATTTGTATCAATTCTCCGTTAACTTGGTTGGGAGGTCTGTCCGCCGCTTTGAATTTGTCCAATAAAAACTGCGACAGTGGCGCGAACGCTACCGTGGACAGCCCAAACGCCGCAACCGACAGCCCCGTAGCAAACCCTTTGCGATTTGGAAACCATCTTTGCAGGCAGTTAAGGATGCTGCCGTACACAAAGCCGCAGCCCACCCCCGCTATTATGCCGTAGGTAATGTAAATCAACGAAATTGTGCGGGCGGTGAGCAGTGAGGTCAAGAGTATCCCGCCCGAAAAAATCGCGCAACCTACCGTTGCTATAAGCTTTGGATTGGTTTTGTCGTGCAAAAACCCGCCGATAAGATTGCCCGACACAAACCCGAACATCATTATGGACGACACCAAGTCCGCGTTTTTTTCCGGCCAATCGTAGTAATAGTGAATCTGCGACTTAAAAATGCTCCAAATGTACAAAATTCCCACGCAGAGTTGCACCAAAAGACAGGCGATTATCGAAATTATTTTGCGCGCGCGACTGTCGTCGCGGTCGTTTTGCCCTTGAATCAAAGGTTTTCCACCGCTTTCAGTCCCAAAATCCGCATTTATAATGCCGTTGCAGCTGTCCTGCCCTTGCGCCAAAGGCTTGTTTTTACCTTCAGTTACCAAATTATTATTCACAGGGCACATTATATATGTTTTTTATGGCGATAAGCAAGCGAAATATGCCACTTGCCTTAAAATCAGCTATTTTTATGGCGATATATGCAATTTGCTTGCAGAGCGATGACGGGTTGTGTTACAATATTTACCGAAATGCGTGTATTAGGGCGACAATGCAAAAACAAAGAGGTAATCGGTATGAAAAGCAAGACGAAAAATTTATGCCTTTACTTGCTTGTGGCGGTAATGGTACTGGGGCTGTTTTTTGCGGCTCCGGCGGTCGCGTACGCGGACGACTTTGTCCCCGTAACCGACATCACGGGAGTGCCCGCCACAGCGACGATCGGAACGCCGTTACAGCTTGCGGGCACGGTCAGTCCTAACGGCGCGACAAACAAGGACATAACGTGGAGCATAGTTGACGCCGGGGACACGGGCGCGACAATCACGGACGGCAAGCTTAATGCCACGGCGGCGGGAACGGTCACAGTAATGGCGACAATCGCGGGAGGAATGGGCGGCCTTTCCGCCTCGCAGATTTCCGCGGGCGCAGAACACGCCGCAATGCTCGCGACCGACGGCAGTTTGTGGACGTGGGGACGGAACCAAAATTTTACCAACGTCAAAACACTCGGCAGGGACGCGGCATTCCGTTCCGCCGCCGCCATGACTCCCGGGCAGGTTGAGCCGGGTACAACGTGGAAGGCGGTCGCAAGCGGCGGCGTAGGCGCGTCAGATACCAGAATAGCGCACACAATCGCGTTAAAAACCGACGGCACAATATGGTCGTGGGGCGATAACATATTCGGTCAGCTTGGCGACGGGACAAATTCCGACATAAACATTACATATGCGTCGATTACCGTCACGACCGACCGCGGCAAAAGCGCGCCCGTTCAGATAGGCGCCGACAACGATTGGAAGTATATCGCGGCGGGAGCAAGCGGGTCCGCAGCCATCAAGAACGACGGCAGTCTGTGGATGTGGGGGCGCAATAATTACGGACAGCTTGGCATAGGCATAGGCGCCGGTCCCACCAAAATAGAAACCGAATTTGACAGAAACACTCCCCAGCGCGTGGGCGACGACAACGACTGGGCGGCCGTAGAGCTTGGTTCGATCACTTCGCTCGCTTTAAAGACCGACGGAACGCTTTGGGCGTGGGGCGGAGTTCAGTCCGGTATGCTCGGCGACCCAGACAAGGTTGGTGCGACCGAATGGGTGAACGTGCCGCAGCAGATTATGCACACCGATGAGGCGAAGGACGAGGGGGCAAAGGATAACGACTGGGACAAGCTTTTTGCAAACGGCAGTCACGCGATGGCTATCAAAAAAGACGGCAGTTTGTGGGCGTGGGGATATAATAACAGGGGTCAGCTTGGCGTCGGCGGAATTTCCGTCGGCGAAGGCTATGTATTTGCGCACAGGTACACGCCCACCCGTGTGGGAACGGATAACGACTGGGATACCGTGTCGATAGGGGACCGCCATACTCTCGCCGTAAAAAAGGACGGGACTTTGTGGGCGTGGGGACACAATAACTATGGCCAAGTCGGCGACGGAACGACCACCACCGCCCAAACCGGCGCGGGCTACAATGACAAAATTGTGCCCGTTCAAATAGGAGATGCCACCGATTGGGCGTCGGTTTCGGCGGGCAATGATTACAGCCTTGCCACCAAGAAAAACGGTACTGTTTGGGCATGGGGACGCAACAACGAGGGGCAGCTTGGGACGGGCGGCAGAAGCACCACGGCTGTTGAAAAAGAGCCTATTCTGCTTGAAACGGCGGGCGCCGATTATACCAAGGTCTTTACCATTACGGTGAGTGCGGGCGGTGGCGGGGAGGAACCCGACGGCTGCGCAGGCTGCGGCAACGCGTGGTGGATAATACTGCTTATTATTTTGCTCCTGCTTATTATTTTGTTTATCGTCTTTTGGCTCTTTTTTAAACGCACGGTGACCTTTGCCGATATTGACGACAAGGTGCTGAAAAAAGCGATTGCCGTGCGTCGGTTTGAGTTCAGACCGGAATATATACCTGTGAGGGAGGACGGCCACGTGTTTTCAGGGTGGTATTTTGACAAGGGATACGCCCAAAAAGCGCCCGACGTCATTAAGGTGGACGAGGATATAATCCTTTACGCCAAGTGGACGTGATAATTATGAAATATTTGATAGCGTCGGACGTCCACGGCTCGCTTGACGCGGCCGAAACGCTGCTAACGAGGTTTGAAGAAGAAAAGGCGGACAGGCTGATACTTTTGGGCGACCTTTATTACCACGGGCCGCGCAATCCTTTTCCGAGCGGGTACGAGCCCGCCGCCGTCGCTTGTCTTTTAAATGAAGTGAAAGAAAAACTTATCGTAATAAAAGGCAACTGTGACAGCGAGGTCGACCAAATGATTTCCGATTTTAAATTTTTGCCGTCTTTTGCCGTGTGGGTTGGGGGTGTGAGGGCGTTATTCACCCACGGGCATAAATATAATTTGGGCAGCCCGCCGCCGCGCGAGTTCGATATTTTGTTTTACGGGCACGAGCATACGGGGTATATTAAGCGGTCGGGCGGTCGGCTTTTTGTCAATCCCGGCTCTGTTAGTTTGCCAAAGGGCGGGACGGCCGCAAGCTATGCCGTATGGGAGGGAGAAAGCGTGGTTTTGAAGGATTTATCGTCGGGTAGGGTTTTGGATTGTGTAGATTTGTAGGAAATTCCAACAAAAAATTGTAACACCGCTTAAAATCCTTGACAAACGGCGCGATAACCACTATAATAATGGACGTCAATGCAGGACGCAAGAAATCACGTCAAAAAAAGACGGAAAAAATCAAAGGAGGCGGGATATGGCAGTACCCAAACATAAAACATCGAAGCAAAGGTCGAACACGCGCTATGCGAACTGGAAGGTAACGCCGGCTGCCGTTAGTGAATGCCCCCAGTGTCACGAAACAAAACAGCCGCACAGGGTTTGCAAAAAGTGCGGTTATTACGACGGCGTTTTGAAAATCGATGTCACCAAAAAACCGAAAGATGATTAACAGGTTGTAAAACGTTGCTCCGCCGATTTGCCGACGGAGCAAATTTTATTATTTTGGGCAAAAACAGACAATTTTGAAACTATAGAGGCGACCCTACGAAGCAAGACCACGAATGCTTCTTGATATGGTCTGATCTCGGTCGCCCGCAAAGGAGACCATTATGAAAATCATATTTGATATGTTTGGCAGCGACAACGGGCCGGAGGTGCTGGCGCAAGGGATCTTTGCCGCGATGAGGCGGGAAAAGGGGTTAGAGCCCGTTTTGGCGGGGGATAAAGAAATTTTGTCACCGATTTTGGACAAATTTGAATGGGATAAACAGGATGTTGCCCGCGCCCGCGTCGAGATTTTGGACGCGAAAACGGTAATCGCCAATGAGGATTCGCCCACGATGGCGTTAAAGCAAAAGAAAGATTCCTCGCTTGTCGTCGCCATTAACGCGCTGAAAGAAAGAGACGATATTCACGGAATGGTGAGCGCGGGGGCTACGGGCGCGGTGCTTAGCGGCGGCGTGTTGCTGTTAGGAAGGCTGGAAGGAGTGTTGCGTCCCGCGCTGGCGCCCATTCTGCCCACTGCGGACGGGCGCGGGGTGTGTGTGGTTGACGCGGGGGCTAATATGGACTGCCGGCCCGAATACCTTGTGCAGTTTGCCAAAATGGGGGCCGCTTATATGGGTTCGCGGGGAATGGAATCGCCGCGAATTGGGTTGTTGTCGGTCGGCGTGGAGGACAAAAAGGGTAACGAGCTGACCAAAGAGGTGTTTTCATTACTAAAAGAGAGCGGGCTGAACTTTTTGGGCAATATGGAAGCCCGCGACGCCTTGTCCGGGAAGTTTGACGTGCTTGTCTGCGACGGGTTTGTGGGCAACGTGCTGATAAAAAGCGTCGAGGGCACGGCAGGGTTGGTGGTAAAGATGCTTAAACAGAGCATTATGTCGTCCTCGTCCGCTAAGTTTGGCGCGCTGTTTATGAAAAAAGCGTTTGAGAGGCTGCGCGGCGGTATGGATTATCACGCCGGTGGCGGCGCGCCGCTTTTGGGGGTGAAAAAGGTGTTGGTGAAAGCGCACGGCTCGTCCAACGCCGTATCGGCGGAGGCGGCGTTATTACAGGCATACAACATGATAGCGGCGAGGCTACCCGAAAAAATATTAGCTAATTTGGCAAAATAACGGATAACAAGCATGATAGACGAAAATGAAATTGTCGAAATAGAAAAGCTTTTAGACTACTCATTCAACAGCAAGGAACTGCTTAAGACTGCTTTCAACCATGTTTCACACGCGGCGGAGAAGGGTGAACGAAGCAACGAGGCGTTGGAGTTTTTGGGCGACGGCGTACTGAATTTTGTTGTCGCAGAATTTTTGTACGACAAAAAGCAAGCGGGCAGATGGGAAAAATCCGTTGTGGGTGAGATGTCGGTCACACGCACCCGTATTGTGTCGCGCGCCCCGCTCGCAAACGAGGTGGAACGGTTGGGGCTGCTGCCGTATCTTAAATTAAGCGCAGGCTTTGACTTACAGCATAAGTCGCAAAAGTTTGTTTCTAATCTTTACGAGGCGGTTTTGGCGGCTGTCTATAAGGATTCCGATATTGTGACGGCCAAGGAATTTGTAAAAAGGACGCTTTTGGGTCATTTAAAGCGTCAAACCGTAAAAGATTATAAGACAAAGCTACAGGAAATAGCGCAGGCAAGGAAACTCGCGCTTAAATACGAGGACAGCGAAACCGGTCACCCTCCGCGCTTTTCCTCTAAAGTTTATGTGGACGGAAAATTATTGGGTGAGGGCAAAGGGGAGCGCAAAAAAGAGGCGCAGCAGGTCGCCGCGAAGGTTGCCGCAGCAAAACTGACAAGAAGGGCGAAAAAAGCAACGCCTTGGCCGCAAAAGACGGCAGATCGGCGCAAATCTTCCGTGGAAACATCCGAAAAAGAATGAAAGTCGGGCTGTATATTCATATACCGTTTTGCAGGGGGAGCAAGTGCCCTTACTGCGATTTTGTGTCGGTCGGGAGCGATTTTTCCTTGCCCGCCAGTTTGGATATGCAGAAAAAATACGTCGCCGCATTGATACGAGAGGTTGGGAAAAGGTGCGGCGAAAGGGAATATACCGTTGAAACAGTTTATGTGGGCGGGGGGACGCCCTCGGCCTTGTACCGCGGCGGATTGACAGAAATTATTAATGCTGTCAAAAATGTTGCCGATTTTACGCCCGTTGAGTTTAGCGTGGAGGCGAACCCCGAATCTGCGGACAAAGGTTTCTTTGACGAGTGCGCGGCGTTAAGGGTTGACCGTATAAGTTTTGGGCTACAATCGACGGAGGACAACTTATTAAAGGGCTTGCGGCGGCATACCTATCGTGATTTTTTGCTGGCTTTGGGGCAGGCGAAGGAAGCGGAGATAAAAAACGTCAGCGCGGATTTAATGTTGGGATTATCGGGACAAACTTACTTTGACGTTGAAAAAAGCGTGCAAAAATTGATCGGATTGAGACTGAAACATATTTCCGTTTATGGCCTGAAAGTAGAGGAGGGTACGCCGCTTTATGAATCGGGATTTCTTGTGGACGAGGACAAAACGGCAGATTTTTATGACATTATCCATAAAAGATTAAAAGAAGCGGGATATTCGCGCTATGAGGTCAGCAATTTCGCCCTCCCCTCATTCGAGTGCCGGCATAACCGAAAATATTGGGATTTGTCCCCATATTTGGGCGTGGGGCCGTCGGCGTGTTCGTATTTGGACGGCTTTCGGACAAAAAATACGGGAGATTTAGCACGGTACATAAGGGGCGAATTTTTGGAATCAACCGAGGATGTCCGCTCCCATGTTTTGACCGAATACATCATGTTAGGTCTGAGGACGGCGGAGGGGGTTGAATTAAAAACTCTTGCGGATATGGGGATGGGCACGGAAAAACTCAAAATTATCGACGAATTTATTTTGCAGGGTTGTTTTGTTTTGCGTGACGGGCGGGCGTGCATAGCAGAGCCGTATTTGTACGTTATGAATTCGATAGTATCAAGGCTGATTTAGGGCAAAAGAATTGATACTATTTCGTGGCAACTTTGAAACTTTTTTCGGCGTCTTTTTGGTTTAAAAAAGTCAACAGAAATTAAAATTTCCTAAAAATCTCGCACATAGCGCTGCTATGAGCTCGATTTTTTGACTTTTTTATCCGCAAAAATCCGCTCGAAAATTAGTTTTAAATTTGCCGCTACATAGTATGACAAAATAATTATTTTGAGATAAACTTATTGTACAAAGAAAAAATCAAGCAAACAAAGGAGAAAAAATCATGCCAATCGCGAGTATAGAAGGAAAAGAGCCTTTGACAATCGGGATGTTTAGCGCTTCGCATGTCGTTATTTTGCTTATTTTCGCCGCCGCCACCGCCGCATTCTTTGTTTTGATCACGAAGTTCAAGCCAAAGACCGACAAAAGTAAAGAAATTGTTTTAAAAATTATGGCGGTCGTCACCTTTGTCGTACATATAAGTGTGATTTGGTACTGGTACTTTGCCGCAGTGAGAAGTGAAACGCCGTTTAAGTTGGAACCTAACTTTTTGTTACCTCTCGCGACCTGCAACGTAATCGCGTTTTTCAATCTTGTCATTGCGTTTTTGGATAAAAAAGGCAGGGTGTTTAAGTTTTTAGCCCCATCCTGCGCTTGGCTTGGCATAATCGGCGGCGTTTTAAGTGTTCTTGCGGGCAAATCAGGTGTGTTGGATTATGACGCCATCCGTTCTTTAACAAGCCATTTGCTGATGTTTTTGACCGGCACATATCTGTTCATCGCGGGGTATGTCAAAATTCGGGTATCAAACTTGACCAGCGTAATCGCCATGCTACTTTTCAACGGGTTGTTGGGATTGGCCAGTATGCTTGTGACCGGCTTGTACGGAATGTCGCAAAACCCGATGTGGTTTGACGACGGGCTTATCGAGGGCATTGACGCCACAAGGGGATGGTTCGCCGCCCTATACGTTGTAATAATTGTATTTGCTTTCGCTGCCGTTTGGGAGTGGATAAAAATCAAGAATCCCGTCGACCGTTGGTACATGAGGCTGAGGAATTTTGGAAATGGGAAAGAAACGGAGGAAGGGAACGGGGAGGAATGATTTTTAGCGTTGTGCGGCGACCCCTCGGCGCCGCACAACGTCGTGTATTAAACATTGGCGCGCCCACTGGCGCCGCGCCCTGCGACTTGAGCAGGCGCAGACAAGTTTTTCGCCGAATTTTCACAAAAAGTTGACCAATTTATGGTTGACTTTTTTTGATTGTTATGATAGACTGCTGGCAGTCATGATAAGTGAGTGCTAATGGCTTTGGGTTAAGAGTGATAAAGCGAAACCGGTTAGCAAAAAATAGGGCAGAACAGCAAATGGTGATTTCACACAGAAAAGAGAGGATACTGCAGGCGGTGGTAAGCAGTTATATCGACAACTGCGAACCGGTTTCATCTGCCCATATTCACCAAAAATACTTCCCGGAGGTGTCCAGCGCGACAATCCGAAACGAGCTTGCCACGCTTGAAGAAATGGGGTACCTGACGCACCCGCACGTGTCGGCGGGCAGGATTCCCACGGCGGCAGGATACCGCCTGTATGTGGACAAGTTAATGCCCAAGCACAAGCTGTCGCGGCAGGAACTTAAAACCATAAAGCATTACATCAACGACAAGGTGCGCGACCTTGAAAACATGGTGCGCAATACCGCCAAGGTGATTTCGGAAATTACTAATTTGACCGCCGTCGGGTACGTCCAAAACCAAAAGACAGACATGGTCAAGAACGTAAAAATCGTCAAAATCAGCGAAAACGCCGCGCTTTTTGTGATTGTGACCGACCGCACGGTGCTTAAAGACGCGATTGCTAACCTCCCCGACAATGTTTCCGAACAGTTTTTGCAGGAAGCGAGCGTCCACATCACGTCGATTTTCGCGGGGCACACGATTGACGAAATTTCAAACCCGGTCCGCTTTGCCAAATTGATTCGCAAGGAATACGAAAGGATTTTCGACGCGGTGGTGCGGATTATCAAAAACTACGGCGGGGACGGGGTCGGGACGTTATCGGTCGAAGGCAGCGCGAAAATCCTGTCCCAGCCCGAATACAGCAATATCGGCAAGGCGCGGGCGATGTTAGAGCTTTTGGAGGCGAAGGAGCAGCTTGTGCCCATGCTTAACGGGGCGGGGCTAAACTTTTCGGTCAAGATTGCGGGCGCGGACGAGATGAAGGAGGGGTTGCCCGAATGCGCGATTGTAACGGCGTCTTTCAGCGGCGGCGGCGGAAACGCGACGGCGGGGGTAATCGGGCCGATAAGGATGGACTACGGCAAAGTGCTGACGGTGCTTGACTATATAGGCAGGGAGATTGCGTCGCTACCGCAGGGCAAGGATATAATGAACGAGGAAAATATTGAGGAAAACATTAAGGAGGTAGATAATGAAGAAGAATAAAGATAAAAATGAGGGGCTTGTAAAGGAAGTTAAGGGGGGCGAAGAAATAGAGGGTGTCGCGGGTGATGTTGCCGACGAGTTTGACGACATAAACGGCAGTTTTGAGGGGGCGAGCGTGTCTTCCGCGTCCTCCGTCCCGCCTGTTACGCACGACCCGCCGGAGTTCGACGACGAGGAAATTATCACGATTTTGTGCGACGAGCGGGATAAAGAGCGGGAAAATAAGGCGGCTAACAGGGACGTCGCCATTTATAAAAAACGCGCGGATGATATGACGGCGGCGGCTCAACGCTTGCAGGCCGAGTTTGATAATTACCGTCGTCGTACAACGGAGGAAAAGCGTGGGGCGAGGGAGGACGGCGCGGCGGAGGTTATCGAAAAACTGCTGCCCGTGTTGGATTCCTTTTCGCAGGCGGTCAAAATTATTAAGGACAAGAGCGTATTAGAGGGAGTCGGGCTGATTTATGAGCGATTGGGTGTGGCATTGGACGGCTTTGGCCTCTTAAAAATCGACGCGTTAGGGCATGAATTAGACCCCCATCTCATGCACGCCGTTATGACCCGCAAAGAAAAAGGCAAGAGTGGTATGGTGGTAGAGGTGGTTTTGGACGGATATTTATTGAAAGGGAAGGTGTTACGACCCGCCATGGTTGTGGTAGGGGAGTAAAGTGCAAATCACAGCTTGAAAATACAAATTTATGAGGTAAAAATTATGAGCCGATGTGAAAACGTTAAAGAGTGCGCCTGCCCGAAAACGGCTTGCGAAAATCACGGTCGCTGTTGTGCCTGCGTGATAAAACACAGGACGACCGACAGTCTGCCTTTTTGTCTTTTCGAGGATAACGGCGGCGATAAATCCAACCGAAATCGTTACGAAGTGTTAAAAAAACGCTTTGAAAACAAAAATAAATAAAAGAGGTATTTATAATGAAGCCGATAGTAGACATGAAGCGGTGCTTCGCGAGCAAAGACGTTTGCATGGCAATTAAGAGTTGTCCATTCAAGGCGGTCACTTATATAGAGGTTAAAGAGCCGATATTGGACAAAAACCTAAAATGTAATTGCAACGACCGCGAGGCGTTGGGATTAACGCCGATGTCGGAAAAAGGATACGGCGGCGGCTGCGATTGCGCGGGCGGTTGCGGGAGCGACAGCGGCAACGACTTGTACGCTTGCGGCGGAACGCCCTACGGCAGAATAATAATCGATTACGACAAATGCACGGGGTGCGGGCTTTGCGCTAAGGAATGTTGCGGCTCTTGCATTGACATGGTAGACGAAAAATATATACCAAAAGCAAGCGCGGGTGCGAGGTTGCTTGAGGAGTATTTTCCCGCTTTCGTTAAAAAGCTTGACGAGATAGACGAGCTATACGCGGGCAAAAAGAAAATAGACGAAAAAACATACCAGTTTATTTGCCTTGCGCTTTCGATAAAAGGACGCTCGAAACCGTGCGTGCTAAAACATTTCAAGGGCGCGATTGACGCGGGAGCGACGGTCGAGGAGCTTACTTATATTCTCGCCCTCACCATGCGGGAAGCGGCGGGCGCGGACGATTGTTGGACGCACGACGTCCTTTCCGATTGGAAAAAGCTACTCGACGGAAAAATAGATTGTTGCCCCGGCGGCAAGTGCTAAAAAACAACAAGCGCTAAAAAATATAAATATAAGGAGGCTATTATGGCTGACAAGGAAAAAATAAGAGGGCATATACGGGGACAGTACGCAAAGGTTGCAAGGCGCGAGGTTAAATCATGCTGTTCGTCCGAGTGTGGCTGTAACGGTACGGCAACCGATATAAGCGCGGTTTCAAAAAAGCTCGGATATAGCCAGCAGGATTTTTACGACGCGCCCTACGAATCTAACATGGGCTTAGGTTGCGGCAACCCTGTCGCCATAGCGTCGTTGAAAGCTGGCGAAACGGTACTCGACTTAGGGAGCGGCGGAGGTTTTGATTGCTTCATAGCAAGGAAGCGTGTGGGCGACGCGGGTTACGTCATAGGCGTGGACATGACGCCCGACATGATAACGCTCGCGAGGAAAAACGCAGAGAAAAGCGGCTATAAAAACGTGGAGTTCCGGCTTGGCGAGATTGAACATTTGCCCGTCGCCGACAACAGCGTGGACGTAATAATATCAAACTGTGTCGTAAACCTGTCCTTGGACAAAGAACAAGTATTTAAGGACGCATACAGGGTGCTGAAAACGGGCGGCAGGCTTTCGATTTCGGACGTGGTCGCAGTCGCCGATTTACCCGAAAAATTCAAACAGGATTTATACGCCATTTCAGCCTGTATCGGCGGCGCGGAGCATATTGACAAAATAAAGGAAATGCTTTGTGCGGCAGGCTTTAAGGACATAAAGGTGACGCTCAAAAACAACAGCAAGGACATTGTCGCGGATTGGGCGCCGAATACCAAGATTGAGGACTTCGTCGCTTCGGCGACAATAGAGGCACGAAAGACAGGTTAATGCACAATGCTTAATGCACAATGCTCAATGAGGGTCGAATTTAATATAGAAATTAGACAATGGATTGTGCGTTGAATATTGTCGTTGGACATTAAAATAGGTACGATGTCAGACATAGGCAGGGGGTTTTTGAGGATGTAGTAAATGCTATGTCAGACATAGGCAGTTGGTTTTTGCCTTTTGCAACCAATTCAATCCTGTCCTTAAACTTTCCACCCCGCCCCTGTCAGAGAAGCGTTCGTGGGGCACCCCTCAAGAGGGGAATTTTAAGAGGTCAACGTTTGTTAAATATGACCGACATTGAGCATTGCGCACTGAGCATTGCGCATTAAAAACAAAACAAACTGCAAACAACAAAAAAAATTTTAAACATATAGGAGATTAAAACAATGGGAAAAGTAGCAGGAAAGGTAATAGGCATTGACCTTGGCACGACAAACTCGTGCGTGGCGGTCTTAGAGGGCGGCGAGCCCGTCATCATCCCTAACGCGGAGGGAGCGAGAACCACCCCGTCCGTAGTGGGTTTTAACAAGGACGGCGAAAGGCTTGTCGGGCAGGTTGCAAAAAGGCAGGCGATAGCCAACGCCGACCGTACCGTCACCTCGATTAAGAGGGACATGGGCAGCGACCGCCGCGTCAAAATCGGCGACAAAAACTATTCGCCGCAAGAGGTGTCCGCCTTTATTTTGGGCAAGCTCAAAAAGGACGCGGAAGCGTACCTTGGGCAGGGCGTAAAACAGGCGGTAATCACCGTCCCCGCGTATTTTACCGACGCACAGCGGCAGGCGACCAAGGACGCGGGCAAAATCGCGGGGCTGGAAGTGCTGCGCATAATCAACGAGCCCACGGCGGCTGCGCTTGCCTACGGCTTAGACAAGGGCGCGGGGTTAAATCAAAAGATTTTTGTATACGACCTTGGCGGCGGCACCTTCGACATCTCGATTTTGGAGATAGGCGAGGGCGTTTTCGAGGTAATCGCGACGGCGGGCGACAACAAGCTTGGCGGCGACGACTTCGACGGCAAAATCATCGAATTTTTGACCGCCGAGTTCAAAAAGGAGACGGGCATTGATTTGTCAAAAGACAAACTTGCTATGCAAAGGCTGAAGGACGAGGCGGAAAAGTGCAAAATCGAGCTGTCCGCCCAGCTTAAAACCACGGTCAACATACCGTTTATCAGTATGCAGGGCAGCGCGCCCGTACACATGAATATCGACATGACGCGGGCTAAATTCGACGCGCTGACCGCTCCGTTGGTTGAACGCACAATGGAATTAACGCGGCGTGCATTAAAGGATTCGGGTTTTTCGACCGACGAGATAGGCAAGGTTATACTTGTTGGCGGCTCCACCCGTATCCCCGCCGTTATCGACGCGGTGCGCAAAATTTCGGGCAAGGAACCGTTCAAGGGCATCAACCCCGACGAGTGCGTGGCTTTGGGCGCGGCTATCCAGGCGGGAGTCTTAGCCGGGGAAGTCAAAGATATTTTATTGCTTGACGTCACGCCGCTGTCCCTTGGTATCGAGACCATGGGCGGGATATTTACCAAATTGATTGAGCGCAACACCACCATCCCCACCAAAAAATCCAAGGTTTTCTCCACCGCTTCGGACAGCCAGCCGGGTGTGGATGTCCACGTTTTGCAGGGAGAAAGGGAAATTGCGGCTTACAACAAGACGATAGGGCGGTTTGAGTTGACGGGTATTCCGCCCGCGCCGCGCGGCATTCCGCAAATCGAGGTCACCTTCGACATCGACGCAAACGGTATTGTACACGTTTCCGCCAAGGATTTGGGCACCAACAAGGAGCAGAGCATTACTATCACCGCGTCCTCTAACTTAAGCGAGAAGGAAATTGACGACGCCATCAAAAACGCCGAAAAGTTTGCCGAGGAGGACAAAAAGCGCAAGGAGCTTGTGGACGCCAAAAATCACGCGGAGATGCTGATTCATTCCGTCGAAAAGGTGATTGCCGAGAGCGGCGAGGTGCTTAACGAGGAGGAAAAGACGACTTTGACCGAGTGCTGCGACAAGGTTAAAGAGGCGTGCAAGGGTGAGGATTTAAGTGAAATTAAGTCTGCGACCAGCACCCTTGAAAAGGCGAGCGGCGACGTTTTCACAAAGGTGTATCAGCACGCGGCGCAACAGCGCCAAGGCGCGGCGGGCGCGGACGGCGGAGAAGGTGAGGGTGAGCCGGAGATTAAGGTTGAAGAACCCGAATAGATTTGATTTATATAGGCATTTCTAATATGTCATTCTGAGCGTAAGCGAAGAATCTTAACCTCTTTTCGGTTGCTTTGACGATATGTTACTTTTGGAATGCCCCAAAAATCTTATTATACCACTTTTTGAATGCCCAAAAAGTGGTGCAAAAAGGCACCCAAGGGGGAACACTTGCGGCTGTGTTCCCCCCTTGGAACCCCCCTCGCAACGCCTTAACGGTCTAATTTTAAGCAAAAGGCGGACGAAAGGGGGACTGCCGTCATAATTCGGTATGTACCGCTGTAGTATTGACCCCCTCACGCCCGGGGCGGGAGTGACTTACTTTTTAAAAAAGTAAGCAAAAGAAGTGCCCAAAATTCCCCTCAACGGAAGGGTGCCACGCGAAGGCTTCCTCGAATTGGGGCGGGGTGGAAAATCGCATCGACTGAATAAATAAAAAATGCAAATTCAGCAGCATTTAATTGTAAAAACCCCCTGTCTATGTCTGACATAGTATCTAAAAATGCCCAATCATCGCCGCTTTTGCTCATAATAGTATGACGAAGTTCAATTTATGACAAAAAACATATCTGAAAAAATTATACAAGCGACTTGTTCAAAATCGCTGCAAAATGCAATTATGAAAAATAGTTTTATAATCGCAGACTTTGACTTGCTAATTTTGGCATATAAAAACGCACCGGATTATAATACCAAACTTGAATTGTTGCAGTTAATAGAGGTAAATACACAAGACGAAAAAACGAAATTGCAAGCGACTTTTTGCATTGCTTATGAAAAAGAAAGTTTTAAGAGATTTATTTCGGTTGAGGATAACTGTATTTATGAGATTAAAGTAAGTGAAACGCCAAAAACATGTGAAGATAGTTTTTTTGTAAAAACATTTGAGGGTATTCGTAGTGCGGTTGAAATATATTGTGCCTTTTATAAAATAGATACAAGTAAAATGCGTATTTTCGTTACGAAACGCAAACTAATGGATAATGAAACTTTTGAGGACAACAGTATAGGGTGGCGCGGCGACGCTACATACAGCGGGAATTTTGTCCTATTTGATGTTTCTTATGATTATGACGAAACGAGTGATTATTCATTGCCCGTAAAAAATTGCGGAAATAAATGGAATTGTGAAGAATGCAAAAGCTACCCCTGCTTGATTCAAAAAGCCCCGACACTTCCTACTTTTTTTAACAATTTTGATGTAGTTCGATATATCGAAAATGACGGGGCTGTGAGATATAGCGTACTCTTTGGCGATATGCAAACTGACGAAAATGACGATTGCGCATACCTTGTTCGATTATATGATAAAACATTGTGCGACAAGAAAGTAAAAACACGCGAACAATGGTTTTTTGATATTATTTCCGGCTTTCACGAGCATATAGAATTTCCGCGCTTAGAAGTCATAGAAATAAAAAATGCACCCGCCGACATTCAAAAAGTATACAAGACCTACAAAAAATTATATGACCGCTTTATCAATGCGGCGGAATAATTATTTCGTTGTTTCATTGCGCATTAAAAAGGCAAAATCTACTACAAAGAAGACGAACATAAATGGCAAAACCGTTTTATACCGTGCTTGGGGTGCCTGAAAACGCCTCGCAGGAAGAAATAAAAAAGGCGTACAGGAAGCTGGCGCAGGAGTACCACCCCGACCGCCATCAGGGCGACCCCGCCAAGGCAAAGCAGGCAGAGGAGAAGTTCAAGCAGATTTCCGAGGCGTACGACACGTTGGGCGACGAGAAAAAGCGCGCCGATTACGACAACCCCATGTCGCAGGCTTTCGGCGGGGGCGGGGGATTTGGCGGCGGGTTTAATGGCTTCGGCGGTG
>Ga0123353_10003508_pt1 | contig 19835 bp, 14 predicted proteins | sample TergutLab28metaG_3_FD_92763 | JGI IMG/M metagenome (GOLD analysis project Ga0123353, IMG submission 92763) | Labiotermes labralis P3 segment gut microbial communities from Petit-Saut dam, French Guiana - Lab288 P3 | ecosystem: Host-associated > Arthropoda: Insects > Digestive system > Gut ... | reverse complement strand
TTTCTTCGGCAGGCAGATGAACGATGTAATCTTTGAGTTGTTTGTACGCCTCGTTCAGGTCTTTGCCTTTGGATTTCATTTCGATGGCGATTTTTTGCGGCAGAAAGTAGTCCATGAAGCCTCGGCTTTCTTCTCGCAGGGCAGGATTTTCAAAGCGACCGACGGCGGCGGCATCGTCGATGCCGAAGATGCCAAGAAAATCACGCACAAAACTTTGTGCTTCCGATTTTTCATTCTTTGCGTCTTTCCAGCGGATGAAAAAAGCGAGAGCGTTCGATTGTATGGTGTCCCAAGTGAACATAGACGGTATTGTAACATGTCTTGATGATTTTGGGACGGAACTCTGCGCTGGAGTCCCGGCGTTTTGGCGACGTACTATTTCGGTTTCTTCTTTCGCAAGGATTTGGAGGGGGAAACGCCTTTCGATTTTTTGACTGGTTTCGCCGTTCCACCCTTCGAGACCGACTTTTTCTTCGACAGACTAGGCTTTGTTGGACTGGACCTCGCCGCTTTTTTCGACGGCACAGCACTTTTGCCCGGCATTGTTTTACCCGAAGATGCCTTTTTCTCCTTTCCCGATGGTTTCGCTGATTTCGACGACGTGATAGGTTTTACCGGCTTCTTCGTACCTTTGGCACTAGAAGATACCGGTGCCGGTTGCTTTGCAGTTTTTTTCGTCGGCTCGGCAAGGACTTTTTTCGGAACAGGCTTGGAGGCGGATTTGGGTACCGGTGTCGCAGGTTTTTTCGCCAGAATCGCCTGCTTTTTTGGAGGTTCCGGCTTGGAAACACTCACGGTTGCACTTACCGGCGCAGGAGTAGGCGCTGTTGTTCCCTTCGATGCGGGCGACGGCGACAAGACCGGTGAAGTCCAACTCCGGTTGACGGCTTCAGTATCAATCGTGCTCAACTGCGACAGCAATTCCGGCGAGTCGGGAACATCGTAGTAACCAGCGGCAAAGTGATGCAACTGCGAAGCAAAGGTCAATCCGCTCTTTTTTAGAATGACCCGGTCAAGACCGGTACACATCTCTCGCGTGCCATCGTTCGACATGTGTGACAAGCCGAGCCGCCGCATGATCCGTAGGGACGCTTCATCGAAAGGGATCAGATGTCCATCGAGGGCAACTTGAGCAGTGTACTGAATCATGTAAGGGGTTCCCGCCGACATCGTTTCGAGCGCCTTAATATGTTCGGCGAGTGCCTTCCCTTTTTTGCGCATTTCTTCGAGATCGAACACGTATAATTTCTCGAATATCCCTTGCAATGCCTGCCGGATTCGTTCGGCGGCGGCTTCAGGATTCGGTAAATCCATCAGAGTATCGGCAAGCTCACGGACGGAACAAACCCGAATTTCGTTCCAATCAATGTAGTAATTCTCAAGAACGGTGTAGGCAATATCCGCTTTGTCGAAGGGAGCGTTTTCGAGCAAGGCGGCGTACATCAGAGTCTCCAACACGGTTCGCTGCGGCGGACGAGTCAAGCCCGCTCCTCGACTCCGCTTCTGCACGAGTTTTACGAGGGCTTCAATTTTCTGATTCTTAGTCGGTGCTGCCATAAAAAATGGAAAACAAATACGAGGGAAACGGCATGATAACACATGCACACCGTTTTTGCAAGAGTCAGGAGTTAGAAGAGAATCTGCAAATTTGCGAGGAATGATCAATTGACAACCTTCCGTCAATAGAGTATGCTATCCGTATCAACAGATTTCCTTTTCTGTGTTGTTGCCAATTGTTATGCTCGAAATCAAAAACCTAAAAAAGTCATATCTTCTTCCTGACGGCGAAGATTTGCCGATCTTGGACATTCCGAAGTGGGAAGTCAGTGCCGGCGAACAGGTCGTTGTCGTTGGAGCAAGCGGTTGTGGAAAGACAACGTTGCTCCACATTATCGCCGGTATTCTGCGTCCGTCATCAGGGCACGTTCTCATTGACGGCTGGGACACGCCCATCTTGACCGAAGCGGAGCGGGATCAATTCCGGGCAAGACGAATCGGATACGTTTTTCAAACGTTCAATCTTTTACAGGGATTCACCGCATTGGAAAATGTGATGATCGGCATGACCTTTGCCAGTGCGAGAAGCGACAGAAATAGGGCAAAAGACCTTTTGGACAAAGTGGGTTTGGGACATCGTTTGCATCATAAGCCGGCGCAACTGTCGGTGGGAGAGCAGCAGCGGGTTTCAGTAGCGAGGGCTCTGGCAAACAAACCGAAACTGGTCTTGGCAGATGAACCGACGGCAAACGTCGATGTCGGCAATCAACAGCAGGTCATTGACATGTTGCGGCATACCTGTCAAGAGGAAGATGTCGCGCTGATTTTGGTAACGCACGCTCCCGAAGTAGCCAAGCAATTTAGCCGAGTCGATAAACTTGCCGAAATCAATTTGATTGTCTCCCAAAAAACACAGCAAAGTGCGTAGAAAACGGAGTCCGAAAGGTTTCGATGGCGGCTTTGCAATCCTCGCGAGGCATCTATTGCAAACGTGCCAGGAAGAGGGTACACTTCTGGGCATGAGTGATCCCTATTTTCAAACATTATTTGCGGAACGCATCGGCGGTGCCGCTTACGGAAAATCGACCGAAATCTATAAGTTCGAAAAAATCAAACGTGCCAAGCGGCAAGCGGTCAAAGACTTTCCCGACCGTCCGCTTCTCGACTTCGGCATCGGAGAGAACGACGCAGTCGCAGACGAAACCGTGCGCCGAGCCATGTCCCAGCAGATCAATTTGCTGGAAAACCGAGGCTACGCCGACAACGGTTGCGCCGAATTCAAGGAAACCGTCGCCCGATTCATGCATCGGACATTCAACGTCGATCTTGATCCCGATACCGAGATCAATCATGCCATCGGTTCGAAACCGGCACTGGCGATGTTGCCGTACTGTTTCATCAATCCCGGCGATGTTACGCTGATGACCATTCCCGGCTATCCCGTTGCAGGAACGCACACCCGATACTGCGGCGGGACAGTGTATAACCTGCCGCTGACCGCCGAACACAACTTTTATCCCCACTTCGATGCGGTGCCAGCAGATGTGTGGAAACGTACCAAAATGCTTGTGCTGAACTATCCGAATAGTCCGACGGGACAAGTGGGAACAGAAGTATTTTACCGACAGGTCATTGAACTGGCTCATCGCCATCAATTCGTGGTGGTGCAGGATGCGGCGCATGTGATGTTCACCTATGGACAAGAGCCGATCAGTTTTTTACAGGTTTCCGGCGCAAAAGACGTGGGAGTCGAAATTCATTCGCTTTCTAAAGGTTGGAACATGATCGGCTGGCGGATCGGTTGGGTTTGCGGAAATGAGCGTATCATTAGGGCTTTTTCTGATGTGAAGGACAACAGCGATAGCGGACAGTTTTTAGCGATTCAAAAGTCGGCGATGGTGGCTCTTGACGATCCGACTATTCCTGTTGAGGCACGGCGAAAATACCGTCGTCGCCTCGAAAAATTGGTGGCGACGCTTCGACAGTTCGGTTTTGAATGTGAAGTGCCGGGCGGAACATATTTTTTGTATGTAAAAGCACCGAAAGGACTCGCTGATGGCACGCAGTTTGCCGACGGCGAGGCGGTCAGCCAGTATCTCATTCGAGAACAGTCGATTTGTACAGTGCCGTGGGACAATGCCGGTGCGTATCTGCGTTTTTCGGTGACGTACATTGCGGAAGACGAGGTTGCAGAGGACGATTTGATGTTCCAGTTATCCGAGCGGCTCGGCAATATTGCGTTTTCGTTTTGAGGAACGTTCACAGACGAAGTAACCGGATGAAGGTCGCCCTCTCTTGTACAATGGAAAAACAATGCTAGAATACCCGGCGTATTGATGCGCGAAGCGGCATCGTTTCCGTTGGTCCCCAAACATTCAAAGAAGTCCTATCATGGCAGTAAAAGTAGAAGTAGAAAAGTGTACCGGTTGTGGTGAGTGTGTTTCGGCATGTCCCCTTGACGCGATTGCCATTACCGACGACAAGGCTGTCATTGATGATTCGTGTGCCGAGTGCGGAGCATGCATCGATGTTTGTCCGAATCAGGCTCTTGTGCTGTAATGGCCGTCATTCCCGCGTAGGCGGGAATCTAGACGAAAGACGTGAACACTGGTTCTCTAGACCCACGCCTTCGCAAGGGTGACGGGAAAAGTGACTTCGCCATCCTCATGCGTCTTTTCGGCAACCGTTGACATTTTACGGGTTAATGGTAGAATGTCCAGTCTGTTTTTGCCGGTGGGTGAAGATTCCGCCTCGTGGAGGTTGCGCTCGGACAAAAACTTACAACCAGTTACAATTAGACAACGTTGCGGAATGTACCTTTGTTGTTCCCTTTCCGCTGAAAATTATTATGAATGCTAACGAAATACTGAAAATCGTCGATGCGATTCACCGAGACAAACGAATTGACAAAGAAATCGTCTTTACCGGCGTAGAGGTTGCGATTGCAACGGCTGCCCGAAAACAGTACGGCGAAGGGGTAGAAATCGAAATCACGATTGACCGGCAGACAGGCGAGGTTCGCGGTACGAAGGATGGAGTGCCTGTGTCTCCCAGAGAGATCGGCGAACGAATCGGGGCGCAAAGTGCCAAGCAGGTGATTATTCAGAAAATCAAGGAAGCCGAACGCGACGCAATCTACGAAGAACAACGCTCCCAGATCGGTCAGATGGTCGTCGGACTTGTTCATAAGATCGAAGGTGCTCGGCGTGGAAAAGATGCTGACGAAATCTTCCGTGAGCCGGGTGCCGTCATTGTTTCTCTGCCGGGTGCCGAAGCAGTTCTGCCACGATACGAACGGATACCGGGAGAGATGTTCAACGTCGGCGACCGGTTGCGAGGAATCGTTACGGATGTCAAAAAATCAGGCGCAAAAGTCCGGGTGATTTTGAGTCGAACTCGACCATCACTGGTTCAAATGCTATTCGAGCAGGAAATCCCCGAAATTCAGGATGCCGTCATCGAAATCAAGGGAATTGCCAGGGAGCCCGGCTACCGAACCAAAATTGCGGTGTACAGCAGCGATCAGCGGATCGACTGCGTCGGTGCCTGCATCGGAATGCGAGGAAGCCGAATCAAAAATGTGACCGACGAACTCAATAATGAGCGGATCGATGTTGTTCCCTGGCATCAGGATTTGCAGATATACATTCCGAATGCGTTGCGTCCCGCCGAAGTGGAAGAGGTGATTCTTTGCTCGATGCTGGGTCGGGCAGTGGTGCTGGTCAAGCAGGACCAACGTTCACTGGCAATCGGTCGGAAGGGACAAAATGTGCGCCTAGCCAGTAAACTCGTCGGTTGGGACGTGGAGATCATGACCCGCGAAGAATTGGAAGCCGACTTGGAAAAGGCGGTCGAAGGTTACGGCTTAATCGAAGGAATCAGTCCCGAATTGGCGGATCGTCTGGTTGGCGAAGGATTCTTGTCTTTTGATGACCTGTCGATTATCGAGCCGAACGATCTGATGCAGATGGGCGATTTGACCGAAGACACGGCGAACGCCATTATCGAGCAAGCAGAACGCTACGCCGAACAGGAGGAACAGTATAAAGAAAAGTCGGCAATCCAAGAGCCGGAAAAGCCGAAAGAGACCGAAGAGACCGAGGAAGTACCGAAAGCACCGGAAGAACCGACGGAGGATTAAATTGTGGAAAGTGTCGAGAGTGTAGCAAGAGAGTGTGTGGAATTTGCAACAATCAACCAATGTTCATCCTGTCTCGCACGATATTACTGTTCCTTGTCCTTTCGGTTTCCCTCTCGGTAGCCGATGACGTTTGGACTCCCCAAAGGGTTCCAACGTCGGGAGCGGTGCCGTTTATTCTCTACTATCAGCACTTTCTTCAGGTGAATCCCTTTGCGATTGAGACGTTTCGGCAATCGCCGGAGATCGCCGCCGAAAACCGTCGCCGACATCGAAAGGCAGCAGACCTCTACGCCACAATGGCAGAAACGGCAATGCGACTGGCGGAGTCCGAAGGTTTACTTCCAACCGCTCCACCGGGGATCGAAAAGAAAGAGTCCGAACGCATAAGAGGTTCATGGAATCTTTATCCCAACGTTCCTATCAATGCCGCCGATTTCCGTCAAGAAGCCCTGCACATGCAATACACGGCACTGGTGAACGAGACCTTGCTTGATTCGAAAAAGATTGTCGCACAGCACGATTTTGTCGCCGGTTTGGAGAAGGAATCGGAACTGTCGAAATTGTTTCAATCACTCAAGCAACGCACTTGTTTCCGCGCACTTACCTTTGCTTTCGACCCGCTTTACGATCATGTTGAAAAGCCGGACACAAACGGTCTGCCGGTCGAAGAGAACATTGCAAAAAAATTAACAATTGCTGTGCGGTGGTTCGTTCCCTTTTTGCAAAAATATCCGACGGAAGACAATCTGAAATATGTTGATTCGTTTTTAGAAACGATAGATTTGTTCCGCTCGTGCTATCCCGATTCGGAACGCTTGCCGGAATTTATCGAGCCGTTCCGAAATGTTTTTGCGGAGATTCCAAATCAACCGATTGAGCCGCTCATCAGAGAATACGTTGAAATCTATGAAGGGACATTGCGTCGTTGGAACCTTTTGGGCGAGCCGATGCCGATTTGGGGGGCAGACTTATCGGGCAATCGATTGGACGAAACAACACTGGACGGCAAAGTTGTGTTACTCGACTTTTGGGCAACGTGGTGTGGTCCATGCATTGCCGAATTTCCGCATTTGAAACGGCTTTACCAAAAGTATAAGGAGAAAGGTTTTGAGATTGTCAGTTACAGTGTCGATGCCGATCAGGAAAGACTGCGTGATTATCTGACACGTAATCCATTGCCGTGGATCATGCTGTCTAAAGGATCGGCGGAGCGAGTGGGTCTTCCGTCGCTTTCACTGTATTATGGAGCGAAATCGTTGCCTGTCGTGTTGCTGCGAGACCGAACCGGTAACGCTGTGTTGCTCGACGCACGCGGACAAAAACTGGACGATGTACTGGAAAAGTTGTTCGAATAATCTTGGACGCGCAATGCTTGACGTTCATCGTCAAGTCGTCTATACTTCTAACTTCTAATTCCTAACTTCTTCTCATGAAACGCATACTATTCCCCCTCCTAATTCTCGCCTTCACGTTCCCCTTCGCTGTTGCCGACGAAGGCATGTGGCTTTTCGATGCTGCTCCGAAACAGCAGATCAAAGAGAAATACAACTTCGACCTGACCGACGAATGGCTCGAACATGTCCAAAAGTCCACGTGCCGATTCGGACGCGGCGGAAGTGCCTCGTTCGTCTCATCACAAGGTCTCATTCTGACAAACCATCACGTCGGAGCGAGACAGTTGCACAATCTCAGTACACCGGAGAACAATCTTTTAGTCAACGGTTTCTACGCAAAAACATTGGCAGAGGAATTGAAGTGTTCGGGACTTGAAGTTCTTGTTACCATGTTGTCCGAAGATGTAACGGCAAAGGTCAATGCTAATGTCAAAGCGGATACGTCACCGGAAGAGGCGCGAACGCTTCGCAATGCCAACATTGCCGCCCTCGAAAAGGAATACACCGAAAAGACCGGTCTGCGATGCGAAGTGACCACACTCTTTCAAGGCGGAGCGTACTATCTGTACGGCTACAAAGTCTATAACGACATCCGCCTCGTTTGGGCACCGGAAGAGAGCATCGGCTCCTTCGGCGGCGATCCCGATAACTATGAGTTTCCAAGATACTGCGTCGATGCCTCCTTTTTCCGGGCTTATGAAAACGGCGTACCGGCTAAAATCGAACATTTCTTGAAGTGGAATCATGACGGCATAAAAGACGGTGAACTTGTTTTCGTTTCCGGTTTTCCGGGTCGAACGGACAGGGCTTTCACTCGGGAGCATCTCGAATTTCAGCGGGATGTCTTTTTTCCGTGGCGGTTGCAAAAACTGTTCCGGCGTGAGGTGGTCTATTCTGCGTTTGCCAATCGCAGTTTGGAGAATCAACGCCGCATTGCCGACGACTTGGGTGCTGTGCAAAACTACCGTAAACGGGCGATGGGACAACTGGCGGGACTACTTACTCCCGCTTTATTGGACACCAAAACGCCTTTGGACCGCGACATAAAGAGGCAAGCAACGGAATCGCAACCTCAACAACCGGAACAAAAAGTATATGCGGCTCTCTATGCACGAGATGACACCTATATCACATACGACCTGTTAGAAGGGGCTGAAGCGTTCAATTCGCAGACGTTCCGAATTGCCAGAAATTTGGTAAGACTTGCCGAAGAATCGGAAAAACCGAACGCAGATCGCTTGCCGGAATTTCGAGATGATAGACTTGCATCGCTTAAAGCGTCCCTACTTTCCGATACTCCGATTTATGACGATGTCGAAATCCTAAAACTGACCGATTCTTTGACCATGCTTCGAACAGTTCGGGATTATGGATTTATTGCGGCTAACCTGCCAAATCTTTTTCATAAGGAATCTCCGAAAAATATGGCATCCAGATTGATTCGTGGTTCCAGAATCTGTGACGTTGAAGTCCGAAAACAACTGATGGAAGGTGGAAGACAAGCAATCAAAGCGTCGATTGATCCGATGATTCGTTTTGCCGTTGAAGTTGATGGGTCTGCGCGTTCGTATCGAAAGATTTACGAGGAAAACGTCGAAGCCCCGCTGACGGCGGCGTATGCGGAACTGGCTAAGCAGCGTTTCGAGAAACTCGGTACGCGTGTCTATCCCGATGCAACGTTCACGATTCGCTTATCCTACGGCACAGTAAAGGGTTACAAAGACGATGACGGCAATGACATCCCGCCCTTCACGACCATTGCCGGCTTGTTTGAGCGGGCGGAATTGCAAAAGTTCAAAGAACCATTCGATCCTGCCCAAAGTTGGAATGATGCAAGACATCCACGTCCGATATTGCCGGACGAAAAAGAGGATTGGCTAGACATGGCGGTGCCTTTCAATTTTGTAACGACGAACGACATCGTCGGCGGCAATTCGGGCAGTCCGGTGATCAACACGCGCGGCGAGGTCGTCGGTTGTGCTTTCGACGGCAACGCCTATTCGCTGTCGAACAATTTCGTCTATACGGAGACGCAGAGTCGCTGCGTTTCGGTACACGTCGCCGTCATCGTGGAGACGCTTAAAAAGATTAACAAAGACGAAAGGTTGTTAACGGAATTGGGGAAATAGTTAGCCACCTCACCCTGTGAGGCGCAATCCGCGTTCACATCGCATCTTCATGATCATTCCGACAAACGCGGAAACCGATGACGTTAGAAATTGTTTCAGGCGGACTGCTGTTGCGGTACGCACAGCGAGTCGCTTCCGCTCCAAACTGCCAAGCACCGCCACGCAAAACCTTCGAACTGCCCGTCGCCGGTCCCGCTGGATTCTCTTCCTCTTCGGGACACTGTTGATAATGTACGTCACTGTACCAATCGTCGCACCACTCCATCACGTTTCCGTGCATGTCGTAGAGTCCCCACGAATTCGGCTTTCGCTCACCAACCGGATGAGTCTCCAGCGACGAATTGTCACAGTACCAAGCATAGGTTCCGATTTCGAGTATCTGATCGCCAAAACTCCACGGCGTGATGCTGCCTGCCCTGCAAGCGTACTCCCACTCCGCCTCGGTCGGAAGACGAAAACCGTCGCCGCCAAGACTCGACACTCTTGCCGACTCTATCGAATTGTCGGAACGCCGCCGCACCGCTTTGATGTCGTAAAAAGGAGTCAACGATTCCGCCTCGCTCATCTTGTTACAAAACTCCACCGCACTGTACCACGACACTCCGTCCACCGGACATTCTTCCAGAGAACCGGCAGTGCTGGGGTTAAATTCCATTAACTCCAAAAACTGCTTTTGCGTCACCTGAAAAACGCTGATGAAAAAATTACGCGGAATAATAACCTTATGCTGCGGATGTTCGTTCGACCGAAGATACTCATCGGAATCATGCGAACCCATGTAAAACCGACCGCCCGGTATGCGACGCAGTTTCATCTCTTTTGCCGTTGTTACCGTCGTCAGTTTTTCGATTTTACGTTGCAAATTCTGCGCTTCGGGATCGTTCGCTTTCAGTTCCAAATACCGCTGCACACAGGACAACAGTTGACTGTACTGTTTGGTCGAAATAGCATTTCGGATTTCCCGAATGAGCGAATCGACTTCGATGATGGCTTCTCCTGCATCGACGTATTGTTGCCGTAGTGGTTCGTCCAACAGCGGACGCGGAACCTGTTCGAGAATTTTTTGAACCCGCTCATATTTTTGCGCAGCCATCGCTTCATCGGCTTGTGTCCGAATGCCCTCGACGTACGCCTTGATTTCCCGGCGTTCCTTGTGAATCAGCATCGTCATATTTTTTGCCCATTCCCTGAGGGCAACGAAGTCGGGATGATTCACTGTGGACATAAATTTCAGGAGCGGCAACGTTTTATCGTGTCCGTAGGATTCCCGATACTTCATTATCAACTGTTTTTGCGAATTGAGATTCGCAAACATCTGTTGTTTGAGCAGGAGCAAGTCCGAACCGCAGCCTCGACAGTTAGCGAACCAGAAGGGATTCAACGATTGGCAATTCAGGCATGGTTCGTAATAGGGACGACTGCACTGCGGACAAATCCGGTCGGCAATTGATTGAATGGCGGCACGGCATTGCGGACAAGTGGTGCCGGGCGGCGGAACATCCAACGGCGCAATAACGGCAGATGCCGTAGGGACCGGTTGGACAGGCAACGATGGCGGCGCAGATACCGGTTCGGCAGAAAAGGTACTCGGACGAGTGGACTTGACCAATTGGTCCAAGGCGGGACGAAATTCGGCAAGCGAAGCAGGTCGGGCTTCTGGGGATTCTTGCATGCAAGATGCGATCAGGGCACGAAACGGTTCGGGAATCTGTTCCGCTATGAGAGTTGCCGGAGTACAACCGGTCAGACAAAAAGCGAGCAGAGCCGAGAGACTCCATATGTCGGCTCTGGCATCGGGTGGATCAGAGCCGGTAGCACCGGAGCCTGCGGTACGTTGTTCGGGGGCTAAAAATTCCGTCGTACCGAAGGGAGCGAGGTCGGTCTTTCCATTCCGAAATCTTCCGAAGTCTGGATCGACGACCATGCTGTTGTCTTGTCCTGTCGAATAAACGTTACTCGGTTTGAGATTGTGATGATAGAAACCGCCTTGATGTAATTTGACGAGAACGTTCGTGAGTGCCAGCACTCGGCGAGCGGCTTCGTGCGGTTTCATCATCTTGCCGAAAGAAACGAGTTCAGAATAGGGTTGTCCTCCCGGTGTGCTTCGGCAGTGCCAGATACCGTCGGCATCTTGACCGAGCATGGCAATCTGGGGGAGTTCAGGAATCGTTTCTCGGAGTTGTTCCCACTGCTGAATGTTTGCCTTGAATTGTTCGAAGGTGCTGGCATCGGCGGAGGATTTGAGACGTTTGAACACGTACTTTTTCTTTTTGGTGCGGTCGAAAGCGTCCCAGGTTTCGGCGGTGGTCGTTTCATGGACTTTTTGTTTGAGGGCGAGAGTCTCTGGAATTTCAGCGCAAACCACAAAAGAACTTGGGGGGGAACTTGGAGAGGAAACTGGCTGATCCGTTGTACTCATTCAGACGGTAAGGGACCGATTGCAAACCAAAACGATGTGATACATTATACCGGAAACGGGGGGGAAGATTCAAGCCCTCTCAAAATGCACCCGAAATAGAATTGTAATTCCTGACTAGCGTATCGGCTCTTGACGAAGGGAAAAATTTGACTAGAATTAGGAAAGATTACCCGGTGGTGTAATTGGCAACACAAGGGATTTTGGTTCCCTCGTCCAAGGTTCGAGTCCTTGCCGGGTAACTTGACATAACTCTTTGTCATTTAATGATTTACGCACAATATTGCAAGCGGTTGAAATACAAGAACTTGCGACAATGTCCGTCTTTTTGTCTCACTTCCAAAGCATTCGATTCCGGTGATTACGGCGAGGGGGAAACCAAATAGGCAATCACTTGATCAGCGCTGTCCAGTACGCTGGACATGAGCATTTGCCGCAGATGACGCAAAAGAACATCCTTTTGTGCTGCCGTCAGGTCAACTTCTTCTTCCAGTTTGCCGAGAATGGCATGGGCATCCCGAAAGAGTACCGTGAGAGCACCTCTGCTCGAAATCTTGGCAATCTGCAATTTTTGAGGAACGCCTGATTCTATGATCATTTCCACAAACGCAAAGACTCCTTGATCGGGAATCGCCGCCAGATTGGTTCGTGCTGGTGCGAAACCCGATCCAACGTTAACTTGCCAACCTTTGCTTCCGTCCCACACGGCAACGAGTCGGTCCAGTCCAAGAATGAAGTACCGATTATGGAATTCTAATTGCGGGGCTCGTACTGAAGACTCATTTGCCGTGACGGACTCCGGCAGTTCGGCACCCGAATCATCCAAGTCAAAACGTTGCTGAATCAAGACAGGCGTTTTGCATTGAGGACAGTTTCGGGTTTGTCCCATCAAAGCGACCTTGGCATTCAGTTTGCTGTTGCACGACGGACAACGGATTTGAAAAATTTCGGACATGGAACAAGATCGGCAAGCAAATATGCTCTCATTGTACCTTACATTGGACTGTTTATCAAATCCCGATTGTGCCGAATGAAAATTTTTTACACAATGCCCTATTGACAGCCGCCGTTAATCACGGAGAATCGGGAGAAATTTATAGTATCGTTCTGTTTCATGAAAAAAAACCTCAAAATCGCAGTGATCGGCGGAGACGGTACCGGTCCCGAAGTCGCCGCAGAAGCCGTTAAAGTGCTCAAAGCCGTCGGAAAACTCGAAAACATCGACATGCAGTTCGATGACTTCGACATTAATGGCAACCGATTTCTCAAAACGGGAACCATCATTTCCGACGAAGAAGTGGACGCTCTTCGCAAGTACAGTTCCATTTTGCTGGGTGCCATCGGACATCCCGATGTGGAGCCCGGCATTTTGGAACGAGCGATTCTCCTTCGGCTACGGTTCGAATTCGATCAGTACATCAATCTGCGACCGGTGAAACTCCTGCCCGGTGTCGATACGCCGCTCAAAGACAAAGGACCGGAAGACATTGACTTCGTGGTCGTTCGGGAAAACACCGAAGACCTTTATACCGGTGCCGGCGGATTTCTGAAAAAAGACACATCCGACGAAGTGGCGATGCAAACCGCCGTCTATACCCGGAAAGGAACGGAACGCTGTATCCGCTGGGCTTTCGAATATACACGGAAGCGTAACAATCCGAAGGGCAAAATGCTGACGTTTGTCGGCAAGACCAACGTGCTGACTTACGGACACGATCTTTGGATGCGAACATTCATGGAAGTCGGTAAGGAGTATCCCGATGTGAAGGCGGACTACAACAACGTCGATGCCTGCTGTATGTGGATGGTCAAGAATCCCGAATACTATGACGTGATTGTAACGACGAACATGTTCGGCGACATCATCACGGACTTGGCGGGAATGATTCAGGGCGGCATGGGCGTGGCGGCGGGAGGAAACATCAATCCAGAGCCGGGCGGATGCAGTATGTACGAACCGATGGGCGGCAGTGCGCCGAAATACACCGGAAAGAACGTTATCAATCCGATAGCAACGATCAATGCGGCGGCGATGTTACTCGAACAGGAAGGTTTTGATAAGGCTGCTGAGCGGGTGATGAAGTCAGTAGCATTTGTAACGGGCAACAAGATGAAGAGTCAGGCTGCCGGTAAGATGGGCTACGGCACTAGCGAGGTGGGCGACCTCGTTTGTGAACATTTGTAAGCAGAGAGCCGGGGACTGCGTCCCCGAAGTAGAGAGTCGGGGACTGTGTCCCCGATACTATCAAAATAACGGGCAAAATATGGCAACAGGAATTTTCCAAACCACCGTCCTGAAAAAGCAGATCGACTTTCGAGCCGTAGAAATTGAAGCGGCATACGAAGTTTTTGCAAAGTATTTCCGAAACGAAAACGTTCAGAAAAAAATCCGTGAACACAAAGAGGAAGAATACAAACCGGAATTCATCCGTAAACTCTTCGTCGATGTGCTGGGGTACACTCCTTCTTTCGATCCGACCGATGATTTCAACCTTCGGATAGAGCAGAAAAACGAAGACGATCAGAAAAAAGCGGACGTTGCCATCCTCGTCAACGATGATGTCCGGGCGGTAATCGAAATCAAGGACACCCGAACCATTAACATGGGAGGACGTATCCAAGAACAGGCGTTCGGTTACAAAAATCATCACAAAAACGCCCTGTATGTCATTACGTCCAACTTCGAAAAAGTCCGATTTTACATCGACTATGCCGGTGAGTACATGGAATGGAATCTCTTCACGCTCAATCGGGAAAACTTCGGTTCGCTCTGGGTCTGCTTGGCTTGGAATAGTATCAAGTCCGACGTTCCGAAGCGGCTCAAAACGGAATCGTTCATTCGGGAAGAAGAAATCACAAGGGATTTTTACGAACACTACAAACGATTCAAGGACGATATCTTTGCCGATCTCATCACACGTAATCCCGACAAGGATAAACTCACGCTTTTCACAGCGGCGCAAAAGATTCTCGACCGTGTACTCTTCATGCGGTTTGCGGAAGATCGAGGAATGTTGCCGCCGAACATGGTTGCCCAATACGTTCTCGAAGATTGGCAGACCATTCAACTGACGTTCGACAACGAATACCGCCTCTATGATCTTCTGAAAAAGAATTTTGGACATCTCAACAGAGGGCACACAGACAAGCGACGGGCAATCTACGGTTACAACGGCGGACTCTTTAAGACTGACGAAATTCTCGACAATTTAACGGTTTCCGACGAAGTCCTCCGCAATCTGCTCTGGGGATTGTGCCAATACGATTTCAACAGCGACGTGGATGTCAACATATTGGGACACATCTTTGAACATTCGCTTACGGAAATCGAAAAAATCAAAAACGAACTGATTCATCCTAGCGAACGTCCTTCTCCGAAAGAAGGCAAACGCAAAAAAGAGGGGATTTTTTACACGCCGAATTTCGTCACGAAGTACATCGTCGAACAAACACTCGGCAAGTTGTGCAACGAGAAGAAGCAAGCCCTCGGCATCAATGATGATTGGTTGAATGAAGCGATTCAAACCAAAAGTAAAAAGAAAAAGGCACTTGCCGAAGCACTAGACGATAAGCGGATTCTTCCGCTGAACCAGTACCGCGAGTATCTTTTGTCGTTGACGATTTGCGATCCGGCATGCGGCAGTGGAGCGTTTCTCAATGCCGCTTTCGATTTCCTGATAGCGGAACATCACGCCATCGACGAAATGATCGGCAAAATTCTCGAAATGAAGTCGGCGGACATTTCCGTCGGAATCGAAAGCGAAATTTTGCGAAACAATCTTTTCGGTGTCGACGTGAATGAGGAAGGGGTCGAAATCACGCGGCTGGCACTTTGGTTGCACTCTGCAAAGAGGGATACGAAACTTTGTTTTCTTGACGACAATATCAAGTGCGGCAACTCGCTTGTTTCTGATCCTGCCGTTGCCGGTGCGAAGGCGTTCGATTGGCATAAGGAATTTCCGCAGGTTTTCAAACAATCACAAGAGCCGGGGACGGAGCATAGCGCAGTCCCCGGGTTCGACGTAGTCATCGGCAATCCGCCGTACTTTAATATCCAAACATTGGGAGCGGGCAATCCGCAGGCACAGTGGATTCAAAATACCTACTCGGACATCTGGCAAGACAAAAGCGATATTCTTTTCTATTTCGTCTATAAGGCGTTGGAAATTTCCAAAAGCGAAGTAGGGGTGATTGTTTCCAATGCGTTTTTATTTTCGGACAAGGCAACAAAGTTGCGAAACCATCTCTTGAAGGATGGCAGACTAGCAAAGATTGTCAATTTTGAACAGTTCATGGTCTTTCCCGATGCCAGTATCACGACCGGTATCGTTATTTTTAACAAGTCTCACGACGGCATCAAAGCCATCGTCTTGAAAGAAAAAGATTATGATGTCGATGTTCTGGAGAAGATCATCAGGAATGAAGAAAACGAGTTTTCCGTCGAACTGAAAGAAAATGATGTTTTCGCATTGGTGTCCCAAACGATTATCGAATTGAACGAAAAAATTGATGGCCGCCATCCAAAATTAGGAGAAATATGTCTTGTAGGCAAAGGAATGGAAATTGCCGCCAATGAAGTCTTTTTGTTCGAGGTGTCCCCTAAACATTTTCCGAAAAAGCACATTAAGAGACGCTTGGTCGGTGAGAACATCAGCAGGTATTCTTTGGCAGAGCCGCCAAGATATTTACTGTACGTTGAAGAAGTCGACGAATTCGAGAAATTGCCTACTCTCATTCAAAAACATCTTCTGAGTCACAAAGCGGCGTTGTCCAATCGTGCAACAGTAAGAAATGAGGGACGACTGTGGTGGAAATACTCTCGACCGATGCACAAAGAATTGTATCACCTCTCTAAAATTTGGTGTTCCTATCGGAGCAAGGATCATGCATTCATTCTTGACGAGACCAGCGATTACATTGGATTGACTAACACAACTGCCGTGTTTGATACGAATGACGAATACTCACTCAAATACATTTTGGCATTATTGAATTCCAAGTTACTGGCATTTCGCTACAAATCTATTGGAAAGCAAACAGGCGGCGGTGTTTTTGAGTATGTTCCCAATGGCGTTAGCAAACTCCCGATTCCGAAAATCAGTAAAGCGCAACAGCGTCCCTTTATTGCTCTTGCCGACAAGATGCTTTCGCTCCACACGAAGTTACGGACGGAGTGGAAGAATTTTTTGGAAATGTTGACGGAAAAATATGTTCACGCGCGAATCACCGGCAAGTTGGAACGTTTCGGCGACCTCGAATTCAAGGACGTTCTGGCGGAATTGACGAAACAAAAGATCAATGTTCTTCCTCGGGAACAATATGATTGGAAGAAGATATTCCAAAAAAGCCGGTCGATTCGCGAGCGCATTCGGGAGTTGGACGACGCAATCGACCGCATGGTCTTTGCGCTGTACGGTTTGACCGACGAAGAAATTGCACTCGTGGAGTTGCAAACAGAGCCCGACGCGTAAGCAAGGCTACCTCATAAACTTCACGACTCCGAAACATTCCGGTCGATGGAAATCCGGTTGAACCGCCTTGATCGGATTCCAACTCAAGAAGTGCGGTACAGTCAAATCGTCGCCGCACTTGTAGAAATTGGCACGAGCGGTCTTTCCATCAGGCGAGAAATCGGGATGCTTGGAAAAACAAGCAAAAGGAATCACCGCTGTCAATTCCCAGTCCGTTTCCTCTTTGCGTTCGGTAAAAGGTCTCTTTTCTACACTCGTCTTTCGGCGGATTTGTGAGAGAACCTCCGGTTTCGCCAACTCCCGTTCCTCACGTGTCGGACCGACTGCCAGCAGACAATAGCCGATACAGTTAAACTCGAAATTATAGTACAAGTCATCGCCGGCTGGTCTGATGAACATTTCGACGCATGAATCCTTCCACACTTCGCCGTTATCCGCTGCCGCAACCGCACGCACTGCTTGCTCTTTCACGCGGAATTGCAACAGCAATGCCGAATCGCCATAGACCAATCGGAACTCGACCTTTGGTCGATAGGGATATTCAGACCAGTTCACGATGTCAATGATGTCCCACGGGGCGGTTTCCAACGCTTTTTGCACTTCGTCCCACGAGGCATCGGCTTTGGTATTGACCTTTTTTACGAGTAATTCTTTCATACGAGGATCAGGTTGGTCGGCATAGCCGTCGATGCAAATGTCATGATACATTCCGCCGACGACCATTGCCGCCGCGCCGGTCGAAAAGGTTTGGAGAAAATCTCTTCGGGTTGCCATGGCAATGATGTTTGTTGAATGATGGTTCGTATTGAAAGGTATTATACCGATTTGGCAAAATGCAGCAATCACCGAGAATTCTAACATTATTCCCCCCCGCCGGCGAGGATGGTTTCGACAATTTCTTCCGACGAAAAAGTGTCCGTAGCAACGATTTCATGAGCGGTTTCGGCATACAAAGGTTTTCGCTGTTCCAAAACGGTAACGATTTCCTCCTGCAAGGGCAGCGAAGTCAAGTTCGGACGCATTGTTTGCGAAGCGGCATCGTTGGAAATTCGGCGCAGAATCGTTTCCGGCGTTGCCGTGAGCCAAACCACCCGACCTGACTGACGAAGCCGCTCCCTTGTACTCTCCCGCAGAATTGCCCCGCCGCCGGTTGCCAAAACCAACGACACCGACCTGGAAAGAATCTCCGCAATGACCGATTCTTCAATATTCCGAAATGCCGATTCGCCGTCCTGTGCAAAAATATCCGCAATGCTTTTTCCGGCGCGGCATTCAATTTCAACGTCGGAATCGCGCGCAGGCACTCCAAGACGATTCGCAAGTTTTTGGGCAACCGTTGTTTTTCCCGTACCACGATAACCAATAAGAATGAACGATTGCATGTTCTTTAAGGGAGTAGTTCCTTTGCCGTTTTGGCATCGAGAATAAGATGCGTCCACATATGGAGTGATTCATTGGCAAGCAATGGTCGCAGAGCATTTTTCTTTGTTTCCCCGCACTCGCCGCAGGGACCCGCCACGAGCACCACATATTTACCATTGGCACGATCTTTGGCAATCCTGACGAGTTCCTCTAATTCAAAAAGCGTTACCGCCCGAACAGGACACACTTCTTCCGGTAAGGGACCGTCGACAGAGTAGGGGCGAAACTGCACATCGCCAATCCAGCCTGCATCGTACATTCTGGACAACACGCTCCGGGTCATCAGACGTTGATCGACCAAATGCGATAAATACCGCCCCAAAAGTCCATGCTCATGGTCTGCCGCAGCCAGAGACGTGACCACGATGTCGATTTCATCCCGTTTGTCAAAAGAATGGCGAATCGCCGGATTCGCTTTCTGATTTTCATAATCGCTGTTGGTTACGACCGTTGCCGAAAAAAGAGCGACAAACTTAACATCCATCAATGCCGGATCAAAAAACGAAAAGTATGTCGACGGAGATTTATACGGTTCGTTCGGTAGAAAACCGCCGGAGGAAATCGCATGCAGTACAATGGGCGGAACTTCTGCGCCGGCGCGAATTTTGTTGGCGAGTCGCCGGGCAACGAGCATCGTGGCATACCCTGCGCCCATTCCGAGATGCACCGCTTGTTTTTCGGGATCATCAGGGTACTGCTCCTTCTTTTTCTTCCCGACTCGATCAATGAGTTCCACGATTTGGTCGGCAGCGATCGACGTTACATGTTGAGCAGCATTTTCTCCATTGACATTGACAACGGTAATTTCGCCGGGATGTCTATACAGAGCAAAATTGTTTTCCAATCTTTTTCGGAGATGATGTTCCGCAGGCGGCTGCAAAAGAAGAAAACCGCGATTGCAGGCTTCCCAGAACAGAGGATAGATTTTCTCACGTGTAATGTCGGGGCGGCCTTTTTCATTTTGGAGCCAGTCGGCGACAGACGATGCCGCTCCCCGGTACTTTTCTCCCGCCCTGGAATCGTCATCACCGGTATCGCTTTCCTTTTCTTTGGATGTTCGACCCAGGTGCGAAAAGTACCGATCACAAACGACAAATACCAGTTCATCGGATTCCTGTGAGGCATGCCATCGAGCAGAAGGAAATTTCGTTTTCGGGTTAGCCATAGAAGCGAAATCGCAGTTGTGTAAAGCGACACCATTTTAGCATAATTTTCGGAAAAAGGGGGTGGGAGTTCGCTCTGCGGGGAGCGTTTGTCATTTAGTGGTTTTTTCACGCGGCTTGATTTATTTTTACGGAGCCTTGTTTTTCAATGTATTTCCATCGATTCGCCTTGTACAAGCACCGCAGGAGCAACATATCATTC
>Ga0123353_10003507_pt1 | contig 19836 bp, 21 predicted proteins | sample TergutLab28metaG_3_FD_92763 | JGI IMG/M metagenome (GOLD analysis project Ga0123353, IMG submission 92763) | Labiotermes labralis P3 segment gut microbial communities from Petit-Saut dam, French Guiana - Lab288 P3 | ecosystem: Host-associated > Arthropoda: Insects > Digestive system > Gut ... | reverse complement strand
CCGACAAAACAAGCCCTGGCAAAAAGATATCACGACGCGTTGGAGGTAGGCGGATATCTGTTTATCGGGCTCAGTGAAACACTCAGCGGAATTCAGGGGGATTTCGAACAGGTACAACCCGCAATCTATAGAAGAGTCAGGTAATGATTCAATATAATGTGCCAAAAATTTACAAAACTAAGATAAAGCGCTATATATTGCGATAAAATGTAAATATTATATAGACAACAAAAAGCCGCCATGATATAATTCTTTAGATAAAAAGAGTTAATCAGTGGCGGTCTTCCTGTTCGAGAAGGGATTTTTCATCCTCCGCAGAGGTGAAAGGAATTTTTCATCCTCCGCAGAAGTGAAAGGAATTTTCCATCCTCCGCAGAGGTGAAAGGGAGGAAAAGCACATGTGGAATAATATTTTCAAACCGATAAATGTAATCCAAAAAGGCCTCTCGGCTTCATGGACGCGAAACGCGGTAATACGAAACAACATCGCAAACATTGAGACGCCGGGGTTCAAAGCATCATATGTCGATTTTGAAACACAACTCAGAAGAGCGGTGGAGGGAAGCGGCTTCGTCGGAACACGAACACACCCGGAACACCGTGAGATCGGTTCGGGAGCCACGCTGGACAACTTCAGGCCGCTTATCAGGCAGTCAAGAGATTTATCAATGAGAGCCGACGGAAACAACGTAGACATAGAATCGGAAAACGTAAGACTGGCTCAAAACAGCATTTTCTATAACACGTTGATGGAAAAGCTTAACAGTGAAATACGCCGCTTACGTATGGCGATATCGGAAGGCAGATAAAATTAATGCAGAAATAATAATGCAGAATGCAGAATTAGAAATAAACGGGAAATGAAGCAGTAATAGGGAGTGAGATTTAAATGTCATTTTTAGGTTCAATGAGTATCAGCGCATCGGCGCTTACGGCAACAAGATTACGCATGGATGTGATAGCAGAAAATATTGCTAATATAGATACAACAAGGACGGAATACGGAGGCCCGTACCGCAGAAAATATGTGGTGTTCCAAGAAAGAAGAAACGACAGGGACTTTGCGGCGTTTTTTAACAGAGCCCAATCCACGCCCGGCGGAGTACGCGTAATAAACATAGGCAGAGACATGTCTGAGTTTAAGCTCGATTATAACCCAAGCCACCCGGACGCTGATGAAGACGGATATGTCAGACTGCCAAACGTCGAAGTAGTTCAGGAAATGACCGATATGATGGCAGCGTACAGAGCCTACGAAGCAAATATAACAGCACTTAACGCGTTTAAGGACATGGCGACAAAAACACTGGAAATCGGCAAATAGAAATTAATGCAGAAATAATAATGCAGAATGCAGAATTAAGTATGCCGTTATGGGGCAGAGCTGATTATAGTAAAGAAGGGACGATAGCGAGATGAGTTTAAATCCGATTACGCCTAATATTATGCATTTATTTAACACCGCTCCGCTTAGGGTCGATAGTAATCGATTGACAAATGAAAGCGGGAGCTTTGCGGATATATTAACGGAAGCTATGAACACTGCAGAAGTAACAGACTTCATAGACAAAGGCTCTACACTTGAACTGATGATGGGGGAAGCCGATGATTTCGCCGGCCTTCTGATAGATATCCAAAAGGCTGAACTGTCACTTAACTTGGCATTGCAAATAAGAAACAAGGTCATAGACGCGTATAACGAGGTAATGAGAATGTCAGTTTAAATAATGCAGAGTTAATAATGTAGAATGCAGAATTATTACTACGCAGGATTGAAATATTGAACTCTTGTATGAGGATTTAGTTACTCAGGTTATGATGATTATAGGGGATTAGGGAGAAATACCATGCCGCCAGAACAGGTAATACTCTTTATAGTTGGCACGATTGTAATATTATTCGGTGCCTACTATGTAACGTACTACGTCGGTTTAAAAGCATCCGGTCAAACCCGCGCCGGAATGAGAAACCGAAACATAAGCATGCTTGACCGGTACGCTATCTCACGCGATAAACAGTTCTGTATTGTCGAGGTAGCGGGTAAAGTCTATGTCATAGGCATTACGAATCATACAATGACGCTGCTTGATACATTCGATGCAGCGGATTTTGCGAAATTAACGGAAAACAAAGAAGAAAGCGCTACACCTTGGAGCATGACTCCGGTGGGGCAGTACGGCAACAGACTCACGAGAAAGGTTGTCGAATTTATTGCGGAAAAAACAGGAAAAAAACAGATTTATGAAAACAAATCAGGAACCGCTGATTTTTCCGAAAATTTGAAAGCAGCGGAGCGTAACGCAAACGAAGCCGACGGTGAAGACTTTGAAAACCCGAAAAAACGTGATGGCTCCGAACTCCCCGATCTCCCAAATCTACCGGAGCTCCCCGAATTGCCTGCGGAAAAAACATCACCGGAAAATCAACCGGAAAGTACGGAGGAAGATTGATGCCGATTGATACAGAAACCGGTGGAGAGCTTGGTTCCATTAACGAAATAGTTCAAACCCTTTTCGGGCAAAGCGCCCAAACGGTCGATATAGTAATCCTGCTTACCATCCTGACGCTCTTACCGTCGATTCTGATGATGCTAACGGGCTTCACACGAATCATAATCGTACTGTCATTTGTCAGGCAAGCGCTGGGAATGCAGCAAACCCCGCCAAATCAAATACTTATCGGGCTGGCATTGTTTCTAACTTTTTTTGTCATGCAGCCTGTCTTTTCAAGAGTCTATGATGAAGCATACGTACCTTTTACCGAAGGGCAAATAACGCAAGAGGAATTTATTGAGAGCGCAATGGGTCCGACACGGGAATTTATGCTTGCGCAGGTAGTAACATCCGACATTGACTTTTTCGTAAGAATGTCGGGAGAAGTATACGATACCATCGAAGACGTACCAAACAGTGTATTGATACCTGCCTTTATTACAAGTGAAATAAAACATGCGATGCTTATAGGATTTTTCATATATCTGCCATTCATTGTTGTAGATATGATAGTGGCGAGTACATTGATGGCTATGGGTATGATGATGCTTCCGCCGGCTATGATATCATTACCGTTTAAAGTTCTGCTGTTTGTCATGGTCGACGGTTGGCAGATGATTATCGGGGCTCTGCTCAATACCTTCTACTAGCGAGACCTCGGTCATTCTGCGCATAGTCGCAGAATCCATGTCGCAATTATGATATATCCAAGAGAAACCTGCACACAGTAATAGATTCTGCGACTAACGCGCAGAATGACGGGGCTAGGAATATAAGCCACTAATGGAGGTTTAACAATGATTTCATCAGGAACAGTTATTGATACTCTTACACAGGCAATTACCGTGGTGATTTTGTCTGCGGCACCGATGTTACTGGTCGCAATGGTTGTAGGGCTGCTTGTTTCGATATTCCAGGCGACGACGCAGATCAACGAGCAGACACTTGCTTTTGTACCGAAAATAGTATGCGTAATGCTGGCACTGCTCCTTTTCGGAGGCTTTATATTCAGCAACATAGGTGGTTTTGTAACAAGGTTATTTGAGCAGTTGAACTCTGTGGTAATAACATAATACAGCCGTCGTTGCAGAGCACCGGAATCAGAGGAATCGGGAGTCGGGGTCGGCGGTCAGAGAAACACGGTAAATCGATAGAACGGACTATGTATGATTACAACGGCAGTTTCGCTTTTATTAAGTGCAGACTATTTTATCCTACTTGTTTTCCGGATGAGCGGACTTGTGATAGCATCACCCATTTTCGGAAGAGTGAATGTGCCGATAATGGCAAAAATCGGACTTGTAACCTCATTGAGTTATCTGATGTTCCTTCTTTTTCCGCAGACAATTGCTATCTCATACTCGACGCTTATAGGATACTTAATTTTATGTGCCGGAGAGCTTCTTTTAGGAATGGCACTTGCGTATGTGACAAATGTATTCTTTTCACTTGTTGCGTTTACGGCAGGACAGCTCATTGATATGCAAATAGGCTATGGTATCGTTAACGTTTTCGATGCACAAAATAACACACAAGTGCCAATGATGGGTAATGTATTGAATATTATGCTGGTGTTATTGTTCTTTATTCAAAACGGGCACTTAAGACTAATCGAAATTCTATATCTGACCGTAGAGCGTATGCCGGTAGGGACTTTGTTATTTTCGCCTGCAATCGGGCTCACCGCGCTTGAAATTTTTGTCCGTGCGTTTTTAATGGGAGTAATGATGGCACTACCGATAATCGCTTCCGGTCTGACAATAGAAATAGGTTTTGGAATGTTAATGCGGGCAGTTCCGCAGATACACATGTTTATTGTAGGGATACCGCTCAAAATGATGGTTGGACTTCTGTTGTTTTCTTTGACGCTGCCTATATATGCCAATTTCAGCTATAGAATATTCAACGAGCTTTTTAACGGAGTAGGAAAGATGTTTGCCAACTTTGTCGGTCAATGACAGTTGTATAAAGGTGTAATATGGGTCAGGGCGGAGAAAAAACAGAAAAGGCGACGGCTAAAAAGCGGCGTGATGCCAGGAGGAAAGGGCAGGTACGCCGCAGCACCGAAGTCAACACGGCATTTTGCGCGACACTTATGTTCGGTTTACTATTCTTGATATGGCCGACATTTGTAGAGCAGCTAAAGGAAATGTTCACCGAGCACCTAAGCACACAATCTATAATGATGGCAAGCAGGGGGCTTAATCATGACGAAATAATGGGGTTGTTCGTACGTGTGCTTCTTGGATTTTTCGGGGTGATGTTCCCGATACTGGGAGTTGCATTAGTTTCGGGAATAGTTGCCAATGTGTTGCAAATAGGCTTTATGTTCACAACAGAAACCATGAAGGTGAAGCTTAGTAAGATTAATCCGATAAGCGGCTTTAAGCAAATGTTTTCCCCGCGAAAGCTTGTGGATTTGGTAAAAAACCTGTTAAAAATATTCCTCGTAGGATTTGTTGCATATTCTGATTACATGAGCCTGCGAGAAAAATTCGGAAGTTATGTCGGACAGGACATCTATATATCTTTTGTTGATATCATGCGAACAGCCTTCCTTATGGCATTAAAAATGTGCATTGTTATGGTATTTATTGCGGTAGCGGATTTTCTCTATCAATGGTGGAAATATGAAAAAGACCTGAAAATGACAAAACAAGAGGTTAAAGACGAGCATAAAATGATGGAAGGCGATCCGAAAATAAAAGGCAAAATAAGACAGAAGCAAATGCAAATGAGCGCAATGCGCATGATGCAGCAGGTACCGGAAGCAGACGTTGTAATAACAAACCCGACACACTACGCGGTGGCGCTTGCATATAGAGAAAAAGAACACTCTGCACCGACTGTGGTTGCAAAAGGGCAAGACTACGTAGCTCAAAAAATAAGAAAAGTCGCAATGGAGCACGACATACAAATAGTAGAAAATCCACCCCTGGCACAGTCACTGTTTGCAATGTGCGAAGTTAATGATGAAATACCCGACGAGCTGTTCCAAGCCGTAGCCGACGTACTGGTATTTGTATATAGACAAAAAGGAAGAATTAGATAAGTGGAAAGTGGAAATATAATTGTAAGCTGAGTGTCGTTGTGTTTAGGAGTTTATATATGAACAAAGCTTCTGAATAATATAGTTGTTTAATCCAATAACTTTCAACTTTCAATTTTCAACTTTCAACTAAAGAGAGTAGGTGAGAGCAAGTATGAAGATCAAAATATCTGATATTTCAGTAGCCATATTGCTGGTGGCGATACTTGTTGTCATTATTTTCCCGCCTAATACAGCTCTTATGGACTTTCTTCTTATCATCAACATGGCAGTCTGTATCATCATCCTTTTGTTCTCTTTGTATGTCAAGGATCCTGTGGATTTTTCAGTGTTTCCGACAATCCTCTTGTTTATTACGGTATTTCGATTGGCTCTTAACCTCGCTTCGACACGACTGATTCTTGGTAACGAAGGCAATGCGGGAGCAGTAATAAGAGCATTCGGAGAGGTTGTCGTAGGCGGCAATCTTGCAGTCGGTATCATTACGTTCTTAATAATCCTGATTGTTCAATTTATGGTTATAACCAAGGGTGCCGAGCGTGTATCGGAAGTCGGAGCGAGATTTACACTCGATGCAATGCCCGGTAAGCAAATGGCTATCGATGCCGACCTTAACAGCGGTTTTATTGATGAGGACACGGCTCGTATGAGACGTGAAAAAATACAGTACGAGGCGGATTTCCACGGAGCAATGGATGGTGCCAGTAAGTTCATTAAGGGAGACGCGGTTGCGGGACTTCTTGTCACATTCATTAATGCCATAGGCGGAATAATCATAGGAGTCATGACCATGGACGCTGATATAGGCGAGGTAGCACAGATTTTTACTCTTGCAACCATAGGCGACGGTCTTATTACACAAATTCCGGCTTTGCTCATATCCACGGCATCGGGTATAATAGTGACACGTTCGGGAAGAGATGAAACCTTTGGCGGAGAGTTGTCAAAACAGGTGCTGGGTCAGCCGAACGCACTCATAATGGGCGGTGTACTCATAATAATAATAAGCCTCATGCCGGGACTGCCGACAATACCGATGTGGATTGTTGCAATAATACTGATGATTATAGGCTATATCACACTTGGCAAGATTAGAAAAGAAGCAATAGTTGAAGAGCATGTAGAGGAAGAAGCGGCTGTGGAAGAAAAGAGAAAACCCGAAAGTGTGACCGCTTTGCTCCAGGTTGACCCGATAGAACTGGAGTTCGGATACGGGATTGTTCCGATGGTAGATGTATCGCAAGGCGGAGACTTACTTGACCGTGTTGTTATGATAAGGCGTCAGTGCGCTATTGATATGGGTGTGATAGTACCCGCAATCAGGTTGCGCGACAATATACAGCTTGCCACGAATGCATATTCAATTAAAATAAAAGGCGTCGAAATAGCAAAAGGAGAGGTAATGGCAGATCACCTTCTCGCTCTCAGTTCGGGAGAGGTTGAAGAAGAAATATACGGAATACCGACAATAGAGCCTACGTTTGGTCTGCCGGCACTGTGGATTCCGAAGGCTGACCGTGAAGAAGCGGAAATTTTCGGTTATTCAACGGTTGACCCGCCGTCGGTCATTGCCACTCACCTTACGGAGATAATCAAACGTCACGGGCATGAGCTGCTCAATCGCCAGCAGGTACAGACACTCGTCGACAATCTCAAGAAAACACAACCGGCGCTTGTCGACGAAGTCATACCGAAGTTATTCTCGCTCGGAGAAGTACAGAAAATCCTTGCAAATCTCTTGTCGGAAAACATACCGATTCGCGATATGGCATCGATTGTCGAAGCACTGGGGGATTACGGCAATCTAACCCGGGATCCGGATATGCTGACGGAATATGTCAGACAAGCACTCAGGCGCTCGATATCAAAGCGCTTTATACCGGAAGACGTTGCATATGCGATAACACTTGACCCGTCGCTTGAACAACTCATTTTGGACAGCACAAAGCAATCGGAGCACGGCTCATATCTGGCGATTGAACCCGTGCAGGTACATTCAATTTTTGACAGGCTCCGGGCAATAATAGAAAACATGAAAAACAAAGGGAAAACTCCGATAATACTCACATCGCCGCTTGTTAGACGGCAATTTAGAAAAATTTCTGAACAAATTTCCCCCGAACTCGCAGTTTTATCGTATAATGAGATAGACAGCGGCGTTGAAGTGCTGTCCGAAGGAATAGTTAGAATTTAAATAAGTGGAAAATGGAAAGTTGAAAGTTGAAAATAATTAGCTGGAATATTATTATGGTACAAATGATGTCGGCAGTAGAAAACCGGGGATTCGGATTATTGTTTAAACAGTATTCGCTCAATTTTCTTTAACTTTCCACTTTCAACTTTCCACTTTCAACTAAAAAAGCTTTCAACTTTCAACTAAAGAAGGCTTTCAAATTTCTACTTGAGGTGAAAAATGCAGGTTAAACGATATCATGCGGAGAATATGAAGCAGGCTATGGATGCCGCAATTCGCGAGCTGGGATCGGATGCAGTTATGATTTCACAGAGCAAGGTGCGGAGAAAAGGGCTCAAAAACCTGTTTCGCAAACCGGTATTGGAAGTCCAATTTGCTTACGACCCCGCCAATACTCCTTCGTCAAAGAAGTTGAGCTTACCTTATACTCCGTCAATGGATAATGCAATACATGGCGGAAGTCAGTCTCCCGAAGGTTATCAATCTTCCGGCGGCGGGTCACTCCATCTGGGCGGGCATGGAGAGAAAAGCCACAAGGAGCATAGGAGCAAGAATTCAATGGTGAGCAGCGCACAATTTGAGCAGCTTGATAAGCGAATGGATTCATTTGAGTCGGTGCTGACAGATTTTCTCGATAAGTTTTCCTATGTAAAGCGCGATATAACATATGACTATTCGGAGGAAGTGCAAAAACTGCTTGGAAAGCTTATAGAAGCACAGGTCAGAGAAGAGCTTGCCCACTCTATTGCAAGGCAAACGGAACAAATGCTAAAACAGCAGCCCGGCGCAAACGCTGCAGAAATTATTGAGCATTTTTTATTGGAACAGTTTGGAAGGTCAGAGCCGATCCTGCACAAAAAATTCTCACAAAGAGTAATACTCATGCTCGGTCCGACCGGTGTTGGAAAAACTACAACAATTGTAAAGCTTGCCGCAGACTTTTCTGTCAAGCAAAAGAAAAACGTGGGGATAATAAACACAGATACCTATCGGATAGGCGCCCAGGAGCAGTTGCAAACATATGCGGATATACTGGGCGTTCCGTTGCAAGTTGTATACCATGCGCACGAACTGGAAAGTGCTATGAAGCATATGTCCGACAGGGATTTGATTTTTGTCGATACCGCGGGAAAACGCCCGGGCGACGAGCAGCATAAGGAAGACCTCCTGGAGATAGTCCGCATTTTAAGGCCGGAGGATGTACTTCTTTGCCTTTCGGCAACAACAAGCTTTTCATCAATGAAGGAAATGGTGGACACTTACGGGTTTATAGATGACTATAGAGTGCTGATAACAAAAATCGATGAAACAAAATACAGAGGATCAATATTAAACATAAGCTGGTACACACAAAAACCTCTTGCATATGTAACGACGGGGCAAGATGTCCCGGACGACATAGAAATAGCTGATGTAGAGGAACTGGTGAAACAGATGATTAGGGGTTAATGCAGAATTAGTAATACAGAATGCAGAAATATTTCCGTCATACCGGGCTCTCCCTGTCGTACAGATTGGACTCGGTATCCCAAGGGTGTAAATAGGATTTAAGGTGATAAATTCCCCTCTGTGGAGGGGTGGCACGAAGTGCCGGGGTGGTTAGGAGCAATATGTACGATCAAGCTCAAAATTTAAGAGCGTTAATGGGGAAAAGCAAGGATATAAGAGTCATTTCCATTGCGAGTGGAAAGGGTGGTGTAGGCAAGTCTTGTATTGCGGTCAATCTGGCGATTACCATGAGCAGACTTGGTGCCCGTGTGCTTATACTAGATGCTGACTTCGGGCTTGCGAATATTGATGTAATGCTTGGCATAACAACAAGACTTGATTTGAGTTATTTTCTTAGGGGAGAGAGAACGCTTCGGGATATAATCCAGCTCGGACACGAAGGCGTGCACTTTATTTCCGGCGGTTCCGGAGTAAAAGAGTTGATCGGCATGAGCGAAAATCAACTGGCGGAGCTGCTTACAAAAATAGTTCACATTGACGCACCGATAGATATAATTATCATGGATGCCAGTGCAGGTGTCGGTGACACTGTCATGCAGGTACTTCTTGCGTCATCTGAAACAATAGTTGTTACAACATCGGAGCCGACATCAATTTTAGACGCGTATGCGCTTGTGAAAACAATTGTTAAGCTTGATGCATCACATCCGCTGCATGTTCTGGTAAATAAATGTGAAAACAGAAAAGAAGCATTGAGTGTCCAAACAGGTATTGTTGATGTCTGCGGAAAGCATCTGGGCAAGAACATAAATCCGTTAGGGCTGATATCTTACAACCATGAATTTACATATGCAATAAAAAGACAAATACCAATATCCGTCAGTGAACCGTACGGGTCAACCACAAAAGAAATAGAAGTTGTTGCGAGAGCTATTCTTAATATGCCGGTTGAGAAGGAGTCGCACGGCATTTTATCAAGAGTATTTTCGCGGATGCTGGGAACAGCAAAAGGAACGGCAGGTGTGTAGATGAGCGGTGGAAATCAACAAGTACTTGAAGATGAAATAATAATAGTCGGTGATAAAATTGACATTGTAACTTATCAAGGCATTGTATACAGATCTATGATCGAAGACAGACTTACCGGCGGACAGTTTCTTGTGGGCATACCAAACAGGAAAGGTGTTTTTATGAATGCCGTTGAAGGTGACGATCTTTATCTTGTTTTTTACCGCGAGTCGGGCAGATACATTGCTCAAATGAGGATAATAGCTTTTGAAAGCCGCGGCAATATACGGTATATGTGGCTTGAACTGATGACAAAAGCGCAGAAAAACCAAAGGCGGGCGGCATTCCGGCTGCCGATTGAATTCGAGGTGAAAATATTCGAGATTGAAGATAATAATGAAAAGAGTCAAAAAAACGTACCAAAGACAACACAAATACATATACTTGAAACAGCAATGTCCAGAGACCTCAGCGTTACAGGTGTGGCACTATTGACAAAAAAGCAATACGAGCTTGGTGATGAGTTTCTGCTTGAGCTTCACTTTGACAGGACCGCGGTGAGGGTAAGAACCCGCTCGACACATGAAAAGTCAAACAGCACAATGACAATGACCGCAGCGGTTAAAAGATGCATCCCGTGGCGTACGACAAAAACATTCAATACGGGGATGCATTTTTTGGCAATGTCGGAGAGTATGAGTGACAATTTAGCAAAATTTGTGTTAAATGAGCAGCAAAAACAAATAAAACGAAGAAGAATGCTGATTTAATGATAAAAATGTGTTATAATAACCGCAAAGCGGTTATTATACGTTAATTTAATGCATATATCATAACGCCGCATAATGTATTCAAAAACTTGTGAAACAATGCAGCGGCTATGATATAATAACCGCAAGGCGGTTAAAACATTAGCGGAGGGAAGAAATGCATGGGTGATACTGTACATAAATTGACTCCCGAAAAACTTGAAATATTATGGGTTGAATACAAGGATAATGGAGACATTGACGCAAAAAACGATTTATTGCTCCATTATGGCTACCTTGTTAAATGGATAGTTCGTCGCATGATGCCGAAATATAATAATTATAACGAATATGACGACCTGGTAAGCTGCGGCATGATAGGGCTTATAGATGCTGTTGACAAGTTTGAGCTAAAGCATGAGGTTAAATTTGAAACCTATGCGGTAACAAGAGTACGCGGCGAAATACTTGACTATATGAGGTCGCAGGACTGGGCATCACCAAGTCTGCGAAAGAAGATAAGCGCAATAAACACGGCATATGAATCGTTTGAAAATAAATATCCCGGTCAGCAGGTTGACCAGCAGGTGGCCGATTCCCTGGGGATGCCGGTTGAACAGGTGCACAAGGTTCTAAACCAAACGCATATGTTCAATCTTATAAACTTTGAAGATGCGCTCGGAACATCAAACCCCGAAGCTGAAATAAAAAACAGAGATGAGAAAACGCCCGAGGATGAGTTGCTTGAAAAAGAAAAAAAGGCTGTTTTGGTAGAGGTGATTGACGAGCTGCCTGAAAAGGAGCGGACCGTAATTACGCTGTATTATTACGAGGGGTTATTATTAAAAGAAATTGCGGATATTCTAAATGTGACTGAATCCCGTGTCTCGCAGATACATTCCAAGGTCCTTGCTAAAATGAAAACAAAACTGGAAAAAGTTGTTTAAGGCTGACTGTGAGGTTTATGTGATGAATAGTTTTTTGCTTACTTATGAACAGGAAGGTGTATTTCTGGAGCTCCCTGAGGAGCCTGATGTTGAGCTTGACAGAGACGAGCTTATGCTGCATTTGTCGCGTAAAAAAATCATAAACCTCAGTGTTCCGACTGTTCAGACTCTGCTTGAAGAAGGCAGCGGACGTGTGAGAATAGCAATAACACAAAGCGAGCATATATATGGCGAGGAAATAACTGTCGAAGCACGAGAAGGCGATCTGGTTGCTGAAGCGAGACTGATCGAACCGGAACCCGGCGGTCCGCTGCTGGAGCTGGAAGCGGCAAAAGCAACTCTTAATAAAGCAGGCATTGTGCATGGAATCGATGATGAAGCATTGCAAAAGCTCCTTGACAAAAAAAACTACGGCGAACCATATCCGATCGCACGGGCAACCCCGCCCGAAGACGGAGAAGACGGAAAACTAATCTTTCATTTTTCCACGGATGAAAGAACGGGAAGTCCCGTAGAAATTGGCGGAGGCAGAGTAGATTACAGAGTACTTGACCTCTTTATCCCCGTGACGGAAGGGCAGCTGCTCGTAACAAAAACCGAAGCAACATCAGGATATCCCGGAACAAATGTAAAAGGCTTTGCTATAAAACAACGACCCGGTAAAGAAATTGCGCTGCCGAGAGGCAAGAATATAACCTACAACAATGAAAGAACAGAAATGACTTCGGTATGCTCAGGTATGGTCGAATACGTAAACAATGCAATAAATGTCTCAAATGTATATTCCATAAAAGGCGATTGCGATATGAGTGTGGGCAATATCGATTTCGACGGCAGCGTACAGATTTCAGGGTGCGTACGTACAGGGCATACTGTTAAAGCGACAGGCGGCATAAGTGTCGGCGGAGGTGTACAGGCAGCTAAGTTAATTGCAGGAGGAAACGTTGAAGTAAAAGGCGGGATGCAGGGTTCGGGCAAAGGGTCTATTGAAGCAGGTGGATCGGTATCGATTATGTATATTGAACAAGGTTCGATATCCGCCGGAGGTCCTGTCACAGTAGATGTAAGCATACACAGCAGAATAGAAACAGGAAGTACAATACACGTAAAAGGGAAAAGAGGCGCTATAATAGGGGGTCAGGCGGCAGCGGCAGGTGACATTGTAGCTAACTTTATCGGCACCCTTGCCGGCACAAGAACCGAAGTTGAAGTCGGCTTCATGCCGAAAAAACGCTCCCGTATACAGGAAATTGAAAAGGAAATGGAAAGAATCGCCGCGGATACAATTAAGATTAATCAACTTGATGCATATCTTGCCAAATCAAAAGGCGCGATGGATAACGAAACGTGGACGAAGCTGCATATATCGGGAAAAGAAAACAGGCGGATAAACGCGGAAACTTCACAAATACTTACGGATGAACTGGAAGAACTGAAATACGAGATGGATCACGCTACGGAAAACAAAGTCCACGTGTTTGATACGGCATTTTCAGGTTCCCGTATATCGATCGGCTCAAGCTCACTTAAATTGACCGGAGAAATCAATTATGCAACATTCCGGTACAGCGCCGGAGAAGTAGTGTACGGACCATGTGAGATCAGCAAGAGGGACAAATGACAAATGACAAATGATAAACGATAAATGACAAATGACAAATGATAAATGAAGATTGTTCATATTCCATTATATGAGAATTGATGGGTTTGGATGGTATATTATGGTAAAAATGACAAGTAAATAATTACACACTAAGCAATGATGAAAACTATATTTGTCATTTATCATTTGTCATTTGTCATTTCCCAGGGAGGGAGTACCATGTCTATTAGAGGTATTGATACACAAATTATGATAACAAGGACTGCTGATTTTGTCAGAGAGACCAGCAGTGTTCAAAAACAGCCGGAGGTAACACAAGATTACCTGGCGGTACAAACTAAAATAGAAAGCGCGCAAGAGCAATCAAGGGTTGCGGCAACAAATGAATCCGAGATGGAAAACATCCGCACGGATAAGGACGGTGAAGGCTCAGGCGCAGAAGGCAACAATGACTCACGGCAGGAGGAACAGGAAATGACGGAAGAACAACAAAAAGAACTCCTCGTAGCCCCTGCTCCGTACGATCAGCTGATAGATATTCATGTTTAGGAATAGTTGAAAATTGAAAGTTGAAAGTTGAAAATAAGAAATACAACTCCGTCATTACGAGTAAATTTCATCCTCCGCAGAGGTGAAAAGTCCGTCCGCAGACGGTGTGGCAATCCACAGTTCAATTAGCTTAGTTACTTAAGTATATGTTATATTAAGAGTTAGTATTTAGGAATAGGTTATTTATGGGATTAGAGTATTATATATTTGCATTATTTATAGCGGCACTTGTATGCATTATTGCTGTAATTTGCAAAGTACTGTTTTCTAATGTCAAGCGGCAGAGGAAGCTGCTTGATGAGCGGGAGTCGCAGATACTGCAGCTTTATACTTCTGTTGAAACGCTCATGGAAGAATTTAATGAACAAGTAAAAATGACAACCGGTGAACTAAAAGAACTCGAAACCCGTGCAAACACACAAGTCCTGCAAGTACAGAAGGCACAACAAATGCAACAGGCGCAGCAGGCATTGCAAGCGCAACAGGTATCACAAGCAGTGGACATGACTGCGTTTGACCTGCCGCCGGGGCTTGAAAAGAAAGAACAATTATTGGATAAGCTGCCGAGAACGTTACCGTTTGACGCCAACCGCATAAGAGTTGCGGGCGAGGTACTTCAGCGGGCGGAACGGATAATCAAGAGCGAAAACATACCTCCGCCCCCGCCGCAGGAGAAGGAAAACACAGGAGCAGTCTTCCAAAAATTCTTTGACGATACGGCAGAATCAACTCCGCTCCCGCCTGCGGTAAGAGCATCGAGAGCACAAACCAGAACAGAAGCGATCCTGGAGCTTGCAGCCGAAGGCAAAACGGACATAGAAATAGCAAGCCGGCTCGGAATAACCCGAAACGAAGTTTTACTTGTGGTTGGACTTAAAAAGTAAAAAAATCGTAAAAATAGTTAAGTTATAAAGGAGAAAGCACGATACTGATAGTAAGGATAGGTATATCTTTATTTGAGTGCATCTAACGCAACGCTGTACAGGGTGCATCAGAAGCTACAGGGAGTGCAAATATGGTAAGAGGCTTATATATTGCAGGAACAGGGATGTTGCTTCAACGCAGACGGATGGAAACCATTACAAACAACATTGTCAACGCGGAAACAACCGGCTACAAAAAAGAGTTTAACATAGCTCACAGCTTCGATGAGGTTTTTCTAAGAAGAGTAAATGACAGCCGTCCTATAGTACAACAGGGACGAGCCGTCGGTCCCCTGAATCTCGGAACACAAGTTGATCATCTGTACATTGATTTCGCGCAAGGGGCAACAGAAGGTACGGAACGACCGACGGACTTTGCGCTTTTAGGAGACGGGTTCTTCGTAATACAGACAGCAGACGGCGAGCGCTATACCAAGACCGGACATTTCTACCTAAATGACGCAGGCTTCCTTGTAGATGGTGACGGAAACTATGTACTCGGAGAAAACGGGCCTATAAACGTAGGCGGACTCAACTTCCAGGTAGATACCGCAGGTAACATCTTTACGGCAAACGGATTTGTAGACACGATACGTGTTGTATCATTTGAAGATAACTCAACGCTGAGAAGGCAAGGCAACAATCTGTACTTTGCAACCGAGCCTCCGCTTGCGGCAGCAAATCCATATTCAATCGCGCAGGGATTCCTTGAAATGTCAAATGTAGACATAGGACGCGAGATGGTGGATATGCTGGCAATGTACCGCACATATGAAACAAACCAGCGAATGATAACAATGATAGACGAAACAGTAGGCAGAGCAGTTAATGATATAGGGAGATTACGTTAATGTACTTGGCAAAGTCGATAGCAGCCAGCGGTCTTAGAAACCAGCAGATGCGAATTGATACAATAGCGCATAACATTTCAAATGCAAACACTCACGGATATAAAAACGCGAGACTTGACTTTAAAGACTCGTTATACGTAGCCGGAATTACCCCGGGACCCGCAAGAAGCCTTGAAGAGAGTCAGCAAAAAGGTCACGGACTTATGACAATGGGCATAACCAGAGACTTTAAACCGGGACCTATGGAAAGAACGGAAAGAGACCTCGATTTCGCTATAGAAGGTGAAGGGTTTTTCTCGTTATCAAATCCCAACGGCGACATAGCGTACACAAGAAGCGGTGTGTTCTTCCGAAGTGTTGAAGCAAACGGGACATTTCTTGTTAACGGTCAGGGGCTGTATGTCCTTGATGAGAACGGCGAAAGAATAATGATGCCGTTTATGACCAGCAAAATTGAATCAAATGTTGACGGGACATTGCGTTTTTTAGACATGAATAACGAACCGCTTGGTCAGGCGAGGCTTGGTATATTCACTTTTCGCAACCTTAAGGGTCTCGAATCAATAGGCGGCGGGAACTTCGCTCAATCACCGTCTGCGGGGGAAAGATTTCAGGTCAATAATCAGATAACATTACGTCAGGGTGTACTTGAAGGCTCAAACCTGAACTTATCGGAAGAAATGACAAGAGTAATTAGAACACAAAGAGCATTCCAACTCGCTTCAAGAGCATTAACCACGGCAGACGAAATGCAAGGCATAGCAAATAACATGAGAAGATAGGGGTATATAACCCCTAAATCCCGGCAAAATTTATAGAGGTTTGGAGGACAGCTATATATGAATATCATTCAATGTCAGTTTTGCAAGAAACCATTTGCCAGTATCAGCGGAAGAATTTGCCCTGAATGTCTTCAACAGATAGATAGAGACTTTATAACGGTAAGAGACTATATCTATGAAAACAAACACGCAAACATAGACAAGATTTCAGAAGAGACGGAAGTAAAAAAGACCATTATCATTCACCTGTTAAAAGAAGGAAGGCTGATAATAGACGGTCCGGATGGCGGCGGCGGCGTGCTTGCCTGTGAAATGTGCAAAAAACCGATAAACACAGGCAGACTGTGCAAAGAATGTATGGGAAGTGTAGCATCCTCAATGGATAAAAATGTTTCAACACACAAAAAGCCGGAGCCTGTAAAAGAGGTTCAAAGCATAAAAGGATCGGCAAAAATCGGAAAAAATAAATGAAAAAACTGTTAAGGTTTAGCTAAAAACATTCGATATATATAGTATAAGAGCAATTACGCTTTTGCAATAACCCGCAAAGAAGGTGGAAGACATGAAAATCAACCCGATAGTAAATCCAAACATCCTGAGAAGTTATCAGGCAAGTAAACCCGTAAGGGAAGAAACAAAAGTGACGAGCGGCCGCGACCAGGTTACTTTTTCAAAGGAAGCCCTTAGCTTTTCAAAGGCATTGACGGAAGCAAAAGAAGAACTTGAATTCCGTACACCGGAAGAGAAAGCGCATATCGCAAATATCAAAAACGCTGTTCAAAAAGGCGAATACAAAGTCAGCAGCGAAGATATTGCCGATAGAATCCTCTCCAGCATCATTGGTCGCAGCTAATGAGAGAAAGCATAACGGATCTTTGTGCTCTTTTGGAGGAGCAGAAGTGTGTGCTTGAAAGAATGCTTGAACTTGCCAAGGAAGAACGGCAAATAATCATCAAAGGAGAGTCCGAAAAACTTGAAGGTGTAATTCGTCTTGAGCTCAAAGAGCTAAACAAGCTCGGAGCGATTGAAAAAAAACGCCTTGCTCTCCACAAGCTTATTGCGGCGCAAATGGGCTTACCCGATGAAAATATCACGGTAAGCATGATAGCAGAGCAGGCAGAGCCTGATGAAAGCGAAGCAATAAAAAAGCTGCAAACGGAGCTAATGCCGATAATTGAAGAACATGCGGCTGTAAATAGTGAAAACCGTGAACTGATAAAGTCACATTTAGAATACTCGGAAACAATGCTGGAACTGATGGTAGGCTCCGAAGACCCGCTGAACAACATGTACGGCGGCGATGGAAAAGCCGCAGCAGACAGAAAAAAATCAACAGGCTTCTACAGCGGTCATGCGTAGTAAATTATAAGAGAACTCCGGTGACGAGCCGGAGTTCTTTTTAAATATTGTGGGGATTCACTTTTTACTATTTTTAACAAACCTCACCTTTTTTATCAAAACCCCTAATTTTTTTTCGAAATCTTACGATAACATAATTATCAGCATTGCACGGATAGCAATGCCATGCAACATAAGAGAACGGATTCTCCCTCGGTGTGTGTAGCACACTTTACACACGAAGTAAACGATAGCAGGGAGATATAGCAATGCGCGGAACATTTTTTGGAATTGAAATAGGAAGAACAGGTCTTACAACAGCCCAGTTCGGTCTTGATGTAACAGGCCATAACATATCAAATATGGATACGGAAGGCTATACTCGCCAGCGTATCGTATCAACGGCTCATGACCCATTCGCAACAATAGGTAAATTTGCGCCCACCCCCGGGTCGATGCTTGTCGGCGGCGGTGTGCGTGTCCAGATACTTAATCAAATCCGCTCAGCCTATCTTGACAGAAGGCTTAGAACGGAGAGTACCGAACACGCCTACTGGGCGACGAGATCACAAAGCCTTTCTTATATTCAATCGTTTTTTGACAACGTAAATGAAACAACAAGCATAAACCACACGCTGAGTCAGTTTTTTAATTCACTGAGAATAACGACGGAGGACCCCGTATCGGGAGCTCCGCGTACATTGATGCAGACCACGGCCATGGATCTTGTGCAACAGTTCAACACGATTTACCAAGGCTTGATCGACTTTCAAAAAATTGAAAACCGTGCGGTAATAGTAAAAACAGACGAAGTAAACACAATCGCGCAGCATATTACCGAGCTCAACAAAGCGATCTACGGCTTTGAGATAACCGGTATGATAGCCAATGACTTGAGGGACAAACGCAATCTGCTGCTTGATGAACTGGCTGTTCTTGTAGATATTGATTATGAAGAGTACCCCGATGCGCTCGGACATAGTATGCTCCGTGTGAGAGTCGGCGGATCAGTCCTTCTCGACCATGATTGGAATAATGAGTTATCCGTCGGCTGGATGCCAAATCCGCTCGGTTCCCCGCCTGAAGAAAGAGTGGCAATGCCGTTATGGCTGGGTAACTTGGACGTTGAGATGCCCGACGACCCGAACGACCCGTGGCTTTGGGAGATTTATGAGAACTCGGTACGCGGGGCAATGCTCGATTTTTCAAGAATAGGCGGCGGAGAGATAAAAGCGCATATCGATATGCGCGACGGAATGGGCGGTGGTGTAGATACTACAAAAAGAGGTGTTCCATACTACATTGAAATGATGAATAATCTGGCACGCGCACTGGTACAGGCGATAAATAATCAACACGTACAAGGCTGGAGCGACCATCCCACCGGATCCAGAACAGGAGTGTTGTTTTTTGACCATACGGTTGATGGTGTCGAGGTAGGAACTGTAAGATACTGGGATGACGTAAATGATATTGAGATTTTTGATCCTTATGATCCTGCGATTACCAGGACTGAGTATGTAATGCATGCGGACAGGATGCACCTGATAACCGCAGGAAATCTTAGTTTAAGTCAAGCTATTATTGACAATGTATTTAATATTGCGGCATCTGATACCAAAATAGGAAGAGCAGGAGATCCCGGCACCGATCCCGAAAAACTACAACGCGGAAATAACAAAAATCTGCTCGAGCTTCACCGGTTGTTTGGTGACACGACCATCAGGATAGATGTTGGCGGTGATGTACGGGAAATCGGCAGCCTCAATGACTACGCTACAACCATTAGATTTGATGTCGGCAACACGCTGCATACGGCAAGACAGGCAAGGGAGACAAGCAGAATACTCACGCTTGCAGCGGAAAATCAGAGAACAGCTATAGCCGGAGTATCACTGGATG
>Ga0123353_10003505_pt1 | contig 19841 bp, 12 predicted proteins | sample TergutLab28metaG_3_FD_92763 | JGI IMG/M metagenome (GOLD analysis project Ga0123353, IMG submission 92763) | Labiotermes labralis P3 segment gut microbial communities from Petit-Saut dam, French Guiana - Lab288 P3 | ecosystem: Host-associated > Arthropoda: Insects > Digestive system > Gut ... | reverse complement strand
TCGAGCATTGCAACCGGCTTGAAGGACATTGATCAAAAATACAAACCACAAGTCGAATCGCTAATGGCACCGAAATTTCAAACTTTCAAAAACAACCAAATTATGGCAAGGTAAGGTATAACAAGTTTGCATCCCGTTTCACAGTCTATTGACGCTGGGAAGTTATATCCTATAAATCAGAGCCGCAATCGTAAGATTGCGCAAAAGACAAAATCAAAGAGCGTTTTTTTTTATTTTCTCCATTTTTCCTCTTGCCATCTCTCGCCGGTCATGGTGCAATAGAAGTGGTAAGTAAATTCCTAACAAAATAAGGAACCAAACAAATGTCGAAATTTTCGCAAACCATGCCTTCCCTATCTGTTAACATGGGAAAAACAGGAAAAATGGTGAAAGGGGGGGGTATTTTAGCCCCCTAGCAAACCTCGCTCTTGCTCTCTTCTTCGCAATCTCTGCAAATAGCGTCTTCGCGGACACTGTAACGTCTTTATCATTAGCGACCCTTGCAAATACCGGAGGATGGCGCATCTTCTACGGCAGCAACACAGGTACAGCAGAATCGTACAACTACTTGGATGCTTACCTTGACGGTTGGGTTACTCAATCGAGAGCTGTGAATGCTCGCCAATCTACTTGGGTAACTCCTTTACCGGGCACCAGTTGGTTATTCCCCGGCAGCAGTAGCTGGTATTTTGCGCCCAATGGGATGTATGCATATCAAAAAGACATAGGAGCATACAGCACCGGGGAAACATGGACGCTTTTCGGTTCATTGGCGGCGGATGATCGTGTTGTGAGTGCTTTTCTTGTGGGGGATGATGACTCATACGTGCGCATCAATGGTATATTCTTAGGAAAAACGGTGAAAAAAGTGCTGACGAGGATGTTGCCGACGACGTTCGGACTGGTGTGGGATAGAGTACGATTCCTTCACGTGCGCACATGATTTCGAGACCGGTTCGGAAGTAGGCGAATCGCCTTGCTTTGTCCTTGGTCAGTGCTTTCTGATAGACTCCATAGATAAGCCGAGTCGGAATGGTGCCGTCGTTCCGCTTTTGAATGACGTAATCGCAAAATCTTCTTTCGTCGTCGGTTTTTGCGTACAGTGTGACTTTTAGGATTTCGGCGGTGAGTCGGCTGTCGGAGTGGGCACCCGACTGTTGGGCGGAACAGGGGACGGCAAAACCAAGAACGAATAGGGCGTAAAATAGTCGTCTTATCATCTTTGGTTTTTGGCGCAAAAGTGACATGTTCTCGGTATCGGCAGAATTTTCAGAATTTTTCGGCTATCTCTTGTCAAAATCGGAATTTTTGGTAGATTCGTGTGAAAATGCTGGATGTTGCTGGTCGGGATTGAAGGTTTTCCTTGAATTTGTCGATAATATGCTTTGTAGTTTGATGGCGCCGTAACCAAATGGCTAAGGTAGCGGATTGCAAATCCGTCATGTCCCGGTTCGAGTCCGGGCGGCGCCTATGCATGGAAGCGGATTTTTCCGTTCATGCTCGGTGTGTGGGATTGATGTCGTTGTGAACGGCGGCATCGACGCTTCGAACCCGTGTATCGTTTTCCTCCCCGGTATCTTTGGGATTCCACCAGATCGGGGGGGATTTTTCTTTTTCGGGAAAGGAGGTGCGTTACAGTATTGAAAATCATTTACATTCTGCTAAAATCGTGGGTGCCGCTGGGGAGGGCTATTTTGACGGCAACGGCATGACCGCCCTGCCCGGTGCGGAGACGGACACCGTTCCAGATGAGCGGTGGCAATGCGGCAGTTATTGGCGTTCGGCAAACTGCGACGCACCCTCTTACACTTCTCCCAACGTACCTGCCCGTCGGCAGAGGATGGCAGGAAGTTTAGGAAAACCAAAAGAAGAACCAATTATGCGGGTAAAATACGCAAGAGCGTGATAAAGATTTTTAGAGGTGCCTGTGAGTGAAAACGTCCGATAAATCCAAGGTGGTTCGCTACTCGCCACCCAATCTGTCATGGTACGCTCTTCCATTTTTGCCGTTCTATGTGCCATTCTGTTCGCTCCCGTATCCCTGGGACAAATTGGCGGTATATTAAGCGAAGCCCCGTCGAGATGGTATTATCATAATACACTCCCATCATTTTATAACGGAAACTTCAACGACACGCTTGCCTTTCTCAATAACGACCTGCGTAATGCAGCGAAGATTCCTTTGCAAAACCAACAGACGTTCCTCTGGCTCGATTCGCTTTGCTATTGGACCTTGCAGGGAGAATGTTATTACCAGTTGGCACAATACGATGCGGCATTCCGGGCTTTTTCCGCCGCTTTGCAGGTTTATTTTGCGCAAGCCGATTGGCTCACCGCCATCTCTGTTTCTGTTCAGCCGGCGATGGTACCGCGGACACCGCTTCCGTGGGGGACATCGATTCGACCCGGCGGCATCGGCGATTTTCGGCAGTGCCGATTCCAAATGACCCACGAACATCTGAAAATCGTTCCTGCCGGTCCAGAAAACATTGGGTTAACAACCCAACAGACCTTGTCCTTTATTCATGCAGAACACATCGTACAGTGCCTTGCTCTGACGATTCGGCGGCGGGCGGAAATCCTCGGCAGTCTTTCCAAATACGATCCCGATACAAAATTGCTGGCAGAGATTCTCGCCAACCGTCCGCATTTGCCCAATCATTTTGCAGGCACTTGGGTTGACGTACTTTATGGTTTGACGCTTTCCGCAATGGGAGACGATGCCGCCGCCGAGATGCATCTCACCAACGGTCTTTTGATGTTGGAGTCATTTGATCACCATTTAACTCCCATCGCTCTGAACGAGTTAGGAAACATCGCTCTTCGCAACGGCAATGCGGAAGCCGCTCGAACGCATTACTTGGAAGCATCCTATTCCTCCTATCAAATGGGCGGCGATCCCGTGTTGCTCGGCGAAACATTCCGCAACATGGCGAACGCCCATCGGTTGCTCCAGAAGTCTCAGCCGTTTCCGCCGATCATCGATGCTTCCGTCTTTTTGCGCGATCAAAGAGATACCAGTCCGATGACGCTCTTGCCGATCCTCCACGAAGAAGCGGAATACAACATCGCTCTCCGGCGTATGCCCGATGCCGCAAGAATCAATGATCTTTCCGCCGCCGTGATGCGCAGAACAAAAAATGGAGTGCTGTTCGATACGGCTCACGGAGCAAGATATAATTATCTTGGTGCAACGATAGCATATTCCAATGTGTACGCTAATTTGGCAACGTCGGGGGCATCTCCTCCTGCGGTGCTTGCGGCGGGCAACCGGCATTTGGAGAACGCTCTCGGTTTTTTGCGTCGGAGTGCGCTGCGTCTCTATCAACTCGACGTACTAGAAGAATATTTCCAGAAGGGGTTGATTTCTCCTAGCGGTCCGATCACCGAGCGGATCGCCGATGAATTGTACGAAGAGTTCCTCCGCGAATCGACAGAATACGACTGGACGTTGTCCCCGATGGAAAGTTTCGCAGCATTAGTGGCAACGCCCCCCAGTGCGTATGAACGTTGGTTTGCCGTTGCGTTCCAACGCGGCAATCGGGAAAAGGCGTTTGAAATAGCGGAAAGGGCACGACAAGCCCGATTCTTCGCTAATCTGCCGCTCGGTGAATCCCGATTGACGGCGTTTCGCATGCTGTTTGAAAGCGATGACGCATCCTTGACCCCGGAAATGTTGTTGCAACGTCAAACGCTCTCCGTGGACTTCCCGGAGTTCAACCGCCTGTCGGAAAGCGTTCGTGATGTCCGACGGCAACTCCTCAACATTCCGATTGTGCCGCAGAATCCCGATCAGTTATCGGCACAACGGCGATTGTTTGCCGAACTCGAACATCAAAGTGCGATTCAAGAATCGGCACTTCAGGCGATGGCACTTTCCCGCACGAGGGTACCTCAGACGTTTCCGCCGATGATGTCGCTGGAAGAAATCCGAAAGGCACTGCCCGATAACACGTCTATGTTGGTCTATACCGAATCACTCGGTACGATTTACGGTTTTTTGATTGACCAGCGCAGCATGCAACCGTGGCCGGTTTTGCCAGAAGGTCCTCGCGATCAGCCGCTTCATACATTGATCACCGAGTACCTTCGCGATTTGGGAAACGTTTCTGCCGGTCAACCGATGGGAACGAAAGAATTGGCAAACCCGCAGGGAAAATGGCGAGAATCGGGAGCAAAACTGTTACGGCGTTTGCTCGGTAATCAAAATCGTCCGGCGAATTTTTCAGAACTCGTGATTGTGCCGACGGGACCGCTTTGGTATGTTCCTTTTGAGGCGATGTCGGTGCCGGCGGGCGATCAACTGCGTCCGCTTCTCACGGCGGGGCAAACTCCGCTGGCAATTCGCTATGCTCCGACGGCATCATTGGGCGTGCCGCAAAAATCGGGACGAAGTCCGAACGCCGAAACATTGGTACTCTGCGGAAAGTTCATGTCGAGAGACACTTCCGATGTCGCTTTGGAAGCGGTCTCGCGTTTTTCCAAGTCGGGAATTGAGAATCTTGCTGTAATGCGGGTTGATGATCGAACATCGGCAATTCCTGCTTCGTCTTCGGCGTTTGCATCGCGGGTGCAGCAACTGGTTGTTCTGGACGATATTCCGATGGCTCCTCCGCTCGGCTGGTCGCCGTTCACCACGAAGGCACGGACTCCGGTAGCGTCTTGGCTGACGCTACCGTGGGGCGGTCCGCGATTGGTCGTGTTACCAGCGTTTCATACTGCGGCAGAAAGTTCCTTTCGGGGCAACGCTTTGCAAAACGGCGACGACTTGTTTATGTCGGCGATGCTGTTGGAGGCGTGTGGAGCGAAGACGGTTTTGATGAGCCGTTGGCGCACCGGCGGTCGGGTTTCCTACGATTTGGTGGAACAGTTTTTGGTACAATTAGCGGACAAACCTGCGGCACAGGCATGGCGGCAGGCGATTATGGAGGTCGGTAGTAATCCGATTAACGTGGACGAAGAGCCGCGAGTCCGAAAAGACCCAAATGAAGAGATACCGATTGCTAACCATCCATTTTTCTGGGGAGCGTTTATGCTCATTGACCGAGGAGAAATTGCCGATTAAACGCGCAAGTCCGCCGATATTTATAGATGAAAACAATTGCGAAGTAGAATTAGTGAACTGTAACAATTTCACCATATTCTGCTGGCGAGTTCCACGATTAAACGGCAAATTTGCGGCACGGCTCCGACCGCCTTTGCCCGATAAAATGAAAGACCAAGACTCGTACAATACTCACCGATTTCTATGTCCAAATCGTTCTCCGTCTCCATGTTTTCGCAGAAAAAACCAATCGGCGAGGCAATGACCGACTTGACTCGTCCTTCCACCGCTAGTGTGCCGATTCGCTCCTTAATGTCGGGACCAAGCCAATGTTCCGCCAGTCCGCTTCGGCTTTGATACACCAACTCCCAAGGAATCGATATGCCGCATTTTTCGATGACCGCCCGACACGTCATGTTCAACTGCTCGACGTAAGGCGATTGGGCAGCATCGGCAAGAGGGATACTGTGTGCCGTAAAGAAAATAACCGGAGCCGGAAAACTGGTTAACCGGGGGTTTTCGAGTAGACGTTCCGCTTGGGCTTCAATGAAAAGAGAGTGATCGAAGGGAAGCGGCAATTTTTCAAGGGTCGGAGCGTTTGAACCGATGGTGCATCTTGCCGATTCCAATGCATCGGCATATCGTTTGTTGCCCGGTGGAGAATCGAACACCGATGTAGCAAAACATACGGCATGTTCAATGCCGTCCCTTGTCATTTCGGCGACCGTATCAACGAGCAGCGGATGCCAAAAAAGATTTCCCCAGTAGATCGGAGCGTCGTATCCGGTTCGACGGATACCTTCTATCAGTTTTTGACATTCGGAATTCAGCGGACTGTAATGTCCGGTCTTTGCCGCAAACAGTTCGTACTTTTGCGCAGCCGCTGCAATTCTTGCGGCAGAAACGTTTTTGCCTGCGAAGAGGCGGTTCAAAAAAGGAAGGACTTCTTCATGCCGTTCCGGCGCACCATAGGAAACCAAAAGAAGCGGTCGCATAATGTCCTATTGTCGATTGTTTTTTTTCGATGTCAATTCCCCGGAAAATTTAATTTTCTATCTGGGGACTGCGCTGCGCTCCGTCCCGGCTCTTTATGCAAGAAAATATTGACGCACCCCTTCAACTTCGAACAAGCCGACGGGGAAAGTGTTTTTCTCAACCATTGTAGTATAATGGATGTATGCAACGTTTTAACGTACTACTTCTGCTTTGCATTACCGTTCTTTTCGGTTGCGGATCAAGATCGGAACCGCAACTGTACATCTATTGCAATGAAACCTTTTGGTACGTCATGCAGGAAGAAGCCCTCTTTTTTAACAAACTTTATGGATTTCAAATTTTTCTGGTTCCTATCCGGGCAGAGCGAACAGCCGACAAGGCTGAAGGGGGCATGGAAATCGGCACGGAACGGCACGGTCCCAGTCAGTGGCGGAGTATGCCGAGTAAACAAACCGACTCCGAGACACCGCGCCCCGTACTCCATCCCGAAATCGAACGGCAAATCGAAAGTATTTCCACTGCACACTTTGGTGACATGTTTTTGAGCGATTCGCAGAAACATCTTGATAAAGTCCGGCAGTCCGCCCTCTCCGCAAAAGACTATCCCGTTTGCTATCTGACTCTCACCATGCTTGTACCCAAAGAGAATCCGCATCAATTCCACTCAGTCAAAGATGTCTTGAGTGCGAATCGAAAATTGGGAATCATCAGTCCTTCGTTTGACGGTCTCGGAGAAGCATCGTGGCATGTGCTGGACAAAATCGTGCCGGGCGGTGAATTTTCCATTCCGAGGGAACTCGTTCAATTTTATGAGCGGCAATACGATCTGTTAGAAGCACTGGAACAAGGAGACATTGAAGCGGCACTCGTTTGGAATGCGACCAGTCAGATCAATTTTCTTCTGGTCAAATACGCAGACGCGTACAATGCACAGTACGAAACATGCATGCGTGAAGCCGAACGGGAGCAGAATAGATCAAAATTACGGTCCATTTTGATGACGATGTATGACCAACTTCTCGACGAAAGGAGTTTTGCCGAAGAAGTGCCGCTGCTCGAAAATCCTGAGGAACGTTACGTCGTCGCCATTCGGCTGGTTGCGCTCAGTTCGGCGGACAACTTCGGTCACTGCGAACGCTTTGCCGATTTTATTCGTTCCAATCAAGGAAAAGAAATTTTACGGCAATTCGGATTCGCAGTAGAGTAGGAACCTGTCATGTCTAATTACCACAATGTTGGACGTTAGAAAACGACTTCCAGCGGCTTGTTCATGCCGACGAACCAGTTTCGAACAGTCAACTTTTCTGCCGATGCACCGAGAGCAATGTTCACGGAACCCTGTGCTGGCAGTTCCACGACTTTTCCTTCCGCCTCGATAATGCACGGAATATCGCTGACGTTCTGCAATGCCGCCCCGCTTGTACCCTTGTCGATTTTGACACATGACTGGAACAGTGCCGAAACACAGGGGGCTTGCCCTAAAATCATGTTTGCCGCCCAACCGACAACCCGCTTGGCAAAAAATGCCTCACGAATGGAATCGTGACTCCTTTCCTGGGCAAGAACCAACGTCATCGGTCGCTGCAAATTCTGGTGTCCGTATTGATTCCATTCGCTTGCGTGAATGTCGCTGTTGGTAATGGGAGCAAGGTTGCGGTCGTTGCACCAATCGAGGGCTATCGGATAAAAGGTGGAACCATTGAACACTTCGATGCCATGGATGTGTCCCTTAGCCCGGACTTCTTCGATTTCGTCGTGAAAGCGCATTGGCTCTCCGCGTTTGAGTCCGACAGGCGGATCACTGGCGAGACTGTTAACCCAGTTGGGATGATTCCAATGGACGAATCCTCCTTGTTCGACTGTGGCGGCAATCATTGCCCGCCAATCGTCCACTACCGCCGCGAGCGGATTCACATCTTGCAGGAAGAGAGCGTTGAAATGCCACGCACTCTTCGTGATTTCAGCACCGCGAACGAGAATCAAGTTGTTCTTCTCTGCCTCACCTCGGGCAAGGTCGTAGGAGATATTACGCTCGTCGTTTTTGTCGGCAAGTTTGAGACCGGCACCGCCGATGTTCGGACGGTATTCGATGTGATCCGTAATGGAAATCACGTCGAGTCCATTGCTCACGGCTTCGGAGACGCGGTCTCTCGGCATGACGTGTCCGTCGGAAAAGAGCGTGTGAATGTGGAAGTCCCCTTTGAGAACTTTGTATTGCTCACCATTGGGGGCACCGACATCGGGAATGGCGATTTTTCGCGGTGGTGTGTTCGCTCCGCGGAGTTCCCGTCCGTAGGACACGGCGGTCAGTCCCTCGCCGACCGGCTTTGGCAATGTTACGTCTTGAGCAAAAAGATTATGGGCGGGCAACGTCGCGGCGGCTCCAAACAGAGCAAGACTCTTCAAAAAATCACGTCGAGTGTTCATGAGTTCATCGTGGGTTATGGTGAAAAACTATGGCACGATTCTACATGACGATTGTCCGTTTGTCTATACAATGGAAATCTCCAACCACCGGGTGGGAACCTACGGCTTTGCCACGTTTCTCGCTGTATGCTATAATGCTACCTGATGTCAGACACGTTATTTCCCATTCCGAAGGACTTATTTAGCACGTTGCTCGAAGCCCAAAGCGAAGCCGATGTGCGTCAAGCGGTGCTTGCCGAACTGCCGCTCGGACGGTTGGAATACCTGCAAATCGACTACCTGCACGATAGCCTGCTCATCGAATTCAAACTCGATAACGGCATGGAAAATCGAGAAGGAAGACGAGCAGAAGTCCTTGCGCAAACCTGTTATTACTGCCATTCTCTACGCATCAACGGTGAACGTGTGCCGCCGTACATTGCACTGGTCAATAAAAAAGAAGTCATTCTCTACAAGCGGGAAACACTCAAACCTGTCTATAAAAATGTAGAATTGTTCGACAAGGGAAATCCGTCGTCGCCCGATGCCGCCGTCGTTGAGCAATGCGAAAACATCGAGCCGGTCTTCTATAAATTGATGGACTCTGAGTCGGCATGCCAAAGGGCTATCCGGCAACTCGTTGACGTTTGTAATCGGCAAGTTTTGGACATTGAAGAGATTGAAGAAATTGACGAGTACAACGTTCTCGAAGCCTACTCCGGATGGTGCAATACCTTTGACAAATACATGCAGAACATTTCTACGGACGAGGAGCGTCCGCATGTCTTTGAAATTGATGCGACGGAAGGCGGGAAAATTGCCATCATTTACGGTTCTATCACAGGGGCGGCAGACGAACTGATTCGTGTCGAATTCGACTTTAATGGAGAAATCAAAAAAATTGAAAACTGCAAACGGTCCCTGTACGAGGAATTTTGGACAATACGTTGGAAACGTGTTTCGGACAGAAAGAAACAGCGTGAAATCTTTGGCAAGATTTACGACTTGATGGACACGGCATCTCGCCGCCGCAAGGGACAGTTCTATACGATAACTCCCTTAGCGCAAAGAGGTTGGGAATACATCGTCAAAGAACTGGGCGAGAAATTTTGGAAGGATGGCACATGGCGGATTTGGGAAAACAGTGCGGGACAAGGCGGATTGGTGATTAACGTTATTCCCGATGACGCATTGCAATATACTTACCTATCGACAATCGACAATGCCGAAGTTGCTTATTTGAAAACACATACATACGGCAGAAAGATTTTCCGATTTGATTTTATCAATCAACAGACTTCGGAGTTGCCGCCGGAGTTGCAAAGGGACATGCGTGACCCTAATATCAAGTGGTTGTTCTTTATCAATCCGCCGTATGGTGAAGGCAGCAGCGGAAAAGAGACCGACGATGCCGCTTGGCATAAGGCAGGCGTAACGGATTCTCTCATCAAGGAAAGAATGAAAGGCAGAGGGGCTTTCTTGGGGATTAAGGAAAAATATGCTCAATTTCTGTTTCGTATTCAAGACGAATTCAAGGGTAAATTTGTTTTGGGATTGTATGCCACGATAAAAGCGATGGTGTCCAAAGAATATGTCCGCTTGAGAAGATTTTGGCAACCGCAATTCAAACGAGGGTTTATCTGTTGCGCCGGAAAATGGAAACAGTCTGCCGCAAACGGGCAATTCCCGATAGCCTTTTCTGTTCTCGACAGCAGGGAAAAAGGAAAATGGGGACGAATGGTCTACGATGTGTTGGAACACGTCAAAGACAATCCACATGGCGTTTTTAACGGACAAAAGGATTTCATACAAGAGGACACCAAACGTAGTTTTAGGGACTATTTTTTTCCGAACGAAGGCAAGGAAAAAGATAGTTTAACGGTTGTTCAGTCCAATGGATTGAAAGCGTTTGTTGGTAAATCAAAAATGAGTAATAATCGTCCTAATGATACTCTTGCGTCGGCAGGGTTAATATCGTGTTACATGAGAACACAGGACAAATCCAGAGGGATGGTCAGTGGAAATGTCATTGACAATTTGGTTCCGGTATTTATCAACAGTAAAAATTATAAACGAGTATTATGCGGCTTGGGATTGTTTTGGAGCGTGCGGCACACTTGGATTAACCACGAGGATTGTATTCTGGCACCATCACGTAACTTGACTCCAAAGGAAAAAGCGGATGCTGTGTTATATGCTCTGCTTTCCGAACGCAATCGTTGTACAACGGCAATGTTAACCGAAACGGAAATCATCACGAATCGCGGCAAAGTGCGTAACGGCGGACTGGTTAGGGCAATGCTCAATCCGTTTGACGCAGAACTATTTGATTGGAAACACTTGTCGTCTGTTGGCAAAAAAGCGTTGGAAGAGTACCGTAAATACTGTTATGAAATAGTCGATTGGGAAAATTATCCCACTGCGGCGGGTGTTGGTGCTTGGGGCGGACACTATTTGTATGAGCGGACGAAAAACGGTTTGGACATTGAAAACAAAAAGCCCGGCGACGGTTATGCGCTGCCGAAGGCTTTCAAAGATGCAAGGGAAAACTTGCGGCAAGCCGTAGAGAAGACGGCGTTGGAAGTTTGCTTTTAGACTCGGACTTACTATCGGACAAGAACGTCATGTTGACAAGGGACTACTTGCCAAGTGCCGGGCAATTTCGTAGTATGAAGATAATGTTCAAAAAAGAATCGCACACTTACCGGATAGTGTTGATTTTCGTCGCCGTGTTGGCAACGTTTGCGATCATGTACCTTTTTAGCAAAATCGGCATCAGACGGATACCTGGCGAACAAAAGTTTGGTGTCTCTTTTCAACGCTTCACCGGCGTAGAATCACTGAGGAAAACCAAAACGCCGGAACTCATTGCCGAAGTCGAAAACGTTGTAGAGCAAAACGGATTGCCCGCCGATGTCTTTTTCGGCTTGTCGTCCTACAATCCCGAAGACAGAAAGCCCGTTTCGCAACTCACCAACATTGCCATAACGCTTCACCAGGAATTTCGTGAGTTCTACCCGGACCCCGACGATTTGCAAAAACCGGTAAGACAGGAACTCGAACAACTTTGGGAAGCAAGTCCTATCGGGGAATGGAATGTGGACGAACAAAAACTAGATAATCTCTATCCGGTACTTTCCAGACTGGAGTCGAAGCGGCTCACCATACGTTCCCGGCTGGAAGATGATCGAAACACACATTTTTATTACGTATTCAATCATCCTGAATCGTTGAAAAATTGGGTACTTAATCCTGGGACAATGGTGAGCACGGAATCCTCAAAATATCTTGCGGACTATGCACTTTTGGAAGAGTATGCCATCGTTCAGGCACTTCTCGACGGAAACATTAGTGAGGCAATAGGCGGTCTGGCTTTTATTTTTCGAATTGCCCAGTTAGCCGCCATGCTCGGCAACGTCGGTGTTCGTAGCGATGCGGCATTAGTTCGTCTTCGGGCTTTTGACGTGATGCAGCGGGTCGTGCTTGATTCGAAGTTTGAGAAAAAACACATGATTGATCTGCGGACGATTCTGGCAGAACAACGCGACGAGTGGACTTCTGAATATGTGACCTGGTTCGGAGACCGCGCCAGTGGAATGATGTTGTATCACCAGGTACTGATGAACGGACTAGACGCGGCACTGGAACCGGCAGAACTCGAGGCATTGGAAGGACGCGACATCAATGCCCTCTCTCGGGGGGGTAGAAAATATCACGAAGAAGATGCAACGTTCTATCTTCGTGCGATGCAGATGATCTTGGATGTCAGCACCAAGCCCTATGTAGAACGGTCGGAAGTTCTGAATCAAATCAACCAAGCACTTCGTGAACGGCTGGACACGTATGATATGGAGGGCGATGTTAGAATTGCAAAGGAACCTGTTGTGGCGAGTATTTTGCTGAAGGACATAGAGCGTTTGATGAAAATTTATGCCCAAGATCAATCGGCACTGGATAGGGCTTTTCTGGCGATTCTTCGGTCATTGGGGCAGGGCGACACGGATCATTTTCGTGATCCTTTTACAGATGCCCCCTATGAGGTTCGACAAGAACAGGGGGCGCTCAGTGTGTCGGCGGAAAATCTGCCCCGTCCCTTTAGGGTGCCGGTTTTTACGGACAGAGAGTAGTGAGTTTGTTTTTTCAAATTTTGTGAATGAAAATCGGGACGGAAAAAAGGTCACATCCTTTCTTGATGTGCTTGAGCCGGCACTTCTGTAACACTCAAATCGTGCTATATTATCCGATATGAACACTGACCCTTGGCAGAGCGAGTTACGGCGATCCATTAAGAAAGTTGACGAACTCTGCCGGGTTCTGGAGATTCCTTGCTGCTCTGATCGCACAGATTATCCATTGCTCGTTCCCCGTCCGTTTGTAGATTTAATGGAGCAGAGAAATCTTAACGATCCGCTTTTGTTGCAGGTTTTGCCGCAAGCCGAAGAAAATCAAACTGCCCCCAACTTTTCCAAAGACCCACTAGGGGAGATTGCCGATACCGAAGGGGACATTGATTCTAATAAATACGTTACTCTCAATAAATACACCGGTCGGACTCTTTTGCTCGTTTCCCATGAGTGTGCCGTCCATTGCCGATTTTGCTTCCGCCGCCACTTTCCGAAAGCACCGACGAGGGGAGACGGCAGACGGCAGACGGCAGACGGCAGCAAATTCTGCCGTCTGCCGTCCGCCCTGCAAGAAGAAGTCATCTTGAGCGGCGGCGATCCGCTGATGCTTGATGACGCAACACTTGACCGCCTTCTTCAATCAATTTTGAGCGTGAAACATGTTCGGCGGATACGAATTCATAGCCGTCTGCCTATCGTCCTGCCGTGCCGATTGACCGCGAAACTAGCGGAGATTCTAACGTTGCCGATTCCCGTCTATTTGGTCTTGCATGTCAACCATCCGAACGAATTGAGCGAAGAATTTTTAGAGCGGCGTGAATTGCTGGTCAAGCCGGTTGTGCTGGCGCAAACGGTATTATTGCGAAAGGTCAACGATGCCGCAGAAACACTGTACCGTCTGTTTCACCGGCTCATCGATGCCCGGATTCTGCCGTATTATCTTCACCAGTTGGATAAGGTCGAAGGAGCGACACATTTCGAGGTTGCTCCCGAAGAGGGTTTGAGAATTCTTACCGAACTTCGACAACGGTTGCCGGGCTATGCTGTTCCGGCATACGTTCGAGAAATCAACGGCAACACATGCAAAGACATTATGGGCGGAATGTAGATGCCGTCATTTTTTCCTCCACCATCTCCCATTCCGTAGGAACGCGTTTCTCGGTAACAATGGACACATCCTACCGAAAGAGACATTCCTAATGGAATGCCGCCGACAGAGCGGGGTTAGTACCGCCATACCTGCGTTGTTAGCGAAAATGGGCGGGGGTTTTCATCGTTATTCCGCGATTCGATTTCCACGAAAAACGCAATATGCCCCGATTTAGGCTTGGGAACAGTAATGGAAAGACTCCCCTTTTGGTCGGTGGATGTCCATTTCGCCTGACGAAAATCCTTCGTTTCCGATTCGGCAGTCCACAGTTTCACACCACTGCTCAGTTTCACTCCATCTTGATTGACAGTCTCGCGCAACGGAAGTTCGGTGTCGATGTTGATTTGATAGCCTGCATCGCTTTCGGAGAGTGTCCATTCGAATGTGGGCCAATCGCCGCCCAGTGCCGCATGCTTGGCAAATACCGCTATCGATGTGGCTAATCTCATGCCTGCCCTCATCAATTCTGCCTGATTCCCCCCAGACTCGAGTCCAAGGCCGTGCCCGGCATTGGGAACCGTCAGGAGATACTTTGGACCAGGCAAATCATGAAAATACCACTTCGTCGCATCGACCGTCCAGTACGGATCGTTGGCTCCGTGCATCAAGAGTTTCGGCATGGCAAGCCTCGAACGGTAAGAATACGGATCAATCATTGTCCAGAGTTCTTTTTCAAATTCCGAACGCGGAGTGTTGTCGTTTCGCAGAAGATCTCTCTCGACATAATCATTGATACTCGCACTGTACTCGCCCCAGGTTTCGAGTTGGTATTCCATCTGTTTGCCGGTGTTCAGATTGTCGATCACCATCGGCACAATGGCAGTAACACGTTTGTCTCCCGACGCGGCGGTTAGCCAGGTCGTCCACCCGCGTTTGGAGGCTCCACCGACGATAAAACCTTTAATGTCAAGTTTTCTTTCTTGCTTGAGTATTTCCTGAATGGCATCCATTGCCCTGATGGCACTCTTCGCCATAGGAAAGAGAAGAGGCCAAGTAGCATCCTTTGTTTCTACGGCTTTGAGAAACGTTTCGCCGATGAGGGCATCTTCGACGTAGCCTCTGTTGCCGTCCTTTCCCAGAAGCGGCTGATTGGGAACTTGCAGGAGCAGTGCCATGGGCATTCCTGCTTGCCCGCCAGCCATGCCTGCAATCATTTTGTGCATGTCGCCCGGCTTGTCACCATTGTTCGAACCCTCAATAACCAGCACCGCATGATCCCGGCTGACCAAATTAGCCGGAACGACAAGCAACATGTAGTGCTTCCAGACAATCCCTTGCCAAGTTTGTGAGGTCAATTCCACCACGTATGTTGCGGTTCCGGTCGGTCTTTGTGGTTTTTCCAGGATTTCCCAGCGATAGGAATCGTCTGGCAGAGCGAGATAGGCATCGAGTTCCTTTGGGACTTCCGCCGCAAGGACGAAAGCAGGAACAAGCAACAGCAGGCACACAGCGAAGGTAAGTTTTTTAAGCATCGTTTAACAGGGGGTAAGGGAAAAATGGAGTGCGCGAAGACATTCCGCGCCTTGGTGCCCCATTATACCACCACGAACGGAAAAAGATACAAGGGGGAGATTGGCTGCTTGGCTGCCTACGACCCTACGACCGCCTCGAAACCGATCGCCCCACGTTATGGCACTTCCTGCTTTCATGCGTTTGCACTCCGATGTTTCATTCTTGCATTCCCGGAGATTTCAGTGTAATATATTCCTTCGGAGATAATTTCATGCCCGATGTAGTTTTTGACATTGCCGATCTGTCGACAACGGATCGCCTGGGACGGCATCTTGCCGAAAATCTGCCGGACGGCAGCGTCGTCGCGCTCGTTGGAACCCTCGGAGCAGGGAAAACAAAATTGGTACAAGCCATTGCAAAATACACCGGCAACGCAGAGGAAACAATATCCAGTCCGACGTTCGTGTTACTCCACGAATACATCGATGGAACCCGTCCCATTTACCATTTTGACGCTTATCGACTGGAAACAGCGGAAGAATTTCGGCGTTTGAGTCCCGATGATTACTTTGAAGACATCGGAATAACCTTGATCGAGTGGGCAGACAAGTTTCCGCAGATTTTACCCGCTCATCACTTGGAAATTCGGATTGAACTCATTGGGGAAACGCAACGCCGAGTCCATCTGATAGGGCACGGCACTGAATACGAGTCGGTCGCCAGGCAGTCCGCTAACGAGTTTGCGATCCAAGAGCAGCGGACATAAACGAAAGTTACCCAGCCGGAGTACCGGCTAAATACCAGCAGAACCTACGCCCCTTCTCCTTCCTATTCCAACCGAATATGCTCTATTTCGACTTTGATTCCTGCCGTCGAGACAGGATCGAGACGCAAAGAAGTTACGCGTCCTTGCCAGCCGGGAATCCCTTTTAACGGAAGCACATAATCCACGAAATCGGACGAGGGATGCACCGATACCCTCGCAGAATTGTCTTCGGTGTATTCCGTGTGTTGTTCCGTTTTCCAGAAAAATTGCATCATGTCGTTCTTGGTAACATTCGTTTTCATTCGAACAATCAATTTTTCGAACCGGGCGGCGCGAGTTCGGTCTTGGTGTACCCAGATTGCAGGGTCAGTCGATGTCGTCTCAAATGTGAGACACTTTCCGACATTGAGAAAATCTTTGACGTGCATCATCACTCGCCAATCTTGCGACGGACTGAATTGCCGCTTCCAATTCTCGTAATCGATGCCCCGAAAAGTCCACGACGTGCGGTTTTCAAACATCGTCTTCGGCAAATCGTAAGGTCCCAAACCGATGTCTTCGGGAATTATGTCGTCGCAAGGTTCCGTTGCATCGGAAAAAACCCGACGCACAGCATCGACATAGCCGAAGCCGTACTCACGATACGGCGCAAGGTAATGTCCTTCGCTCCATTCATTCCAGTTGTCGAGAATCAACATCTTGCTTCCGAGTTCGTTTTTCGGAATGTTTTGCTCGATGAAATCCTTTCCCTGCCGCAGAAGTGTCTCAAAATCGTTCGGCGGTAGTTTCCAGATTGTTCCCTCGTCGAGCCAGCCGCTCCAAGCCTGCGAAAACGTAACGATCTGCGGAATAATGTCCCGCTGACTTTGCCTCGCTTTGATTTGTTTCATCTGTTCTTCGATAACGACATCCGGCGGCGGACTATTGTGAACATACCAACAGTAGGCGAAGACATAATCGAGTCCCAAGTTTTTGTAACGTCTCAAATGGTTGGGATCAGTTCCTCGATATTCCCCTAAAATGTACAGTCCGTCGAAACCGGCTTCTTTGCACATGCTCCGCATCAGATCAAAGGCGGCTTTTGCCTTGTCGTCGCCGCCCAGGTCGGTGGAGACATCAAGCGGCTGATACACGAACAACACCGGTTTATTGTCGATTTTCAGGTAATTCTCCCGCTTGAAAAATTTTTCAATCCAATAGGGCATGAGGTTTTCCTGCAAGTCTTTTACATCACTGATTCCTGCGAAGCCTCGGCGTTGATTTTCCCACATGATGGTGAACTTCATCTGTTTTTCGAATCGAGACTTGAAGAGAGCGTCGTCGAATGCGCTTTGCTCAAACATCGTCGTAATTGGTCCGCCCTGACTGGTGCGATACCAGCAGTAGATGAAAAACGAAACGCCATGTTCGACTGCCCACTTCGTCTCCCAATCGGCAAGTTCGGGATTGTCCTGCGAATAGATTCCCAGTGCCGGGGCGCGTTCCTGATGTTTTTTCACGACTTGATTCCACAGTTCGGCACGCTCGGTCTCCCAGAGGGGACAATTATGGGCACCGATCAGCATTTCCGTTTTGACCGGCTTCGGTTCGGGAATGTAGTCCAGTTTTTCGATTTTTCGCGGCGGCATCACGACCTGCATAATGGTCGATTTTTGATGCACTTTTCCGTCGAGGAGCAGTTCTAATGTAAATTCGACCTGACCGGGCTTGTGGCAGACGACGTTCCAAGTTTCGACCGCGCCTTCTTTCGACGGTGTCCTTTTTGTACCGGAAAGAGTCGAACCTTCGGGAAGCGTCAAGCGCAATTCGTAGTCTATGTTACCGTCGAAGTCGATGATCGCTTCCAGTTTGAAAGGACGTTCAGCCCGAAGGATCGGTCGGTCGCTCTGAAAACTGTTTTCGCGGATACTGATGTCCGACTCTGCGGCAAGCAGCGGGATCATACTCAAAAAGAAGAACGTGTACGAAAGATGGATCGCAAGTTTCATGGGATTGTTGGGAAAAATTGTCAACGATAACATGGTGATGACATTGTAATGTGAGCGGCGGCGATTGACAAGAGTTTGTTTCTGGGGGCACTCGAGCGCGGCTTTCATGCCGTCAACTTGTCAAAAACTTGCTCTTGCTAATTTTCGCTCACCCCTTATAATGAACTTCTTGACAATGCCGTTTATTTACCGTTTTCGATGTCGTCGTCTCAGCTTTCGTCTCATTTCTTTTTGACCGAATATGATCTTCACCTACTTCGGGAGGGAACGCACTGGAATAGTTACACGAAACTCGGAGCCCACCTCCGGGAGGTCAACGGTCAAAAGGGTGTCAACTTTGCCGTCTGGGCACCGAACGCCTCTGCCGTGAACGTCATCGGCGATTTCAATCACTGGGACGCAACCGCCCATCCGATGAACAACAATCGCTTTTCCGGCTTCTGGGAAATTTTCATTCCCGCTGTCAAAGAGTGGGCAACGTACAAATACCTCATCAAAAACGGCGACTGTTCCTACGAAAAGTCCGATCCCGTCGGGTTCTACGCCGAAGTCCCTCCCTATACCGCCTCGAAAGTTGCAGAACTAGACCGATTCCAGTGGAACGATGCCGACTGGCTCGAAAAGCGTCGCAAGCACAACAACGATTGGCTTCACAAGCCGCTGTCGATTTACGAAGTCCACCTCGGTTCATGGCGCAGACCCGGCGACGATCCGTATCGCTGGCTCAACTATCGAGACATTGCCGATCAACTCGTCGCCTACGTCAAGGAGATGGGCTACACACACATCGAACTTCTTCCTGTGGCGGAGCATCCTCTATCGGCAAGTTGGGGGTATCAGGTGATCGGCTATTTTTCCGTAACGAGCCGATACGGCGGACCGGAAGATTTTATGTACCTCGTCGACCAGTGTCACCAAAACGACATTGGAGTCATTATCGATTGGGTGCCTGCTCATTTTCCCAAAGACGGACATGGTTTACGTTTGTTCGACGGCACCGCTCTGTACGAACATGCCGATCCGCGGCAGGGAGAACACCGTGATTGGGGAACGCTCATTTTTAATTATGGACGAAACGAAGTCCGCAATTTTTTGATTTCCAATGCGATGTTTTGGCTCGACAAATACCACATTGACGGGCTCCGCGTCGATGCCGTGGCATCGATGTTGTATCTCGATTATAGCCGCGAAGAGGGAGACTGGATTCCGAATGAGTTCGGCGGTCGGGAAAATTTAAGGGCAATTGATTTTATCAAAACGCTCAACGAACAAGTCGGCATTCAATATCCGAACGTGTTGATGATTGCGGAAGAGTCGACGGCGTGGCCCGGCGTGTCCCGACCGACGTACACCGGCGGACTCGGATTCTCCATGAAATGGAACATGGGCTGGATGAATGACACGCTCCGATATATGCGGCACAATCCGGTGCATCGAAAGTTCCATCACGACGAGTTGACGTTCAGTTTGATTTACGCCTTTCATGAAAACTTCATTTTACCTCTCTCGCATGACGAAGTGGTTCACGGCAAAGGGTCGATACTGGACCAGGTTCCCGGCGACCTGTGGCAAAAGTTTGCCAATCTCCGATTGTTGTACAGTTTCATGTGGACGCATCCTGGCAAAAAATTAGCGATGATGGGAAATGAATTCGGACAGTGGAACGAGTGGAACTTTGACGAAAGCTTACAGTGGCACTTATTGCAGTGGGAGCCGCATCAGGGTTTGCAGCGTTGCCTTGCCGACCTGAACAAGATGTACCGGAATGAGCCAGCATTGTACGAGTACGATTTTGACGGTCGCGGATTTGAGTGGCTCGACTGTCACAATTGGGAAACGAGTACGTTTGCCTTTATACGGAAGGCGCGGAACTGGCCCGATTTTCTAGTGATACTGTGCAATTTTACGCCGGTGC
>Ga0123353_10003504_pt1 | contig 19843 bp, 14 predicted proteins | sample TergutLab28metaG_3_FD_92763 | JGI IMG/M metagenome (GOLD analysis project Ga0123353, IMG submission 92763) | Labiotermes labralis P3 segment gut microbial communities from Petit-Saut dam, French Guiana - Lab288 P3 | ecosystem: Host-associated > Arthropoda: Insects > Digestive system > Gut ... | reverse complement strand
TTTCCATTTATAAATGCTTTTAACTACTCTTTCATCAGGCATTCTTTCAACATGTCCCACCCAACTCAGTCTCTTACTTTTAATGTGCCTTACTATATTTTCATGGTTAATCAGTTTTTTCAGTTCCTCATTTGTTTTTTGTCTCCATTCTCCATTTGTTTTCTGCGTTGGGCCAAAAATTCTTCTCAATAACCTCCTTTCGAATACCAATAATTTCTGCTTATCTGTCCACCTTTCCATAATTGAGCGTTTTTAGCAGTATTGGAATTTTTTCGGGGCGAGGGTGCTGGCCTTGCACCCAACCCCCAACCTGGAGAGCCAGGGTGTCTCTCTTCGTCTGGCTTCTACCCTTTGACCTGTCTGGCTTGGGTGTCCCTGCCGGTAGCTATGCTACCTCTGGCATAGCCAAAGTGAGAATGATTACTGAACATTATATCAGAGGGGTCTACCAGCAGTAGTAATGTCAGATGACTGTGTAGAATTCCTAGGGCAGTCAGTTGTGTTGTAGTGGCAGATGCCAGAATAGAGAAGAAGCAGAAACGATTTCCCCATAATTCCTGATTATGTAAATATGTTTACAATCAATTATCTAATTAAAATGAATGCCCAATTTCATAGCCGTAACTTGGCTAATAACACTGAAGGGGCAAAATCAACCATGGGCATTAGGAACTTTACAATTAGTCATGTAAGAAACAGGGAGAATATTGGTTTCAACCAGTCCTTAATATACATAAGCCCCTTTCCCCCCACTCTCACCCCAATTTTTTAAATTTGCCGCTCTTCAACTAAGGAACCAAAAAACTGTAGAAACAATATTGAGGGGTGGGGGTCTTTTCCCCCCTGCCCCCCCCCCCCCAAGTTAAGGCTATGCCTGATTGGGTTACACACAGAGCTTACCCACACACAACAAAACCCACACCTCAGAATTGCCAAGAACGCCGTTACAGAGGGCACGATCAGTAGTTCATGAATTTACAGTAATTTAATTCAGTATATGGATTATACAGGAACAAATTCATGCCATGGTGGCTGCTACAAATATTAAATCTGGACAGCCTGAGGTAATGTTCACAGACCTGAGTAATAATAAAAGGTGGCAGAGAACTGCTGGTTGACTAATTAAGAGTTCTGAGTCAGTGGCGTGAATCAGTGCTGGTTCTGAATCTCAGGTCTGTTTATTATATAACACGAGCACTCAGCCAAGGTGTGCAATACAGCAGTGGGATAGCACAGTCAGACACTGACTGGGTTATGAGATGGACGATCCAGGGTTCAATTCTTGTCAGGGGCAAGAGACTAACTCATGTCTGAAACATCAAAACTGGTTTGAGGCCCAGCAAGCCTCCTATTCAAAGGGTACTGAAGGTTCTTTCCCTGCAGATAAAGTGGCTAGGACATGAAGTTGACCACTCACATCCACCTAGTGCTGAAGTTAAGAATGAGTGGAGCTATACCCCTGTACACCCTTCATCCCTACACAATATACACAGAGATGACTACTTTTTACACTAAATCCATCTGGCGGATTTTGTTTCCATTTTTAATGCTCATCTAGAAACTGTGTGTGAAAACATTTCTGAAAGTCTGTTTGTTTTTTATGGGGGGTAACATCATCTCATTGTGTTTGTTCAATAAATGTTTATTGATCTTCTGATTAATACAACACTAAAAATGATTTTATATTCATTTATTCATCACATTCACTACAATGTGTTTTGGCCAGTAATTACAGTCATCATCAGGCAGTGTCACAATAATATGAAAGCTTATAACTGAGACAGAGGTCTCCTGTTTCTACAGGGCTTTCATTTACTGACATGCAGTAAGAAATAAGTGAAGTACAAGCATTAAATATCTTCTGTACCACACAAACTAGCAAGAAACCACCTTTTGTCATGAACGTATACAGTACACTTTCATTTGCTCACAACTTTCGTGCTCTTTTAAAACAAAAATATTATCCCAAAAATTTTGTCAAAAGATACTGTCTTTTACAACAAAAACGGAAACGACAAATTTTATTGATCACACCATACCTGACTGTCAAAGTGACCCATGTCATTTTGACACCGATGTGACCTTGAATCTAGAAAGTCAGTGATGAGAGGCTGTGCTAACTCCTGCAGAGCTTTCAACATGACGTTGTTAGCAACCATTTTTATGACAAGCCAATCTGGAGAGAACACTTCTTGTTTCACCAGGTCTCGAAACACCAAGAACACTCGCAGAAGGAAGTCTTTCTTTGGCTTGCGTTCTGCAAGCTCCTCCCATAAGCGTTTATAGTGGAACTCATCCAGCAGCTGGAGTAGTCCAATGAGACAAGCCACCAAGCAGCCCTGGAAGAACTCCATGCATCAGTTTTGTAACTCCAATATCAGATGACACAAACCCTCATACACTCTCCATCTAATATTCCTAAATTGAAGAAATAAAGTAGACTGAGATGAATAAATCATGCACTGTGCACGGAATAAAGGAGAAACACACACCAAATTATGGTAGGAAGACCTCAAGTGAGACCAGGTCACAAATGGGAGGATAATATTACAATGCATGTTTAAGAAATATGTTGTGAAAGTACTGAGTGCATTGAAGTATCTAATGATAAGGTACAACACTGAGTTGTTGCATGGTAACAAAACTTTGATTCCAGTGGAATAGAAAGCTTCTTGCCCTGCTGAAAAAATACCAGCTTCTAAAACAGATGATGGACGAACAAGTTAGTCACTATCAGCCATCAAGACTAACATTGTGAAAATAAAAATTATAGAAAAACCTCTATCAAAAATTTTTCCTCATATGATTTGAAGATGTTATTACAGAATGCTGTCAACAAGCTGAGTGTCTCAGTTAGGTTTTGATAAGTGTTAACCTTTAGCCACCATGTGCACTATACAGAGGATGGGTGTACAGCAACCCTCCAGAGACTGTATTTTATATATTTATTCAACAACATACTCACTGAATTTTCGAGACATGCTTAACAATCTCTGGTCCCCCCCCCCCCCCCCCAAAAACGGTGCACTAAAATTTAAATGTCCAGCTCTGGGGGCCAAAGGGTTAAAGATAGATGGAAGCTCCTTCAACCCCCAATTTTCCAGTCTTGCCAACTGCTAAATATTTCACAAATGTCACTCCCAACACTAACAGCAGATTGCCACATTAACACCAACTATCCAAAATCTTACCAGAACAATAGCTGAGCGGTCTATGATGATAAGAACTGTCTGTATGAGCATGTCCAGTGTTGTAAGACATAAAATCTCCACATCATGGTGTAGACAGTTATTCACCTGAAACACAACAGCATGCCTCATAAACTGTTCATTCTCCAAGTGTTTGTGACAATCATCAGTTCATAACATAAACATGATGGATACTGTCAATTTTTTTGGGTACATGTGACATACATAATGCATCTGATTCCTTCAAGTGACTGGTCTGTCACTACATTAACATCAGTTTACATTCTACAGAACAATGCATACCTATAATAAGGACACAATGGCAGTGGCCTTGGTGGTCTAGGGGTAGCGTGCTGCCTTTAAGTACCCAAGTTCGTGGGTTCAAACCTGGCCAAAGCCGTCAGAATTTTTCAGGGCGAAAAAATCCTCAGCACGCCTCCCTTCGGAAGGGAAGTAAAGCCGTGGGTCCCATGTCGCAGATTTGCGGCACGTAAAAGATCCCTGAATTGATGTGGAAGTTGCAATTTCAGGCAAAATTACCGGTTAATTCTCGCCCACATAGTTCCACTTTCCGCTACTAGGATCTCTCGTGTCGTTGTGGACGTGGGGGTACCTGACAGCGAACGTGGGAACGTCCAAACAGGTGGGGGGGATAGGGTGAGTACAATAAGCCTACTAGGCTGCAGTACATCTGTGGCATTAGCCACGGGCCCTACTGATGACGAACAAGAAGAAGGGCACAATGGCAACATCTACAACTTCTGTTTGATTAAACAACAATGAATTTCTTCCTACAGAAGAAATGTAACTAGAATACAGCCTTGGGTAAGAAAGGAGAAATGGAATAGCTGAATTTTTACACATTGCATTAGTGGATATACAAGACCACATGACAATGAATGTACCACAACTAACACAGAAAATTTATAGCAGACATCAGATTAAAATGTTTCCACTGAAAACCATCTGTCACCTCTGAAATCACTCCACAGGTCAGGTACAAGTTGACAAACCCTTGCCCACCAACAAGTGGCTGTTTAAATTTTATACAGCAAATTATAATGTGATGGTTTTCAATTTGTGGGTTATAAGGATGCTTTACATGCATTATGGCAACCCACTTTCCGAGTATGATTTGTGAGAAAAACAAGACAGGCAACGTATGTATAACGCAACAATGAAGCGTGTCTGTGCAACCATTTTTGCTGTGTAAGAGCAATAAGTACCACATATTCTGAATGTGTGTTTGCAACCTTAGGTACCCAGCATGCAATGTGCATGTGCCATATTGTCATCTGTGCCCTGTCCGGCTCTGCCTTATTTTTCCATGTTATCTCATAAATGGTACGATTGAAAAAAGTTATTGAACATAAAATGTGTATTCTGTTATTCTCTACAACTTTTGTCTGCAACATTTCTCATTCCAAGATAAATTCAGCAAGACATGATCCAAAACCTATATTGGTCTTCATGTAAAGAACCCATTATGCTTTATAGATTTTAATGAAACTTGAATTTTCTAGACAGATTTTTGAAAAGCACTCCATTATCAAATTTCACGAAAATCCGTCCAGTGGGATCTGAATTGATGCATGCGCACAGACATACAGATGGACAGACATGACAAAGCTAACAGTCACTTTTCACAATTTTGCAGATACACCTAAAAATGTACCAAAAAGTACTACAAATTAGAGCAAAGTTGCCTTAAATCATTTGACAACATACAGTATCATGGCAAAAACACACACACACACATACACACAATGCCTTTACTTGAAGTTGACAGTGCTATCTGTCAAACCACTACACCCAGCACCCCACCTAAAAGAGCTCATCATCAACATTCATCAGTTAGCAAATGAATTCACTACATCTTTTTTATTACACAGCAGAAGCCCAACCCAAGACTTTAAATTGGCTGTTAATATCATTACAGTTGCAGAAGAAGTCTTCTAGGATGTGAGACTGTGACACTGGGCAAGCAATTTCCTGCTACACACCCTGCACACTGTGTCACAACCCAGAAGACTTGGATCTTCAGCTAAACCGCTGTGTAAACTTTAAATCTTTTGTCACTAAACTCAAATGGGCATGGTTACTGTCGGTGAGTTGTGAAATATGGAAAATTTGATCACACAGTTCATAGGGATGAGAACTCCCTGTTCTATACAACACCCTGACACTGTGTGTGGCATCTGTGATATTAAAAAATGTTTCAGTTGCATCTCTGTCATTGCCTCACCTTCCCCTGCTCCTGTGCCTGCCGTCGCTTGAACAAAAAGCTCAGGATCTCGCCCAATATCTCTGTGCACAGGCGAAGCTCATCACGGCGAGCCAAATGGATACGGAGGTGCTTACAGCTTGTCGACAGCAGCAAATTACGAGACTCTGGAATGTAAAGTTAGCTTGCTGGACTGCAGCAGTACTTCATCACATAATTCGCACACTTTTTTCAAACTTACTGTAACTTGAGACTGGGGTGTGTCATTTACAGGAGGATTTCTGAAAATATTCTGTAACAGAAAGTATCACTGTCTATTTCACCAAGAAATAAATGTGAAATACCATCTCCAAAACCTGAGTAGACCTTACATAGGGTTATGTTGTAACAAAACACAACTTGGATATAGGTGAGACAAAAAATTATGTTCAACAGTACATGCAGAGTAGAGAAGGCAACAAGCTATGTAGACCGTTTGGTGACAGAAGGACTAGATGCATGGTTACATCAAAGTAACTTCAATTGGACAAGGGCGCATCACATTAAGTCAAGCCTGGAAGCCTGTGACCAATTTCCTCACACAGACTAGAGTGTTGTCCAATAGGAATCAAGACCACTCACAGCACTCATCAGACTCCATCCACTAGCCCTAGAGGCTCGCACTCTAACGTGAGCTCTGGCTTTGTGCTGACATATGATCTCGGTCAGCTGGGTGTTGGATCATATCAGAACCCTGATAATGGAGACAGCCAGTTTTGGAAATGTTGGCTTATTAATACACAATGTTCCTGTTCATTCTTCACGTATTTACAAACTCTGTGTTCATGTATTTGTCATTAGTTTCCATGGTGTAGCATCTTGTCTTACAACTCCTGCATGACTGTAATGTCACACCACACAGTATGCTGCATACACCACGAACTGTGCAAAAAACATCTTCCTGCACACCTTACATGCCTGCCCAACTGTGCACAAACACGTTACCTGGTTGGCTGACTACATAACACAGTTTGGGCCACCTATGTAGACAGCACCTGATATAATTCAGCTTAAGAAAATAAATGTATCTAAAATCAACAGTACCCTTCTAACATGTCCGCCATTAAAGTGCTGTTTAAAACCAAACTGAATCAAAACAGGAATGGGACCCAAATCACATGCTGCAATTTAACTTTTATTTTCTTTGTTTCTTTAATTTTGGGGCAGAGTGAGACTGAGTCCCTTGATACTGCAGCTGCAAATAGGCCTCCTGAACCAGCCCTGGACAATGGATGAATATAGACCAGTGGTGGAATAATAAATGACACGGGAAAACTAGAGTACTTGGAGAAAACCCTGTCCCAGTACCACTTCATCCACCACCTATCACACATGAACTGGTCTATGAACGAACCTAAAACCCTGAGGTGGGAAGTGGCAATTAACCACCTGAGCCATTGCAAAGTCAAACTAGAAACAGTGCATTTTTACATATTTGACGTTCACAGGGCCATGTATCGTAATATATTTCTATAGTAAAACCAACTAGATGCACCAATGTATCAAATTTAATTTTGGAATGACACTCTGTATGTTCTGGATGGTCTGTCTGCTTGCTAGCAAGCAGACAGCAGTATCTGTTTGACATATGCCTGTTGCTGTATGTACAGCCCTGAACCCCTGATGATGGATGGAAAGACCGTCCGAATCATACAGAGTGTCAATCCAAAATAAAATAAATTTGATACACTGGTGTATCCAGTTGGTTTTACTATAGAAATGCATTATTACATATTTAAACATGTGTCACTTTGGATTTGTACTACTGCGATAACAACCCATCACTTAGTATGTAATCTTTGTGACAGACACACAACACTGATTTGACTCACCATCATCAGTGAAGAGTTTACTCGTCACCAAGTTGCGGATGGCTGTCAGTTTTGCCTGTGTAAGTTGGGGTGGTAATTCTCTTGGTAAACTTTCCAGCATGGCTGTTGCCAATTTTGTGATCTTCAAAATTGGTAAGACATGAATCAGCTGCTCATACACAGCACTTATGCTGTGCAACAGGGCAACCTGAGTTACATGCAAAACAACACATCTTCATTAGAGAGTTTAGTTTCTGTAGGTAAAAATACAGATTGGCTATAAATTTGCTGATGATTTGGAAAGCTTCAAATTTTCTATTGACAACAGAAACAGAAAACCCGTTTACTATAAAACAGTCTTCCAATATTACATTTTTTTTTTATCCCACGCATTAAGTTCATATTTAATACAGAAACGAGAATGCTGTGGTGGCATTCAACCAGGACACAGGGGTGGGGTGAAAGTTTGACAAGGAGAATGTTTTGCATATGTATTACTGTAATGCTATCATTTCAGTGTCAGGTCACTAGTAGAAAAATTGTAAAAATACACACATGAGATAAAATTCAATATTTGGAGACTGCTTTACAGGAAAAGATTTTTCTGTGTGTGTTCTGAATAGAAAATTACATTTCCTACACACTGTGTGATAATTTGGTGCCACTCTGCAGTATAAAAGTTAAAACATGAAAAAACATAATTACAGGGCCACAAGTCTGAAAATAAGCAGTGCCTTTTGAAATTTGTGTCCATTCAGTCAATCAAAATGCTGCACAGTATTCAATGCTTCCAGCAGCCTACAGGGGGCAGCTGCATCTAGTAACACTGCTTCCCTCTAGTATCAGTTTCTTTCTTCCTTGCTGCATTCACATCATGCAGTCTGTGTCTTGCTGTTTTCATACATCTTACCAGAAAGTTATGGCAAGGTAGCAAAACCTTTAGTGAAAGCTGTAGGTTTCTATGACCGTGCATCGTGAGCAAATTGTGAAGTGAGAGTTATAACCAACAAGATGCAACAGTTAGATGTTTATTATCAACACTTTCTCAACATGTTTCGGGCATCATTATGCCCATCTTCAGGAGAACAAGACATGTGTTACTGCATGTGGTGTGCTGCGCTGGTTCTGATGGATGTGGTTGGTAGCGGTTGTGGGGCGCTGCGTTGTAGGGTGCGAGCACTGTGAAAGTTACTGTTCGACTTCACAGTGCTCGCACCCTACAACACAGTGCCCCACAACTGCTACCAACCACATCCAGCAGAACCAGCGCAGCACACCACGTGCAGTAATACACGTCTTGTTCTCCTGAAGATGGGCACAATGATGCCCAAAATATGTTGAGAAAGTATTGATAATAAACATCTAACTGTTGCATCTTGTTGGTTTTGTCTCTCACTTCACAGTTTAGTGAAAGTGTGCCACATCATGTATAAAACTGGAAGTGCAGGTTGATAACAAGATGACTATAACACTTGGGTACATGCAGTAACAGAACAACTGCAAAGAATGCAAACAAAATCAACTGCTTAGTAAACAACACAGTCATTTATTATTTTTTATATACTTTTATATACTTTTCTTACTCTGTGACCGGGATACAAAATACACCACCAGTCAGACAGCTCAACACTAACATGCAATATTATGCAATTCAGCACTTTCCTTTTATGAAACACACTCTCTCAGCTCAGCAGGGTCTGTGCTGACAGGGACAGACACTACTCTCTACAAATCATCCGCCCAACTGTGAGTAACACACACCCCAGTTGATGTGTTCTGTGTAAGGTATGTGCTGAGACCAAATAAACAGTTCAGAATTCACTGTGTTCTTAGAAAGGTTGAATAAATAGTTGAAAATTGAGCATACAGCATGATGCAACATAGCATAATCAGAGAGCATCATTCTGATGATTGAAATTATTGGTAATGCTTGGTTTTCTCTACAAATAAAGAAACAATTGATAAAAGAGGTCTGAGTGGTGCAAGAATATATGTGGCAGCCTGTAATATGATGGGCATAGATGACTAGATCTAAATAGCATTTGAAAATATATCTGCATCACATTTTCTAAGAAACAATACAAACCACAGTCTGAAGGTCAAAGTCTTCTGTGGTGTGATGCCATGTCACTGGACAAGTAGTTTCTGATGTTTTGAAGGCACTGTCTTCCTTCCACATGCGAGGAACTGCTCACCCAACAACACCGCATTATATCCCAGAAGACCTGACACTGCTGTGAGAAAATCATATCTCATAGTCTGTCGATGCACTGTACCTGTGTTGGCAATATGATGTCACTAGACATGGCCAGCATATTGTTTAGTGCCGTAAACACATTATAGAGGTCCTTCTTAAAGCTGTCTTCATACTGGCCACCAGTTGCTCGAGAGAACAGAAGACGAGACTGAATGATGAACTTAAAAATATATTCCAGTGAGCGGAAGCACTTCTGGATTGGCTCCTGCTTGTCTGTGGAACTCACCCAGTCAGCACAATGCTGCACACTACTCAGTAGTCCCCTGAAACCAACAGTTTGGCTAAGTACACAATCAGAAAAAATTTCACCTCCTGAACCACAATGGGGACCCTCTGTAACTGAAACTTATTAGTTAACAACATACTGAACAGTCAACAAAAATTCTTCTGTATGCAGTTCTACTTTGGACCTGCAGCTACATGTTTCGTCTCATCCGTCAAGTCTATGTGAGGATACACTGTACACAGTCTCCTCTTTATGACTCTCTAATATGCAGGCAGATGACGAATCAACAGATGAGTTGAAAACATGCAGCCAGCTATACTAAGTGGAATTGTAATGAAAATAGTTGTGCTGACTGTGCTTTATTAATTTGTGGATATTTAAAATAACGGGTGAAACTTATAAATTTGTTTATGCTGGTCATAATCAGTATCAAATATTATAAGCTATTATCATACAGTAAAAATTAACCTCACCTCACAAGTATAAATTTTGAACAAGGAAACTGAATATTTGTACGCCCAACTGTAAATAGGATGTATTTTTTTTCCAAGGGGAGTGTATACAAGTATTTTTCATGTGATCAAATCAAGAAGAATGAGATGAGCAGAGCATGTAGCACATATGGGCGAAGAAAAGAAGTGCATGCAGGGGTTTGTTGGGGAAACCTGAGACAAGGAGACCACGTGGGAGACCTACGCAGAGATGGGAGGATAATATTAAAATGGGTCTTCAAGAAGCAGGATGGGGTGGGGGGGGGCATGGACTAGATTTATCTGGCTCAGGACAGGGGTAGGTGGCAGACCCTTGTGAATGCGATAATGGACCTTAGGGTTTCATGAAAGTGGAGGAATTTTTTTACTAGCTGAGGGCATGTTAGACTCTCAAGAAGGATCTTAGTATAATCTTAGTAGCTGACCAACTTAATGCACAAATTCTTGTTTTATAATAAGTTTAATATATTCCTCTACACGTTTCGAGCACTGTTGTTCTCGAAACGTGTAGAGGAATATATTAAACTTATTATAAAACAAGAAATTGTGCATTAAGTTGGTCAGTCACTAAGATTATACTGAGATACATGGTCAGCAAAACATCAAAATCTCATGAAGGACTCTGCTTCATGGAGCTAATTAGTTATTTAGTTAATCAGTGCACATAAGTGGACAATACTTGAAAAACTATATTTCAGCTGAATGAAATCCACAAGCCCATCCTGTAGTTATCATGGTACTGTAAAAGTATTGAACATACTTATACACCAGTGCAGCAGCGAAGTGACCTTTGATGTAAGCGTCCATGACAGGCTTGAAATGCTCAAATTTGCTATCGTCTAGGAGACTGAAGATACTGACCTACAACAAAAACAGGTACACTGTAAAGCAGAAACAATTAAAATATAATTCACCTTTGGTAGCATAACACAAAAGTTAACCATCACTAATACCAAAGCCTGCCACTGTACATGGCTCAAAGACAGCAACAGCCACCTGCTATCCTCAAGACATATTTTCTTAAAATCACCTTCATTTTATTATTACATGTCACTCTTACATGTGGGAATTTTGAAGACATTTTTACAACAAACACAGCTTTTTGTAAGTTTAAAATGAATACACCTGACAGGGGGGACATCAACAAAACATGTCACTATATTAGATGTTCTGTTAGGCTCAATTACTTCACTGCTCTATGTCTGACATATCCAGTATGCCATGCAACTAGTCAGCGTTGGCTGGCGTAATGTTCCAGTGGAAAACAAATTTGTGCTACCATCATAACAGTTCAATATAAGGAGGGGTGCGGGCATAAAGAGAAAAGAACAGAACCAAATTTTGAATGCATAAGATATATGACCATAATCATCCTTTGTACAAAATCTGTAGCTTCAAGCATTATGTAACTTACTAATACGTGGAAGACTAGTCCTGAGTGACTTGTGGAGTTACCATCTTCTGTGGAGAACATAGAGAACAGAGCATCAAGCACATCCTGCAGAAATTTTACCAATTCCTCTCCATTGAGCCTTAGTACCCGATTTAGTGCTTCTTGAATCTTTTCTGGGTGCTCCTTCCACTGCAGTAATGACAGCAAATCCACTGTGAAAATCACAAACCAGTAAATAAAACATAAAACTGAATCACCAGTGATTCTAATGACACACATGTAAAATAAATGACTATTTCACAACAGTAAGAGTTTCAGCCTGCCTACATCAATCCAAAGTATTGAGTCATCATTTCAAAGTCGATGAAGAAATGTGACAAACTCAGTTGGTGAATGGATTTTCTTCTGACATGCTTGCATATCCTGCTGAAGTTAACATCATGTTTTGAAGTATTTCAAATTACCATGGAGAAGAAACACAAGGTATTTATGAGCATGAAACATTACAAAACTAATACAGTGGGTAAAAATTAAAAACAAAAAAACAGGACATCTGGCAAGAACAGAAAGCGTAAACCCTAAAGGAGATACAACAGCATGGCATGTGTTAAGCGTGAACAACGAAATGATCCATTTCAGAACTCTGAAAATAAAGAAACAGAATTAAATGACAAATGGGAAGACCAAGGGAGGAAAGACATACAAAATACAGTACAGATGAAGGGACACACACACATGAGAAGAGTGTTTACGGGGAGAGAGAGAGAGACAGAGAGAAAAAAACCACATACACACGCACAGAAGGTATAGTATAGGTGCAAAAAGTTGGTACTGGTTCTTTGTGAAAAGCTTTATTTTGAAAAGGAATTCTCAGAACAAAATGTCCCTGACAAGTTGGTGCACGAACAGCTTACCATTTTGTGTAAGCTTTGTTGAGCACAGAAGTGTGTGTATGTAAACAGTTTCTTTTGAACTGCGACTAAATGCTCCAGCAGAGCTGGGCGTAGAAGAGATTTGAACACTGGTGTCCCTCGCGCTGCTTGGCAGTTGGAGGTATGAACTAGATTCCAGCCTTACTCTATCCTCGCACTTGTAGATGTACAGTTCGTGTATTCCGTCCCTCAGTGTTGCTCCCCCTGCTTCCATAAGTCGAGCAAACGAGAATCCAAAGAGTCTCTTGTTGTCTGTTTTATCACGAGCTGAAACAAATCATTCCTCAGCTATGTTCATACCTGCCATGTGGCATTTATATATCCTTGTGTTCTAAATTCAAATGTGCTTCAAGGATATGTCAATAATTAGTAATAAATGAGGTGTGAAACATGGTGTGATATGTAAAGCTTTTTTGTATTAAGGTACAGTGTCTAAAAACCAGAACTGTGTAATGGGAGGCACATAGCTGCTGTCTACAAACCAGAAGAAAACAAAGAAAAATACAAACTCTGAAAGATAAACCCATTTCAAATCGTAATTTTGAGAACAGCCTTTCCTTTGCTGATCTAACTCTTGATACTAAGCTTACTGTTACTTGTCACTACATACACCAGATGGCTGTATCCAGTAACTTACAACAGTCTGCTGCCAGTGTGTAAGATGTCATGTAACAACCATTTGTATATAATAATTATGCAATACAATATGCAGAAGCAAAATACTATTATGCTATGGTCTTCTTTCCCTTCTTCTGTCTTCAATGTATTAGACAAATTTTGGGAAATACCATTCATATGGACATTTGGTTGAGACCATACAAAAGTGTGTAAAATTATGGAAAATGTGAAATGACAGAATGTAAAATTGGGGTTTTGGTATATATATTGCATGTATTGCACTGTTCTAGCCTGTCACACTTCCAGCAACACCAGTACTTACTTGAGCAATGCCTGTACTCCAGGCGGATGTGAGAACCATAGAATTTGTCTATTGGAACAGCCAGCCTTATCGTTTCAGACCACCATGGTGAGTTATGATGATACACAATCATTGACTGATATTCATTGGTTGCATCCATGCCTGAAGCACCCCACAGACAGTTCTGAAGAAAAGTGTATGTATGAATCAACTGTAAGAAACACATACTGCACAACATAAAAATATAGAGTGACAATGAATAACAAACTGGGGAGGATTAGTAGGCTGAAGGAAATCATACCAGTAACTGCACTGTACCTCAGTCCTGCAAGAATCCCCTAAATGGCAACCTTCAACACAAAATCATTCACACAGTATATGCTTCCTTCATCAATTATTGAGAGTACGAAATAACCCTATATTCTGACCACAACATGTAAATGATTCTTGCATTGTTTAAGTTTGCTGACAACAGCACTTTGCCATGCAGTGATGTGCGGGACAAATATTCTGAAAAATGTACTGAAAGTGATGTTGAAGGCAGCAGCCATGGCTAACTTAATGGACTACACCTGAAACCAGAAAGGGAAGAGTAAGTTCCTAAATTAAAACAGAGCACTCCTGAATACAGTGCAGAACTGATAAGCATCAGCATAACTCATAAGCTGCTGTAAGCTGTGTATAAAATGCAGCAGTGATAAGCATAAGAGTAGCCCCATAAACTGTTGTACATTGTATATAAAATAATGCAGATTAGTTCTTAATTTGTTTCACTCAACAAAAAAATTTCCATTTTCATTTTTTAGGGAATATGTTTCCACCATGTCATCACACTGATCTTGGTGAGTGATATAATGGGCCCCTTACTGACTGCAGGAATATACAATTCAGCCTCATGACACTGTAACTGCCAACATTATTACTACAGATTATGATAATCTGGGCACGGGATTCAAATGGCCAATAAAACTGCAAGAATATAAAACAGTGAAATTCCCCAGACCCTGTGGTAACACAATCATGCACACACAGTACTATACACACCTCTAACACCTTGCCTTCTGAATCTAGCACTAGAATTGTCACTTCTATATTCTTCCCTGTCGATTTTCCACCCCGTTCAAACTCTCCTTTCTCTAAAGTCAGGTACAGATCATTCCTGAAATACAACACAACAACTTGATTCAATCTTACAGTTCTTGTGTTCAGTTATGATTAAACATGCTGTCCCATAATTTCAGATTCTACCCTCCCATACCAAATACTGTCCCAGTTTCATGTATTGCACTACAAAAAATTTACTTGAAGAAGTTATGCATTGTATGCTCACTGAAGAGACCAAGCAGAAAAAGTTATAGAAGTTGAAAAAAAAAGTAAGAGTAGAAACAGAGACAAGAATGCTTCCAGCAGAGTAGAGAAAATAGAGAAGACTTTGTCATAGGATGACCCACTCTAGTAAAAACATCAACAGGTTCTGGTTATGTTTATGATGACAAAGGCATGAATGACTGCCTGAATAAATAAATAAATCAGCAACTTCTGTTAGCATCAGACTCTTGTGACTGTTGGTAAACCAACCTTACATCCCCAGGCATAATGACATCAGAAAAGCCCAGTTTTCTGGTAAGGGAAATGTTCTTAAAGAGTATAGGATTCTCCTCTCGGACCTGCGGTAACTCTCCATGAAGCATCTTCAACGAGATGACGATACCTGTAAGAAGTGATGCGTTCAGCGTGAATGTGCAATCCACAGACCTGTGCTCTACTGTCAGCTCAAAGTAATTCAGCTGAAACTAAAGCTAGAGACAATTAAAACATGAGAAATATTCACAACATAATTGAATAAACGTACCAGCTCGTTACATGGCTACTTCAGCAATATGTCTGTGTTCTGCACATGAAGTGCATGACATGAAACATAACAGACAGATGATATCTAAAAATTTTATTCCATATCTGTCCAACAGATTGCAGAGAAATGTGATGTCAGACGATAATTATGTATACTAACAGTGAAATAGTTCACCTCATCTCAGTTCTTACCTGGTGATTAATTTCTCTCAGGATTACAATAACAGTATTATCAAATTATGATTAGCTGATTCAGATTTACATACACACATACTGCTTTGGGCCAGGGCAGTATATGACTATGAAAATTACAAATCCTATATCTCTTACTGTTACATTCAATACTTCATACTTCTGGAACAACAAACTTCTTCCAATGTCTCAAACCATACTTTTTTTGTGGGATTTGAGATTCCCAGAGCACTACTGCTGAAGATTCAAGCCTTCTAGAATGTGACACCATGTCTTTAGGCTAACAGCTCCCAAGGTTTAGAAGACACTACAGTCCTAAGGAACACATGGATCTTCACACCCAAAGACACAGCACCACAGCCTAGAAGTATTCAGTTCCAAGCCACCAGTGACATCTGCACTGATGTCACTAGTCATGGCACAACTTAACATGGGATCCATCTCTATTTGTTACAAAATTGAATTGGAACTGGTGTGTGGGGTTTTGAAAGAGCTATGTGGCCGTAATTTCTCAAAACAGGTTGAAAGTCCTCCTCTTCATATTGGGACACATACAAAATTTGGGTTTGAGTCTAAGAAGTTCCACTTCACCAAGATATGGGAAGTTTAATATTTATAGGTAGGTTTCACCCATTTTATAGGTCATGAAGGCCCTTAGGGTGAGTACAGGTATAGCTCTACTCTTTCTAGGACCTCAGCACACTAGATGGGGGTGGGGTCAGCCCCATGCCCCGGCTGTCTGTACCCCCGGGAAAGACCTGGTACCCATTTTACATGAGGCTGGGTGGGCTCCAGGGCTGGTCTGGATAGGCTGAAAATCTCGTCCCTACTGGGATTTGATCCCGGACCATCCAGCCCGTAGTCAGTCGCTATACCGACTGAGCTACCTGGCCCACAAGTTTAATGTTTATAATGTTTGTAATAACATTAACTGCTCTCATAATTACTGACAGCTACTGCATGATCCACTTTACACTGCCTGCAACTACAAATCTAACACAATTGGATGGTCCACAGAAGTGACTCAGCACCACAGCTTATGTTCAGCGACACTAACCATAATTTGGCTGCCCTGAGAGGGGGTTGTACTTGTTGCTCTGCTTTTTGATGATATGCTCATGAAGCTGATGGAAGTCTTTCTCCTCTCCTTGATAAACTTTGAATGTAAATTCCCGCTCATCATTAGGCCCCGCTGGAGGTGCGTCCTTGTTTGAAAGAATGTCGTTAATATTGAGTACTGCACACCCAAGTGGTCGTTTGAACAGCTGATGTACTGGAATTGAATGACTGGATGAACCCAACTTCCTGGATGAATCGGAATACAGCATGCGCCCAATCCTCATCACATGAGCCACCAGCCACATATCACAGCTCAGATCTGCATTACCCAAATCCTGTAACATGTTATCCAGCGGACACGTTAGCATGTCTAAGTAAGAGGCCATAAATTTCATGTTAAATCAATTACTGAACCCAGTCCCAGTGTGATACGATAATTTATGTCTGTTTCATACCCAAAGTTATGCGACATTCAGCTAGGTCTGTATTACAATGGCTGACTACTGGACAGAGTTCACTGTCAATGCAAGGCTAAATGATACTAAGCAGAGTTAGTTCTGCATTTGATTTTGAGAGAAGTTCTTGAAGAGGAAGCACTCAGAAAAATAACAGTACCCATGAATAACAGAATATGTCAACAATTTAGAATGTTACATGGTAAGTAGTTCTGCAGTTCCTACTGTCAAGGCACTGAAACCTAGGAGGATGTTATGAGCAGGGCAAGGGGGAATACAAGAAACAAGAATTCCTACACAATTTTGGGTTAAAATAATCTCAGCAAAAGGTTACTTGGAATAATGGGCAGCTAAGCTAAAATTAATATGGATCTTAAGGACATAAGTTGTGAGCATCAGGTATGGACACAAATGGCTCACAACAGCATCCAGTGCCAGATGAACAGATTCACGTTTCTAATTTGTGGTGACAAATACAGGCTATCACTCAGAAAACACATGAACTCATTAGCAACATCCTAGAAACAATCACCTACTGTAAACTTAGTAACAGTAATTCAAGATTATTTAAGTTGTGCAAGAATACTACCCATATATTAGTAAGTGACATAATATGAAATAAAAATATCTTGTAAATCTTCACACAGTCCATATAACTACAGTCATACATATTACTGTTCCTGAACAATGACTGGTGCAAACTTACAGTAAAAATAGTACAGTTGCTGTGCAGCTTCTCAACGTAATTGGAGAAACCTTCCTTGGATATCCTGACTAGAAAACGTTCACTGGAACAGAGTACATTCATGCATCTTGTTACAGTAACTGCAAGCACTTGTAACAACTAGAACAACAGCACATTTACAAATAAAATTACAGTAACTATAAGCACTGAAACAAACAATGTATATCCATGTCACACCACAGCAAGGAACAGAAGACTTGATGTTCTTACAGTGGTGTCACCTAGGGTTCAGGTCTTCTGGGATGTGGCAGTGTGTCACTAAGTAAGTGGTTCCTGATGGTTTTAAGGACTGTGGTGCCTTTACCTCCAAGGTAAAAAACAGTCCAGTAAAAATGAACTATTCTTGAAGTGCCTGACACCTTGAAGATAAAGGCACCATGGTCCTTCAAAACACAGGGCACCACTCACCCAATAACACAATGTCACATCCCAGATCACGTGAATCCTGTGAGTAAAGAGTATTAATAAAATGCACAGCACATTGTATCACAAACAGGGCATGAAAGAGTCTTACTAGCTGCTGCACAAATGTGCATAACACGTGGTGTTCATCTCATCAGTGGTTACAGTTTTATCTGCAATACTTCTCAATGAATTCTATAGTCTTTCAACACACAATATCTAAAAACATACTGATGCATTTACATAAAATGGCAGTCACTGCACTCCAAATACACACTACTGTAGTGTCCAGCTTTAAGCAGAACCCACTCACAGAATCTACCAAGCAACTCATAGAGTGTACATTAACAATTAGTATTACAGAAAGCATTCTTTTATCATGGAACTACTCATTGTAAAGTGGACAAAATCATTGGTGCAAAGAAGCCGATGACGCCGCCTGTTCTGCAGTGCTCAGTTCTGCCCAATCCTGAATTTAAGAAAAAACATCCCATACAGTGTCGTATATTTAAAGTACCAAATAAAGATATTTCCAGAGCCATACTACTCATATGAAGCTGTGACTGTCTGTCTGTCTGTCCTCTGATACAAATTATAACATAAATATCTAAGATCCCACTTGACAGCCATTCTGAAACTCAGTACAAATCTCACACCATTTTATATACAACTATTTTAATACCTATTACCTCTGCTACCATCAACAATACTTACAATGGAATTGTGCAAGCATAAGAGATTGAAACACCACAGGAGCCATACTATGTACAGTATTTCTGAATTGAAACAGACTGACTGGAGAGCCTGTATGGTGTATGTGTCTAAAAAGTATTTAGCTTTTATGGTAAAAATTTCATGTCAAATTGAAAATAACATCATGGCAACTATGGGAACAGTGCATATTTTTAATTTGTTTATGATATATGAAAACACTATGGGATGCATTAGAATAAAATTGGAATTGTTCACATTGAAGGCAATGATGGATGAATCGTGTAACTTAATATGTAAAATTTCTATGGTAAACCCTTTATAAATACATCCTGTACACCATGTAGGATTACTACTATCATGTACATTCATGATGTAGACTACTTAGTCTTACCTAATATATTTGGCTTTCTTAGAATCATATAAAGAGAAGTAGATTTCCGTGTCTTCTCCAACATGGTGACCAAAATCACGCATGCAGAAATACAAATGGTGCGTGAGGATCTTTTGCACTTCCTTACGTTTCATTGTTCCTCGTGCCTGCAAGAAGAAATAAATAATAGCCAGGAACACTGCTGTATCAAACATGTTGTCTATTGTGACCATACTTCATATATCAGAACAGAATAGAATACATAAGGGCAGGCATCCCAGTGACACATGCACTTTGACTGTTTTCGAAACTTCATACACTAGTGCCAACCTCATGATTATTCTTGTTTATATAACCTTAACTGTTCCCAATAGGTGTGGGATCAGTCAATAACACAACAATATCTAAAAAAGATGTTTAATAAAGGATGAAGTAAACTACATGTTTCGGCCTAATGTGGCCATCATCAGGTTTACATCCGAAAGAATGGTGGTAGTGCTTTACAGGATTGGTATGGGTATGTCACTATGGTGAGATCTCAGCATCTGTGATGTTTGTTATATGCTATTTTTTTG
>Ga0123353_10003503_pt1 | contig 19845 bp, 16 predicted proteins | sample TergutLab28metaG_3_FD_92763 | JGI IMG/M metagenome (GOLD analysis project Ga0123353, IMG submission 92763) | Labiotermes labralis P3 segment gut microbial communities from Petit-Saut dam, French Guiana - Lab288 P3 | ecosystem: Host-associated > Arthropoda: Insects > Digestive system > Gut ... | reverse complement strand
AGGATGTATGGCATATACGTTGCGGTGACGATGATTATGTATCAGGCAGTTTCAAGGCTTGGCTCAGAAAAAAATATACCGGGCCATATCGCTATTTGAATGTGTTCGAGCTTTACGACAGAGCAGTCTGAGAAAAATATTTCAAAACGTTGACACGTATTAATTGCACGTGTATAATATATTAAAAGAGGTAATACAATATGACTGTGAGAGAAGTAATAAAAATGCTTATAAAAGATGGTTGGTATCAGGTTGTACAGCACGGTTCACACATGCAATTTGAGCATAAAGTTAGAGCGGAAAAGTAACTGTACCAAATCATAATGGCGATATTGCAAAGGGAACCTTGAACAACATATTGAAACAGGCAGGGCTGAAATAGTTTTCTTCTGTCAAAAGATATGGAGGTGTTTGACAATGAAAAAAGCAACTTATTTTGCGGTTTTTGAACCTACAGCAACAGCCTATAGTGTTTATTTTCCTGACTTGCCCGGTTGCATTACCGTTGGAAAAGATCTGGAGCAAGCTTCTCAAATGGCAAAAGAGGCATTAGGTTTGCATTTGTGGGGAATGGAAAAGGATAATGAAGAAATCCCAAGTGCAACATTGCCGCCATATGAAGAAATAGAAGCCGGTGGTTTTGTTATGCCAATAGAAATCTTTCCTGAATTAGTCAAAAATGAAATTGAAAGTAAAGCTGTAAAGAAAACATTAACTATTCCTTATTGGCTCAATGAACTCGCTGAAAAGAATCAAATAAACTTCTCTCAAATTTTGCAAAACGCCTTAAAAGAATATATGCAAATAGCCAAATGATTATTATGTTTTTTTCAATGGTTCAGCAAGCCAAACTGGAAGATGGCATACAACCAGAATAAGGATGGAGCTGCCAGCATAAAAAAGCCACGACCCAAACGGACGTGGCACTTTTCAATTTCAATAGCGTTAGTCGTTGCAGGCGTGGAATTGTTATTCCCGCCTAATTATGTTCCAGGGGCACAACTGAAAGCGTTCGGACGGTCAATATCAAGCAAACACTTTTTTGTTATCCGATTTTCATTATAACGATAGATGTGCTCGTTACAAATGTGCCTCCACCGATCTGATTAAAAATTGTCTGGTTATAAAGATCATCGATACGGTTCAATGTAAGAGTGTCGCCTGCTGTTAGGGCCGCAATGACTTGCCCCTGATACATTTCATCATGTGCCATCGCACCATAGTTACTGCCGGGAATCATTGTTGATCCTGCGCCATTTGTGCTAAATAGGGCAAAGGCTGAATCATATCCTGATTTGAACACTTGCCAGCTTATATTGTAAATACCAGATTGCAGAATGTTAATATTAGATGGATTTGTAAATGACAGCGAGCCCTCATCATTAATGGAAGTCTCGAACTGCACAGCCGGCCCTTGCCCGCCCGGCGTCGGCGCCGGATCAAGAGGCTGCTGTTCTGAATTCCAAGCGAACAAGAAAGATGGTTGAAAGCTGCCTGTCGGACCCACCGGACCAGTCGGGCCTTCCGGACCAGTTGGACCTTCAGCGCCGGTTATGCCCTGTAGGCCTTGAACGCCTTGGGGACCCTGTGGTCCTGTTTCGCCCGTCGCTCCGGCTTGCCCCGCTGCGCCCGTAGGCCCCTCCGGACCAGTAGGGCCTTCGATGCCGGGTTCTCCATTCAAACCTTGTGGACCAGTCGGACCTTCGGGCCCGGTTTCGCCCGTCGCACCGGCTTGCCCTGCTGCACCCGTAGGCCCCTCCGGACCAGTTGGGCCTCCGGCGCCGGTTACACCTTGCAGACCTTGAACGCCTTGGGGGCCCTCTGGCCCGGTTTCCCCGGCCGCTCCGGCTTGCCCTTCCGGCCCCGTAGGACCTTCCGGCCCCGTAGGTCCTTCCGGTCCTTCGGGACCGGTCACGCCTTGAATGCCCGTGGGGCCTTCCGGCCCCGTAGGGCCGGCTACGCCCGTTGCGCCTGTGGGCCCTTGAATGGTTCCAACATTAACCCAAGTTCCGATCCTTTCATCCCAAACATAAAGGTCACCTTGAACAATATAGGCGTCACCAGGATTACCGGTAGGATGTTCAGCTTCTAATTCTTCTAAAGATGGATAAGAACCTAATATCGTAACACCGGTTCCGGGAACACCTTGCGGGCCAGTCGGGCCCTCAGACCCGGTTTCACCTTGTGATCCTTGCGGTCCAGTAGGACCTTCGGGGCCGGTTTCGCCCGTCGCGCCGTCTTGCCCTGCTGCGCCCGTCGGGCCTTCCGGCCCAGTCAGCCCCTCCGGACCAGTTGGGCCTCCGGCGCCGGTTACACCCTGTAAACCTTGAACGCCTTGAGGGCCCTGTGGTCCGGTTTCACCCGTCGCACCGGTTTGCCCTGCTGCGCCCGTAGGCCCCCCCGGACCAGTTGGACCTTCAATACCGGGTTCTCCTTGCAAGCCTTGCGGTCCAGTAGGACCTTCCGGCCCGGTTTCGCCCGTCGCACCGGTTTGCCCTGCTGCGCCCGTAGGCCCCTCCGAACCAGTCGGGCCTCCAGCGCCGGTTACACCCTGTAGGCCTTGAACGCCTTGGGGGCCCTGTGGTCCGATTTCACCTGTTGCTCCGGCTTCTCCTGCTGCGCCCGTAGGACCTTCCGGCCCCGTGGCTCCGGCTTCTCCTGCTGTGCCCGTGGGTCCTTGTAGACCTGTCGGACCAGTTGGACCTTCCGGGCCGGTTTCTCCTTGAAAACCTTGCGGTCCAGTAGGGCCTTCAGGTCCGGTTTCGCCCGTCGCACCGTCTTGCCCCGCTGCGCCCGTAGGACCTTCCGGTCCCTCGGGACCGGTTACGCCCTGAATGCCTTGAGGACCTTCAGGACCCGTAGGCCCTGCTGCGCCCGCGGGCCCTTGAATGGTTCCAACATTAACCCAAGTTCCGGTCCTTTCATCCCAAACATAAAGGTCACCTTGAACAATATAGGCGTCACCAGGATTACCGGTAGGATGTTCAGCTTCTAAGTCCTCTAAAGAGGGATAAGAGCCTAATATCGTAACACCGGTTCCGGGAACGCCTTGCGGGCCAGCCGGGCCCTCAGATCCGGTTTCACCTTGTGATCCTTGCGGGCCTGTAGGGCCTTCCGGGCCGGTTTCGCCCGTAGCACCGGTTACACCGGCTTCCCCCATTGCACCCGTAAGCCCTTGTAGGCCTATTGGACCAGTTGGGCCTTCAGGTCCGGTTTCGCCTGTTGCACCGGTTTGCCCTGCTGCGCCTGTGGGCCCTTGAGGACCAGTCGGGCCTTCGGGCCCGGTTTCGCCCGTTGCACCGGTTTGCCCTGCTGCGCCCGTAGGCCCCTCCGGACCAGTCGGGCCTTCAGCACCGGTTACACCCTGTAGGCCTTGAACGCCTTGGGGGCCTTGTGGCCCGGTTTCACCCGTCGCACCGTTTTGCCCTGCTGCGCCCGTAGGCCCCCCCGGACCAGTTGGGCCTTCGATACCTGGTTCTCCTTGCAAGCCTTGCGGACCGGTCGGACCTTCAGGCCCGGTTTCGCCGGCCGCACCGGTTTGCCCTGCTGCACCCGTAGGACCCTCCGGACCAGTCGGGCCTTCGGCTCCGGTTATACCTTGTAGGCCTTGAACGCCTTGGGGGCCCTGTGGTCCGGTTTCGCCTGGCGCGCCGGTTTCACCTGTTGTACCCGTAGGACCTTCCGGTCCCGCCGCACCCGTAGGCCCCTCCGGACCAGTTGGGCCTTCGGGTCCGGTTTCTCCTTGCAAACCTTGCGGACCAGTCGGGCCTTCCGGTCCGGTTTCGCCCATCGCACCGGCTCCCCCTGTTGCACCTGTAGGACCTTCCGGACCCGTAGGGCCGGCTACGCCTGTTGCGCCCGTGGGTCCTTGAATGGTTCCGACATTAAGCCAGGTTCCGGTTATTTCATCCCATACATAAAGATCACCTTCAACAAGATAGGCGTCGCCAGGATTTCCGGTAGGATGCGCAGCTTCTAATTCTTCTAAAGATGGATAAGAACCTAATATCGTAACACCGGTTCCGGGAACGCCTTGCGGACCGGCCGGGCCTTCCGGTCCAGTTTCGCCTTGTAATCCCTGCGGGCCGGTCGGACCTTCAGGTCCGGTTTCCCCCGTCGCACCGGGTTCACCTGCTGTGCCTGTTGCGCCTGTGGGCCCTCCCGGACCAGTCGGGCCTTCCGGTCCGGTTTCACCTGGTACGCCGGCTGCCCCCGTGAGCCCTTGTGGGCCAGTCGGACCTGCAGTTCCGGGGACACCTTGTATACCTTGAACACCTTGGGGGCCCTGTGGCCCGGTTTCGCCTGGTGCTCCGGCTTGCCCCGCTGGTCCAGTCGGACCTTGGGCGCCCGTTGGCCCTTCGAGGCCGGTTTCGCCTGGCAAACCTTGCGGCCCAGTCGAGCCTTCAGGCCCGGTTGCTCCCGTTACTCCGGCTTGGCCTGCTGTGCCTGTGGGTCCTTGTGGGCCAGTCGAGCCTGCACTTCCGGGTACGCCTTGTATACCTTGAACTCCTTGAGGGCCAGCTGCGCCTGTCTGCCCCGCTGGCCCAGTCGGTCCTGTTGGACCTGTTGGTCCGCCGCCGGCGGCGCCGCCTGTTGGACCAGTCGGACCTGTGGAGCCAGGGAGGCCTTGAGGGCCGGTGGGGCCAGTCGGTCCGGTTATCCCTACGCAATGACAAGAGCATGGCTTAGGCGGGCAGCAAGCACAGGAAGTCGCGGTATCACATTTTTTAACATCATTTAAGGAACCATTATGAGTATAATTGTTTTTCCTCATTACAATTTTTTTCCTTTCACAGAGATTTGTCATACGGGGCAGCTAGCCGTCTAATCAATTTCTGCCGAGCCAATGTGTTCGCGTAATGAATATCTTTATGTAAATACGATAGGCTAGCAGGGTTTGGCAAGGCTTGCTCTTCTCTTAAATAAACGAATACTATATGTTATGTGGAGGCAGCTTAATCGGATACAATAAAATGGTTCACTGGACAGAGAATTTTATCAAGAGAAGCGCGGGGCTAACCAGATTTTTGAAGAAAGTTACCTTGTTAAATTCACTTTACGTATGTTAAGATATTAAGAGCGCCGTATGTCCGAGATGGAGAGGAGAGAAAAAGTTAAAATGAAAAAAATTAAACTGGACAACCAACCGGTTGGGCCGTTTCCGGCTATGATTGTTGGTGCGATTGTGAATGAAAAGCCGACATATACCACTGTAGGAGCGGGAGGGTGCGCTTGTCTTGATCCTGTGCTATGTGTATCATTGAAAAATACGCATTATATTACAGGAGGGATTGCGCAAACCGGATATTTCAGTGTCAATATTCCTTCAACCGAATTGGTAAAAGAACTGGATTACTGTGGAATCGTTTCAGGTAAGAATGTTGATAAATCGGGCTTGTTTACACCCTTTTTTGATATAGAAGGGCAGGCGCCGATGATCGAAGAGTGTTCGCTGAACTTTCTTTGCAAGGTTTGCGATAGCAAGGAAATACGAGGCTTTACAATGTTCTTTGGCGAGATTGTCGCCGCGTTTGCGAGCGAGGATTGTATGGCTGGCGATAAGCCCGACCCGATCAAAATTGACCCAATCATTATGATGGGGATGAGCTATTGCAATTTGAAACGTGTCGTTGGTCAGCCTTTTTCAGAAGGGAAAAAGTTGAGTGGTTTATGATAACAGGGCTGGAGGCATTCATTTCAGAAGCTGATTGTTCCGGAAAAAGTCTTTCCAGGGGTCATCGCCGCTGATCCGCACAAGCGCGTCGTCCATATGAATGCCGTCGGGAGCCACCGTATCAAGTTCATCCCATCCGATGGGCATGGACACTCGGGCGCCATTTCTCGCTCTTATGGAATAAGGGGCGATACTTGTGGCGCCTCTGCCGTTTCGAATCCAATCGATGAATATTTTGTTTGTCCGCTTGGCCTTTCTGACATTGCTTGTGTATCGGTCAGGCCATTTCTGTTCCATAACTTCGGCAATGCGTTTGGCGAAATCGTGAAATGTATCCCACGAAACGGAAGGCGTAAAAGGCACGACTATATGATACCCCTTGCCGCCGCTGGTCTTGAGATATGAGCTCAGTGAAAGTTCGACAAGAATACTTTTGAGGTCTTTTACACCTTGGCGCACCGTATTCAGATCCATTCCTTCGTCCGGATCCAGATCAAAGACCATGATATCCGGCTTTTCAAGATCATTAGCGCAGCTTCCCCAAGTATGAAATTCCAGTGTGCCCATCTGCGCTTCGGATATAAGTCCGGACACGTTTTCTATATAAAAATAATCTTTTTCTTCTCCGCTGCTGTTTGCAATAGGTATTGTGACGATCCCTTTATTTTTGCTGCTTGGGCTAGGATGCTTTTTAAAAAAACAGGAGCCTGATATTCCATTAGGACAGCGTACAACACTTAAAATCCTATGACTTACGTAGGGGAGTATACGCTCGGCCACTTGCGCGTAATACCGTATCACATCCAATTTTGTGATTTCGGGATCCTCAAATATCACCTTATCGGGGTTTGAAATTTTTACCCCTTTTATCTCCATTGGATCCTTATCCGCCCGCAGGCCTTTAAAGCTGGCTTGCCTTAACAGATTCTCTTCAGTCCATTCAGAAAATTTAATTTCCGCGATCAGTTCAGGCTTGATCCAGGTGATTTTTTCATTTGCTTTAGGTTTCGGCTCAAGTTTGAAAGGGGACTCTGTTCTTTTTAAGTTTTGAAATTTTTCCTCGAGTTCCTGCGCGATACGTTCGCTTAGGCCTGTTCCGGCGCGTCCTGCATAGACAAACTCTTCCCCTTCATATACGCCAAGTAGAAGCGAGCTTATCGCCCGCGTTCTTTTATCGGAAAGCGTATATCCTCCGATGACGAATTCCTGCCTTTTATCGCATTTTATCTTAATCCAGTCACCGTTTCTTGTTCCGCTATAGACAGAATCAGCTTTTTTGCCGACAATCCCTTCTAAGTTCATATTGCAAGCTGCAAGTAAACTTTCTTCTCCATTTCCTCGGATATGTTTACTATAGCAGAGGTTTTTGGGAGCATCCTTCAAAAGCATTTCAAGCGTTTCTTTTCGGTCAATCAGGTGACGATCCCTTAAATCCACACCATCCAATGCCAGGAGGTCAAAAATGATATAGGTAAGATTTTTACTTTCGGGATTTTTCATATGGTTCTGCAGTGCTTGAAAATCTGTCTTGCCCGCGGCGTCGGTGACCGCCATTTCGCCATCCAGGACCATTGCCCTATCGGAAGCCCAATCTATGAGAGAAGAAGCGATATCCTGAAAATGCTTTGTGTAATCCTTGCCATTTCTGGTTATCAGTCGAACGCTGCGTTCTTCCAAGTATGCCAAAACCCTATAGCCGTCATATTTCAATTCATATAGCCAATCCTCGCCCACAGGAACCTTATTTACAGGTTTAGCAAGCTGTGCAGAGGTATCGTTAAAGGGGTTTCTTGTAATTTTTTCATCATCTCCTGATTCGATTCCAGATTCAATTTCCGTCATGGTGCGTCCGGTTCGAATGCTGGTGGTAAAATCGGAAATTCCACTGTCTGCCATCTCGTCTGTCGTTTTGGCATACTGGTCTTTTTCTTTGATCAAAAGCCAGTTGTTTTTAGTTTCGCCAGCTTTCGCTTTCAACCGGACCAAAGCCCATTTGCCTTTAAGTCTTCTCCCTTTTAAAACAAACTTCAGCGAACCAATCCCGAGTCCTTCGTTGACGTCTGCATAAGGTTCCCAGGTCCCCTCATCCCATAGCATAACCGCGCCGCCGCCATACTCCCCTTTGGGAATGGTCCCCTCAAAGTTCCTGTATTCCAGGGGATGCTCCTCCACCTGTATAGCGAGCCGCTTGTCACGGGTGTTATAAGACGGCCCTTTGGGTACCGCCCAGCTTAAAAGAGCGCCGTTCCATTCGAGGCGAAAATCGTAGTGATCTCTGCGAGCGATATGGTGCTGAACGACAAACCTGAGGTGCTTCGAGGAATCTGCCGCCTCGCCAGACTCCGCCGTTTCTCCTTCTGGCTCCAGTGTTCTTTCAAAATTCCTTTTTTGATTGTACTTTTCAAGATTCATTTCCATTGCATATGTTCCTTTAAAATAGACTTTTGAAATTAGTGTTTCCAGTTTTACAAAAATTGTTCGAGAGACCTTATAAAAAGATAAAACTAATTTTCACGTAATCAAATTTTAATATTTATATTTGGCACAATTCTTGCTATTAGAAAGACATTAAAAATAAACTCTATTTTTAATGTCATACGTAGTGTTTTAGGCTGATCTTAAAAAATAAATTTCTTGATAGGCAATTAGATATGCGCTACAATTCACAGCAATGTTCACATTTTGTATTGTGATCATTGAGGTGATAAAATTGTGTATGATCTTACATAATCATAGTCGCAAAAAATAACCCGACCGCCAAAATCAAATTGATTTCTTCAATTTGATTTGACGGTCACAAACCTTTGGTTGACCGCCCAACAAAAAGCGGCAACAATTCTATTTACATTTTACCCATCAAATGAATGAATGTCAACAAAAATTATGATCTGATAACAAGCAGCTGGAAGAGAGCGTTGGGTGAGGGAATACGGCTATTCATTGGACGAAAAAGTGATTTTTCTTGTTCTTAACACTTGGAAATGGTACAATAGTAGCAATATATCAGCAGGGTTGTCATAAGCAATAATGACGCGGCTTGTCGAAAATTTAGATAAAATTAATTCAATCTGGAAGGAGCATAAATGGAAGAGTCAATGAAGAAATTATTAACAGGTAATGAAGCGCTGGCAAGAGGGGCTTATGAAGCCGGAGTTCAGTTTGCTTCCGCTTATCCAGGAACGCCAAGCACGGAGATTCTGGAAAATATGACGCAGTATAAAGAAGTAAACGCAGAATGGGCGCCCAACGAAAAGGTTGCGCTGGAGGCAGCGATCGGCGCTTCGATCGCAGGCGTCCGCAGCATGGCTTCCATGAAACACGTAGGCCTTAATGTGGCGGCTGATCCATTGTTTACGTTTGTATATACCGGTGTAAACGGCGGGATGGTGATCATCAACGCGGATGAGCCGGGGCAGCATTCTTCTCAAAACGAGCAGGACAACCGTAACTATGCCAAAGCTGCCAAAATTCCGATGCTTGAGCCTTCAACAAGCCAGGAAGCCAAAGACATGATGAAAAAAGCTTTTGAAATCAGCGAGGAATATGACATACCGGTAATGATCCGTATGACGACGAGAAGCTGCCATTCGAAAGGAATTGTGGATTGCGGCGAAAGACAAGAAGCAGAGCCGAAAGTCTATAAAAAGAATGTACAGAAGTACGTTATCGTACCGGCTATCGCCAGAAAGCTCAGAGCAAATCTTGAAGTTAAGCTGGCCAGGCTTAAGGAACTTTGTGAGACGACGGAATTAAACCGCATCGAAGACAACGGAAAAAGAAAGGGAATCATCGCATCCGGCATGGCGTATTGTTTTGCCAAAGAAGTCTTCGGTGATGACGTAAACTATTTAAAGCTGGGATTTACTTATCCGCTGCCTGAAAAATTGATCGATCGGTTTTGTTCATCTGTGGATGAAATCTACGTCATTGAAGAGAACGATCCGTACATGGAAGAAACGGTAAGGATGCTTGGTTACGATTGTAAAGGTAAGAATACTTTCCCAAGCTATGGAGAACTGACGCCGGATGTGATCCGCAAGTCCGTCTATGGCGAAGCAAAAAAGGCTACCGAATGCAACACAGAAAAAGTTGTAGACAGGCCGCCGACGCTTTGCGCGGGATGTCCGCACAGGGGTCTGTTTTATGAACTGGGCAAGCGCAAGAACGTAGTGATCTCAGGGGACATCGGCTGCTATACGCTTGGTTTTGCGCCGCCATACAATGTTATGGATTTTAACATCTGTATGGGCGCCAGCATCAGCGCCGGACACGGGGCTCAAAAGGCTTTTGACATGATCGGAAGCGATATGCGTGTCGTATCGATGATAGGGGATTCTACATTCTTTCATACAGGAATCAATTCATTGATGGAAGTAATTTACAATAACAGTAAAACTGTAAACATAATTCTCGATAACCGCATTACAGGTATGACAGGTCATCAGGAAAACCCAGGATCCGGACGTCATGCGGACAACAGCGATGCGCCGGTAATGGATATTGAGAAAATTGCGCGCGCTTTTGGTGCAAATAACGTAGCGGTGGTGAATCCGAATGACTTGAAAAAAGTCAAAGAAACGCTGGATTGGGCGTTCGCGCTTGAGGAGCCTTCCGTGATCATTACCAGGTGGCCGTGCGTTCTTAAGAAATTAACGGCTGCGGATCAAGCGGAGTTTGGGAAGGTTTTTACGGAAAAAGCCGTCGTCGATCCGGACAAGTGTATTAAATGCAAACTCTGCCTGCGGTGTGGATGTCCTGCGCTTTCCATGGACAGGGAGAGCGGAAAGGCCAAAATTGACAGGCTGCAATGCGCAGGTTGTGATGTTTGCACGCAGATATGTCCAAGGCAGGCGATCGGAAGGGAGGCGAAATAATGACGAAGAGCATTTTATTGGTAGGCGTTGGCGGACAGGGAACGATTCTGGCCAGCAAGCTTTTGACGATCGGACTCATGCAGGAGGGATATGATGTCAAAATGAGCGAGATTCATGGAATGAGCCAAAGAGGCGGGTCCGTATCTTCACAGGTCAGGTATGGCGAAGCCGTATATTCGCCGGTAATTGAGAAAGGCGGCGCCGATGTGCTGGTTTCCTTCGAAAAGATGGAAGCGCTTAGGTGGATGGAGTATTTAAAAAAGGGTGGCCAGGTGATTGTCAATGATTATGAGATCAATCCAATGCCTGTCATTATGAGCATAAAGGAATATGCCGGCGACATCCTCGATGAAATCAAGGCAGTAGCTGATACGAGGGTGGTCGGGGCGTCCAAAGAGGCCATAAAGCTGGGCAACGGGAGAGTAATGAACATCATTTTGCTGGGAACGATCGTCAAACTGATGGGTCTTGAGCACATTGACTGGGAAACAATCATTCGTGAAAACGTCAAACCGCAATTTGTGGAGCTAAATAATAGTGCTTTGAAAAAAGGCATGGAAATGGTATAGGGGATCTTATAATGGTACAAATAGTAGCGACAGTTTCATTGATTTTTTTCATAGTATTGATGGTCGGTATCGGAATTTTCAGCATCAGAAGAGCTTCCAGCCTGGATGGGTTTTTATTGGGGGGCAGAAACATAGGCCCCTGGCTTTCAGCATTTGCTTACGGGACGTCATATTTTTCCGCTGTTATTTTCATTGGATATGCGGGAATGCACGGCTGGAACATCGGACTTCCCAGCATGTGGATCGGTGTCGGCAATGCTCTCATCGGTTCCTTGCTTGCTTGGGTCGTTCTGGCCCGCAAAACGAGGCGTATGACACACCGGCTGGACGCCAGAACCATGCCGGAATTCTTTTCAGCGCGTTACGATTCTCGGCCGATGAAGATATATACGGCAGCAATTATATTTATCTTCTTAGTACCGTATGCAGCTTCGGTTTATAAAGGGCTGGGCACCATGTTCAGCGCCATTTACGGCGGCGCCGATCCGCTGATCTGCATGCTGATTGTGGCTATTTTAACCGGAATCTACCTGGTACTCGGCGGTTACGTAGCCACAGCGCTTACCGACTTTATTCAGGGGCTCGTCATGGTAATAGGAATCCTGATGATGATCGGAATTCTCGTTACAAGACCGGAAGTGGGCGGGCTCACTCAAGTCATTCCGAGGCTTGCGGCTATAGATCCGCAGCTTGTGAATATAACGGGTGGTTCCAATTCTTCATTTCTTATGATTAACATTTTGCTCACGAGCTTGGGCGTATGGGGGCTGCCGCAAATGGTGCATAAGTATTATGCCATTAAGGACGAGTCAAATATCCGGTTGGCTACCATCATCTCGACAGCCTTTTGCGTGATCATCAGCGTCGGAGCTTATTTTACAGGATCCTTATCCAAGCTTTTCCTTCAGGCGCAGCCGAATGGCATGCCGGATGTAGTAGGCGGTTATGATAACGTCATGCCGACTTTATTGATGCAGGCGCTGTCTCAAAGCGTGTTTTCGATGATCGTGCTTAGCGTGATCCTGCTGCTTCTTTTGTCGGCTTCCATGTCGACACTGGCGGCAGTGGTGCTTTCTTCCAGTTCTGCTGTCTCGGTGGATCTGATAGGTGAAGTGCATCCGAACATTCAAGAAAAAAGCCAGATGAGGCTGCTGCGTTTCCTCTGTTTAATCTTTGTGGCGCTGTCTTATTTATTCGCGGCCATGAACATTTCATTCATTGTCAATCTGATGTCCTTTTCGTGGGGCGTGGTGGCCGGATCCTTCATCGGGCCGTTCATATGGGGACTTTATTGGAAAGGAACCACCAAGGCCGGCGCCTGGGCAGGACTGCTCAGCGGGATTGTGGTGGTCGGCGGACTGCTGATTTATAACTGTATGACGATCGGCTTTACGGCTGCAAAATCGTTTGCTCCGCAGTTTGGCGTTGCGGCGATGGTGGTATCGATTGTCATCGTTCCGATTGTGAGCCTGATTACAAAGAAGTATTCCGCGGAGCATGTTGAAAATGCATTTTCACCTGCTGAGTAGGATCAATACACAATGAAAATTGGCGGCCGGAAGGCCGCCTTACTTTTTTGTCTCATCATTTTTTGTCTTATCACGTTTATGATAGAATGTACTCTTTATCTGCGTCAATTGCTTCGGATCAAAGGATCCGGCAGCTGACTCGACGTTTGTCTGCTTGGTTTCCAGGAGTTCTTTGCGCAGGATTTGCACATCTTTTGGAGCGCTGATTGCGATTTTGGCTTTGTCTCCATTGATCTCCAGGATGGTGATTTCAATGTTCTCTCCCAGAAGAAAGCTTTGCCCCTCTTTACGGCTTAATACCAGCATGTTAAACCTCCTTCTGTGATCCGGCGCTGATCGGATGACGCATAGAGTAAGCGTTTTGATCCATGATTAACTGCTTCCCGAGCTGCTTTTCCGGGTTGACCGCGATCGGGCACCTGAGGTTGATGGTCGAATCCATCCAATTCTCATGGATGACCGCGACCGCATAAAAGGCGAGGGGGGTATTCTGTTCGGCCTCAAGTGTATCCAGGTCCTCCATAGTGATCGAAGGCGCGTAGTCTTCGATCAAATAAAATGGATTGACTAGAACGAAGGCTAAATTTGGATCAACCATCGATTGCAGACAGAGCAAGCTGTCATCGTCATCATCAAAACGGATGATGATGTACTCCGGAGAAAGTTCAAATCCCTGAAGTGGTTCAGGGAAGTGGATTACATCTGTTTCGGCGACATCCATTTCGCCAAAATATTTTGTATTGATTTTCATACGTTTTATCCTTTAATGATTTTGTTTAAATCGTATTGGCGATTTGCTAATATAATTTGATTCGCTTTGGCTAAGCATGTAAATCAACGATCGGTTCATAGTTCGGATTTGCGCTGGGTGGGACATAAATCGGGCTGCCGACGTAGGTGATAACCACGTGGGGATGCTCCGCAATCGTAAATTCAATACTGGCTGGTGTAAATTCGAAATCATTCTGACCGGTTTTCCAGTCAAAATTCAGTTTATCCATTTCATATTCGATTTGCATTTCGCCAGGAATCCAATCGATGTTGATCGGTTTGTCGGGAAGATATTTGATATTTGCCTCTGCAAGAGGCGGTATCGTTTTCTCGTGGGCGATCTGCGGAATCACGTCCTGCCTTAAATGAATGTTTACCATCATATTTCCCTCTTGTGCAATTGTGGCGGTAGCTTTATAAGCGAGTTGCATACCATATTCACCATTATCCCTTACCGAGGCCGTTGGGGAAGGAGAAATGGAATTTTTTGCTTCAAAAGAATCGACGTTTAAACGAATCGGCCTGCTTTTGATGGACAAGCCTTTTTTATCTCTGGTTATCTCAAGTTCCGCCGTCATATTTTTTCTTTCAACATGAGCAGGCGTCGTCTTATACTGAATAGAGATCGGTACTGTTTTGATTTCAAGTAATGGTTTCATGGTTTTGCTCCTCCTTGCAAAACACCGGCATCCTGCCTGATTTTATTTTTAAATGTCAAGTTATAAATCTACTATTTCATAAAATCGATGAAAGAAGGCGTGAGGATTCTTGCGCCCATTTCCAAAGCTGCCCTATAGGTATAATCATGCATTTTAAATAGGTTAATTGCTTCTTCCATATCCATATATTCCACGTTTAGTATTTTACTGTTTAGATTATCGTTGATTCTCTCCAAGACAGATACTCTTTGCTGTAGGAAAGTCGCCGAGGAGTGTACTCTTGTAACGGCGTTTAAAATTTGCTGGCTTTGTTCTTTTAGTTTAGGCATATAGCTCCGGACCGCCTCTTCGTCAAACGGTTCTGTTTCCAAGGCAGACGCAATTTTTCCCAAGTTTAAGACCAGATTATCAGTCGGGTCTTCTCCGAATCCGATAAAGCTGATTCCGGGATGCGCAGTGTTAAAAGCGCTGCTGTCTTTGATTTCAAGTTTTCCGTTATTGTCGGTAACGTCCAGGCCAAATCCAAGGTCTCTATAGATCTTCTCACCTGCCAGACGCTTAAGCTCTGCCTGATTGGCCGGATCGGTAACATCAAGCCCTCTGAATGTCAGGGTCTGACCATCCGCTGAGAGTTCAAAAGGAAGCTCCTTGGTGCTGCTCCCGCCGAATACAAATCCGTCCTCAAACTTCGAATTGAGAGAGTCGACAGCGCTTTTTTGCATCATGCGGATCTCGTTAGCCATGATCTGTCGATCATTATTTGTCCATACATCGTTGAGGCCGTCTAAGACCTTAGTATAGGTGTTGGTGGCTATATCCTGAAGAACCAATATGCCTTGATGAATCGTGTCGATGGTATCGATGACATCAAGCGTATTATTCAGATAATCGTTATTTTTTTGTATATTTCTGTGTAGCTGGCTTGCGCGCGCTGAACTGGCCGGATCTTCAGCCGCAGTGAGATATTTTCGTCCCATGGAAGAGACTTTGAGCGTCGCTGTATTCAGATTGCTGAATACTTTACCCAGCCTCTCTGTATAGGATGTCATGATCATACTTTGTGTAACTCTCATTGAAAAGCCTCCTTATCTGCCCACAACACCCATACGGTTGATGAGGACGTCGAGTGCTTCGTCAAGTGTCGTAATAACCCTTGCCGCAGCTGCGTAAGATTTTTGATAACGGAGCAGATTTATGCCTTCTTCATCCATGGAAACCGAAGAAACGCTGTTTCGCATATCTTCAATCCCGGTGATAACGGCTATAGAACTGTCCAAAGCGGAACTTTTTGACTTGGCGTCAATTGCCGCAATGTTTCCGATATTGCTGAATACTTCCTGGAAGGAACCGGTGTACAGATGGTTGCCGCCTCCGTTTAGGCCGCCTGTCGTAAAGTTAAACTTTTTGTCCAGTAAAGAAATCAAATTTAATATATTATCCGTACCACCTGAAACATCGATGGTTCCTCCGCCTGGCGCTTCGAACCTGGTATAGGTGAGACCATAGTCGCCTCTTACCCAGCCTGACGCGAGGACTATATTTTCGGCATTAATGACACCGCTTCCGTCGCTTGCCTCGAATAAAGGCCGGTCGATAAACTCTTTATCAGGAGGATCAAAATCAGGGTCAAAAAGCGGATTTTTAACTTTATTAGCCTCATTGAGCGTTTCCGCGAAATCTTTGACGATGGTATCCAGAATTTTCTCATAAAAACCGATACCGCGGGTGGTATTCGGAGGATTATCAAACTCACCATTGCTATTGAGCATGTTGAGAACGCCTTTTAATGCTCCTGCCGTAAATTTAAGAGATATGGGCGTACCGGGATCGTTCGGGTCGGATGGGTCAACCGGGACATTTGGGTCAAGCGCTTTATCAGAGACAATATGCATAACGCCGTTACCATCCTTGTAAGCGTCAAATGTCGCGTATTCCTTTCCATGGACAAGCATGCGCTGGTCTCTGTTGAGCCCGTCGTTGCCCAACATCGTAATGCGGAGGATATCAACGGCAGGGAATTTCTCATCTTTTTCATAAGAGACATCAATTTTCATATAAGTAGAAAGTTCATCGATGAGAAGATTGCGCTGATCTTTAAGTTCAAGCGCGGGATTCCCATAGATTTCGCATTCACGAATATTTTTGTTCAGCAGGGCAATGTTTTCCAGGATTGTGTTTATTTTTGGAATCGTGATGTCATTAAGCAGATATTCCTGCTCCTGGCGTACATTGGCGAGGTCTTTTCCATATTGATTAAACATCCTGAGGACAGACTCTGCGGCGGCGCGTACCGTACTTTCAATTTCAATGCTGCTTGGGCTTCCGGAATACACCTGAAGTTGCGTATAAAAGTCGGACAGCGTGGCCTTGAGCGCCAGGTTTTGGGTTTCATCAAAAATTCTCGAAATTTCTGAAATACTGCTCATATAGGCGTCAAGTTCGCCGACCGTAGAGGCTTCCCTTCGGAAACGATTATCCAAAAATGGATCCCTGATCTGCGATACCCTTGTAACATCGACGCCCTGACCGATTCCTTTAGGGTTAGTTGAGGCATACCGATCGGCATAGTTTGCCGAAGGTATGCTGTATAAATCAAGTCTTTGTCTTGTATAACCAGGTGTATTTAAATTGACCATATTGTTGCCGGTAAGATCCAGCGCCTTTTGGGCCACATTCAATCCCGACATAGCGATCCCAAATCCGTAAAATGTTGAGCGAATCATTTTAGTGTTTCCTTTCTATGGTTTCCCAGCGATCACACTTTCGTCGGGGTGAAGCGCTTGGGGGGTATTTTGACGGTTTTCTCGCCGTTTTGGTTATAAGTGCTTTCTCCATTTTCAAGTTGATCAAGCAATATACCAATGCCGTTTACATGAAGGTCGATATATTTCTTTGCGGCCGCGATTATGCTTTTCAATTCTTCCGATTTAACGGAAAGCGCGTTGTGTAAAGACAAAAGCATCTCTTTTTCAGCGCCATTGAATCTTTCTGCCATTTGTTTTAAAGGCAGGTCCTGGAATCCAAATTTTTCCTGCCATTGTTCACGCTTGAGATCAAGACCTTTCATTTTTAAAATGTAAGCCTGTTCTTCTTTCATGGATTGATCCAGGGCATCTACGTCATTGGCAGAAATAATATCGAGCTTTTTGTTTTCGAAAACGATCAGTGCATCAAAGAGGCTTTGTGTATCCCGTAGTAATTGACAAAAAGCGTTAAAATCGCTTGCGCTTATATCAATCATAATTTACCTCGTAATTGTCGAGCATCATTCTTTTCACAATATCAGAAGCGTTGATCTCATACTGATCCACCGCAATTTGGTTCTTCAGATCATTTAGCTTACGCTCTGAGGCTCCTGCCTGGATTTCAGACATAATGGCTTTCTTGAGTGTAGCAATAAACTGATCATCAGAGATACCGGCAGGGTTGCCCGCGCCAATGATGATTTTATCATAATCAGCTGATTTCTTGACTGTACCGGATATTGCATTATTTTTTTTGACATTTTGCAAATTATTAATATCCGGGTTTACATTTATTCGTTGTGGTAAGATTTTCATAACGGATCACCCCCAATTATTCCAGATTTAATCCTCCCGTTTATAATTCTGTACTATATAATACATCGTCAAAACAGGTAATTTACTAAATATTTTTTTTGAAAAATTATGTTTCTTGACGGAGTGGCAAAGTCGCAGGTTTGCTCCATCGGATTTCAACGGAATCTCCGGACATAATAGGATCCGTGTAAGATGCCGACTGGTTGTTGATGGAAAGGATCAATTCTCCTTTCGGTGATTTCATATCGATATCCACATAGTTTAGCATATCCACAAAAATCAACTGAACGTTTTCAGGCGTGGGGATTTCCATCCAATTAGAATTCACGCAAACTCGAACTTTGCGTGGGTGATTGGTTTCAGTCACGCGAGGCGTGATGGGACCCTCGATGAGCTCTTCGAGGGGCTCATCGGAGAAGTAAGAAATTTCCACCTGATCCCCGTTTTGGATAAGGTAATCCGGTAGTTCCGGCTTTCCATTAACCGTAACGTTTGAGTCATAAGGCGCACAAACCTCTTTGAGCGTAATTTCTGCTTTTTTTCCATGCTGTGCGAAGACCACTGTGATTGAATCTCCCTGTCTGATCGGTGTGTCCAGTGAAGCAAGCGCCTTGTTTACGTAAAGCTCTCCGGGCATTGGCGGCGTTCCTCGAACTGTCTTTTTTTCACCGTTTAAATAATAAACGAGAGGAGAGGGGGAGCGGCCGATTAAATGAGACGCTTTGATGCCGGCAAGCAGCAGCGCGTCCAGTATTTTAATCGTTTCCGTGCCGGGAAGTGTAATTTTTTCCCCGTTAACGGTAACGGAAAACAAATCATGTATGTGAGAAAGTCTTGATGTGGCGCCGATTCCGAGCGGTGTTACATACTCCGGCGTCAACAGAGAATCGTTATGAAGCGTGATATTTCGATACGGATATTTTCCACCCAGTGTAACCCGCTGCTCAGGCAGGTTAAGCTTCTCTGCTGTCCTGCTGCAAAGATTCGGGATCTGGCTGCCTCCGCCAACCAAAAAAAGAGCAGTTGGCGGGCCGTCATTGATTTTTATGATGCTTTCCACGATGGAATTGCTCAGGAGTTCCACCGTTTCATCGATGACTTTCAAAATCGATTCGACGCTGCACGTATGGCCGATTCCGAGGATATCTAAAAAAGAAATTTCAGAAACATCCTCCGACAGTCTGAATTTGATTGTTTCTGCCGTATTAAAATCGACGAGGTATTCTTTCATGATGATTTCTGTGATCTCATCGCCTGCGATGGTGACCATGTCGTAAGCGACGATGCTGCCGTTTTTGGAAATACCAATATCGGATGTGCCTGCCCCAATGTCAGCGATGGCGATGTTGAGCAGACGAATATCTGGAGGAACGACAGCGTTGATGGCCGCAATCGGTTCCAGCGTAAGGCTTTCAACGGTCAGACCGCAAAGTTCGGTGACCGAATACAGACTTCGGACGACGCTGAACGGCAGAAAGGCTGCGATTAGTTCTACCTTCAGAAGATTGCCTCTGTGTCCCAGCGGGTTTGCCAGAGGGTATCCGTCCAGTTCGTAAGAAATGACATTATAACCAACACAGGAAAAGTGGTTAGGGTCTGTTTGAACGGAATCAAGTTGATTTTCAGTGTCCGGATCGATTTTGGAAAAGTTGTCCAGCGCAAGGCTGATGGCATTGTATTCAATCGAATGGATCTGCTCCGCAGAGATATCGTCCTCTTCGTTTAACTCCTGCGTAAAAGTGGTGCGCATTGTTTTAAGAGACCGGCCGGCAGCTGCGATCGAGACTTTTGTCAGCGCAATCCCGCTGCGTTCTTCAAGCGCGTCTTTAACTTCTTTTACCGTTTTGACTACGAGATGGATGTCTTCAATTTGACCGTCCCTCATGGCTCTTTTTTGATGGAAACGTTGCTCATAGTCAGAAACGGAAAACATATCTTCTGAGATCATACCGAGGATGCCGACGATGGAACGCGTACCGATATCGAGTGCGAATATGATGTTTTCTTCCTGAATATTCTTTTGAGTTTTCAAATTTGATCTCCCTTAATGGCTAAAGCTGATTCAAATGTCCTTTTAAAATATAAGCGATATTGGCAAGCGGCGCCTGCTTGACGACAGCGCCTATGTTATAAGCGACCATCGGCATGCCGTAAACGACACAGGACGCCTCATCCTGCCCAATGGTAAACGCTCCTTTTTTTCTCATTT
>Ga0123353_10003502_pt1 | contig 19846 bp, 10 predicted proteins | sample TergutLab28metaG_3_FD_92763 | JGI IMG/M metagenome (GOLD analysis project Ga0123353, IMG submission 92763) | Labiotermes labralis P3 segment gut microbial communities from Petit-Saut dam, French Guiana - Lab288 P3 | ecosystem: Host-associated > Arthropoda: Insects > Digestive system > Gut ... | reverse complement strand
TTACGCGATGGAGGGGTTGAGCGTCATCACGTCGCTGATAGACCAGCTCCGCACCAACGGCGTGAACCCCGGCATCCAGCTTGAGGGTATCTTGATGACGATGTTCGACGGCCGCACGCGCCTTGCCACAGATGTCGTCAACGAGGTGCGCGCGCATTTCGGCGACAAGGTTTACGAGACGGTCATCCCCCGTAACGTGCGCATCAGCGAGGCACCCAGCTTCGGCCAGCCCGTGGTCTCCTACGACCCCACCAGCCGCGGCACTGAGGCCTACCGCGCATTCGCACGGGAATTCGCACAGCGCGTGGGCGTTTGAATCCCGGCCCTTATGGGAATGGCGACGTGCTCTTGAGCGTAACGGTGCGGTTGAATAGAGGGGCGTTGGGCTTGCTGTCGCGGGTGTCGGCGCAGAAGTAACCGACGCGCTCGAATTGGAAGGTGTCGCCGGGTTGCGCGTCCGCCAAGGCCGGTTCACCGTAGGCGGTAACGGCCTTGCAGGAGTCGGGGTTGAGAAATTCCAAGAAGTCTTTGGTGTCGTCGCCAAGAGGGTCGGGGACGGTGAACAGGCGGTCGTAGAGGCGCACCTGCAACGGCACGGCGTGTTTGGCGGATACCCAGTGGATGGTGCCTTTGACCTTGCGGCCGTCGGGCGCGTTACCGCCCTTGGAGTCGGGGTCATAAGTGCCGTGGATTTCAATGACGTTACCGGCCGCGTCTTTGACGACGTGCGTGCATTTGAAGATGCAGGCCCCACGCAAGCGCACTTCCTGACCGGGGGTCATGCGGAAAAACTTTTTGACCGGGACCTCCATGAAATCTTCGCGCTCAACCCACAGCTCACGGCTGAACGGGATTTGGCGTGTCCCGGCGGCGGGGTCCTCGGGATTGTTCTGCGCCTCGGCGTAGGTCGTGGCATCCTCGGGGAAGTTGTCAATGATGACCTTGACGGGGTCGAGGACGGCCATGCGGCGGAGGGCCTTTTTGTTGAGGTCGTCGCGGATGCAGTATTCAAGGAGCGCGACATCGGTCTCGCTGTTGTATTTCGAGACGCCGACGCGCTCGCAGAAATCGCGGATGGCCTCAGGGGTGTAGCCGCGGCGGCGCAGGCCGCAGACGGTCGGCAACCGCGGGTCATCCCAACCCTCGACATGGCCGTCCTGCACCAACTGGAGGAGCTTGCGCTTGCTCATCACGGTATAGGATAGATTGAGCCGCGCGAACTCGCGTTGCTGGGGACGTATCTTCACGCCGTTTCGGACAACGAGCAAACCCATCTCATCCATGCGGTCAATGACCCAATCGTAGAGCGGACGATGCACCTCAAACTCCAGCGTGCACATCGAATGCGTAACGCCCTCGCACGCGTCCTCGATGGGGTGAGCGAAATCGTACATGGGATAGACGCACCACGTCGTCCCGGCGTGATAGTGCGGCATATGCATGATGCGGTAGATGACCGGGTCGCGGAAATGGATGTTGGGCGACGACATATCAATCTTCGCGCGGAGGCACAACTCGCCCTCGGCAAACTCCCCGGCTCTCATACGGCGGAAGAGCGCAAGATTTTCCTCGGGCGAGCGGTTGCGCGTGGGGCTTTCCTTGCCCGGCTGGGTCGGGACGCCACGATAGGCTTTCCACTCCTCCTGACTCAGGGCGCAGATGTAGGCGTGGCCGCTCGTGATGAGGTTCTCGGCGATCGCGTACATCTTGTCGAACAGGTCGGCGGCGTTATAGAAACCATCGCCCCAGTCGAACCCGAGCCAGCGGATATCGGTCTTGATGCTGTCCGCATATTCATCGGACTCCTTCGAAGGGTTCGTGTCATCCATACGGAGGTTGCACTGCCCACCGAATTCGTGCGCCATACCGAAGTCAATGCAGATGGCCTTTGCGTGGCCGATGTGGATGTAGCCATTCGGCTCCGGCGGAAACCGCGTAACGACAAGCCCCCCGGTCTTGCCCGCGGCCACATCCTCCGCAATCCACTGCTTCAAAAAATGCCGACCTGTGTCGGACTCGTTCGCCTTGATTTCTTCGCTCATGTTAGGGTTTCCAGACTTTCACTTGAACATTTTTTTTACGGCCCCATTTCAGCGCGGCGTCGTGGGAGGAGAACCAGAGGTCGAGCTTGTTGCCCTTGATGGCGCCGCCGCGGTCTTCGACGCACCCGTAGCCGTAGCCCTCCACATAGACGATCGTACCGAACGGCAGCACGGTTGTGTCTGCCGCGACGGTGCCGGGACGCGCCTGTGTGCCGCGGGCGGTCTGGCCGACGGTCTTGGGCTTGCCTTTATTGGGGCCGCTGCTGATGACGGGCGAGCCGAGGCCGAACCACGGGCGGTGCCAGCTGCAACATTTCCCGCAGTTGCAGTAGCCCGTGATCTCCATGGTCATGACGGTCGGCGTGCGGCCCTCCGGCGGGCGGATCGTGTTCGTGGCGCATCCGGGCGCGAGGAGCAGCAACGGCAAGACGCCCCCGGCAATGATCGCCGGGACACCTTTCAACCACGGGAACGGTCTTGTTTTTCTCATGCGCTACAGGCCTTGCCCACAACATTTCTTGTACTTCTTGCCGCTGCCGCAGGGGCAGGGGTCGTTGCGGCCGGCGGTCTTCACTGCCGCGGCGGGGCGGGGGCCGGGCGCGGGCTGCTTCGACATGGACTCGAGCATTGCGTCGAAGTTCTGCACGGCCGATGCGGGGACGTCCGCTGAAATCGGGCGTTGCGGCTGCGCCTCCGAGGAGGTTGTCTGGACGCCGCCGGCGAGCATGTTGATGTCGGTATGCACGGTCTGGACACGGGCGGGGGACCTCATCATGCGCTGGAAGTTTTGCAGGGTGGTGGTCGCGCGGAACACGGCGGTCGTAACCTCGGCCTTGATCTGCGCCATGAGTGCGCCGAACATGCCGAACGCCTCTTTCTTGTACTCGATGAGCGGGTCGCGCTGGCCATAGGCGCGGAGGTTCACGCCGTGGCGGAGCTCGTCCATGGCGCGGAGGTAGTCCTGCCACTGGTGGTCAATGCAGTTCAGGAAGACGCTGCGCTCCATCATCGGCAGGACGCGCGGGTCTTCGAGCGAGCATTTCAGCTCGTAGGCCTCCGCGACGCGGGAATAGATGAGTTCGGCGGCGTTTTCGGGCTGGCCCTTGAGCTCGGTGATCTCGTCGAGCGTGAGCGGGATGGGGAAGGTGTCCGTAACCCACGTAACCAGCTCCTGCGGCTCGGCGTCCTTGGCCGTGCTCATGAATTTTTCGCACTGCGTGAAGATGAGGTCGTTGAAGACATCGAGGATGCGCGCGTGCGCGCTGTCGGTCATCAGGATTTCGCCGCGCAGCTCATAGACGACGGAGCGCTGCTTGTTCATCACGTCATCGTATTCGAGGGTGCGTTTGCGGATGGCGAAGTTCTGCTGCTCGACGCGGCGCTGGGCGGTCTCGACCGAGCGGTTCAGCCACTTGTGCTCCATGGCCTCGCCCTCCTTCATGCCGAGCTTCGTCATGAGGCCTGCGATGCGGTCCGAGCCGAACAGGCGCATCAGCGAGTCTTCGAGCGAGATGTAGAACTGCGAGGAGCCGGGGTCGCCCTGGCGCGCGCAACGCCCGCGCAGCTGGCGGTCAATGCGGCGCGACTCGTGGCGTTCGGAGCCGATGACGTGCAGGCCGCAGGGCCGCTCGATGAGCAGGTCGCGGAGCGTCTTGTAGCCGCCGTCGTAGGGGACATCGAGTTTGACCTGCGACTTCGTAACGGTCTCGGGCAGCCAGACGACGCCCTCGCCGAGCTTGATGTCCGTGCCGCGCCCGGCCATGTTGGTGGCGATGGTAACGGTCCCGGGCTGGCCGGCGAACGCGACGATCTCCGCCTCGCGCGCGTGGTTCTTCGCGTTCAGCACGTTGTGCGGTATCTTGGCCAGGCGCAGGAGGCGGCTCAGGATCTCGGAGGTCTCGACGGTAACCGTGCCGAGCAGCACGGGCTGGCCGTTGGCGTGGCGTTTCTGCACCTCTTCGATGACGGCCTTGTACTTCTCGCGCTGGGACTTGTAAATCTGGTCGTTGCTGTCCACGCGGCGCACGGGGCGGTTGGTGGGGATGACCATCACGCCGAGCTTGTAGATGTCGAGGAACTCGGCGGCCTCGGTCTCGGCGGTGCCGGTCATGCCGGCCAGTTTCTTGTAGAGGCGGAAGTAATTCTGGATGGTGATGGTCGCGAGGGTCTGTGTCTCGCGCTCAATCTCCACGCCCTCCTTGGCCTCGACGGCCTGATGCAGGCCGTCGCTCCAGCGGCGGCCGGGCAGCACGCGCCCCGTGAACTCGTCCACGATATAAATGTGGTTGTCCTGCACGACGTACTCCACGTCTTTCTCGTAGAGGCAGTAGGCGCGGAGCAACTGGTCCACGTTATGCACGCGTTCGCTGCGCGTAACGAAGTCCGCCTGGATCTGCTGGCGGCGCTTGGCGCGCTCCTCGGCGGTGAGCGACGTGTCGCCGTCCAGCGCCGACATCGCGCTCACCAGGTCCGGCATGACGAACATCTCGGGGTCGTTCGGCGAGATCATCTCATTGCCCTTGTCGGTCAGCGAGACCTCGCGGGTGCGCTCGTCAATGGTGAACAGCAGTTCCTCGCGCAGGCTGCGGGCAATCTCCTTGCGCATATCCGTGAGCATCATGCTCTCGACCTGCTCGTGCAGCTTGCGGGTGGCCGGCTCTTCGAGCATATGCAGGAACTGCTTGTGCTTGGGCATGCCGTGATACACCTGATAGAGCTTGTGCATCGCGGCCTCCTCGTCGTTGCGGTCCTCCGTGGTGCTGTCGAGCGCCTTCTTGATTTCGGCGATCAGCCTGTTGCAGATCTCCATCTGCTGGCGCACGAGGCGCTCCACGCGCGGCTTGAGCTCCACATACTGCGCCGTGGACGAATGCGCCGCCGGGCCCGAGATGATGAGCGGGGTCCGCGCCTCATCCACGAGGATGCTGTCCACCTCGTCAATGATGGCGAAATGGTGGCCGTTCTGCACGACCTGCGACGGCTCGACCGCCATCCCGTTATCGCGCAGGTAGTCGAAGCCGAACTCGCTGTTCGTGCCGTAGGTGATGTCGCACGCATACTGCTGGCGGCGCTCCGCGGACGACATGCTGTTCTGGATGCACCCCACGGTCAGGCCGAGGTAGGTGTAGAGATGGCCCATCCACTGCGCGTCGCGGCGGGCCAGGTAGTCGTTCACCGTTACGAGCTGGACATTCTTCCCGCTGAGCGCGTTCAGGTAGAGCGGCAACGTCGCGGAGAGCGTCTTGCCTTCGCCCGTCTGCATCTCGGCGATTTTCCCCTGGTGCAGCGCGATGCCCCCGATCAGCTGCACATCGAACGGCACCATGTCCCACACCAGCGTGTGGCCGCACACCTCCACGGATGTCCCGCACAAGCGGCGGCATCCGTTCTTGACCACCGCGAACGCCTCGCACATCACATCGTCCAGCGGCTGGCCCTTCGCCACGCGCTCCTTGAGCTCCACGGTCTTCGCCTTCAACGCCGTTTCGGAGAGCGCCTGATACTCGGCCTCCAGGGCATTGATCCGTTCAATGACCGGCCTCAGCCGCTTGATGTCGCGTTCATTCTTCGTCCCGAAAATCGCTTTAATCAGATTCATACCACTACCTTAGAATACGAGGAAAGGGGTCATCATAGCAGAACGTGCAAAAAGTGGCTAGCGCATTTTACCTGTCCGTGCGGTTGCCGTTACTTTCGCCTTTCCTTTTCCTGATGAATATGCGAAACTGATTGTTTCTTACAGATGAACCAGTGTGGGACGATTGAGGCTTTTTTGTGTATCTGAAACAGATTGAGTTGACGGGGTTTAAGAGTTTTGCGGATAAGACGCGGTTGCAGTTCGAGCCGGGGATGGTGGCGATTGTCGGGCCGAACGGCTGCGGGAAGAGCAATGTCTCGGATGCGATCCGCTGGGTGCTGGGCGAGCAGCGGCCAACGGCGCTGCGTTGCGCGAAGATGCAGGACGTGCTGTTCAACGGGACGGACTCGCGCAAGCCGCTGGGCATGGCGGAGGTGTCCATCACGTTCACGGATTGCGAGGGCGTGCTGGAGACGGCGTTTAACGAGGTAACCATCACGCGCCGGGTGTTCCGCTCGGGCGAGGGCCAGTATTTCATCAACAAGACGCCGGTGCGGCTGAAGGACGTTCACCGCTTGTTCATGGGGACGGGCATCGGCACGACTTCGTACTCGGTGATGGCGCAGGGGCAGATTGATGCGGTGCTGTCGTCGCGGCCGGAGGATCGCCGCGCGATCTTTGAGGAGGCCGCCGGCATCACGAAGTTTAAGGCGGACCGCAAGGAGGCGTTGCGCAAGATCGAGCAGACGGATGCGAACCTGCTGCGCCTGGCGGATGTCATCCGTGAGGTGAAGCGGCAGATCGGCTCGCTCCAACGCCAGGCGGGGAAGGCGCGGCGGTATAAGGAGTTGCGCGATGAGTTGCGCGGGCTGGATATTTTCCTGACGCGTAACCGCCTTGCGGCGCTGGATGTGCGGGTGCGCGAGCTGGAGGCCTCTATCCGCGACCTCTCGGGGAACCTCGTAACGCACCAGACGGAGGTGGCGGAGGCGGAGGCCGAGTCGGCGCGTATGCACGGCCTCATCCACGAGACGGAGGGGCGCATCGCGGTGCTGGGCGAACAGGCCGCGCAGGCGGATAACCGTTATGTCCGCGCGCAGGAGGTCATCAAGGTCAACGAGCAGCGGATGGAGGAGTACCGCGCGTGGTCGGCGCGCGACAACCGCGAGATTACCGACACGCAGGCGCAGGTCGGGCAGATTCAGCTGCAGCTGGAGTCGCTGGTGCAGAAGCGCGTGCTGATGCAGGAGACCGCCGAGGTCGGGCGGGCGAGGCTCGATGAGGCGCAGTCGCGTTTTGACGCGCACCGTTCGCAGATGGAGCAGGTGCGCGAGCAGCTCCAAAAGGATCGCCAGCAATCGGTGGCGTACGAGCGCCGCGCCGCGCACATCCAGCAGACGCTCGCGGAGATGGAGTCGCGCCAGCGCGAGCAGGTGATGAAGCGTGAGCGGTTGTCGTCGGAGCATCGGCAGTTGACGGACAACGCGGCGCACGTCGGGCAGGCGTGCGCGGAGGTGGAGGCGCGCCTGGCGGCGTTCCGCCAGGCGGAGGAGACGGCGCGCGGGCAGGTCGAGGCGTTGGAGCAGGCGCGCGACACCGCGGCGGCGGACCTGCGGGCGTTGCAGGAGGAGACGGCGCGGGTGCAGTCGGAGGTGGCGGCGAGGCGCGCGCAGATTGATTTGCTGACCGACCACCGTGAGGCCACTGATGACTATGCGGATGGCTCGCGGCTGTTGCTTGACCCGTCGAATCCGCTGGGGTTTGACACGCGGTTGCTGCTGGGTGCGCTGGCGGACAAGTTCGATGCGCCGCAGACCTTGCGGCTTGCGCTGGAGGCTGCGCTCCGCGCGTGGATGGATGCGGTGGTGGTGCGGGATGAGGCGGCGGCGCGGGTTGCGGTTGCGGCGTTGCTGGCGAAGGGGTCTCATGCGGCCGCACGGCTGATTGTGGCCGGGCAGCCCGCACACGACGTGCCGGCCGCGCCGCAGGGCCTTGCGCCGCTGCTGGGGCTGGTGAAGGTCGCGGAGGATTTCCAGGCGGCCGCGCGGCGGATGCTGGGGAATGTGTTTGTCGCGGAGACGCTGGCGGAGGTGCCGTCGCCGCTGCCGCAGGGGTGCAGTGTGGTTACGCGTGATGGCGTGATGTTCCATGCGGACGGCGGCGTGGAGGTGTGGATGCCTGACCGTCAGGTGTCCAGCCCGCTCGCGCGGCGGATGCTGGTGGCGGACACGTCGGAGCAATTGACCGCGCTCGAGGGGACGTTAAGCGCCAACCGTGCGCGGGTCGAGGCGTTGAGCGCGCGGTCGGGCGAGTTGGCGGCGGCGTTGAGCCGGACACGGCAGGAACTCGATGAGCACCGCCGCACGGCGGCGCAGGCGGAGGGCGAGCATCAGACGGTCAGCCGCGATGCCGAGCGGGTACGGGCGCGCCTGAAACAGGCCGCGACCGAGCTTGACGCGCTCACGTCGGAGACCTCCGGCGATGAGACCACGGCCGATGCGCTGATGGCCGAGATGCAGGGCATCACCGTTACGCGCAACCAGTTGATTGAGCGCACCGCCGAGCAGTCCGTGCAGCTGCACGAGATGGAGGCCACCTACGGCGACCTCAGCCAGAGCCTGACGGAATGCCGCATACAGATGTCGAGCATCACGCAGCAGCTGGAGCATACCGCCTCACAGGCGGAGGCGTTCCAGACGCGCATTGACGAGCTCGACCGCACGATTCAGGGGCGCACGCGCGGGGTCATGTCGTATGGCGAGAGCATCGCCCGCCTGACGGCCGAGAACGAGGCGCTGGGGGCGAGGCTTGAGCCGTTGCGGCTTGAGGCGGAGGCCCTGCACGTTTCGATCGGCGAGACGCGCAACGAACGCGCCGCACGCCAGCAGGAACTGGAGAAGAACGAGGCGGTGCTGTCGGAACGCCGCCGCACGCTGGATGCGGTGCGCGACCGCAAGAGCCGCGCGGATGTCGAGATGGCCGAGTCGCGCATGATGCGGCAAAACCAGATTGACCACATCTATAACGAGTATGGGCTGTCCGTGGACGAGCTGCTCGCCCACCCCGACCCGGCATGGAAAAAGGGCAAGCCGCCGATTCAGGAGATTGAGGCGCATGCCGCCGAGCTCAATGCGGAGATCCAAGCCTTGGGACCCGTGAACCTCGTCGCGATTGAGGAGTACAAGGAACTGGAAGAACGCTACACGTTCTTGAAGGCGCAAGAGGACGATTTGAGGAAATCGCGCGAGCAGGTCGTCCAGTTGATCGCGATGATCAACACCAAGTCGAGCGAGCTGTTCCAGTCCACCTTCGAGCAGGCCAACGCCAACTTCGAGAAGATGTTCATCAAGCTGTTCAACGGCGGGCAGGCCAAGCTGGTGCTGCTCGAAAACAGCGAGGACCCGCTCGAATGCGGCATTGACATCATCGCGCGGCCGCCGGGCAAGCGGCCGCAGTCCGTCACGCTGCTGTCGGGCGGCGAGCGCACGATGACCGCCGTGAGCCTGTTGTTCGCGATTTTCATGATCAAGCCTGCGCCGTTCTGTATGCTCGACGAACTCGACGCCGCGCTGGACGATAGCAACATCGGGCGGTTCGTGCAAGCGCTCAAAGATTTCCTGACGCACTCGCAATTCCTGATCATCACGCACAACCAGAACACGATTGCGGAGTCCGACATTGTGTACGGCGTAACCCAGCAAGAGAAGGGCATCTCCAAGATCGTCTCCATGCGTCTACGTGAAATCGGCAACAAAGAGCTTGCCGTCGGTACCCCGCAAGTCGAGCCCGTCCCCACCGTCGAGGTTGACACAGGCAGGGCCAAGCCGAAACCGGCGAGCCGCGCGAGTGAGGAGCCATAAGCAGACGCCTGTGTGGCGTCAGGTGCCAGGGCTACCCGAGGGAACCCGACTTCCCGGCCTCACTTGAAATCCCGCAGATGCCCCACCAGATGCCAGAAGCCGCGCCAGAAGAATTTGAGGTCGTCCAGCGGTGAGCGCATGGCGAGGATGCGGCGGAGGAGGGTCTCGGGGTGCAGGAACGCGCGGTAGATGTCGCGTATCGCGGTCTTCACGCGGTCCTCGGCAACACCCGATTTCATCACCAGCGTCCGCATATCATAATCGTCCCAGTCGCGCGTGAGGAGCAGGCCGCCCTGGTCAAGCTCGCGGAACAGCGGCGTGCCGGGATACGGGATGAGCATCGTAACCTGCAGCGTGTAGGCCCAGCCCTTGCGGAGCAGGCGGCGGGCGAAGCTGACCGTGTTCGCAAGCTCGGGCTCGCCCTCCCACGGGTACCCCAGCATGACCGTTACATGCACGTCCAGACCGGCCTTGGCTGCCGACCGCGCCCCGCGTTCGATGTCCTCAACCCGCACCGCTTTCGCGAGGCGGTCGAGCGTGGACTGATTCGCAGACTCCAGCCCGAACAGCACCAGGCGGAACCCCGCCTTCCGCATCAGCCGGCAGAGGGCGCCATCCAGCGCGCCGAAGCGCATATTGCAGTCCATGCGGATTTTCTTGTGATAGCCGCGCCTGATCATCTCCTCGTAGAACGTGCGGAGCCAGGCCCCGGCCGGCAGGCACCCGGTGTCGTCCATGATCTCACGCACGCCGTAGTGCTCGATGAGATGGCCGATCTCGTCGCACACGTCCTTGGGGTCGCGCACGCGGAACGTCGGGTACAGCGTCGTCCATGAGCAGAACGTGCAGCGGCCATGCCAGCAGTCGCGGCCGGACATGATGTAGGTGCCGGGGATGCGCGAGTAATTGCCGTTCTTCTCGGCATACAACGTCCACTGCGTCAGGTCGCGGTCAATCCACGGCAACGTCGTCAAGTCGTGGTTCAGCTGGAACGCGCCGCTGCCTCGCGCCGCGCCATCCGCCGTGCGCCAATAGATGCCCGGCTCCAGCGCCGCGCCGTTTGCGAGATGGTCCAGCAGGTTGACCAGCAGGAAATCGTAATCGCCGCCCGTCAAGAGGTAGTCCACGGGGCTGTTCGCCAGCGTCTCTTCCGGCAACGCCGTTACATGGTCGCCCACCATGACGACCGCCATCGCGGGATGCCTCGCTTTCAGTTCCTTGACGACTTGCCAGTGGCGTTTCACGACAGGCGTCTTGGTCTCGATGACCACCACATCCGGCGCGAACGCCGCCAGCCGTTCCCCGAACACCTCCGGCGTCCAGCCCGACGCGATGCCGTCCAGCCATGCGACCTCATGCCCCGCCCGCTTCGCCAGCGTCGCCGCATACGCCGGGACGACAGGGTAAATATAGACCGGGCGGTTGAACCACTGGAACTGACGGTTCTGCCCCAGCAGCGGCACCCCTTTCCCGGACGGCAACGGCGGATATGCGATGGCCACTTTCATAATGTCAAAAAGACAATATACCCCATCCCCCATCGTGTAGGGAATACAAAAGTAGGGGGCCGCGTTACTATGCCTCATTTCCCCTTCCCTTCCCGTTGCGCACCACACGCCAACGATGGCGGAAAAACATTCGCTTGATTTCCCGCAGCCGTTCGTCTACTATCATCCCACTTACTTAACCCTGTAAAGGAGATTGTTATGCTTATGCCTGTTGCCGCTCTTTCCAATGTTGTCCCGGTTGTCGCGTTCGCCATTCTCGTAATCCTCGTGATTGCGCTGACCGGGATGTACAACAGTCTCGTCGTTTTGCGCAACCGCTTCAAGAATGCGTTCGCGCAGATTGACGTGCAGCTGAAGCGCCGCTATGACCTCATCCCCAACCTTGTCGAGACCGCCAAGGGCTACATGGCGCATGAGCGCGAGACGTTGGAGGCGGTCATCAAGGCGCGGAACGTCGCCATGGGCGCGGCCAGCACGGCCCGCAACGACCCCGCCGACCCCGAGGCGATGAAAGGCCTGCTCAATGCGGAAGGCGCGTTGCGCAGTTCCATGGGGACCCTCATGGTTACCGTGGAGCGCTACCCCGAGCTCAAGGCCGACAAGAACATGGCGATGCTGATGGAAGAGCTGACCTCCACCGAGAACAAGGTCGCATTCGCGCGCCAGGCCTACAACGATGCGGTTACGGCCTACAACACGAAGCGCGAGACGTTCCCGACCGTGCTGGTCGCCGCCCCGTTCGGCTTCAGGCCCGCGCAACTCTTCGAGGTCATTGACCCCACCGAGCGCGAGGGCGTCAAGGTCAAGTTTTAAGAATGAACTTCTTCGAGCAACAGGACCGTTCACGGCGCGCGACGCGCAAGCTCGTGCTGCTGTACAGCCTGGCTGTCCTTGCCACGGCGATCACGCTCCATGCCGGGATTGCGATCGTCGGGGCGCTCGCCTCCTCACAAGCGGGCGACCATTCAAACGGCGGCTCGGCGGGGCACGATTTCGGCTCGGCGTTTGCGGACATCTGCTTCAACCCCGAGTTCGCGCTCTGGGTGTTCGTGCTGACCTTTGCCGTCATCGGCCTCACCTCGCTGTTCAAAATCATGACGCTGCGTTCGGGCGGCTCGAAGGTTGCGGAGGCGATGGGCGGGCGCAGGGTCCTGCCGACAACCCGCGACCTTCGGGAGCGGCGGCTCCTGAACGTCGTCGAGGAGATGGCCCTCGCCGCGGGCATCAGCATGCCGAGCGTGTTCGTCCTCGACAACGAGCGCGGCATGAACGCGTTCGCCGCCGGGTTCTCGTCGAAGGATGCGGCGGTCGCGGTTACGCGCGGCCTGCTGGAAACGCTGAACCGCGACGAGCTTCAGGCCGTCATCGGGCACGAGTTCAGCCACGTCCTCAACGGCGATATGCGCCTGAACATCCGCCTCATCGGCGTGCTGCACGGCATTTTTGCGCTGACGATCGTCGGCATGATTCTCATCCGCATCGCGCAGGTCATCTTGCGGAGCAGCGGGAGGTCGTCGAAGAAAAACAACGGGGGCGCCATCGCGGTCCCGTTCTTCGCCCTCGGCGTCATCTGCTGGCTGGTCGGGCAGATCGGTTTTTTCTTCGGCCGCCTCATCCAGTCCAGCATCTCACGCCAGCGCGAGTTCCTGGCCGACGCCTCGGCCGTGCAGTTCACCCGGAATCCCGCCGGGCTTGCGAGCGCACTGAAAATGATTGGGGCGAAAGCCAGCTACCTCGATTCACCCAACGTGTCCGCGGTCTCGCATATGCTCTTCGCCTCCGGGCTGTCCAGCGTGTTCGCCACGCACCCGCCGCTGGTCGCGCGGATCCGCAAGATCGAGCCGACCTTCAACGGCAGCTTCAAAGAGGCGCGCGCCATCCTGAACCGCCGCACCGAAGAGGCCAAGGCCGCCTCGAAAACGCAAAGCGCAAACATGGACGCGGAAGACGAGCGCGTCATCCGCAACACCATGTACGGCGTCCGCCGCGCACTGCGCTATGCGGAGCCGGGTGGGGCCGCGGCCGCCTCGCCGAGCGGTCATCAACCCCTCGACCTCTCGTGGCTGTCCGACGAGGACCGCGATATGCTGCACGACCCGCTCTCCGCCGAATGCTGCGTGTGCGGCGCGTTGCTGAGCACGGAGGCGCCTATCCGCGACCTGCAACTCGCCCTGCTGCCCCAACGCTTTGAGAACGACACCGCCCTCACGGACGCCTGCCTCGCGTGGCAGGAGCGGATGAAGGGCTGGACCGTCCGCCAACGCCGCATGGCCTGCGAGCTTGCGGTCGCCACTATCCGCAGTGCCCAGCCCGACAACCTGAAACCGTTCTGCGTCAGCATTGACGCCCTTGTCCGCGCCGATGGCGTGATAGAGCCGTTCGAGTTCGCGCTGACCTGCATGATCCGCCGACGGCTCCTGACCAACGCCTCGCTTGCGCAGGCCCGCCAATCCACGGTCGCCCCGACCGCGCTCGTGCCCGAGATCGCCCGCGTGATGTCCATGATTGCCGCGTTCGATGCCGCCTCCGAGCAGGCCGCGAACGATGCCTGGGCCGCCGGCAAACAGCGGATGCTGCCGTACACGGGCGAGCTTGTGATGTTGGACTCGGACGGGCTTCGCGACTTCGACGCATTCGATGCCGCGCTCTCCAAGCTTGAGCGCCTGCCCCCGCTCTTCAAGCGCGAGTTCATGCAAGCCTGCCTCGACATCGCGATGCAAGACCGCGTGATTTCCGAAACGCAAGACAACTTCCTTTTCGCCATCGCCGATGCTATTGACGCCATCGGCTGGAACGCGAGGGTCTGAGATGATGGACCGTAAACTGTTTTCCGTTGCGGAGGCGTTGGAGAAGGTTCAGGCCGTGATTGCGGAGGCTTGCGCGAAAGCCGGGCGGCGCGTGGAGGAGGTCGGGATTGTCGGGATCACGAAGACCCACGGGCCGGATGTCGTGCGCGAGGCGTGGGAGGCGGGCATCCGACTGTTCGGCGAGAACAAGGTGCAGGAGGCCGGCGCGAAAATCCCCGCGTGTGTGAGTGCGGAGTGGCATCTGGTCGGGCATTTGCAGCGCAACAAGGTGCGCCCGGCGCTGGGATTGTTTTCGGCGATTCACTCGGTGGACTCGTTGCGGCTGGCGGAGGAGCTGGAGCGGGTTGCGGAGGCGGACGGGCACCGCCCGCAGGTGCTGCTGGAAATCAATGTGTCGGGCGAGGCGAGCAAGGACGGGCTGCGTCCCGAACAGGCGGCGGAGGTGATGGATTATTTGCTGACGTGCCGCAACCTGACATGGACCGGGCTGATGACGATGGCGCCGTTCTGCCCGGACCCTGAGCAGACGCGCCCCGTGTTTGCGAGGCTGCGCGAATGGCGCGATCGCTGGGAACGCGATTATGGCATCGGCCTGCCTGACCTCTCGATGGGCATGAGCCACGATTACCGTATCGCCGTCGAGGAGGGCGCGACGTGGCTGCGCCTCGGCACCGTGCTGTTCGGGAACCGCCCGACATGGCGGGCAGGCGACTGGCGATGAGGCGGCAGGGGCAGCCTTAGTCGGCTTGAGCCGCCTCTGTGTGCCTGACCTTGACGTTTCGGAACATGAACCGGTTGGAGCTGGTGAGCAGGGGCTTGCCGCTGGCGACGGTTAGCTTCTTGATCTCCACTTCCTCGGTGATGACATACGGATATTGCTCTGTATAGGCCTCGCTGGTATAGGCGTTGTTGAACGAGGCGAAAATCTTCGGGCCTTGGTAATTCTGCCCCGGGTTGCTGTCGTTGATGACCAGGCCGTCAATCGTGATTTTCCTCGGCATATAGCAGGTGTAGCCGAAATTGTGCTGGCCTGAATTGCTGCCGTTGATGAGGATGGCATCGGACGGGGCGCCGTTGCGCGGGAGGTATTCGCAGTTGCGGATGATGATCTCGCCTTCCCATGTGCTGCCGTAATCGCCGCGCAAATTGATGAGGCTCTGCGAGCAGATCTTGGTGTTCTCGATGAGGGCGACGCCGCTCCCGATGAGGTTGATGCCCTGATGCCCGAGCGTCGCGTTCCTGATTGTCGCGTTCACGACACCCATGTGCGCGTCGAAGCGCGAGAACGATACCGTGTCGAGGGTGATGTTCTTGGAATAGTTCGATGCGAAAATCCCCCACCGCTTGGTGTCGTGGATGTCGTTGATTTGCTTGCAATCCTTGAACGTTACGTTGTTGGCCTTGTTCACGGAGATGTCGTAAGTCCCCATCTGCACGGGCGTATTCGCGTTGCCGATCGTGCCGTAGGTTTTGTGCCCGGACAACGCGCAGTTCCGCACCGTAACATCCGAGCAGTTCGCGATCGAGATGAACCCGCCATACGGCGCGCCGTGGTCAAGCTCGCCGGTGATGAGGTGCTCCAGGCCGTCCAGAATCACGTTGGAGCGTAGGATTGAAATCCCGCGGGCATAATAGTTGTAGTTCGAGTTGGCCTGATTGGCGATGGTCGTGAACGAGCCGCCGCGGACGGTGAGCGTCGTGGCGTCAATCGGGTAGGCGGTCATCGTGGTGATGTTGGTGTAGTCCCAGATGATCGGGGCCCGCCTGTCCACGTTGCCGTTTTTGTCAACGGCGAACACGTCCGTCTGCGGCGCGCCGTTGTTTCGGTTCGCCCCGTAACGGATGTAACGCTTGGTCGTGTTGTCAACCACAACGATAAACGCGTCGTGCGGGAGCGACAGGTCGAGTTTCGCCTGATTTTTTTTGAGCGCCGTTACCGTCGTTACCAGCGTTGACGGGAGCTTGGACGACACGCAGAAGATGTGGCTGCCGCGGTTTTGGATGGTAACGTTTGAATCGTCAATGATGAACTTGGCGTTCCCCCAGTCGGTGTCGGTCTGTATCTGCGCGGTTTTGGTGGATACGCCGATGTAGTACGTTGCGCCGTCATCGGCGCGCACGTTCTGGCCGGCCTTGTTCGCCGCGTCGTGGGTCCTGATGATGGCGTCGAAGTCGTCGGTCTTGCCATCGCCCACCGCACCGTATGCGCTGTAGCGGATAGCCTCCTGCGCTCCCGCCGCACACACGATCCCGAACACCGCACCGGCGACTGTAACAGCACTTGCGTTTTTCATTTTCCTTACTCCTTAGCCCCTGGCGACCAAAGCGAGCGCCAGTAGGCTTGGTCAACCGCGAAGGGGTCGAAGGGGTCTTTGGCGATGTCGAAGGCCTCGGGCAGGATGCCGAAGCGTTTCATCTCGCGGATGTACTGCGGGTTAGGCTTCCAGCCCTCTTGCCCCCACTGGGGGTTTGCGGCGAACCGCTTCTTCGACTCTTGGATGCCCTCCAGTATTTTCTTGTAGTCGGGGTCGTCCTTGTCGGCGAAGACGGCCGCGCCGCAGGACTGGTAGCCTCCGGCGGCCTTGGCCAGCGGCGCGAGCAGGACGGCGGAGTCCTCGGGGGTCGTGAAGTTGATCAGCACGGACCAGTCGTATTTCTGCGCGGGGTCGTTGTCGAGGTACAGGCGCTCGTAGTTGCCGACGGGCTGGGGGAAAATCTTGCGGAGCTCTTTGTCCATGCGGATCTGGTGATTGAAAGGGATGCCGTTGACGTTGCGGTCCTCGGTGTTGGCGTGGCACCCGGAGCAACGCCGTTTCGCGACGTCGTGGGCCCAGTGGTAGCCCGGCCCTGCGGCGTTGTTGGCCTGATGCTGCTGCTCGGTGCTGCGTATCGCGGCGGTGCTGCCGGCATAGACGGCGCCGGCCTCGATCCAGAGCCAGACCGTGCGCCATTCCTCGGGCGTGGCCTTCACGTCCTTGTGCCCGCCCGCGAGGCGTTTGAGCAGGGGGCTGGCGGACGAGCCGATGGTGCGCGGGGGCTGGTTGCCGAGGCCGTTCCGACCGTCGGCCACCTGCTTGTGCATCAGGAGCCTCATGTAGGCGGTGTTGAAGTCCTTGGTCCGCGCGTTGGCGAGGTTGATGCCGCCGGCGCGTTTCTGGGCGTTGTGGCAGGAGACGCAGTTGCGGTCGAGGATGGGCTGGATGTCGCGCTGGAAGTCGAGCACGTCGGGGTAGCCGTGGAACGGCTCGATGGTGGAGGGCTGGCGTTTGAGCGCGAGCAGCGTATCCGGCGCGGGCTTGGCATTGGCGGCGGAGTTGCGCTCCTCGTGGCAGCCGACGCAGGTGAACGTCTCGCCGGGCATGACGTTGCAGAAGCTCTGCATCCGCTTGACGGAGAGGTCGTTCTCGTCAAGCGCGACGAAGAAGAGCGAGCGTTCCGCCGGGACGATGAACGACGCGCTGCCGTCTTCCTCGACCGGGACCGTGCCGATGACGCGCGCAAGGTTGAACGTGCCGAGGAACGACACCACGTCCATGCCGCCGCTGAAGTTGACGGGCTTGGGCAGGACCTCCAGCACGAGCAGTTTCTTGATGTCGCCGCGCTTCACGCCGGCCATGTTGCGGCCGGCGTAAACGTCCTGCAACACGAGCTGGCCCGTCGTCTCGCCCGACTGGACGCGGCTGGGGATAATCGGCTCGCGCGGCCGCGGGACCAACAGGCGCGGCTCGTGGACGTTGACCTCGGGGTGCGTGTACACGACCTCATCCTTGCCCTCGCGGTTCATGATGATGACGCTCTTCTCGTGCGCCATGATGAAGAGGTCGCGCGTGAGCGGGTACGGGTCGCGAATCCATTTGTTGCTCAGGCGGCGGGCGGATTTCTGGCAGTCGGGGCCGTTCGCCACGGAGACGATCGTCGCGTGGCCGGCGTGCTCGTTCGCGCCGTGGCCCGGCGAGAAGCAGGAGATGACCTCCTGCGAGTCGGGGATCGCATAGGTGCCGAGCATGACGATCCATGAGTGCATATTGCCGTAGAAGACGTTCACGCCCGTGCCGTCGGGGTTGAACGTCCACAGCGCATGGTATTCCACCTGCGAGCGGTCCACATATTCCCAGCGCATATAGATCAGGCGGCCGTCGGGGAGGACGGTGGGCGTGTTGTCATGCTCGATGTTCGACGAGATGCAGGTGATGCCCGTGCCGTCGGGCCTGCAGCGGTGGATCGTGCCGACCTGCGTGTACCAGCACCCGACCCAGCGCTTGCTGCGCGTGGAGACGAACGCGATGTCGCCGTCGGGCAGGCGGCACGGCTCGTAGTCGTCCCACGGGCCGCTGGTGATCTGCCTCATCCCGATGCCGTCGGACTGCATCTGATAGAGGTTGTAGTAATCGCTCCCGGCCGGGCGGTACGAGAAGATGATGGTCTTGCCGTCGTAGTCCACGTGCGGGTCGCGGACCGAGCCGCCCTTGGGGTCGAGCAAGACGGTCAGCTCCTTCGTCTTCAGGTTGAGGCGGTAGAGCGCGCTCGTGTCCGGCTTGCCGTTTCCGGTGTAGGCCTTCTTGTTCTGGTCGTCGCAATAGTAGCCGATGTTCGCGTACCAGTGACTGTCATCGTAAGCCCCGCGCGTGCAGAACACGATCGCCATGTCCGCATCGCGCGGCTCCGCAAGGAACGCATCCAGCATCGCCCCGCCCTGCGCGGACAGGCAAACGCAAAGCCCCCCCAATACTCCCCCAAGCGTTTTCTTTTTCCAGTACATGGCTCAACGATAGCACAGCCGAAGCCGCAAGGCAAGCATTCGTGGACAGGAATTAGTCATGAGGGAACAGGAAACAAAATGTACGAGAGATCCCTCATGCCTCATGCTAGAGCACCGGCGGCGAGGTCTGTAAGACCATGACCCCGTAAGGCTCTAACGTGAGTTCCACGGTATTGTCGCGCCATGTGACGGTTGTGCCGCTCACAAGCTCGCGCGATTGTGCCGCTGTTCCTGCCGTGCGCGTGATGCGTGTGGTCTGCGGTTTATCGGTCGGGTTGTAAAGGGTAAAATAATTTCCGAAACGCTCGATGAACACCGCTGTATTCTCGGACGTCGCGCCTGTGAGGGGTTCCCACCCTGCTTCCGCAACGCGCTTGCACAAGGGCATATACTTCTTGAAGAGCGGGCGGTCGCGGTTGTAGTAGTCGGGGTTCTTGAAATAGTGCTTGGTCGAGGCGTCCTCGCTGAAAAATCCGGGGAACATCCCATACGCCAGACACGTTTTCATCAAGCGTTCTGTGTCCTCATACGTCCACTTCGTGAAGTCCGTGTTCACGAGGAAACAGTAGGGCTTGCCCTTGCAGAGCGCGCGGCGGTACATCAGTTCCTCGTCCGACGGCGGTGTCCATTTCCCGCCACGCTTCCAATCCCATTCCGTCCCCATCACGTCGAGCAGCGGCGCGAGCCAGAACCACGAATGGGGGGTGGAGTTGGCCATCATGTAACGGCCGCTCCCGTGTACGGTCTCCGCCATCGCGCGGATGTACTCGAAACTCATCATCCCCTTGAACATCCCGACCCTGCGCGTGTGCAGCGAGTAGCACAGCGGACGCTCCGCCGCCGCGAAATTCTCGCGCCGGAAATCCAGCGTCGCCGTAACATACGCCTCGGCGGAGTCAATGTATTCGCCGTCAACGCCCTTACCGTCCGCCGGCCGCGGCTGGCCGTAGGTCTTCTGCACATAGTCCGGCTTCCACTTGTTCTTAAACTCCGTCACGTCGCCGGACAGCTTGGGCAAGCCGTTCATGCTCCAGACGATGCCGTTGCACCACGGCGTGTCCTCGATGCGGCCGGGCGGCTGCCCCTGCTCGTCGTGGAAACTGCTGGTCAGCCACGCTTTCGCATTCTCGTTGCCGGCCTCCGCAAGGCGTTTCGCCTCCTCGACGCCCCTTGCGATACTCTTCTCGCCGTCCAGCTTCATCCACCACGTCAGCGGCTCGGTGTAGCGGAACGTCAGGATGTCGTGCGCGTCATCCCAATCCGTCTCGTCATGACCCTCCTTGAAGCGGAACC
>Ga0123353_10003501_pt1 | contig 19847 bp, 12 predicted proteins | sample TergutLab28metaG_3_FD_92763 | JGI IMG/M metagenome (GOLD analysis project Ga0123353, IMG submission 92763) | Labiotermes labralis P3 segment gut microbial communities from Petit-Saut dam, French Guiana - Lab288 P3 | ecosystem: Host-associated > Arthropoda: Insects > Digestive system > Gut ... | reverse complement strand
GACAAACACGCCGCCGCCGCCATTCACATCTTTGGTTCCCAAAGCCTTATTCCCTCGTATAGTACCTCCTACCATATTGAGAGTGCCAATGTTGGTATATTCGCCGTCGAGAAACACGCCACCGCCATTGCCGCCGCCGTCGCCGGTATTATTATTGTTGCCTCTGGCTTCGTTGTTTTCTATTGTTCCGCCGCTGATGGTGGAGGTGTTTCTACTCACAATATGGATACCGCCGCCGTTGCCGCCGCGGGAGTCGATGCTGGCGGTACTACACTCTGCGATATTGCCGCTGATAGTGCCGCCGCTCATTTCCAAATTTGAACCACTGCCAATGGAGATGCCACCGCCACCCCCCATTCCGGCTCTGTTATTTTTAATCTCCGGGTTTCCTGTCAAGGTCAGGGTTACTGAGTTGCTCACTCCTACACCGCCACCGGTGCCCGTATATGTGCTGGCATTACCATAATTGCCATATTCTGCCGCATGGGCGGAAGGCGGTTCATCGCCTCCAATAGTAGCGTTACCACTGATGGTCGTGTTGCAGTTATCACTATAAATGCCACCTCCCATCCTTCCGGAATTGCCACTGATGGCGCCGCCGCTGATTTCTGCTGTAGGTGCAGTTCCGGCTACTCCTTGGCTATAAATGCCACCACCTTCCGCTAATGCTGTGTTGCCACTGATGAGACCGCCGGTCATATTTAAAATGCCCTGATTATAGATGCCACCTCCAGAGGCATTGCTAAAGCAGTATCGTATCACCGCACCGGTTTTGATGTTCAAAATGCCGGTGGGTCTTACCTGGATACCGCCGTTGATGCCGGTGGTTCTACCGTCCCCTTCAAGAATGATATTTTCTATTGTGAAGGGGGTGTTGGTGTTTAACTCAAGATGCCTGCCGGTACCTGTCATCATGATTGTTCGGGTAACGCTGAGATTTGTACCTGAAGTGAGTGTGATAGTTCTGTTGGTTATAGTGCCGGTAATTGTTACCGGACTGCTCAACGTGAGGTCGTCCGTCAGAGCAACAATAAAATAGTTGAAACCGCCAGAACATAGTGTCACCGCGTCCGACAAAGTCGAACGTGTACCTAAAGAAGTACCATTGGGAGAGTCGCGTCTGACTTCATACGACGATTGCGCCCATGCCGTTGTTGGCATCAGCGCCAAAATAGATAAAAACATAAAAGTTATAACCTTTAATAGGTTACGTTTTGAAAAATTGTAAAAAGTTTTCATAAGTATTTGATTTAATTTAATAATTTGATTTCTTATTAAAGAAAGTTATCAATAAAAACATGATGCTTAGTAAAACTATACACCTTTTTCGAGAATTTTATCAATAATAATGGCAAAAATATACTTTTTTTTAATCCACATGCACATATATATATTTTTTAATAAAAAAACTCAACTGTTTTTACCGGTTTTGAAGGAATAAATGTTACTTTGCATACCCATTTCAAAACATATAAATGAACGAAAAATATCATATAAACATCCACCGGTTGAAACTGACGGCAAAGAATTATTAAAATGACACCTTTAGCCGAAACCCTCCGCCCCCAAACTTTATCCCAGTACATCGGTCAGCAACATTTAGTTGGTGAAGGTGGTATTTTACGCAATGCTATAGAAAACAACGCGCTGCATTCCATGATTTTGTGGGGTCCTCCCGGCGTTGGCAAAACAACACTGGCGTTGCTCATTGCGCAGCTTACTCATGCACAGTTTTACATGCTCAGCGCTATTAACTCAGGAGTTAAGGATATTCGAGAGGTTATTGATAAAGCTAAAAACTCCGAAGAAAAATCTATTTTGTTTATAGATGAAATTCACCGTTTTAGCAAATCGCAACAAGATTCGTTGCTGGGTGCGGTGGAGCAGGGCATCGTTACGCTCATCGGCGCCACTACGGAAAACCCTTCTTTTGAAGTGATTGCGCCGTTGTTGTCGCGTTGCCAAGTGTATGTGTTAAAATCATTGGACGTTAATGACTTGAGTGTCATTTTAGAGCATGCAAAGAAATACTTGGAAGAAAAATTAAAGACTGAAATTGATATTCAAGAAACGGAAGCCCTGTTTCGCATTTCGGGCGGCGATGCACGAAAACTATTGAATGCCATTGAATTGGTAGTTCAATTTGCCAAATCCGAAGCCGGAAAGTTTGTTGTTACCAACGACATGGTAATGAAGTGTATCCAAAAGAATTTGGCACTTTACGATAAAAAAGGGGAGAATCATTACGATATTATTTCGGCATTCATCAAATCCATGCGCGGCTCCGACCCGAATGCTGCGGCGTATTGGCTGGCGCGAATGCTTGAAGCCGGCGAAGACCCGCTGTTTATCGCCCGCCGCATGATTATCTTGGCTTCCGAAGATATTGGTAATGCCAATCCAAACGCGCTATTGTTAGCCAACAACTGCTTTCAAGCGGTGCACCAAATCGGAATGCCTGAAGCCCGCATCATCTTATCGCAAACTGCCATATACTTAGCTTCTTCGTCCAAAAGCAACGCCTCTTACAATGCTATTGACGAGGCCATAGAGTGGGTGAGAAAAACCGGAGACTTGCCCGTTCCGCTACATCTGAGAAATGCACCTACCAAGCTGATGAAAGAATTAGATTACGGCAAAAATTATAAATATGCCCATTCATTTGAAGATAACTTTACCGACCTCGAATTTCTGCCCCAATCCATCAGCGGCAAGAAATTCTATGAGCCACAAAACAATGCGCGGGAAAACGAAATACGAAATTATTTAAAAAAATGTTGGAAGAAGTATAACTATTGATTCCCTTTTATATCACCATAAACCTGCCACTTCATCCCAAACAACCAAGCATTCGCTTTTTTTCTCAGCGCCTCCAATTCCGGTGTAGGCTCGTGGGGTTTTAGCAGTAGAGACAGGGCATGCCCTGTCTCTACATGCCAAACATAAGACTGCTGTGTCTGTAAATTAATACACCCGGCTTTCCCCATTACCCACGACGATTGGGTAATGACAAACGCATCATCATCGGCACTCGCATCAAAAATATTATCTCCTGTAGCCTTGTAATTATAACCGGAAAGCGCTAAATGATAGATTGTAGGAAGAACATCTTTATGAGAAACAAGCCGCCCCTCATTGCCGTCGATTTTAACCGACGGATTAAAATATGGATTAAAATTATTTGAAATAAAATCATTTGGAAGATACCCCTCCGGTATATAAAACATCAAAGGAACCGCCCAGCGATGCGCCAACTCCCCATCTTTATAAGTAAATCCCCCTGTCATAGAGTGGTCGCCGGTAACTACCACAATCGTGTTTTCTCCCATTGGCGAACGGCGCAGAGTGTCCATAAACCTGCCCAAACAATCGTTGGCATATTGGAAAGTCTCTAAGCTACTAAGCGTCTGTTGTAGGTTATTGGTAGCGCGGCTGCGCAAAAAATCAGGAAACTCTAATGGATAGGGGTGGTAGTTTTTTGGAATTTTGTGAGGCGAGTGATTGGTAATCGTCATGCCAATAATAAACTGAGGGTCAGTGTTTTTCTCTTGTAATTTATGATATACGGCATCAAACATGTATTGGTCGAATACGCCCCAGTCTGCTTCTTCGGTTTTAGGATACAATGCTTTGATGTATTCTGCGCCACGAACATTCTCAAACCCTTGCGTGCGGCAATATTTGCCTACATTTCGCCAGCCGGTGTAGCCACTTGTGTAGTAAGATGTTTCGTATCCTGCTTTTTGAAACGCTAAAGCCGTTGAACTCTTGAGAGGAGTGTTAGCATATTCCGACAACGAAAGGGTTGGACCTACATTATTAGTAAAAAATGTTTCCATTGCCGAAATCGTTCCGAAATTTACAGGGAAACAGAATGGGTAATGAATCAAATGCGGAAGCTCATCTTCGAGCGCGCCCAGCAGGTTAAATTGAGGCGTATGAAAATTGAAGAAATCACTGCTCCAGCCCTCCATAATAATGAGTACAATATTTGGCGGATTGTTTTCCAAAAAAGGATTGTAATCAGTTGTTTTGAAATCAAAAATAGTACAACTGTCGGTAAGAGTGCCTGAATCCCAATCTTTTTTAGCTTCTTCAAGTGTGCTAAATCCATGAGTGGCAAAGAGTTCGCGGGCGCTCAAGTGTAGACTGTGTTTCGCGCGGTCTGAAATGGCTTCCTTGAGCATATACATGCCATTGGCAGCGGCATCGTTTAAGCGCAAATTTGTGGAGAACACCAAATCGTTTTTTTGGAAAGGAAACGTTGATAATGAGCTACGTGCGCCCAGAAACAAAAGTCCGGTAGAAAGAATAATTGTAGCAATGTGTGCAAACAGATTGTTGAAACGAAACAGCGGTTTTTCTTGGGCTTGCAGTTTATTAACGATTTTTATCCACCCATACCATAGAATGATGAAAACTAAAATAAGCATAACAGCCGGATAATCAGACCAAACGGAAGCCATTACAGCTTTTGTGCCGTCTTCAACAATGCCGAAAATCCTGTCATCGAAATGGGTTTGAAAATTGCGGTAATAGAAATGCGCCACTACATTAACCCAATAGATAACAGCAAATAAGATAATGTAATAGCTTTTTGAGAAAAAGTATAAAAAACGATTATAGCCTGTTGTTAAATTCTGTTTAAAAGCAAACAAAAAACCTAAGAGATTGAGTAGAAACAGGGGCATTAGCGCAAAACTGAGCACTACCGTATCACAGCGAAACCCGTGCCAAAATGTTTTAAGCAAATCAATTTTATAGCTTTGAAATATTTCTCCCAAGTTGCCGTAAGTACATAAAAATAATATTCGGAAAAGTATAAATACTCCGAGCAAGAGCAAGTAGATTTTGATGTATTCTGTGAGGCGTTTGTAAAAATGGGGGGTCATGAGGTGTGTTTGAGTAGGTATAACGTTTTCCGCCCTTGTGTATTGCAAAGTGCCCTGCCATTCTGAGCGCAGCCTTTCATGCTAAATAATAACAATCGCTTTCATGTTATGTTTTTTATATTTTTGCTCCCCTAATCAAAACCGACGATGTTCAACGTTATCTTATTAGCCGCATTATCTTTAGGCGCCATCGGCTTAATCGCCGCTGTAATTATTTTCTTTGTATCGAATGCTTTTTATGTGTATGAAGATCCTCGCATAGAACAGGTTGTTGACAAATTGCCGCTCGCCAATTGTGGCGGTTGCGGTTTTGCAGGCTGCAAAGGATTGGCAGAAGCTATTGTAAAAGCCGGCTCTATGAGCGGGTTTATGTGCCCCGCCGGTACCGATCAAACCATTGCAGATATTGCTGAAGTGCTTGGAATTGAGGCAACTGCCGCTAACCCGCGCCTTGCAGTGCTGCGCTGCAACGGCACTTGCACTACCGCACCCGCAAAAGTGTTTTACGACTCCGCATTAAGCTGTGTGTATGCAGCTTCCGTTTTTGCCGGCGAAAATGCGTGCCCCTACGGCTGCCTCGGCTGCGGTGATTGCGTCTCCGTTTGCCAATTTGATGCCATTTTTATGGATCCGGAAACCAAACTTCCGAAAGTAGTAGAAGATAAGTGTGTGGGGTGCTCTGCCTGCGTAAAAGTTTGCCCACGTAAATTATTAGAAATTAGAAGAAAAGGGAAACTCGGAAGAAGAATCTATATAGTTTGTAACAATAAAGAAAAGGGAGTGGTAGCTAAGAAAAACTGCGCCGTGGCTTGTATCGGCTGTGGTAAATGTGTGAAAGTTTGTACTTTTGAGGCAATCAAACTCGAAAATTATTTGGCGTATATTGATGAAGATAAATGCAAGTTGTGTCGTAAGTGCGTGAATGAATGCCCGACGATGGCGATTCTTGCGACGAATTTCCCGCCACCAAAAATAAAGGAAGAACCGAATTAAGAATTAAGAATTAAGAATTAAGAATTAAGAGAATTTTAAATCTTTAAATCTTTAAATCTTTAAATCTTTAAATAATGAATAGATTACAAACCACCATCAATGGCATTGTTTTCAAAAACCCCATCATCGCCGCATCGGGCACATTCGGTTTTGGCAGAGAATACAAAGAATTGTATGACGTAAGTATGTTAGGAGGAATCAGTTCCAAAGGGCTTACGCTGCAACCGAGAGAGGGGAACTCCGGCATTCGCGTATGGGAAACCGCAAGTGGCATGATGAACAGCGTAGGATTGCAAAACCCGGGCGTAGAAAAATTTATCAGCGATGAGTTGCCGTGGATGAAACAATTGGGGAATGTGGTATTGGCAAACCTCGGCGGCGCCACCATAGAAGATTACTTGGATGGCATTAAATTGCTAAACAATTCAGATGTTGATTTCATCGAACTAAACATCTCTTGCCCCAATGTGAAAACAGGCGGCATGGCGTTGGGCATTAAGAACGAAATTGCCTACGAAGCAGTTAAGGAATGTAAATCCATCTGTAAAAAGCCGTTAATGGTAAAACTTTCTCCGAACGCCGAAAACATCATCGAAATGGCTCAAGCATGCGAAAAAGCAGGTGCCGATTCATTGTCTTTAGTGAACACTTTCAAAGGTTTAGCCATTGATATTAAAAAACGGAAACCGGTATTCGGCAATTTATATGCAGGCGTTTCAGGTGCTGCCATTAAACCCATTGCTTTGCGCATGGTGCACGAAGTTTGCAAGAATGTGAGCATTCCGGTAATCGGTATGGGCGGCATTTACACGGTAGAAGATGTTGTGGAATTTATTATGGCAGGCGCATCTGCCGTGCAAATAGGCACGGTAAATTTCTCTCACCCGCTTGCAGGGAAAGAATTAGTAGAGGGATTGGCAAATTACTTTGACAAAGAAGGAATTCTATCTATTGAAGAGATATGCGGAGTAGTATAAAAATTTAAGGACTATACCATGCATAAGAACGACATTCTAAACTCCCAACACCCTATTTACAAAATTGTTAGAAAAGTAGCAGCAGAAAAAAAACTCGCTGCTTTTGCCGTTGGTGGTGTGGTGCGCGATCTGTTTTTAAACCGCTTTTCAAAAGATATTGACATTTTAGTGGTGGGAAGTGGCATAGAATTAGCGCAATGGGTAGCCCAAGAGATTTCGCCTACGTTAGAAGTGAACGTTTTTAAAAACTTTGGCACGGCACAGTTTGTTTTTGAAGGTGCTGCCATTGAGTTTGTAGGTGCAAGAAAAGAATCGTACGACTTTAATTCTCGCAAACCGATAGTAGAAAACGGAACCTTGGAAGATGACCTTTCGCGCCGCGACTTTACGATAAATGCGCTGGCAATTGGAATTTCCGGAGAAAAAGAGGGTGAATTAGTGGATATGTTTAACGGGTTCAACGACTTGCAAGCGAAAATTTTGCGTACCCCATTAGATCCTGACATCACTTTTTCTGATGATCCGTTACGCATGATGCGCGCCGTACGATTCGCTTCGCAATTGGGCTTCACCATTGAGCCTGAAACGATTGCATCCATAAAACGCAACGCGCATCGCTTGGGAATCATATCTAAAGAAAGAATTATTGATGAGTTTAACAAAATATTGCTTTCTAAAAAACCATCGGTGGGCATTCAATTGTGCGATGAAACAGGATTGTTGGTGCAGTTTCTTCCGGAATTGCCTGCCTTGAAAGGCGCGGAAACGATGAACGGAAGAGGGCACAAAGAGAATTACTTACACACGTTGCAAGTAGTGGACAAAATTGCAATGGTTTCGCCGAATTTGTGGCTGCTGTGGGCTGCCTTATTGCACGACATCGCCAAGCCGGTGACAAAAAAATACGATAAAAAAGTGGGCTGGTCGTTTCATGGGCACGAATATATCGGTTCTAAAATGGTGAAACGCATCTTCAATCATTTGAAAATGCCTACTAATGAAAAAATGCGCTACGTTCAAAAAATGGTGGCACTGCATTTGCGCCCTATTGCTTTGGTAGAAGACGAAATTACAGATTCTGCCGTGCGGCGCTTGCTATTCGATGCCGGCGATGATATTGATGACCTGATGTTGCTTTGCGAAGCCGATGTTACTTCAAAAAATCCGGAAAAGATAAAACGCTGCATGGAAAATTTTGCCAACGTGCGCACAAAACTCAAAGAGATAGAAGAGAAAGACCGCTTGCGCAACTGGCAACCTCCCATTACCGGCGAGCTGATTATGCAAACTTTTCAACTGCAACCTTCTCGCGAGGTCGGCATAATTAAAGATGCTATCCGCGAAGCCATTTTAGATGGAATTATACCTAATGAGTTTGAGGCGGCTTATGGTATGATGTTGGAAGAGGGGGGGAAGTTGGGGTTGAAAGGAGAAGGGAGAAAGGAGAAGGGAGAAAGGAGAAAGGAGAAGGGAGAATCCCCTTCAAATTTTGAAGGGGTGCCCGAAGGGCGGGGTAGTTTATATAAAAATGAAAAATGGAGAAAGATACCTCCACCCGTTCATGAAATCATTTCTTGCTCGTTGCAAGCGCCTCAAAATCAAATAATTTCAAAAGATATTCCGTTTTATCTTTTTCAAAATTCTAATTTAGATTTGATTCATATTCTTATTAAAGTGAAAGCGGGTGCACTTTATGAGCCGGTAAAGTTTGTAGCACATGCTACGTATCAACTTCTAAAAGAGAGCAGTGTAAAATTCTCTGCTACGGAAATGGACGATTTTTTAGCCTTTCACGGCACATCGTGGAAAACTCATATTCACACTCAATATATTACCATTCAATGGATTATTCCAAAAAGAAATTTGGATAAAGTATTGCCCGTACTTTGGGAGACCATATCCAACCCCTGCTTTAAAAACGACGACCTGCAACGTTTTGCAGCATCAAGAATCAAAGACTTGGAATACAACACTGCGAAATACAATTACCGCGCTTCGCAACTCATGTTCGCCGAAATGTTTCCTTCCGACACTCCTATCGGAACGATTTTAACCACAAAACATATTGAGGCTTTGAACATAGAGCAACTACAAGAATATCATTATCAAACATTTATAGAAAACAATATTCGGATTTTTGCAACAGGAAACATAGAAGCCGAATATTCCCCGCTGGCAGGGGCAGGGGGGGGAAGAGTTACGGGTTGTTTGGGAGAAAAGGAGAAAGGAGAAGGCACGAAGGCACGAAAGCACGAAGGCACGAAGGCACGAAAGCACGAAGGCACGAAAGGGAGAAAGGAAACGGAAGAAATATCCCCTTCAAATTTTGAAGGGGTGCCCGAAGGGCGGAGTAGTTTATATAAAAATCCAACCATTGAACTCAGAGAAAACGCCCTCCAATCCTCTTTCATCTTATGTAGAAAAAGTGTGGGCTATACCCACGAAGACCGGCGTAACTTTGAGATATTAAGCGTTTTATACGGAGGCTACTTCGGATCGCGCCTCATGCAAAACCTCCGCGAAAAGCATGGCTATACGTACGGCGTTTTTTGCAACAGCCTTTTTTATGAAAACGAATCCATTTTTTATATCGAAGCTGACGTTGTTGTTGAAAAGACAAAAGATGCTATAAACGAATGTTTTAACGAAATGACGTTATTGCAAAACGAATTAGTAAGCGACGAAGAATTATCATTAGTAAAATCGTATCTGTTGGGCGAGCTGCTGCGTGAAGTGGACGGCTCGGTTTCCTACCAAAAGAAATTCTCCTATTGGAATGACTTCCAGTTAAATGGAACAGAAATGCAAGAGATAATAGATGCGGTGCACAATATTACGCCGCAAACAATACAAGCATTGGCTAAGCAATGGCTTGTGCCGGAGGTGTTTACTACGATTGTGGTAGGGGAAATGTAGTGCTAAATCTTTTTTTTTGTTAGGTTTAAAAATGCCAAAAACATGCCAAAAGCAAAAAACAAAAATGCTAACAGCTTATAAATTAACCATTAGCATTTTAAACAGTGCCCAGGACAAGAGTCGAACTTGCACGAGAGTCCTCTCACTACCCCCTCAAAGTAGCGTGTCTACCAATTCCACCACCTGGGCAAAGCAGCGGCAAAAATAATTTTTTTTTCGATATATGTAAAAGGGGTTTAATCACAAAGTTCACAAAGAATTTTCACAAAGTTCACAAAGGTTTAAACTACAATATTTTGTTATTGTGCCCTTTGTGCATTCTTAGTGTGTTTTGTGGTTAAAAAGTTTTTTTTGAAAAAGCCTCTTTGATAAATCCCAAAGGAATTAATTTGGTAACAAAAGCCCAACAGAGTGCTATTCCACTACAAATTAATAGATTAAAAATTACTCCTAAATGCAAATACTGAATGGTGAAGCAGACGGAGATAATCAGTAAGCATGTGTAAATCAAACATCTCAGATACGGCAAAGTAGAAAATGGGATTTTCAGCAGTTTGAAAGCAATAATGAACTGCATAATTGCAATAGATGATTGCGTGGCAAGACCGGCAATAGCCGCACCGCGCGCTTCAAGTATGGGAATTAAAGTAAGATTAATGACCACATTTATGACAATGGCTATCGCAGAGGTGATATTCAATAAGCGCATGTTGCCGTTTGCGGTGAGCAGTGTTCCGAAAATGTAAGTCATGGAAATCGGGATCAGGCACGGAATAAGGAGGATAAACACCCTTGCGCTTTCCGCCCCAATTTCGGTATATAGTAGGGAAAGAACCGGTACACGATAGGCAATAAGCAATACGACAGAAGTAACCGAGAAAAAGAAAAGGAATGTAAAAGCACTTTTAATGATGGGAACCAAGTCTTCTTTTTTCTTCAACATTTTGGAAAACAACGGCAATAGAATAACGGCAAAGAGAAAAGCAATTTGTACCAAAGCGTCTAAAATTCGGAAAGCGGAAGCAAAAATTCCTGTTTGAATGGCAGCTTCAGAACCTGTAAGCACTCTCTCTATCAGTACGGAATCGATACGCCCATAGACAGACATGAGCAAGGTGAGCAATGCAAACGGAAAGCTTTTCTTCAAAATCGCTCTAAAAAAAGTAAAATTCCAATTCAGTCGAATAAATTTTGCGTTGTAAAAAACAATCATTAAGGCAACAGCGGCGGCAATCAAATAGGCAACGGTTTGAGCATACACAAACCACATAATTTGAAAAGGCTTGTTGGTAACGTTGCCCCAAAGTAGTATTCCGCAAATCACAATCATCAGCAATTTATCTAAAACCGATAAAACGCCATCAGTTTTAAACATCAACAAAGCGGCAACGTTTGAGCGTAAATATAAAATAAGTGCATTTAAGAATTGATTAAACGCCAACCACATTACTATTTTCAGTTGAAAGTTGTTGTAACCGATCATGAACCCTGCAAGCAGTACAACCACCAAATAAATTACCCCCAGTAGAATTTTTAAGGATAAAATTCCAGAAATATGTTTTGAAAGGAGTTGTGTGTTTTGTGAAATATTTCTATTATTGAAATTTGTTAATCCTAAATCCAACAACATGTTAAATATGATTGTAAAATTTAGAACCGCAAAATAGAGTCCGTAATTTTCTGCTCCTACGGCATTTTGCACCCCTCTGTCAATGCCCAAAAGCCAAAATGGTTTTATGAGCAAATTGATAAGGAGCAGAAAAATGATGTTGAAGAGAAAATCTTTTTGTTTCATAATTTGGGGTCATCTGAGTGCTAAAAATCCAATCCCAAAGAGAAGATAAACATCCCGTTTTTCCTGTGTATCTTCATATTTTCCAATCCCCATGCGTAATCCAAGCGAAAGAAATAGCCAAAGAGAGAGGCGCGTAACCCCATTCCAAAGCCTTGCACCCAAGGATCTACGTGGCGGTTTACCCGAGCGGTGATATTTCCGCTGTGTATCCAACGGGTGTACAGTGTGTTTTCCGGAGAATAAGGCGTTAGCCCCGTCCAAGCGGTTCCTATTTCGCCAAAAACCAAGAATTGTAGCGAGTTTAATAATCCATTCGATAATTGTCTGCCGGCGATTAATTGCACAAACGGCACGCGCAGCTCGGAGGTTAGCAGCAAGAAAGAAGTGCCGTTCCGCACATTTTGTTCAAAGCCGCGCATGTTGGTAGCCAACGTTTGATAGGCATAGTTCTTTGTGAAATCTGTCGGATTATCTCGATTGAATTTTGCCCAAATCCAATTGTCTACGCCGCCCATGAAATAAACTAGTCGTGCGGTTCCAAAATTGGTACTTCCTGCCAAACGGGTAGCCCAAGTCATATTCCTGTATACCTTCACCGATTTTCGGATGTCAAAACCCAATACAATCAAATTTACTTCTCCATATCTCAATGTTTCATCATAAACTGCTAAGCATTGGTTGTATTCTGCCCAAACTTTAATTTTTGTACCGCGCCACAAGTTGGTGAACAATTCTTTACTGGAGTCAAAAATATAAGAAACTTTAACACCGCCCCAAAGCCTGTTGTAGTTGGGCAACCGCAATAGGAAATCATCCGTAGCTCCAATAATAAAATTCTCATACCTGCCCGTAAGAGTAAAGTGCATGCTATTAAACCGGTTAAACGGATATTTCATTATGTAAAACATACTGCTTGAGCGTTGTTTAATAACTTCCCATCCTGTATTTTCTTTAATCGCCTGATAATAGAGAATCACTTGGTGATCTAACCGGCGTTTCAAGTTCTCGTAACTCAGCATAACTTCAGTGCCCGACAAATCGAAGGAGGTTCTGAACCCACCTGTAATCCTGTAATCTTCAAACAGATCATTAATTCCCACCATCACTAAAGCATTCATACCCGTATTCAGGTAGATGGGTGAAACGGCTCCTGCAAATTGTTGATAAGTAGTATTCAGGAAGCTAAAATCGGCTTGCGTTACCATTCTATTTACAGAAAATTGGACATTGTAATTACGTGCCATCGGTTGCCTGTATTCCAAACCGTTGGTGAGCACATTGGGTTGCCAACCCATAACAACATTGTTTTTAGAGGTAATAGAATCTCCTGAAACTGTAGTAATTCTAGGAACTAAATCGCTTCTGTGCATTTGGCGTAATCCTCTTCTTTTACCCTCTGCTGTAAATTGCAAAAGAGGGGCATCTGCCCGAGTGCTATCTTTTTCTGCTTTCACGACGAGTGTCTTTTGCATCATGGCAGACGGGGCAAGCGGAGAAATCAGCTGGTTGTTTTCAAAAGGAAACAAATATAATTGAGTTGTTCCTTTATGAAAAAAAACTTCTCCCAGCATATTACGCTCCGGTTGATAATCCTGTTCATAAATAGAATACACATAATCGGTCAGGGGTGCTGTTCTGGCAAAATGAGCGTAATGTACGATCGTATCTACTTTGGTAATCGTGCTGTCGAATTGCGCTACATAACGGTTGGTAATGCCATTTTCATCGCTCAAATACAATATCTCTCCGCTTTCCATAACACGTGGATTTTTCTCATTGGCATTCGGCGTATTCGTTACCTGAAGCAACGGCGCAGCCTCTTTTTGCGGGTTAAACACAAACAAGTCATAAAAGTTAGGGGATTCTTTATCAAAGAACTTTTTATGGGTAAACAAATCTTCGGTACGGTTTGATGAAAAAATAATCGATTTTCCGTCATTCATCACACGCGGATTCAGGTCATCATAAATATCGTTTGTCACTTTTTCTAATCCACGCGCTTGAAGATGATAGAAATAAATATCCGTTTGTCCGCTTTTAACGCCCGAAAGCAGCAGTGCGTTTCCTCCGGGCATATAACTCCAATCTGTAATCTTATCCAATTCAAGCAGCATGCGGGGTTGGCGTTTTTTTGTTTTTACAATGACGGGGTGGTAATAAGACATTACTGTTTTGATGCCTTTGGTGCGTCCTTTATCTTCTGTGGTAAATCCCATAATTTCGCCTTCCGGGTGCCACGCTAATTTGGGAAACGTCAAATCGGGATTATCTTCCGTTCGGGCATTTTTACGAAATACGGTTCTTGGTCTTTTGTCTTCAGGGGTTTTCAGCCACACTCTTATTTGTCCGGCTTCATTGGTAGCAAAGGCATAACTTTCGCCGTCGGGAGAAAGGGTTAACTCGCTGTAATGGCGCGTTTTTTTTGCTCTGTTCACTAACGGTTGCGTATCCGGTTTTTCGCGGTTTCTATCCTTTGCAAACGTTACTACATAAAAACGGTACCAATCTGTCAGCAAATCCTGAAAACGCACTCCGGTAGCATGGGCAAAGCCTCTTTCCACGCTTCGTGCCGAGCGGCAGGCGTGTAAAATTTTAGCAATGGAGCCCTCACCGTATCTGTCCGCAATAAAGCACCAAAACGAGTGCCCTGCCAAGGTCGCTTCCATAGGAGATAAATTATCTAATCTCATAAAGCGACGGGAGGCTATCCCATCTCTCACGCGCGAGTCCAATTCGCTATTCCAGTTCTCTGCCATGTAAGAAGATAATCCACTGTAAAACCAACTCGGCTCATTCGTAGTTAAATCCGAAGCCATGTTGGCTCGCACCGTTTGTCCTTGCACAATTCCCCGTGCATATACCGAAGCAATGCCCCCGCGTATCATTTTATTTAAATTGGCATGATTACCATCAAAAAAGATATATATCTTGGAACCATAAATGTTGGTGATTCCCGCCTGATTGTAGAAATCATCATTATCAAAGTTGAAATTTGATTCCTTAAAATCGGATTGAGTACGATACACCATGAATTGCAACTTTCTTTCCGAAGTAAAGTTGAGTTCTTTTTCCATCTCTTTAATGATTTCCGGAACCACCACATTCACATAATCAGCAATAGCGCGTGAATTAGGATAAAAATAAACATCAAATTGCGGGTTTCGATAATACTGCCAATTAAAATTTTGATATTGCACGCGACTTTTTCCAAAGGTAAGATGCGATCCGTTGTAAAATTGCCCGAAAGCCGTGCTGAAAAATATAGCAAACAAGCATAAAAGAAGCCATTTTTTGCTTCGGTTTTTGCTATGTCTTTTCAAAAACGTCAGAAGTTTATCGGAAGAGGTCTCTCGAATGTTCATGCTTCGGCTAATGTCATTCATTTTATTTCTTCTGTCTTATAAAAATATTGATGCTTAAATTTCGGCAAAAATACTATTTTTCAGCATTCATGTTAAAAAAAATGTAGCAACACCTTTTTAGCTATGCTGTGTTTATCGTTCGACACCCTGACCACATAACTCCCTTTTGAAAGAAACGATAAATCTAAATTTCCATCTTGAAAATTAGCTTGTTGAAAGACTTTTTTTCCAAACATATCATAAACAGAAATTTGATAATGATGCTTCTGAAATGTGGTAATGTTAATATTTCCATTCGTGGGATTAGGATAAATAATTAAATCTTTAAAATAGTTAAAATCATGTTTTTCAATACCTACACCTGAAAAAATTATACGAATATTGTCTATGTTAAATTGTTTGGTATTGCTAACCGTCCAAGGTCCGAAGCTGTCAAATCTAAATCTGATTTGAACAAATGGATTGCCAATATATTCATTTAAAGAGACTTCATAGCTTTGCCAAGGAATGCGTACTTTTTGAAATTTTGTTAATTTATGCCAGGTTTTTCTGTCGGTAGTAATTTCAAGAAAACAAGTAGTATTAACAAGATAAGAGAGTCCATACGCAGACATAGAGTTTCCAATATTATAACTACAATCAAATATTAAGGAGATATTTTCTGTGTCTTCAGGTATAGAAAACCATTGCATCTCTACAACGTTAAAATAATTATCACTAAAAGACCAGGTTCCGGAACCGTTAGAAGCATTGGAAAGTATAAAATTAGAATTGTTATTCCTAATAATCCAACTCGAATTTTTGATAATAAAACCATCGCTATTTATTTCAAAATCATTAAAATAAGGCAGTTCTAACGAAACAGTAAATCTAATGGAATCAATATTAGAGGGAGCACTTTCGATGCTTGCATCAGAATGGATGGCTTTTACAAAATATGCGTACTCCTCTCCTTCGGCAACATTATGGTCTTCGTAGGAGGTTTCTGTAGTTTCGGCAAGTAGCGCTCCATTTTTATATAGTTTATATGCAGTTGTTTGTGGTGTTTCGTCCCAGCTGATTTTCACTTTTGCAATATCGGAAACAGCGCTTAAGTTTTGTGGTGGCAACCAACCGTTAGCCAATTCTGCCGTTGCTGCCAGCGTAGCTTGCGTAAAAGCTCTTACAAGTTCTAAACTGTTAACGCCATTGCCCAGCGTATCACATGCCTTATGATAACAGGGAATATCTGCATTATATTCACTGTCAGATATATATAATGACGCATATCCGTGAATGTTAAAACTCACATTATCACTGTTGTAGTGGTCGCCTTTAGTAAAATGCAAGGAAGGAATATCGGATACATATAAATTTGCTACCTGATGATAATAATCGAACAAATTTTTAGATACAGGCGAATATCCTGCCCCCATTTTCAAATCTTCCTGAGCCGGCGGGTGGTATCCAATCTGGTCTAAATTAAAACCGGCAATGATGTTCATATTTTGCGCGGCACATTTTTCTGCGTACGCAAAACTGCCCACTAACCCAAACTCTTCGCAATTGGTGGCAATAAAAATAATGGAGCGTTTTGTTTCTATTTGGCTTAAAATTTTAGCACATTCCAAAATTCCGGCTGTTCCGGAGGCATTATCATCGGCGCCGGGGCCGGATTGATGATCGTAGTGCGCCGAGAGAACAATATACTCATCAGGAAACTCGCTACCCACTTTTATTGCTACTACATTCCCGGCATCAAGCATCTTACCGTTGTATGGAAAATAATGAACCGAAACATCCAATCCGCCGTATGACTCGAACTGTTCAATAAGCCACTCTTGCGCTTGTACCGCTATTACAGTGGTCGCATTACGCACGCCCAAATCCTGCAAATAACGAATGTTGTTCTCCAAATTCGTTATATATACTTGCTCTAAATATCCCTGAACAACAGTATCTATAGTTGTGATATTTGGATATGATTGCAATCTATTTCCTTTGTTACTAAGCACTTCTTGTGCTGATGTTGTGATGCTGCAAAGCCATAAGCATATAAAAATTGCAAATCTAGATATTTTTGACATATTTTCTTTGTTAATGTATAAAAAAGAAGCCCTTTTGTAAGGGCTTCAAGATTTGACTTTAGTCTTTTATCTCCTCAAGCGGCGATTCTTCCACTTTAAACTCGGGAACGATGCCTCCTTCTATTTCGGTTACTACATTGCCGGTGTGGTGTTTGTCGTGCGGTTGCTCTGTTTTGGCTTTGCCACGACCACGTCTTGTTTTGGCAGTTTTCTTCTTGTCGTCGTCTTTAGTGTAAGTTTCGTTGTAATCCACCAACTCAATAATGCACATTTCGGCGTTGTCGCCTTTGCGGAAGCCGGTTTTTAAAATACGGGTGTATCCGCCCGGTCTGTCGCCCACCTTTTGCGAAATGTCGCGAAATAGTTCACTCACAGCAAATTTGTTTTGAAGATAAGAGAACACCACGCGTCTGGAGTGTGTGGTATCTTCTTTGCCACGTGTAATGAGCGGTTCAATATATTTACGTAATTCCTTAGCTTTAGCTAATGTAGTGGAAATGCGTTTGTGCAGTAGTAATGAAGCTGCCATGTTCGACAACATCGCTTCGCGGTGCGAGGCGGTTCTTCCTAAATGGTTATTTTTCTTAGCGTGTCTCATTGTTCTTAATCCTTATCTAATTTATACTTTGTTACATTCATCCCAAATTCCAATCCTTTCGATTTTACTAAATCTTCTAACTCTGCCAAAGATTTTTTACCGAAGTTGCGGAATTTTAACAGATCGCTTTTGTGAATAGATACTAAATCGCCCAGCGTTTCCAATTCAGCTGATTTTAAGCAGTTTAGTGCACGAACGGAAAGTTCCATATCGGCTAATTTTGATTTTAATATCTGACGGGTAACCATCAACGAATCGTCAAGTTCTTCCGTAAATACATGTGGCTTTACAGGCTCGTCAATTTGGATTTTCTCATCAGAGAACAACAGAAAATGTTGAATTAAAATCTTTGCAGCTTCTTTTAGAGCATCTTTCGGATGAATGGAACCATCTGTTTCAATCTCCAAAATCAACTTTTCAAAGTCGGTTCTTTGTTCAACACGGAAACTGTCTATCGTATATTTTACATTTTTTATCGGGGTGTGAATAGAGTCAATCGAAATCACATTGATTCCTTCGTGAAGCGATTTGTTTTCTTCCGCCGGCACGTACCCACGTCCTTTGTCAATGGTGATTTCCATCACTAATTTAACGTTCTTTTCCATGTGGCATATCACGTGTTCCGGATTAAGCACTTGGAAAGTATTAAGGAAGTTGTTCATATCCTGCGCGGTGAATGTTTCTTGCCCGCTGATAACTAATGTAACTTTTTCCGCATGTACATCAGGAAGTTTCGCTTTGAAACGCACTTGCTTCAAGTTTAAAACGATATCAGTAACATCTTCAATAATTCCCGGGATGGTAGAAAATTCTTGTGCCACGCCATCTATTTTAATAGACGTAATGGCATAACCTTCTAATGAATTAACGAGCACACGACGTAACGCATTGCCGATGGTAACGCCGTATCCTTGCTGCAACGGACGAAACTCAAAGATTCCATGCGAATCATCCGCTTCAAGCATAATCACTTTATCGGGCTGTTGAAATGATAATATTGCCATATTTTTTTTGTTTAATGTTTCGATATTGATATATTGTTGGGGCGGGTTTGAAACCCGCCTGTACAAATATTTATTTATTATTTAGAGTAAAGTTCCACAATCGCCTGCTCATTAATATTCTCCGTAATTTCGCTGCGTTCAGGATAGTTCATGAATTTTCCGGTCATCAAGCCACCGTCCCATTCTAACCATGAGTAAGGATTTCCTTTTCCATGTAGTGAGTTGGTAACGACTTCCAATGCTTTAGAGCGTTCGCGAACGGCTACTGTATCACCGGGAACCAATAAAGTGGAGGGGATGTTGCAAATTTTTCCATTTAGCGTAATGTGTCTGTGGCTCACCAACTGACGAGCAGCCGCGCGTGTAGGCGCTATGCCCAAACGAAATACCACGTTGTCTAAGCGAGATTCCAAAAATTTCATTAAGTTATCACCGGTTACGCCTTTTTTACTTGCAGCTTTCAGGAATAATTTCTTAAACTGACGTTCCAACAGTCCGTAAGTATATTTTGCTTTTTGTTTCTCTTGTAATTGAATGCCATAGTCCGACGTTTTACCGCGTTTTCTGGCTTGCCCGTGTTGTCCCGGAGGATAGTTTTTCTTGTCTAAATATTTATCCGGTCCAAAAATAGGCTCTCTAAATTTTCTTGCAATTTTGGTTTGGGGTCCTGTATATCTTGCCATTGTTTTTTATTTTTTTTGTTTAATGATTTAAGATTTAAGATTTAAGATTTAAGATTTAAGATTTAAAGAGGTTAGTGTTGTGTTTTTAAATTTTAAATTTTAAATTTTTAAATGGTTTATACTCTTCTGCGTTTAGGAGGGCGGCATCCATTGTGTGGCAATGGAGTTACGTCGGTAATCTCTTCTACCAATATGCCGGCGGCATGAATGGTACGGATTGCCGATTCGCGTCCGCTACCCGGTCCTTTTACAAACACTTTTACTTTACGCAAGCCTAAGTCATACGCTACTTTTGCACAATCTTGTGCAGCCATTTGCGCTGCATAGGGCGTATTTTTCTTCGAACCTCTAAATCCCATTTTACCTGCTGACGACCAAGATATTACTTGTCCATCGCTGTTGGTGAGCGTTACGATCACGTTATTGAATGATGCAGAGATGAACGCTTTGCCCATTGCATCAATTCTAACAACTTTTTTCTTTACGGTTTTTGTATTCTTTGCCATAATAATATTTTTCCTGCTACTTGACTAAAATGATTAACTATTATTTAGTTGCTTT
>Ga0123353_10003499_pt1 | contig 19853 bp, 20 predicted proteins | sample TergutLab28metaG_3_FD_92763 | JGI IMG/M metagenome (GOLD analysis project Ga0123353, IMG submission 92763) | Labiotermes labralis P3 segment gut microbial communities from Petit-Saut dam, French Guiana - Lab288 P3 | ecosystem: Host-associated > Arthropoda: Insects > Digestive system > Gut ... | reverse complement strand
AGAGAGCAAATAATGGAGTTTTACGATGAAAACTCTCCAAATCTACTCCAGATGTCTTCAAAATATCAGCAATAAACCCAACTGTCAAATTCTTCCGGAAACGAAATAACTGTCAAACTCAGGGTTGATACGGAAGACCCGTATGTTCAGGGGAAGAAACTTGCCGGAGATTCGAGCAGACTGATAAGATACAGAATCGGAAATTATCGCATAATCGCAGAGATACGCGAAAATGAACTGATTATTCTGATCGTGGAGATCGAACACCGTAAAAAGGTCTATGATCGTTTCTGAGATCATATAGTCTGTAAGAACCTTTATTTTCATTTTCATGCTAACGTTACCGATGAAGAAGGAAATGAGTTCGTTCGATGTGCGCACGATCGTCAATGAAATGAAGATCCTGGAGGGGGCGCACATGGATAAAATATTCCATTGGGGAGCAGCAAATGTTCTTTTCAGACTGAACGTTCAGGGTCAGGGGAAAAAAGAACTGTTCTTCAAAGATAAGAAATGGCTTTTCATGCCGGAGTCCAGACCTGATACTCCTGCCACGCTGACCTCCTTTGCAACATTTCTCAGGAAATATCTGGATAACGCACGTGTCAACGAGGTAAGTCAGGCAGGGTTCGACAGGATAGTGATCATTAAATTGACAAAATCCGGAGCCGATTATGAATTGGTGTTTGAAATATTCGGAGGAGGGAACATCCTTCTGATATCGGAAGGGAAGATCGTTAACTGTTTGATACACAAGACCAGAAGGGACAGGGTCAGCAGACCGGGCGAAGATTACTCGATACCGGCTTCGCGTTTTAATCCCATATCGTGCACATACGAGCATTTCGAACAGATAATGACCAATTCCGCGACCGATCTGGTAAGGGCGTTGGCAATGGACGCGAACCTCGGCGGACAATATGCGGAAGAGATATGCAAAAGGACGGGGTTTTCAAAAGATATAAGATCGGCCGAACTCAAAAAGGATGAGATAGAAAGATTGTATGCGACGGTGGGCGAGATCGTTTCTTCGGCGTTATCTTCTTCCGAGATCGTCATGTACACAGATGGCAGCGTCGTTGCAGATATTGCACCGGTCGAACTTTCGATATATGAAGAACACGAAAAGGAGACGTTCGGATCAATGTCCGAAGCGATCGCTCACATGATCACGATCGTCAAAGATGACGAGGAGGATATCGTCGATCCGGAAGTTGAGAAACTCAGAAGGAGAGTGGACCGTCAGAAAGAGACGATAGACGAGTACAGGATGGAATCGGTCGATCTGAGATTACGCGCAGACTCGATATACACAAATTACGAAAAAGTGAATGAATTGTTATCTGTTCTTACGGCACAATCAAAAAAACTCGGCTGGGACAAATTGAGGGAAGGGGCAATGAAAATCCCCTTCGTAAATTCATTGGATCCTTCAAAGAATACTGTTACGGCCAACCTGGATGATATGGCAGTCACGCTGGATTATACGAAAAGCATAGACGCAAATGCTTCCGATATATATCAAAGAAGCAAGGACATCAATGAAAAAGCGACCAGAGCGACGGTTGCGCTTAAAGACAGCGAGGTTGCTCTGGAACGTAAGCTCAAAGGATTTGCAAAAGCTAAGGCATTGGCACTCACGCGGGTGCAACCGACAAAACAATTCTGGTTCGAGAAATACAAATGGTTCGTGACCGCCGGCGGATCACTCGTGATTGCGGGAAGGGACGCACGGAGTAATGATCAGGTTGTGAAGAAACACATGAAGGAAAAGGATGTATACGTGCATGCGGACATTCACGGTGCTCCGTCGGTCGTGGTAAAGAACGGTTCTTCCGCAAGCGCGGAAGATCTGCGGGAAGCGTGCACATTCTCGCTGGCGCAATCCAGAGGATGGGCCGCATGCATTCCGGGAGGCAACGCATTCTGGGTATATCCGGACCAGGTCAGCAAAACGCCGCAGACCGGTGAGTTCGTTCCGAAAGGTGCGTTCATAATACGCGGGAAAAAGAATTATGAAAACAATCTGCCGATGCGGCTTGCGATCGGTGAAATAATCTATGAAAATTCCAGGAAGGTTATGTGCGGTCCCGCGGACACGGTTGCAAAGACATCAAAAAAATATGTGCTCATAAGTCCGACAAAGAACAAAGGTGTCAAAAAGAATGCAGAACTTGCGAAACAATTCAACGTTCCGGAAGAAGAAATCGCACGTATCATTCCATCGGGAGATCTTGAAATAACGGGAACGGTATGGACGGAAGAAGAGTGATCACGGAACGGGCAAAAGCCCTTTCCGGCCACTCGTTAATGCGTTTCACAGTGCCGATTTCACGTCATTTACCCATTCATCGTCCATCGGGTCCGAGAGCGAAAGATATCCGCCGTCGATCTTCACGCCGTCGATTGCGAGAACCAGAGTATAGAACTCTTCCTGAGTTCTGGTCTCGAACACCATCTCTTTCCCCGAGTCGTCTTTCATCAGAAGCAGTATGCGGTCGCCGCACAGGACCGGTTTCACAAGTTCGTAAACGAAGTCCAACTGATCGGTGTCATATCTCTCAAGTGTCAGTTTTTTACCGACATGTTGCTGCCACTGTTCCAGGGTCCAGTTGAATTCCGTCCCTTCCGGCATCTTGAAATCGCAGGTTGAACAGCATTCCTTATGCTTCGGTGTTTTGTCCTTTTTCGGTACCAGTCCTTTGAGTTTGTCCAGAAATCCCATCTTTCTCTCTCCTCTTGTATTTTAGTATTAACCCAATACTTGTTTAAATACAGCGTGACCGTCGTATTTAAAATATGGTTCGACCGCAGAACAATCCCGCACCAGTATGTGACAACAGACCTGAAAGACCGACGGAACGCGGTCAGACTCTCAGATGACAACAATCCCGAATTGCAAGCAAATATTAATTCGAGAACAGGTGGCGCCCGCGCCGAGATTCGAACTCGAGTCAAGAGATCCGCAATCTCTCAGGATATCCAGACTACCCTACGCGGGCATTAAAACCTTGAATTTGTTTACAACTCCACCTGTGAACGGTAGCGTGTAATGTATCCTGCGATACGGTTCCTCATGACAACCGATGAGACATCGGTCAATGAACTTACCAGTACTTTGTTGTTCTCGAAGTCTTCCGTGAAGATCTCCGGATATCTGTTGACGAGTTCTATGGACACTCTCTTGATGTATGTGGGTCTAATCCTTCCCATATCGTTCACCGAGTAAGGCGCATTAAGTGGATTCCCTATTTAATCCTTTTCAGAACGACCGGGAACTTTTTGAAAGATGCGGTGATTGTGCAACGGCACACGGATGAGTATAAAACTAAACCAAAATCCGCGAACAAATAATTTCACAAAGTTTGTCTCCGCCCGTCCTCAGGCGAGAAATATATCATATGTGAACGATTAACGAATGTCATGGCAGCACGCGACAGGGAAATGAAGATTCGGGAGTTCCTGGCGGCACCGCCGTTCGGGAGGAGGAATATAGGCAGCGATGAGATCGAGATATTCAGCACCGCGCTCACTCATGACAGCTATGCGAACGAAGAAGGATCCCGCAACAACAGGACGGCGTCATACGAAAGATTGGAATTCTTGGGCGATGCCGTGATGGAATTGATGGTGTGCGAACACATCTATTCGAACAAGGAATTGAACGAAGGCGCGATGACGGATTTCAAAAACCGCGTGGTCTGCAACAAAAACGTTTCGTTAAGAACGATCGAAGCGGGAATAGACATCGACGGCTCCCTTCTGGTGGGCGGAGGCCATAAGAAAAAGAGAACGGGCGAGAACATCATTGAAGAGAACATGCGCGCGGATGCGCTCGAAGCGGTGCTCGGTGCGGTTTACATAATCTACGGGATCGATGAAGCGAGACGGATAGTCAACGAGATATTCCTGAAGTGAAATATATTCGTTTTTCACACGGCGGCGCACCAGATAGTTTTTAACACATACCATTGATTCCCGTTGTCGGAAGGATTTGCAGGGACAGACAACGGACCGAAGCATCCTCGGGGGACCGTGAGGGATCGAAATGAAGCTCATCGCAAGATTATTTGACACAGACTCGTCAGAACCGCGCGTAATGGCGCATGACGATGACTGCAAAGAACTCGGAGTAAAACCGATGGACAGAGTGAGACTCGATGCAAAGACATCGCAAGTGACAGTTGCAGGCATATCCGATTCCCTGGTGAATAAAGGCGAGATTCTGATACCGGCATCGATCATGTCGGCCATAGGCGTGAAGGAAGGTCAAACGGTTGACGTTGTCTATTCGCCGAAACCGGATTCCGTGAAAAGCATAAGGAAGAAGATGGACTCACAAAAACTGACAAAGGATGAGATCAACGAGATCGTTGTTGACATTCTTGAGAACAAATTATCGAAGATCGAGATATCTGCGTGGTTGACCGCGTTGTACATAAACGGGATGGACACCGAAGAAATGGCCAATTTCACGCAGTCGATGGTCAACACCGGAGACAGGATAATTTTTGACAGGACTCCCGTTTTCGATTTCCACAGTCTCGGAGGCGTTCCCGGAAATAAGATAACGCCGGTGGTTGTATCAATAGTTGCCGCCGCCGGACTCATGATACCGAAGACATCATCGCGTGCGATAAGCAGCGCGTGCGGCACATCCGACATCGTGGAGGTCTTTTGCGACGTGGTAATGGACGCATCGGAATTCAAGAGGATATCGGAGACGGTCGGAGGGGTGCTCGCATGGGGAGGATCAATGAATCTGGCACCGATAGATGACATGGTGATCGACATTGAATATCCGTTGGGTATAAACCCGCGCGCGAAGATGCTGTCATCCATACTGAGCAAGAAGCTTGCGATAAGCGCGACACATCTCCTCATAGACATACCGATGGGCACCGGCACCAAGGTAAGAACATTGGAAGAAGCGAGAGAATACGCGAAAGACCTCATGGAGATCGGAAGCAAATTGGGCATGAGAACGGAATGCGCGATAACATACGGTGACCAACCGGTCGGCAACGCAATAGGTCCGGCGTTGGAAGCGCAGGAATGCATAAGGATATTGGAGGGGAAGACGCATCCGGCGAGCGTGGTCGAGAAAGCGTGCGACCTCGCCGGCATGATCCTTGAGATGGGAGGCATACCCGACGGACCGGCCAGGGCGAGAGAGATATTGACATCCGGCCGGGCACTCAAAAAATTCAGGGAGATAGTGGAAGCCCAAAAAGGAAAGAAGGACATAACATCGGATGACATACGAATAGGAAAATTCGTCCATGACGTGAAGGCGGTAAGGGCGGGCTATGTCCACTCGATAAAGAACAAAGACCTCGTGACGATAGCGAGAGCCGCCGGCGCACCGTCGGATAAAGGAGCAGGCATATTGTTATTCCGTAAAAAAGGCCAGAGGGCGGAAAAGGGCGACGTATTGTTTCAGATATATGCGGACAATCAGGCGAAAGCTGACCGCGCAAGAGACATTGCAATAAAACTGGAACCGATGGAGATCGAAGGGATGCTGATAAAGAAAGTCCAGGATCCGTCGGCCCCGAAAGGCACGGAATAACGATTCGGAGGATCGGATGAGAAAATTTTGCTTCACGGCGGACGTGGACAGAGACGTGAACGAACGTGTTCACGGAAAGATCGATGCGATATCGCTCAACTCTGGAGGCGAAGCACGCTTCACGTCATCCGAGAAGGGAACGCGAATGATCATGGAAATGCTTGACGAAACGGGCATCAAAGCAACATTCTTCGCCGAGGCGACAACGCTTGACAATATTTCCGTCGATATCGGAAACAACGAGGTTGCAATGCACGGTCTTAATCACGAGGATATGACCGGCGAGATATCCGGGATCGAATTGTCGTACGACCGATTGACGGAAATAATGCAGACTTCCGTCAATATCATAAAAGATAAGACAGGAAAAATACCGAAAGGCTTCAGGGCGCCGTATATGAGGACGAACGATAAAATAATGAACATATTATCGGAATTCGGAATGAGATACGATTCATCTCTTTACGAGCGGATAAGCGCAACGTTCAATCCGTACGACATAGGCAACGGATTGAAAGAAATACCAATCCCGACGGGCATCGACGGTAACGGAAAAAAGATAACGGCATATCTTTGGCCGATGCATGAAGGCATCCGAACACCGGACGAATACATCAGACTGGCGGACACGATGCATGAAGGTGTGTTCACGATAGCAACGCACAGCTGGCATATGGCGGAATCGAGAGGCGGCCTCATGTCACCGGAGCGGGCGGAAAAGAACATCGGCGATACGAAGAAAATAATAACATCATTGCTGGACAGGGGTTTCAAAGCGGTCCGCATGATCGATGCGATCTGATCCGAGGAAAACGGGACGCGAACATTGTTCCGTGCGCATCACACATCGGAATATGTGCGCAATAAACAGGGTTCACCCGCAACGCCGTCGGAGGCATTGACGGCATCGCGGGTTTGATGTGTTCATCCGACGACGGTCCCGTCGGTGGACAGTACCGTAATGCTCAGCGGTACGTCCTTGCAACTCAATGCAAGCCCTTCTCTGACCATCCTCGCCATGTCTATGCAACAAGGTATGTCCATTCTCACGAGCGTTACCGATCTTATGTCGTTACCGTCTATGATCTGCGATAATCGCTGACAGTATTCCTCGTGATCCAGTTTGGGGCAGCCGATCAGGACGGTTCTGTCCCGAATGAATTTCTTATGGAAATCGGGTGAGGCGAATGCGGTGCAGTCCGCCGCGATGAGCAGATCGGTATCATTCGGATAACTCACATGGACCGGTACAAGCTTCAGCTGTATCGGCCATCCTGCGATCTTGTCCGTCGTTCTGTTCGTACTTGTGCGGCTGCACACGGTTGAAGGCAATCTCACGATCGGGATCTCGTCGTTTGTTGCATCGTACGGTACCAAATCCTCAATGACAAACGATACGGCACCCGCGGGACACACGGGAAGACAATCCTCGCATTTGACGCAACGGTCTCTGCGCACAACTTCCGCCTTTCCGTCCGTCATCATTATCGCGCCTTCGGAACATACATCGGCGCAGAAGCCGCAACCCTCGCATACTTCTCCGTCCACGGCGATCGTCTGTCTTAACATGGTTGCATAACATTTATTTTTCATATTAAGTATTTTTTGATATCGTCAAGGAAATCTGGTATCCGCGGGGAAACTCGAAATATACACAGATCTCACGGGTCACATCTTATAAGGGCGTTATGCGATGTTCCGTATGTTTACGGATGGATATTTATGAACACGACCGAACGGATGACCGTAAGGATACCGTCTGACAAGGCGGAGTTGATACAGAGACTTGTCGAAAGCGGCGAATACTCCAACGCATCCGACATCATACGTGAGGCATTGGATGATTTTCTGAAAATGCGCTTCCCGTCCGGGAACTGCGATCGCGTGACGGTGGAACTTCCCAAAGCGAAGGTCATGGAATTGGAGACGCTCGTACAGGACGGCGACTCGGTGTCGCTGGACGATGCGATACGAAATGCCGTGAGAGAGTACACAAGAGCACGCATAAGATCGGTGTGACGCATGCTCAGGTTTTTCAGAAAAAAAGAGCGCACGGGCGCGACGGGAACATTGGTGATAGGTTGCGGCGGAGGAGGGTGCAATATCGTCAACAGGTTAGCCGGAATTTCGTCCGTTGACATATTGACGGTGAACACCGACCGCAAAGGTCTCGTAAGATCAAGATCGAACAATCGGATACTTTTGGGCGACGGAACGATAAACGAAGGATGCGGCGGTGACATCGAAAAGGGAAGATCTTTGGCAAAAGATGCGGCGGAAATGATCGATGAACACATCAAAGGACACCTCAACGTCGTGATAATGGTCGGCCTGGGAGGCGGAACCGGAACGGGAGCGGCATCAATAATAGCGGAAATGGCCAAACGCAACGGAGCACGCGTAATAATATTCGCATCGATCCCGATGTCATTCGAGTCCGGAAGAAGAGAGATCGCAACGGATGCACTCGGCGACCTGAAAGGTAAATGTGACATACTGATAGTAATGGACGGCGACCGGCTTGCGGAAATAGATCCGTTGCTCGGTGCAAGGGAAGCGTTCAGCGTTCTGGATCAGATGATGTGCGAATCCTTCACGGGATTGATGGAAATGTTTGAAGGGGAAGAGGGCGAGTCGATATATCACACGATGAAGGGCGGAACATTCACGGTCTCGTTCGCGGAAGGCATGAATGTTGAAAAAGTGGCGGTCGCGATCGTACACGGAATTATGGTAAATTCCAAGGTCATGTCGGAGCCGCTGATATTCATACGCGGAAACATACCGAGCGGCCATGAACGACCCATATCGTACAAAGTGTCAGAAGTTATCGGGAAAGCACCGACGTTCATACAGGGGCCGACCGGTCGAGGCATGAATCTGGTGATGTTCGCACGGATTCATTGATTCTTTCGTTTTATGATCTTGGATGCATCTCCGAACACGCCGAGAATTGTGTTATATTCCCATTTCGTCGGCACCGCACGCCCCATCAGTCTTCTGAACATCACCGATGTTGTTTCACGGCGATGTTCCGGATAATCAACGGAATCAAGGAGTTCGTCAAAGAAGGAGAATATCCTTTCTTTTTCCTCCGGGTCGGCGGGAGTCGGTTCCGAAGCGACACATTTTGAAAGTTCGTACATGACTATCGTTGCCGCGTGCGATACGTTCAGTACCGAATATGCATCGCTTGCGGGTATCGTCAACAGAAGATCGCACCGAGCCAACTCTTCCTGGAACAATCCCGTGTCCTCACGACCGAAAAGGACCGCCGCTTTCTCTTCATATCCGTCCATTCTTTTGGCAAACTCTTCCGCCGATATCGGAATGCGGACGTAGTTCTTCTCGCCTTTCGTGACAATGCCGCTTGTTCCCGCCACAAGAAAACATCCGTCGACCGCTTCCGCCAATGTGTCGACGGTTCTGGCATTTTTCAGAATACGGGAGCCGTGTTTCGCTCTTCGGTAAGCATCATCGCCGATCTCACACGGATCTACCAGATAAAGTTCATCAAGATCGAAATTGGCCATGGACCTGGCGACCGCTCCGATGTTACCTTCGTATTTCGGTCCGACGAGGACTATGCGGACATTGCCCATGAACGGCAGAACATATGTCAGTATGTAATACTGCCCATCCGTCGCCGTTCAGGGTGAGAGAACCCGCACTCCGCCGAAGCGTTCAAAGCGTTTTGTTGAAAGCGGATCCGAAGAATACCTTCAATCTTTCAATCTCCTCGACCTGAAGATATTTCTCGAATTTGTTCTTGGTCATATAAGGGCGGTTCCCGGAGGTTGTTCTCAATATGATGTTGAAGGAACCCCGCGAACCTTTGACGGATGCCTCGGTGATCTCATCCTTACGGAATTCAGAGTAAGTACCGAGGTAATCTTTGGTTCTTTTGTTTACATTGAAGATGCGCAGACCGTTTTCGTTCACGGCCAATATGTGTCGGGTCGCCATCGAATAAACGATTGTCAGGACAATCATTCCCGCAATCATTCCGCCGAGTATTCCGGCCAACGCTCCGCCGATGGCCGCGGGGATTAGCACGAGAATAAGGGATTTCATCGATATGCCTCTCATGCACGCAACGACGATGTCGTTCTGTTCTATGTAGTTCAAACTCTTCAGTTCATTTACGGTCTGCTCAAACATATCTTAACTCCGCGTACAACACCGAGTTTGCATATATATAAAACAGTCTGACGTATATATGAGGACAATTATCCATATAGTACTCCTTTTGCTGATTGATGGGTTCTTCACGCTCGGTCAATCGATACCGAGTTTACCGCATTGTCTGCAACATTAAATATATTATATATATTCGCTATATAATGAAACCATATCGTCAAGCGACAGAGTCCTGCGGTGCTGCCACGATGTTCATTCTTTGCAAGATCCGTTGTTCAAATATTGATCTCATATTTCCGACAATATGAATGCGCAAGAAGATCTCCCGACAGTCGTTTTTGTGCTGTAAGTGTATCAAAGACAATCAAACAAGTTGCTATAGGTGTATTTCACAACCACATACAGTTTAATATAGGTGTATTTTCCCATATACATGACCATGTTCCTGTAAAACCGGAAACATGATTCGGAAGACTGAAGACCGATGGCCTCGGCGATGATCGCCCGCGGACTGACCATCGGCAACAAATATGTACCCTGACCGCGCTTCGGGACCCGTGGACACTCCGAAGGATCATCCGAGATATTCGTCGCTTATGGTGCGCGAGAGGCTTGCCGAGTTCATGATGAAAGGACTCGTGACACCGACCGGGCTCATATCGCACGGCAGAGGGGAAGCGTTCGACTACCTGATGAACGAATCAACGACGCGGGCGGCGGAGGAAGCGGAAAGAGCGGCGGTCGCTTATTTACTGAATGCAAAGAACCCGGTGATATGCGTCAACGGCAACGCGGCGGCGCTGGATGCGCAGAGAATCATAGAACTTTCTTCGGAAACAGACTCAAAGATTGAAGTGAACATATTCCACAGAACGGAAGAGCGTATGGAAGCGTTGATAAAATACATGGAATCATGCGGCGCAAAGAATGTTCTCGGAAGGCACCCGGATTCAAGGATACCGGGATTAAGTTCCAATCGTGCGTTATGCACCGACGAAGGTATATACTCGTCCGATGTCATTCTGGTGCCCATAGAGGACGGCGACCGTGCCGAGGCACTCGTGAACATGGGAAAAACAGTGATATCGGTGGATTTGAATCCTTTGTCAAGAACATCAAGGGCGGCCACCGTTTCCATATCCGATGAGCTTTCAAGGGCACTTTCCAACATGATACGATTTGCAAAGGAATTGAAGGATGACGAATATGAGAGAAAGAGAATCATATCGAAATTCTCAAATGCGGACAACAGGAAAGAAACAATGGTTCAGATATGCAAAAATCTGAGATCGGCCGCCGAAGACCGAAGGTGAGAAAATGAGTGAACTGGAAAAAGGCATGAGAAGGCTGAAGTGGGCGGAAGCGCACATGCCCGTTCTCGGCGAGATAAGGAAGAGATTCAAAAAAGAGAAACCGCTCGACGGTTTGAAGGTTGGCATGGCATTACACGTTGAAGCGAAGACCGGAATACTTGCGATAACACTGGCGGAGGCCGGTGCGCATGTCAGACTCGCAAGTTGCAACCCGCTGTCGACAGACGATTCCGTTGCTCTTGCGCTGAAAGAAGGATACGGGCTGGAAGTGTACGCAAAGAAGGGGGAAACACAGGATGAATATTACGACAATTTGAACAAAGTCCTCGACATGTCTCCCGATCTGGTGATCGATGACGGTGCCGATCTGATCGCGATATTACACACTACCCGAACCGATCTGCTGAAGAATGTGCGCGGTGCCAACGAAGAGACGACCACAGGCGTTGTCAGATTGAGAGCACTTGCGACGGACGGTAAACTGAAATTCCCCGTCATAGCGGTTAACGATGCGAAAATGAAATTCCTTTTCGACAATCGATACGGAACGGGACAGTCGACATTCGACGGATGGATGAACGCCACAAACCTTCTCGTTGCCGGGAAAAAGATAGTCGTTGCGGGATACGGATGGTGCGGCAAAGGCATCGCGATGAGAGCAAAGGGACTGGGTGCATCCGTGACAGTGACGGAAGTGGATCCGGTAAGGGCGATCGAAGCACGTCTTGACGGCTTTGAGGTGATGCGGATGATCGATGCGGTGAAGATCGCCGACGCGGTCCTCACGGTAACGGGATGCAAAGGGATAATATCCGAAGAGCATCTGAAAGTGATGAAGGACGGTTGCATACTCGGAAATGCGGGACACTTTGACAATGAGATCGACAAGAAAGCATTGGATTCAATGTCAAAGAGCAAAGAGAAGGTCAGGGAATTCGTCGAGGAATACAGGCTCAAAGATAGCAGGAAAGTGTATCTCATAGCGGAAGGCCGTCTCATGAATCTTGCCGCGGGGCAAGGTCACCCGGCGGAGATAATGGACATGAGCTTTGCAACGCAGGCACTTGCGATAGAACACCTGGCAAATAACTGGAAGAACATGGATTGCAAAGTTCACACGATCTCCGAAGAAACGGATGCGGAGATCGCAAAAATCAAACTGAAGACCATGGGTGTGCAAATTGATGAATTAACGAAAGAACAGATCAAATACATGAGCGGATGGGAGGAAGGGACCTGAGAACACCTTTCCTGTCCGTATACGGTCATATCACGACGGACCACATTATGTCGGTCGATGAATTTCCGGCGGACAACGTGTCGGTCAATGTTCTGTCGGAGGACGTACATATAGGCGGGACCGGTGCCAACATAGCGGTCACAGCATCATCGTTGGGCGTTCCGACCGCGCTCTGCGGATTCGTCGGAAAGGATTTCCCGAAACACCTGGCGGAGTTCATAAGATCGAAAAAGGTGATAATGAACGAATTTGTCGTACAGGAAAAATACTGTACGGCGAAGGCGATGATAATCAACGACACGAAGAAAGAGCAGAGAGCGTTATTCTATCAGGGGCCGCAGGGTTCCGCGTCGTCTCTCGGCAACGTATTGAAAAAAAATGCCGTAAAATCGAAATACGTTCATTTCTCGACCGGCGAACCGGATTACTACCTGAACATAATGGCCTCGATAAAAGGTAACGAAAGGAACATATCGTTCGATCCGGCGCAGGAGATACATAAGATATGGACCAAGGAAAAATTCACCGCGGCCCTCGGGATGTCCGACATATTGTTCTGCAACAAACATGAATCCGTATCCGCCGTCAGGTATTCGTCGGTGAACGATATCTCGGAGATCGATGCAAAAATGGTCGTATGCACCAACGGACCGGACGGAAGCAAACTGTACGTGAACGGTAAGCGGACGGACATACCGGTCATAGATGCGAAACGCACGGTTGACGCAACCGGTGCCGGAGACGCATACAGAGCGGGATTCTACGCAGGTAAATACAAAAAATATTCCGACATCGACGCACTGGTGATCGGAGCGGCAACCGCATCGTTCGTCGTCGAGGAGATGGGGGCACTGTCCAACGTACCCACATGGGATATGGTAATGGAGCGTGCGGACCGCAGGTTGGGGAAGGTCGGATGATAATAGCTCTGACCGGAACGCCCGGCACCGGAAAGACGACGATCGCCGCCCGTCTCAGAGAGAAGGGCGAAGAAGTGATAGATCTGAACATCCACATAGAAGAAAAAAAATTGAAGGACCGCTTCGACAAAAAAAGGGATACGTACAACGTTGACGTCATAAAGCTGAACAGATCGCTGAACGATCTTCCCAAAGACGGGAACGTGTTCCTGGAAGGCCATCTTTCACATTTTCTGAACTGCGACATCATCATAGTGGTAAGATGCAACCCGTCCGTACTTCGTGAAAGACTTGTGAAAAGAAACTATCCCGCACAGAAAATAACGGAGAATGTGCAGGCGGAGGCGCTTGATGTAATTCTCTGCGAATCATCCGAGTCGAATGCACATGTTTTTGAGATAGACAACACATCCTGTACAACCGAAGAGGCAATATCGGCGGTCGCCGACATAATCGCCGGTAACAATGAAAGATACAGACCCGGAAGCGTTGATTGGACGGAGGAGATGGAAAAATGGTGTTAGACGGGCACAGGTCGAAGGTCGAGTTTGCGATAACCCCGGTTGCAAAAAGATTGATCAACGTGAATCCCGACACGATATCATGGATAGGGCTGATATTGGCGTTCATTTCAGGCGTACTTCTCTATTTCTCGGGAACGAAGGAGGCGTGGCATTGGATGCTCATCGCCGGTGCCGCCGTTGTTATCGTTTCGGGATATTTTGACGCTCTTGACGGAAAGGTAGCAAAATTATCGGGAAAAGCGTCAAAGAAAGGCGATTACATAGATCATGTGTTCGACAGGTATGCGGACATGTTCATGATAGGCGGCGTTGCGATAAGCGCATGGTGCAACCCGTACATCGGAATGGCGGCATTGGTCGGCGTTTTACTGACATCTTACATGGGAACGCAGGCGCAGGCGGTCGGCGCACCGCGCCTGTACGCCGGACTGCTGGGAAGAGCGGATCGCGTCGTACTGAGCACAATGTTCCCCATCATACAGTTCGTTGCTTTGGGACTCGGACACGGATACATTGATGTGTTCGGATACGTAACGTTGTCATGGCTGGAGATAATGATGCTCTGGTTCGCCGTGATCGGAAATCTTACCGCAATTCAGAGAGTCATGGTCACGTGGAAGAACATGTCAAAGGAAGAATGATCATTCTTCGCCGGCGGATTCATTGCGATTCGGAGACCTTGTCTTCATTCGGTAATAGATGAGAGGGTGCACCACTTTTTCGTTATTGCAGAGATCATCCGGTTCGAAACATATGCCGTAGCTTTTCATCGTTGAACATTCCGGCGGCGTGTATTCCCTGCCGCTCTGTTCTCCGGTTATGTGTTTTACCTGATAGATCGTTTTGGACTCATCGAAATCCGGAGATTTGGCGAACAATGCCATTATCTCATCGGAATTCATGCCGAGCGCATGCAGAAATGAAACCAACGCGAACCTTCCGCTGTGCGGAAGGTTAAGACCGTTCTGCGTTCCCGCGAGCAAAGCACGTATGCAAGGCGGAAATTCCTCAACGGAAACATCTTTTCCCATATGGTCCTCGTATCTGCTTTTCATTTCGTTGAACGCGATCTCCACATGTTTAACGTCTTTGGATACAAGTGCTCTTATGTCATTCGGAACATTCAGCGGCAGTTCCGTTTCTATTTTGTCCTGCAACGCATTCTGCAGCGCACGGCAGAATTTTTCGTTGCTCAGGAAAACACGGCCTTTGAACAATTCCTGATTGACAAGTTTCCACTCGACGTTCTTGGCTCTCGTCGAGAGCCTCAGATAATCCGTGAAATGCATCATAAGCATATCGTCGGTCGAAACCGCATCAACGCTCAATTCCTTTGCTATCGAGATCACGGTTCCGGGCGATTCTTTGCTCAGAAGTCCGCTCATCCGGACCGATTCCGCAAGCGCATAGCGTTTCGTTAAAAACCTGTCGTTCAGACAAGACACCAATATTCTGGCATACGGATACGACATGACCTCCATAAGCCGCTCATATTCAAAATTCGCCAAAGGGACGTAGGACACTTCCGAACTCTTTATGGATTCAAGGACACGGTTGATCCCTCTTTTCCTTGCGTCCGCGTACGAAGCGGACAATATCAAAGATGAGATATCGGCGGATTGCGATTCCGCAAATTCGGTGGATTCCGCAAGGAACGGATATCTCGCGGCACGCAGAGTGTCCATAGCGTCTTTAAAAATTTGTTCATATATAAACAGCAACGGTCTTGCAACGTACACGTTGCCGACATCGTGACGGTTCGCGGAGACCGTTTATTCTCTTATTTTGACGGAAGTGAGAGAAAATATATACTCACCGCGAGATAAAGGTCGCGTGCGGGCAGAACAGATTCCCGGGGCAATAATTTCGTTCCTGAAGATACCGGTCGTCATCATACTCATCATCGGTCTGGCAATACGGTTTGCGGTCATGCCGACGCTCTCTCTCGGATACGATGTAACATACTGGGCCCTGGCAATACAGCACATACAGGCGGGAACCGGTCTGTATGAGATAACCGGATATTGGTACACGCCGGTCTGGGGATATTTCCTCAGCATAATGTCTTACTTCATGAACCTGATCGGCATGACCGATTACGGTCAACTGTTCGATGAAGTACGGATCGTGGAAGGATTCGAAGGATTCTATACCGCAACTCTGACCACGCCCATGTTCAACTTCATCGTGAAGATACCCGCCGTCATGGCGGACGTACTCATCGGTTACATGATATACAAACTGATATCGGAGATGACCGGGGACAAGAAGAAAGCGACATACGGTTTCGCGCTTTGGTTCCTGTGTCCGCTTGTGATATACACATCATCGGTGCACGGAATGTTCGATTCCGTGTATGTGATGTTTATGGTGCTCTCCGTGTACGCATTGCGCAAGGGACACGATTTCCTGGCGGGAGCATCGCTGGCTGTTGCGATTCTTCTCAAAGTTTTCCCTGCGTTCATAATGTTCGCGCTCATCGCGTATCTGATAAAGAAACACAGAGACGATGCCAAAGTGTTGAAAAGACGCATCCTGACGGCGGTGCTCGGTGCGGGATTGATGACATTGATAATCTATATTCCTCAAATCCTGGACGGCACGATAATGGAATCATTAATGTTCCTGACGTCAAGAATCGATGCCTCCGCACTGTCGATTCAATCCGAAGCGGACACATGGGATGCGTTGGTATTGTTGGGCCGGGGCATTATCTTACTGTTACAACCGATACTGATAGTATCGGCAATAGTGTTGACGTACATGATCTTCAAGAAAAACAACGGAGGTCCGGATAAGGCGTTCTTCACATCCCTGATGGTAACGACCGCCGTGATACTCATGTGGCCCGCATCGCCTCAGTTCGTACTCACGGCATTACCGTTCCTGATATGTTTCGCGGTGATATACGATAAACGTTTCGTGATACCGTTCCTCGTGATAACCATCGGAGCGGTCTGCAGTGCGCTCAATAATCCGTCCGTGCTGCTGTCGCTGGCAGCGTACACGGACATACTGAGCATCGGAACGGTCATATCCATGATGGAATGGTTCCAGCAGCCTCTGATATTCGGCCTCACCGGACACTTCGTGGTTATGGTGACCGCCATGACCGTTCAGATGATCGGGTTCGTGTTGGTGTTACTTTATTGGATAAGGCATGAAAAGGAGGCAAAGGCGCATGCTTAAGAAAAATGCCGCGGCGATCGTTACGGTATCCGTATTTGCGTTGATAATATTGGGTCAGACGCTTGCATACTTCGCGGTCCCGTACAAATATGATGCATTCGCGGATGTGACAGAAACGGGGGTCGAATACACGGTATCCACGAACTCATCCGTAAGCTACACCGTTCTGGCATATGACAATGCCCGACCGGTGAGTAAACTGTACATCTATTACGATGAGGGCCATGCGGTATCCGCGATCACGCACGAAGCACAGCTGAGATTCATATCGGACACGATCGTCGAACTAAGGATAAGAGGGTTCACGGACGTGAAGATGGTAAATGCCGAAGAACTGTTCGGTATAGTTTCATCGGAGTATGTCAAAGGGGATGCGATTCTCATAACATCCGGGGTCCTTCCGAGCACGGTGTACCAAGGCCAGACGGATGAAGGGATATTCAAGTGGGTGAACGAAGGCGGCGCACTGTATTGGGTCGGGTATGCAATAGGCGCATTGTACGCGGACGGAATGGATATCAAAGACGCGCCGCCGACATATCAGCAGGATATATTCGGGGTCGAGAACGGCATTCTGATGAATCACGTGATATCAACGGAACGGTCCGAAGCGGGAGAAGGGCTGAGCAGAGCACTCATGCTTTCATACAACGTCGTGACGTATGGGTTGAACGTGAGTGCGATACCCGGGGCATTGTCCCTCGGGTTCAATTACAACAGCGGCACGGATGTTTTCAGCAGCATATCATTGGCGGAATACGGCGACGGGGTGATATCCGTCATGGGAAGTGTCAACGACCAATCGAGGACCGCAACGGCTAAATTAATAGCGACGGGTGTGTCGCCGACATCAACTCTGATCGGAACGGAAGACGGTTCACTTGTACGCGGCAGTGCCGCGGGAACGATTACATGGGAACACGGGGAGAACATCGGAGTGCAGATAAGGATGGGTGACCCCAATACCGTGTATGCAAGAACATTCTTCTCCGCGTGAACTTAACGGCCGCGCCGTCAACGACAACAGACAGTAAAATATATCGTGTCACCGCTAGACATGCCGAGAGGGTCGTAGTTTGTTCTCCCACAAGTACATGATGAAGGTCACGGCAAGCATCATTTTCTCCGTTTCTTCATTCATATCGCTGATTTTCATGACCCGATACGTGGGTGACGCATACGGCATGATGATGTGGGGGATGGCGTTCGTTGCCACGTTCAACGCCGCTCTTGATCTAGGATTTTCTACGGCGAACATAAAGAAAGTGTCCGAAGGAAAAGATCTGAGCAAGTGCGTTTCCACCTACCTCGCGATCCGTATGGCGACAAGCGTCTTAGCAATCGTGATTGTGTTATCAACAGCATTGTTTTTGAACAAATTCAGCGGAAGTTTTCCTCCGGAGTTCTGGCTGGTAATGGGAGTTTTCCTCCTTTATTTTGTGCTGGATAACATTCTTCTGGTAATGACCGGAACATTCATAGGAAACATGGATGTCGGAAAAGAATCGATGGTGCTCGCAACGTCATATCTCGTCAGATCCGCCTTTCTGATAATGTTCGCGGTCATGGGCGCATCCGCGGTTCTCCTGTCGTTCGGATACGTCATAGGTGCTGTTTGTGCACTTATCGTATCATTCATCCTTTTCAGGTCTCTGAAGGTGCGTCTCGTGCGGCCCGCATTTTTCAAAGAATATGTTTCATTCACAGCACCCATTGCTCTATCAGTGGCACTAATAGCCGTCGTATCATATTTGGATAAGGTTTTGATAGGCGCATTCCATAATGAGATGGAAGTAGGATATTATGCTGCCGCGGCGGGCATAGTCATCTCGCTCTTTTCACTGGGACTCGTCATGAACTCTATTTTACTGTCACACATGTCCAGGCTCATGGGAGAAGAAAAGGTCGATGATGTGCATAATACACTGTGGGTCGCACAAAAGTATCTCGCCATTCTGATGTTGCCTGCAACAGCTTTTCTCCTATTGTTTGGTAACGAAACGGCAATTACATTATTCGGAGAAGGGTTTGCAGACTCAGGTTTAGTATTATCTGTACTCGCACTGAGTATATACCCCACCATTTTGTCGGGATTTTTCTCTCAAACACTGCTCTCTATGAATCATACCGCAAGTTACGGCAAAATCGCTACTGCGTACGCCATTATCACGATATCGCTGTTTTTTATAATCATACCTGGAAATATGTTCGATTCTGTCGCCGGAGCCGTGGGTGCGGCATCTGCTCTGACCGTAGGGGCGTTCATATTTGTTGCGCTTTCAACAGTTAAATTAAACCGCTTGGGTATCCGTTGCATGTATCCCAGAACTTACGTTCACATTATTGCTATGGTAATCATGATGACCTTTTTGTACACAATGAAGACACATTTTGAACCATCTGGTATTATTCCGCTCGCATTATTGGCACTTATATCGGGAGTTGTGTACGTTAGCATACTTCTCGTCATAAAGGAGATCAAAAAGAGCGACATAGAGTTCATACGAGAAACACTAAATCCGAAAAACATTTATGAGGATCTGATGGATGAGATGAAAAAAGATTAACTCACAATTCTTACGTTACTGTCTCGAACCGCAGACGCATTTCCGAAATGATCCGATCATGCATCGTATTACGGCAACTAATCTATTATTTCACGCAACGTATTAATCCGCGCCGTAAGATTCCCTGATCTGTTAACAGGTACCCCTTCGATGTACCGATGGAAAAACCTTTTGACATCATAATTTCACTGAGTATCTCATGATCTTCATTAGAATGATATGTACACACGACCGCTTTCTTCAGAGGAGAAAGAAGAATATTCTCGGTTCTTTCGGGAAAAGGATGGAATTGTATTTTGACCGGTGTGGGCAACATCTTCGAAAAAGGTATGTGAGAGTCATCTTGATGATAACGCATCGGTCGCCCTTGGGGGTGACCGATGCGCTT